>Ga0315900_10012415_pt1 | contig 10447 bp, 1 predicted proteins | sample LakEriMetagenome_FD_203521 | JGI IMG/M metagenome (GOLD analysis project Ga0315900, IMG submission 203521) | Freshwater fungal communities from buoy surface, Lake Erie, Ohio, United States - Buoy 12 MA114 | ecosystem: Environmental > Aquatic > Freshwater > Lake > Lake biofilm | place: USA: Lake...
GCCCCCATGCAAGCACCGCAGGAGAACTGTAGAGTCGTGTTAAACGGGCAATTAGCGCAAATGCCAGCCCTTCTCTCTGCCTCCTCTTGAGGAACGAATGCGTCTTTGCCTGATAGCGTGGATTGCGCCCAAGCTCTAAGCATGTTTAGGAATGACAATACAGCGGTTAAAGAGAGCCGCCTTCTCTTCAGACTATTGGCTACCGCTGGTCTGCACTTCCTGCCCCAATGCTGATTCTGCTTGCACATCTCTGACAGGAACTCTTCCTGCCAATTAGGAGAAAGCAATATCCCGTTAGCATTGCAGTGTGATTTGTATGCGTTGCTGATAGCGCGGAAGTCGTAGTGCTTAAACTCAACTCCGGTCTTTGGAACTTTAATCTTCCATCCGCCGGGAGGAGAGTCTGACATATCTATAAACTCGTATTCGATCATTGTCTCATGCGCTTGACCGCAAGAACCGCTGAATCGGATGCACCTTTGATCTTGATGCCGTCAATCGAATATCCCCTTGCGTATTTTTCAAGCTCATCATCGTAGTCTGCTGGCTTCATGTTTGCAAGTTTAGTTCTGCTCTTAAACATTTTGTCAGACATAACCCGTCCGTATTCACGGACATAGGTTTCAAACTCTTTATCCGTTAAAACATCTCCGAATCTTTTCTGTGCATTTGAGCGAGTTGGTATGGTTGGTCCACTGCCTTGCTTCAAGATAATTTCGTTTAACGCATTTTCTGGAGTGTTTTTTGGGAAAGAGAATACAACTGGAACTCCCAGCTTGAATAGCTTGTCGCTAAAGTCATCGGCTCGGATTGGTTGGCCTAGAGCATTCAATGCTTTCGTTCCGATCCACGGACCTACGATTGGGGTGTTGGCGTATAGCGCACCTTCGATAGATGACCTATCAACTGGATCATTGATGAAGTCTGAAATGTTTCTTGTAATAGATGTTCCGAGGACTGGTATGAATGTCTTTCCGAAATATCCAAGTTGACCAACAAGATTCTCAGTCACTCTACCTTGCTTGGATGCGTCAAATAGTGGTTCGGTAAATGCTGCATACGGCCCCCTTTGTGCCAACGCAAAGAACGCTGATCCGAGCAGTTCTGTTGCAATGTTCAGATCGGATGGTTCTTTCTTTGTGAGATTCTGTTTCTTCTTAATCTCCCAGTCGTCTAGCGCACCAGCGAGCATGATTGGGAAGAACAATGCTTCACCACCACGACCAATATTGATGGTGGCTTTAGAATCTCCGAAATGCAACTCAATGCTGTATGGCTTATGATTCTTAATCCAAGTGTCGTAATATTGCTTATCTGTTGTTGCATTTGGCCCGTTACCAGTAATAACGATCTTAAACAACTTATCATCCTCGTCATCAGACGATCCAGATCGCATTGCAAACAATGCCAGCATCACGATTGACCCAGCAATGCTGTCTGTTAGGCGTTGTTTGAATTGAGCTTCAGTCTGAAGGGACATGGCATACGGAGATTCCTGCCCTTTATTTTTATTGTATTTGTCGATTGCCAAACGAAGGAAGCCATAAGGAGAAAACCAAGCAGCAGTGCTAAATGTTCTAGCTGGAATTAGCGCAAATCCATAAACCATCTTTGAAAAGATTTGCATTGCTGGACCACCCTTTCCAGCACTTGAGGCAATCCATTCAAGGAATTTAATTGGAGGGTATGAAAGGAATCCAGAGTCAGATATGTCTTGCTGCACTTTCTTGACACCCTCGATTGTGATTACTTTATTTCTACCTACAGACTGCAACGCATCATTAACAGCCGAATCAAGGACATCTTTATAGCTTACACCAAATTCGGATAGTGCCGCACGAATTTCAGATTTAACAGCTAAATCAGCAAGAACTACAGCCCGATTTTTATCCATTCCAGCAGCGATATTTTCAGTGATAACTCTCCTCTTTAAGTCGAGGGTCATGTTTGCAAACTCTCTTATCTTGTTCTTTGGAACTTTATCCTTCGCATTCTCAAGCGCAGCCATCGCATAGCGTGTGATGTTTTGATTCTCAAGCATGGAGATCGCGCCTTGATCCAAAGCAGAAAGAACTCGTCCTGTAATCTGCATCATCCCGATTGCCATATTCTTTAAGCCTTCAGCATACTTGCCTTCAGCCCATTGCTGCTTGCCCTTATCAAAAAGCTCTCTCAATACATTCTGTCCGTTGAGATATTCAACTACATCGTTCAAGTAGATTTGGTTTTTGTATGCGTAAGCGGTTTGGTTATACCAAGACCTCATACTGTCTAAGAAAGACTCAAATGCTATTGGTATTTTTGCTGGATCGGTTGCTGCATATTTAGAAATATCAACCATTAAATTTCTAATTGAAAATCCTATCGGTGAAGCCACATTGACTGTTGCTGTTGGGATGCCGCCAAGGGCTTGACCAACATAGTAAGGCCCGATTGCCTCTCTTGCACTAACTGGAAGTTTAGCTTTTGAGATAATCCTGTTAAGCTCGTCCATCGCTTCACGCTTCGTAACATCGTCTTTATTTGGATCGTTAAGGATTGTATCAATTTGAACAATGCGTTGATACTGCTCTTTCGTGAAACCTGTCCACCCATTGAGTGCAGCGATAATGCTTTCGGCGTTCTTCTCTGGATCGAGGACTCCAGCTCTAATGGCTTCCTTAATCTTCTTCAGTGCGTCTTTAGCGAGCTTACCGTTGCGCGAAGCGTAGTTTTTCCAAGGAGCAGCTTTAGCCAGCGTGTCTTCAAATGCCTTCTGCTTCGCGGTTGCTAGTCTTTCAGAGATGATGCTATCGTATAGCTTGGCTGCTGTCTCTGCTGCCTGCGAGGAGAGTCCTGCATCACGCAGATACTCTTTAATAACTTCCTGCTTCCATTCTGGAGACTGCTGCTTCTCAAGCGATGTGTTCTTGATCCTGTCGATAATGACTGCGAGAGAACCTTTCTCCGCTGCCGTCTTCATCTCTTTAATCTTACGGTTGGCATCATTGATTTCATGCTGCCTCCAAACGAGATTAGCAATATTTTCAGCCTGCTCTGGAGCAACTCCAGCTTGAGTCAATTTACCTACAAGCATATTCTGCCAAGGCTCGCGTCTTCCCATGTCTGGCTGTTGGCGTAAGTCTTGTTGAACAATAGTTTGAGCTTTATTCTTTTGAACTTCAGGAAGGGCGGGCAGGTCGCCAAGTCCACGCTGTAGGGTTCTTGCAACCGCTGCGTCTCTTTTTTCCGCTTGCATCTTAAGCATATTTTCAAGCGTCTGCTTTAGGTAACGCGAAAGGTTGTCGTAGTCTTCGCTGATCTCTATGCCAGTTTCAGCCTCCTTAGATACTCCGTAAACTCTGCGAATAATTGAATCTACGATACCTTTCTTTTTCTGAGAAAGAACATCTTCGTATGGTTCATTTATTAACTCGGTAACATTTGATCCTTGTTCCTTGAGTTCAGAATTTATCAAGCGTTGAAGCATGTTATCGCTGATAGGCATATTTGTCTGCCTACTCATTGCTTCATTCCAAGCGTTCAAGATAGCGTCATACTTTGCGTTTACTGCGTCTGCATCACTAGCGCCATCAAGTTCAGTGGACCTTCTTCTCTCAATCTCCTCAACTACCCGCTTATCTGCTGCTATTTTCTTTTCTTCTCCGAGAAGTTGCTTGTTAAGAATTGATGCGACCTTCTCAATGTCTGTCATCTTGGTGTTTGGAGGCTCGCCTTTCATCCCCAAATCAATCAATGTCTTTTGAACGATATTAGCGAGTTCGTTGTTTTGAGCTTGGTCGATCTCTCCAAGTGGACCCGGCTTGCGTTCCTTGTTGCTCATCGTTTGCCAGAAGGTGGATTCAAGTCCATCTGCACCTTGCTTAATAAGAGTTTTACGGTAATCAACCAACTTGCCGATAATAAGATTCTGAATGTTCTTAGCTGGATCAATCTTCTGCGGCTTATAGACAATATTGATTCCAGCAAACTTTCTGTCTTGATTTAGGTTTTGGAATGAAATTAAAAGCTCTTCTTTTTTAGGTGCAGTAGAAGCCTTTATCTTTTCCTCAATTTTCTTTACAACGCTTCTTCCGGTTCTTTTCTCTACATTCTCAATATCTCCTGCGACTTCTTCAGGGTTTCCAAGCTCCGTCTTTTCAGATTTATCTAGAGCGTCTTTTACTGTGTTAAATTGATCTTCATTAGGTTTATTTGTTCCGAACATTACAGCGGCAGTTCGCTCTACCTTTCCTTTCTGATCTGCGTTGTATGCTCCAAATCCAGATACATCGTATTCAAGCCTCGTCCGCAACCCAATAGCCAAGTCGCTTATGCCACCTGCATATTTATCAACTGGCATTGAGTTGACATTGCGGATCATAAATTTGAGCATCCTTTGATCTCCCTGCTCGGCAAGTTTCCCAGCGTAGTTCATTAACTCAACGCTGAACATTGCAGCACCAATGCGTTCTTCCAAATTCTCGTCAGGATCAACATCCTCTCCAGCAGCTATCGCCGCATCCCTTCTTGCCTCCAACTCAGCAATAACTGTATCGTTGATCTCCCCAGCAAGCTCATTCGCATTACCACTCTTGATATCGAGCAGTCTTGAAATATATCCCCACGCCTGCGTTGTCTTCTCAGGAGATACGCTAGTTCCGTCGAAGAACTTCTCTCGCAGAACATCGGTGTTCATGCTCAAGATGCCTTTAGGTGTCGTGATGTATCTTGTCTCTTCACGCTCTGCTCCACCGACCTGCTCCTTGCGGCGTTTAGGTGCTGGCTCTGCTGCCATCCTACGAATATCAGGCGAGGTTGGGCGGAACCTCTGTGAGAGAGGGATTACATCTCCTGCGTCATCGTAGGTTACGGGGTCTGCGGATTTGATTTGGGATGAATGTCCGCGAAGAACTGCAATAATATTTGTTGGTTCTGGAAAACTTCCAAGCGTAGATGCAGGGCCGGGATCGGTGGTATTAGCCATTATTACCCCATCATGTCCACCTTCGGCGGCTTGAACTAAAAGATCATTGTATGATACATCTCTATACCCAGCACCCTTAAAGTCATAAACTAATGGATTGTTTAATCTAATATAAACATCATGCCTTACATTTTCGTATGGAGAAGTATCGTATGTATCAATATCAAAAAGAGACATTGCTAAATCAGCGATCTCGTCTGGAGTTGAATCAAGTCCATTTGGCAGCTCTTCTCTTGCTGATTCAATTAGTTGTTTTTTCTGCTCCGCTGATAGACTGAAAAATCCTTTATGATTTAGCAACCAAGCATCATCTGCAAAATATGTTTCTGAAACACTTGGAGAACCTGCAAAAAAGTGAGCTTTTGTTGCAGATGGCGCGCCGGTAAATCTTCCAAGCATTTCATCGGAAAACTCAGTAAGCCTTCCAAATGGAGTTGAGTGATATGCTTTTACAACGGTTGGTTGGCCAGTCTTAAATTCTGTTTCAGTTTTTCCTTTTGGAGCGCGAGATAGTGTTTCTTGAGATTTTTTTATTTCAGCTTCAGCATTTTTGCGTTCCAAGTAAATTCTTGTTTGAAGATATTCATCAAGACTTGATGGAGGTGGTTGTAGTTTTAATTCAATAATTCCCTTGATTGTGTCTTCTACACTCTGACCAAGCCCAGCATCATTCCATGCCTTAACCAATGCCTCGTATTCCCTTGTCGCTTCCTCAACGCTTGGAAGTTTAGCAATCTGTGATTTGTAAAATTCAATTTGGCTATTTGCGCTATCAGTCCATCTAATTTTATCTGATTGAGTTTTAGAGGCATCAATGAGTGTATGAGTTGATGGTTTCGCCGCCTCATCCACCATCCTCTGGGCAGTCTCCATATCCCCGCGCTCTACTGCTGCAAGATACTCTCCATCCATCGCAGTTAGATCGTCGATTATCTTTCTAGCCCCTCCTTCACGCGAGATAGCCTCTCCTGCCTTGTATCGGTCAAGTGCTGCGGTAAAGACCGAGATAGCGTCTCTATCGCTGATGTTGAACTTAAAGCCTAGCTTGTTCAGGAATCGCTTAATAGCGTCTAGCATACTGCGCCAAGCGGGAGCCTGCTCTTCGCTGATGAACTGATCCACGAAGGCTCTGACCATCTTCTCCTCCAAGCGGATTTCGCCTGTCTCTTTGTTGTATGCCGTCTCGACATACGCATCCAAGTCGGCTCTAGCTTCTGGAGAGAGCGATGCAATAAACTGATCGAATGCTGCGCGGAACTCTGGATCGCCGAAAATGTAGTGTCCGAGTTCGTGAGTAATCGTATCGCGGATGTCGTCGTTCTTGTTTAGGTAAGCGAGGTTGACGATGATCTCTCCCGACTCAGGGATATACGCTGCCTTGAACTCAAAGTCTTTATCCTTGCTGTCGTTGACGATTGTAAAGCCTTCTGGGATTTCCCCGCCGAACATATCGTATGCGACATCGAAGACTTCATTGAAAGTGTATTGCTGGTCTGGAGGCGTGGTTAAGATGTTTTCTGGAGTAGTGTCGATTGCTTGGCGGCGAACATCAAGCGGCTTCGATGGTTTTTCAGCGATGATTAAATTTCCTTTTCGAGTAACGCTTCCAAAGTGTTTGCTGATTTCGTCAACATAGGTTTCTGCCTTCCTATTCTCTTGCCACCCAGCTTTTGTTTGAGAGCCAACACCCTTCGCATTTCCCTCATAAATCAAGAAGTAAGCCTTCCCGTCCTCCTTGATTGCGTCTGCCGCCTGCCGAATAACAAGTTCGCGGGATTCAGGTTCTGCAATAACATTTAGAACATTATTTATAGTTGCAGTATCAGACTGACCTCCAGATATTTTTGCTACAGCGGCTTTATTTGATTCTTGAGTTCGATTGTATGGATCGTAAATAACATTCTCAACGCCGGATTTAGAAAGAAACTCTGTTGCGTTATCAAATCTTCCGCCACCAATATCAGCATTTCTAGTTCCAGACTTCCATTCAACACGCTTAAATGTTGATGGCATTAGTCTTTGGTTAATTGATGTTGCTGCGCTAGATATTTCTTGTGGTGGAGTAGCCCAAAGCCCAGCCCCTTCAGTTGCAGCAGCAGCAATCTTCCTAGCTCCCTTGCCTTTGCCCTTACCCAAGATAGGTTTTATATCTTTCTTTTCTACATTAGCAATATCATACTTGCCATTCTTGTCCGGTTGCTCGCTGCGGATTCGGTAAAATTGATCGCCCTCCTCAATCTCCCTTGCAGTTTGAGGTATTACTTCTTCAACAATATATGGTTTGATTAGCGTCCCATACTTTACCTTGTTGCCTACGGAGATGCCTGCGGGAGTAGGCGCAGCCTCTGGTGCTGGTGTAACGGCTTCTGTTACAGGAGGAGTCGTTACAGGAGTAATTGGTGTCGCATTTTTATCCAGCAAGACGCGAGTTGCAATCGCAGCATCAGCGGTTGGGTTTGTTCCTAAAACTAAATTCCTATTTCTCCCCTTGAGTTCTCCGCGATATGTCTGCCCATCAAGATCAAATGTGAATGTCTCTACATTGCCTTCAATCGGCCCCATCTTTACATTGGAGATTCTTGCGCGAAGTTGAGCGGCGGATTCTCTGCCAGCAGTTGCTAGTTCTTTAACAAGCGGCGGAACTCCAGCGACTTGCGTTACACCTTTTGGTGCTGGCTGCGCTGCTGCCTCTGTAGTTGGAGCGGCGGTTTCTTGTAGAGGATTAACTTGCAGGTATCCGCGAATAGCTTGTCTTACATTCTTGATTGCAGAGTTTTGGCGAGTTGGTTTTGTTCCGGTAATTTCCTCGATAAGATTTTGTCTCGCCGCTGCATTTTGATTTCCAGCAAGATTTCCAATTAAATTCTCAAGCTCTACTTCGGCTCGGCTAGTCCAATTAAATGTTTCTCTCCTATCCTCTGGCGCAGTTTGTTGCCATCTTTGCTTTAGCTCGTTGGTTATTCTTGACGCTTCGGATATAATACTTGGTCGTGCAACAGCAGGCTCCGCTGGCGCAACAGGCTCTTGTTCAACAATAGCGGCAGGCTCCTCACCTACGATTGGAGAAATCTCAGGAACTTCTCTAATAGTAGGTTGTGTAGTCGGGACTACTTGCCCTTCTTCTTGGCCTCGCGCTGCACCGAGTATGCTACGGCCAACGCCTGCTTCTTCGGTCTGCCGGACTTGAGTTCCGTCTTGAGGTTCTTGACGAACGCCTTCTGGCTGGATGATTTCTTGAGTGGCATCTGGTGTGGGTGGTTGTGCAGTCGGAACTGCGGGTGTAACTGTTGGGGTGATTGTAGGCTCGACTGGAGGCGCTGGAGGTGTAACGGTAGCCTTAACCTCTTTAATCGCTTCTAGGGCGTTCTGTGCGTTAGCACGAGCCTCTTCTGTAGCGGCGGTAGCTAGGGTATTCGTAAAGCCTGCCTCTGCCGCGTCTAGTTCTTCTGGGGCTACCTGCGAGTAGATAGCCTTGAACTCGTCCTTGCTCATCGGTTTTTGAGCAGCGGAAGTAGGCTCTTTAACAGCTACAAACTCTTCTTCAAGTTGTGCCTCTAGCTGCTTGGCTAGTTCGTCCTGTCTGAGATTGGTCGCTGCTTGGTCCTGAATAGCAGATGCTGTAAGCGGTGCGCCGTTCTCTGCAACTTTCCTAGCGATCTCGTTAGTCTGCTCAAGGTTCTCTTCAGCGAGAGTCTTGATAGGTGCTGGTCTTTCAACTGCACCAGCAATACCACCCAGCGGTGCGGCGGCAACGGCTTCCATCGTAGCAGCGGCAACTACTCCGCGAGAAGGATCAATATCGAAGCCTTCCCTCTGGAGTGCGACATTCTTTGCTAGTTGCTCTTGTGCTGCCTGCGCTGCTTCAGGGGCAGCTTCAGTAAGCCCACCTTTCAATACGCGAGAGACAACACCAGCGGCAGGAGCGGTTCCTTGCTTCGTAAGTATTCTAGTAATGATGCCTTCAGCACCAAGCGTGGATGCTGCACCAAGTCCTGCTCCAAGGAGAATCTGATCTAGGTTCTTGCCTCCGTAAGATTGAGCCTCTACGGCTGCTTTCTCTGCTGCGTCTTCTGCAATACCGGAGTTGACTAGCTCGTTCTTAACCTCGTTGTAAATCTCGCCCTTAATCATACCAGCACCCATGCCAGCACCAACGCCAGCTTGGACTGCTCGCATACCCAATGCACCCAACTTCGCTGCACTACCTGCAAGACCAGTAGCGATAACCGGAGCCATCGTTCCTAAGGCTTGCGACATAATATCGACTGGCGCAATGCTGAATGCTTTAATACCAGCCTTAACCTGCTCGCCGAATCCCTTGTCTTCGGCATCCTTCATAATGCGAGAAATCTCTTGCTGGTCTTCTTTAGCTTGAGCCGACATCAAATCAGCCATGTATCCCTCAACGCCAGCGAGTGATTTCGACACAGCGTTATCTGCACCCAAGATGTCAGTCATCATCTTAATGCCAGTAACGCCACCACGGGCGATTCCTAGCGGGATGTCTGCTACTTGGCGAATGATGCCTTGCTCTTCTGGCGACTCAACCTCCTCAAATGGTTGTGTGGGATCAAAGCCTGAAACGGACGGCTTGATTTTAGGTTCTATGCTAAGAGTTTCAAACTCGTCTTCGACTTCTTCAAATGGCAGGGCTGGATCAAATGGCATATCAAACAAGTATTATGGCAATTCAACAAATTGTCCATTCGCATATCTATACTGTTTGCCACCTTGCTTGTAAATCTTTCCCTCCTTAAATGATGGAGTTTTTTGAGTCTCTGGAGATGGCGCGAGTTGTGGTTGCTGTGTAGGACTAATAGCTTGCATACCAAGTTGCGCTCTAGCTTCATTTATTTCTTGATCCAGCATTCCGATATATTCTGCTGATTCAGTGGGATCAATCATGTTTTCGCCAACAAGACTTTTAATTTTTATCTTGTCATCCATTGCTTTTTTGTATCTCGCCCTAGCATCTTCTGGAGTTTGCGGCTTCAGCTTGCTCGTATATCTCTCGTTCACCCTATCCAATCTTGCAACTGTTCCGTTCCTGAAATCATCGCTAAATTCAGAGTATGGAAGATCAATGAAAATCTGATCTCTCTTATTTTGATAATCTGGGTCTTGAGGATTAAGTGTGGCAAATCTTTGCCTAGCGAGTTTAACTTGATCCGCGATTGCCGCTTCTTCGTTTAGCTTTGAATCGTAGGTATCTAGTTGTGCTTGGCGAGTCTTTAGAGCAACCTCGTTTGATTTTCGTATGATATTCTCCTCGTCAATTTGGTTTTGAATATAAGACGGAACCATCGGCATTACCTGCCTAGTCGGATACTTCTCTTCCAAGCCAGCATATTCAAATGCTTCTGGAGTGCGAGACAATGCGGCTTGACCTGCTCTTTCCCAAGGCGTGTATCCACCTTCGTAAAGATCAATCTCGCTGATGCTTGTCCTTCTTCTGTCTCGTCTATCCCTTGGCATAATTAT
>Ga0315900_10012418_pt1 | contig 10445 bp, 13 predicted proteins | sample LakEriMetagenome_FD_203521 | JGI IMG/M metagenome (GOLD analysis project Ga0315900, IMG submission 203521) | Freshwater fungal communities from buoy surface, Lake Erie, Ohio, United States - Buoy 12 MA114 | ecosystem: Environmental > Aquatic > Freshwater > Lake > Lake biofilm | place: USA: Lake...
GGTGAAGAGCGGTTGGGGGGGCGGTGGTGGGGGAGTTCGTGTACGAGCCGTATGGGGCGGTGATCGGGCAGCGGACGGATGCGGTGGGGGATGTGCACCTGATCGGGCATGAGCGTCTGCTGGGTGCTATGCCGGGACACCGGCTGTGGTCCCTTGGCCGCGGAGCGTGGGTGGGGGCGGGGGTACTGCGGTCTGGCGAGCGGGTGGTTACGGTTGACGGCTCGGCGGCGGTCGTTGAGCGGGTTGTGGCGAGGCCCGAGCCGGCGGGCGTCTTCAACGTGGAGGTGAGCCGGGAGCACAACTACTTTGTCGGTGAGGCGGGGCTGTGGGCGCATAACGCGTGATTCAACGCCCAACAACTTCGTCGTGCAGAAGCCACCGCTTTCGCGATCGGACGAGGCGGCCTAACGAGGGCTGCGCGTAAACTCGAGCAACATGCTGGAAATAACCCTACACTATGGGGTGGCCGCCTGACCGGCAATGTGGATGCCAAGGATGCACGAGCCAAGCAGGTGTTCGACGAGATCATGAGGGGTCTTGGCGAGCTCAGCCGCGACGGCATGGTGTTTATTAAGCGACTGATTGATGGGCGAGGCATCAGAGTCGAGATTGACGGTTCCTTTGATTCATTTATGGATCCCTTCAAGTGGGTACATGGGTCACACATTCTTCTGAGGTTATTGAGCTGAAGCTCTACGCTGTGCCCGTGTCAGCGGTTGCGTCGGTGCTCGAAGAGCTCACACGAGTGTTTGCGATCACTCCGGCGGTTCCACGGGACATTCTCGCTCAGTGGTCGTCCGATAGCGAAGACGCAGCCATCTATTTGCGACCACTCACGATTCGTATAGGAGACACCGAGATAGCCAATTGCATGCTCACAATCACGCCGCTCGATGACAATCTCTACACGATGGACCTGTGGTGTGCGTTGGGTGATATTCCGCCGCAAGTCCGTTCGGTGGTCCCGCAGAACGTGAATGCTCAAATGCAGACAAGTGCTGTGCTCAAGGCGCTTGATTGGACATTTGGTCTTGAGAGTAGCCATCTTCTCTACAAAGAGCGGAGTATGTGGGCATGCATACTTGATCGTGGCTTGCCTGGGGGTGCTCGGATGGATATTCGTGGTGTGAAGGTGAAGTGACAGCGGGTGTCATCGTGTTGCTTCAGTTGCTCCGGGTGTTCTACGATGAGCCTGGCTGATGGGTACGCCGGGCACGCCGGTTGGAGAAGCCATGAAGCTGGACATCCAGAAACTGCTGCGATTAATCCATCGGAATGCGGTTGGCAATCGAGAGCACCGCGGTATTCATGTGCATTCTGAGCTGCGGAACGAGGGCTCTGCCGAGGGCATCGAAGTGCTGGTCGAGTTTCCTGATCTGTCGTGGAAGGCGAAGTGCACGACGAGTGGTGTGTTGACGAGTGATGGCGCAGTCACCAGAGAGTATTTGTGGTGCGATATACTTCTGGAGGAGTTTGATCTTCCATTTGAGCTCATCGGACAGACGCTGTATTCACACGCCGATAAGATGATGGTGGCGTCCTTTCAGTCACGCGGGAGCTGGAGTTCAATGTGTGCACCTGGGTTATTTATTCTGTGGATATTCAGTGAGGTGCACAAGATGCAGGTACAGAATGTGAAGAAACAATGACCGGAGTGTTGTGAGCAAATGTTATGTTGTGCATCCGCACTGGATCCACATGACTGGATCCACATGATGGATGGCCCGGAGAATGATCGTGGCAAGCAGGCGTCCGACGGCTGCGATGAAGTCGGTTGGTTCGGTCGCCAAGGGCCGCTCGATGGGCCCGGCCACTGGCGCGGTGCGAAGAGTCGCGGCTGGGCCGCCCGCCGCGAGGACGCGGAGGTGCTGGGCATCGTCAAGGGGGCGGGCCAGGTCGGCTGATCGCGGTCCGTGGAGCGACGGAGGCCAAGCCGATTCGGGGGAGATCGTTGTGTGGGTTGGCGGGCTTGTCGGGCGGGCGATGCGAGTTCCGGGGAACCGAGGGTTCCCCGGCAGCCCCTCCTGGGGAGGTGGGGTGTGGGGGGTGCGAAGTGGGGGGACGGGGGAGTGGCCGGGTTGTGGGGCGTTGGTGAGCCCTTGCCATGAGCAGCAGCCGGACGATGTACATATTGGACTCCAAGCCGGACTGCCCGGCGGAGACGGACCAGGCGTGGGAGGATGCGCACAAGGCTGCTACCAGGTGTCCGGGGTGCAACCGGTGGCGGGCGGACGTGCCACTGGAGCCGGTTCATGTGCGGCTGGCGAAGGTGCCCAGGACGCTGATTGCGACGACGGGGCTGTTCCAGGTGGTGGCTCGGCCGCTGGTGGAGGTGTTGCGGCCTTATCTGCAGGATGCGGTGATCGGCAGTGTGGAGGTGGTGGGCAAGGGGCGGCTGGAGGACTGGCAGACGGTGAAGGGGGCGCACGGGCGGGTGCTGGAAATTGACCGCGGGAGGTACTCGCGGCACAGACAGTGCCATCGGTGTGGCGACATTGTCAGCCGCAACGGCTGGTCGCACCCGGTGATCGTGGAGCGGACGCTGGATGAGCGGTGGCTGTATCTGGGGCGGTCGGATGAGATCGTGGTGGATGGGCGGCTGCTGGAGACCGAGGGGCTGCTGGGGCGGTTCAAGCCGTTGCGGGTGTACAGCGTTCCGGTGGTGCCCGAGCCGCTGGACGGGGAGGTTCTGCCGGGGGATGCGGGGTGGACGGGGACGCTGGCGCGGGTGCCGATGCCGAAGTTGCCGGAAGGGAAGCCGGAGCGGGGGATTGGGTTGTGGCTGTGAGGGGGGTGGGGTGGTGTGGTGTGGGGTGGGGTGGGCGGATGTGGGTGGGTTAGGATCGGGCGCGGGCGGTCGTGGTGGCGGGCAGGTGCGAGCCGGGCTGGTTCCAGGGGCATGAGCATGACGACGGCGCAGCATGCGGCGGTGTTCAGGGGGGTGGAGGAGGCGCTGTCGCATGAGGGCGTGTTTGTGGTAGCGCGGGACCATGAGGGAGGTCGTGCCTTGCTGCCTGCGGCGGGCGTCTGTGTGCGTGCGGTGACGGAGTTGTTCCCGAAGTTCCGGTATCGGTGCACGGTTGGAATGGAAGGGACCTTTGATCTGTTGGAAGCCGGCTTCAAGCGAGCAAGCGACGTCTATGACCCGTCAACCGCCGCCAGTTCGTTACTTGGGTCGATCGGACCGTCGGTCGACTCTTCTCCGACCGTCAGATGCATTGAGTTTGTTTCGCAGCGGTGGCGGGGATCGGACGGGCCGCTGAGTGTGCGGTTCGGTGAGCCGGCGGATGCGTCCATCCATCCCGGGGAGCCGAAGCCAAGGCACTTGTATCTGTACCTCTGTCCGCTCGCGTGCGCGAAGGAATTACACCGCTGTCGCGAGCTCGTGGAGCGGGCCGTGGCGGCGATTGTCGAGAGTGCCGGGTGCGATTACGCTTTCATTGACGTGGCGGACAATCGAGAGGCCACAGGGTGGACGACTCATCTTGGCGTTGGACCGACTGAAGGACCGCGTGGCTTCGCAGAAGACGTACACGTTCAGGCTAAGCACCGTCAGCGGGGCAAGGTCCGGGGCGTGTACTGGGGCATGCTGTTTCTGCCGGCGATGCTGGGCAAATGGGATGCGGACGGCTCGTATCGGGCGCTGTTTGACCGGTGGGTGGTGAAGGCCAGGGCGGCGGGCGAGGCAGCGCAGCGGCGGATTGATGCCGGGCAGGGGACGCGGGAGGACTGGCTGGCGGTGGAGGATGTGCCGTACCGGATCACGTACCCGACGGCCAAGGGGGAGGCGTGTTTGTTCTGCTTCTCGCAGACGCCGCTGACGTGGACGGCGCTGAGCCGGGTGACCGACCCGTTGACCGGGTTTGGGATCAAGCACTTCCGCGGGAACATGCCGCTGGCGGTGGAGATGCACAAGCGGTTGCGGCAAAGCGGGGTGCTGCTGTGAGGAAGCAGACGCCGATTGACCCCGAGCGGCCGCCCCGGCCGGACTGGGAGTGGATGGTGATGTCGTTCGACTATCGCGCTTGGGGCCCGGACGTGGCGGCGGGGGTGGTGGGGTGCATTGATGCGGTGGTGCGGCAGAACCCGCAGGTGGGGTGTGATCTGGTGCTGGAGTGGCGCGGGGGCGGGCAAGTTCGGGAGCGGCTGGCGGGGGCGTGGAAGGGGCGTGGGAAGATCGAGCGGGCGTTGCGCGAGCGGGAGATTGAGCGGCTGCGGGTGCTGGGGGACCCGTTGCCCAACGTGAAGCACGCGCTGGCGGTGTGCCTGGACCGGGGCATCGGCGGGGGTGAGCCGGAGGTGTGTCGGCTGGAGTGCGGGGCCAGCCCGCTGCTGTATCGGGAGCGGCCGGACGATGCGGAGGTGTGGGTGGATGAACTGGTGCGGGCGGTGAGCGAGGGCATGATGCTGGGGCCGCAGGGGGGCAAGGGCAACATGCCGTGCGGGTACATCGAGGTGGTGGACCACCGGTTCGCGGCCGATCGGCCGTGGTATCCGTGGCCGCCGCTGGAGGTGCCCAGGCGGTACCTGGATGCGGTGTATGAACTGGAGGGGCCGAGCCGGTTCGAGTTCATCCGCATGCTGCCGTGGGGGCTGCTGCTGAGCCCGGGGATGCGGGCGCGGGCGGATGGGGACCGGCGGGTGGAGGGGATGATGGAGCAGACGCGGGCACAATTGTGCGAGAATGACGCTGGGGCGGCGCGAGCACCGAAGGAGTGGGAGATGCCGGAGATTGGTTGGCGACTGCCGTTGTGTCGGGACTATGCGGGCGGGGCTGTCTTGTGGCAGTTCTCGCAGTCGCCGTTGGACTGGACGTGCCTGGACCCGCGATCGGACCTGGTGGACGAACTGGGGCTGAAGTCCCATGGCACATGTCACCAGATGGTGGCGGAGTTGCATCTGCTGCTGCGGGAGCGGGGGGTGCTGCTGTAGGGGGAGGCGGGGGAGGGGCGGGCTCGCGGCACCCGCCGCGGCGGGTGGGGCTTGACAAGTGAAGAGCGGTTGAGGGAACGTCGTCGCCGAGTTCGTGTACGACCCGTACGGCGCGGTGATCGGGCAGCGGAGTTACGGAATCCATCCGCCGCTGAAGAGCGGCCACCGTGGCCTGTTCGCCGAGAGTCTGACGGTGGGGACGGTGGGCACGCCGGACCCAGATCTGGGCGACCCGATCGAGACCGCGTCGGCCTGGGTCGATGGCCGCGTGCTGGTGCCGAACGAGCGCGTGGTGTATCACATGCGCAACCGGGTCTACGACCCGGGGCCGAGCGGTGCGACTGCGGGGCGGTTCATCCAGCGTGACCCGAACGCGAGCGGGGCGGTGCTGTATGGCGGCGGGGGGGTTGGGGGGTTGGGGAGCCATGGGGCGGCGCCGGTGGCGATGGTGACGGGGCTGGACCTGGCGGGGCATGTGGGGGATGGGGTGAATACGTATGGATACCTGCGCGGGCGGATGCGCGGGGCGGGGGATCCGAGTGGGTTGGTGGTGACCGATCTGGTGGACACGGCGGTTCAAGTGGCCGTCGGGGGGCTCCGCGGCGGGCTTGGCGCGATGATCGGCCAGTACGCCATGGCGTTGGAGGACAACGTCGACTGGGCAACGGACTGGAGCCAGGGCGATGGGGCCCACTCGTACCAGTCCTCTGATTGGGTGATGCGGAGCTTCGCCGACGGGATGGTGCAGGGCGCGATGGAAGCCTTGGACCCGACGGGCGGGCTGCTGGTGGATATGCTCAGTGGTGGGGAGGAGTTGGTCATGGCGGGCGGGGGCGCGGTTGGCGCGTCGGCAACCGGCAAGCGAGCGCTGTTCGCTGGGCGGAAGATGCACGGGTCACGAGCGCACTGGCGCGGGATGCAGGACGCTTGGGTGGCGGCAAAGAAGGCGTTTAAAGGAAGGGCGTCGCAAGCGCGTTCGAACCAGCAGTTGACATTGGGCGGAAAGTACATATCAAACAAACGCCCAGATCTGCAACTTGAAATTGACCACGGGCACGGACAGAAGACGCTGGTGATAGTCGAGATATGTGAGTCGCAGTCTGTTGCCGCCGCGCACGCCAAGTGGGACATTGATGTTGCAGATATTCAGCGCACAAACCCGGGGGTCTCAGTTAAGTTCCGACCAATGACTCCAGGCCGCGCAAAAGAAGTCATGAAGAACCCTTCTCTTCTACTACAGGATAAACTATGGTGATGCAGTCCCTAGGCGGCGGGGTCGCGATGATCGTCGTGGTTCGATGGGGGATTGGGCCGTGCCCTTTGCGCGTCCTCAGAACGCTACTTGATGCGATAGTGCTTCCATTCGGCAATCAGCACTCAAAGGGCCATTCATATATCCTGCATGCTTCTTCCAAAGAAAATGCCCGCTGCGCACATGACAGTGTACTGAAGAGGGGAAAGCACAACTTCGAGATCATTCGTCAGGCCTGTCAATCAACTACATCTAAACGTGGTGACTTGCTGATCGCATCGTTTGATGGCGGACATGAAAACTGGGGCTTGGCTGAATCGCGATTGATACAGTACTTTGCTCCATCAATACATGTTGAATGGCAGTTTATTATATGTGGATTGCTCATTCAACCTCAGCACATGGAGCCTCTGAAACAGTTCATTGGTAGATTCGATCAATCACTCAAGGACATTGAAGGTGCAGCCGACTTCAATGGGATGCAGGCACATGTGGATATCGGCCCCATTACCCACAACGGGGTGGGCCTGAGCTATTCCTGGGCCGACTTCACCTCGTCGCATTTGCTCGAGCAGGCACTCAGCGAAGATGTGTGGTATGAGCGGATTCGTGCCGGACGGCTGGCCTCGCACGTTCCGGCGATTGGATGTGTCACGTATCTGCCGCCGGATGTGGTGGGGAAGTTGGGCGGCCACGATGCCATGGCGGCTTCGCTGGAGCATTGGAAGCAGTTGGGACTGGTTTACCCGAGTGTGGACGTCAAGGTGGCTCTGCGGCCGACGGGCCGGGGCGGCGTGGTGGTGGTGCTTGACGAGCGGCTGGAGCGGCTGGTGGGACCTCCGGTCGGCCCGGGGGATTACTCGGTTGCGGCCGGGGTGGGGGTTTGGCTCGCGGAGCAACTGGATGCTCGGAGGCTGCGGATATGACCAGGAAGAAGACGGGTCGCCGCGATGGGGCCCGCAAGCCCGCAGCGAAGCGTCGGCGCTTGCGCCTTGACGATCGGGTGGAGCCGGCGCGCACGTTTTTGGCACTCAAGGCCATTCTGGTGGATGCCGGCGACTGCGTCCCGGTAGCAGAGGCTTTGGCGGGGTGGTTCGGCGTGCGAGCGCTGGGTCGTCCGGCGGGGATGTGGCAGGCCGGCTTCCTGAGCCCGACGGAGAGCACCCTGGGCGCGGGGTTGGAGCGCTGGGGCAAGGGCGGCGGGGCTGATCGCGTGGTGCTGGTGGTGTCAGAGGGGGATGGGCCAGTGGGGCCCGAGGTGGATGCGTGTCATGGGGTGCGCGCGATGCTTGCGTGTGAGCGACGGACCGTGATGGTGGATGGGCAAGCGCGGGCCGCGCTCTGCCTGGCGACAGCGGTGCACGAGATGCTGCTCGATGACAAGGGAGCAGCGCGGCAGTTCGCCGCATCAAGGGTGCTCCGAGCATGTGAGACACATTGTGCATGGCTTGATGCTGTGGAGTGGCCGACGCCTGGCGAAGAGATTCGCGGCGGCTTGTCGCTGCTGGAGACGGACAGGGTTCAGGCGGGCTCGCTGGAGGAGGAGATCCGGTGGCGGCGTTATCAGCGGGTGCTGGATGGTCAAGTGCCGGAGCGGGTGCTGCGGATCGGAACGGCGGTGTATCTTCGCCGGACGATGGTTGAGCGGGCGGGCATGGTGGAGAAGGTGCAGGGGTGGCTGGAGGAGGGACGGCAGGCCGATAAGGAGCGGTACTTCACGCGGCTCTTCGAGATGCAGCGCGGGTGGCACGTGGTGACCTGTGTGGATCCGTTCGTGCCAAGCGAGAGAGTCGGTCGTCAAGCGGGTTACGACTGGTCTGACGGTTGGGCCCTGTGGTCCGTCTATGAGCAGATGCGTGAGGCGGGGCTGATTCTGTGACGGCTGGTGAGGTGCGCTGCGGCGGCCGCCGCGGCGGGTGGGGTTTGGCAGGTGAAGAGCGGTTGAGGGGGCGGTGGTGGTTCCCCGGGCGCCGAACCTGGCGGGGTGAGCGGCTGATTCGGGGCGGGGCGGTTGGGTGGCGGCTGAGGTGATGGCGTTTGGGGTGGGGCCTGCGATCTGCACGTGGGGAAGGTGGGCCGCGGCGGGCGGCTCGGGGATGCATCGCGAGCGGCGGGTGGCGGCAGACCGACTTGCGGGTGGTCATCGCCCGCCGGGGGCGGGGTCATGCGGCGCCGGGGTCGAGGCCCGACCGTTTGGCCGGCGGCTTTGGCGGGGCGGTGGGTTGACACTGTGCCCGGGCGGTGGTGTTCGAGTACATCGAGGGCATCTCCAACCGCACGCGTCTGCGGGCCGCGCTCGGCTCCCGGAGCCCTGAACGGTTCGAGGCCGCTGGGAACGGATGAGGAACGTGTGTCAACGGAGAGTGGGTACAGTCAGTATCATGAGCGCCTCCGGACCAAGGCGCAGGCCCGGGCGGCGGTGTTTGAGTGCATCGAGGTCTTCTCCAACCACCAGCGCCTGCACGCCGCACCCGGCTCCCTGAGCCCCGAACGGTTCGAGGCCGCTGGGAACGGATGAGGAAAGTATGTCAACGGAAGGTGGGCATGGTCAAAGCGCATGAAGGCACCTATGCGGCGATAGGCAAACCACACTGGTTTCAACGCGAAAACGCGTACCTGAAAACAATGAACTGAGATATCGCTATGGGCAATCTGATGAAGCGTCACGCCATACCCAAGGGGGGAAAGAAACGACCTGCGGACGCGGTGCTTACTCACATGGTGGGGCTCATCGGGAGTGCGCTGTTCACTGGAGATATTGAGTATCAACAGGCAAAGGCCTCCTATAAACATGCCTGCATGAACTGCGGAGCGGGCGGCATGTTCATTGGCGGTCTTCCCGTGAGTGCTGCTCGGATGCCAAAGGCCGAGATTATGGAGTCATACCAGAGCGATTGGCTTTGTTCAGCCAAAGTGGCCAAGCGGCTAGTGGACAAGTACGGAGTGGACACAGAAGACTTGATTCCGGTCCAAATGGGAAGAAAAACGAGTGTTGATTTGTTCTTGATCCAGCCTTCTTGCATCATTGGTCCGATGGAGCATCAATATTCTCACATGGACATATCAAAGTCGTGCTGGTGTACTGTGTGTGGACGGCGAGGCTATTGCAATGATCCATCCCATGTATACGTGTATAAGTCAAAGACCTTTGCGCATGTGAAGAAGGTGCCTTGGTGCAGGTCATGGGAGTGTATTGCGAAGGAGGAAAGGCTCCCGATGAACTTGTCTGGTGACAACGATTTTCCTCGCCCATACTTGTTGGTCGATCGAGCAATCGGTGAGTTTCTTCAGTCTGTTTCGAGCAAGAGGCTCAAACTGCAGAGTGTATTCACTGTATAACTAATCGTTTACACGTAGCGTCCCCCTCCGCGCCGCGCGCTCGAGAGTCGGCTGACTGACGATACAGTCGCTTTGCGGTCTGGCTCGCGGTGGCCGCCGCGGCGGGTGGGGATTGGCAGGTGAAGAGCGGTTGATGGGGCGGTGGTTGCTGAGGTGGTCGGGCCCATGGCGGGGTGGCAGGAGCGGTGTGGCCCGGATGGGCAGTGCGGAGAGACTGCTCTGGATGGGGGATGGGGCAGGGGGTGCGTAAACTGGTCGGCTCGGTGACGATCGATTGCATCGTGCGGCTGGAGCGGCAGGCGAGCGTGCGCGACCGAGAGGTTTGTCGGTCGATCATTCTGGGCAGCGTAGGGCGGAGCCATGGCATTTCGTGATCCAACTGAAGACGAGCGTCGGTTGCTTCGTTGCCTCGCGGCGGCAGCGTTTGGGGCTGGTTGGCGGATTGACTGGGTTGACCACGTTCGTGTAGAAGCCATGAACGATGGCGGCATGGGCAGTCTCAGGCTTCAGGTCAGCTCCAAGGTCACGGGCGATCGTGTGGTTTATTCCGTAGGTGCTGAAGTGTGTTTCCAAGATGCTGATGGCGTTGATGTGATGGCGACGCTCTATGTTGACGACTGCTCAGAGCCACGTGAACTGGACATCTGGAAGGTCAACTATGAACCGCTGATTCGGATACCGGATAATCTGCCCCTCGCGACGAAGCCCGATTCAAGCACATGAGGCATCAGTGAGTTGTTCTCCAAGGTGAATGCTGACGTTTGATAATGAGCGACGGTAGCACCCGAACGGCGGTGTACGGGTTTGCGAGGTGGCGGGCTTTTGGGTCGGGCGATGCAAGCGCCGGGGAACCGAGGGTTCTCCGGCAGCCCTCCTGGGGAGGTTGGGGGCGGTGGTGGAGGGGACGGGGGAGTGGCCGGGT
>Ga0315900_10012420_pt1 | contig 10445 bp, 9 predicted proteins | sample LakEriMetagenome_FD_203521 | JGI IMG/M metagenome (GOLD analysis project Ga0315900, IMG submission 203521) | Freshwater fungal communities from buoy surface, Lake Erie, Ohio, United States - Buoy 12 MA114 | ecosystem: Environmental > Aquatic > Freshwater > Lake > Lake biofilm | place: USA: Lake...
CAGCTCACCGGCGCGGACGCGCCGGTCGCGCGGAGCCCCCCCGCGGACGCCGGAGGCGTAGTCGTTGCCGGTGTCGGTGAGCATCTCGCCGCAGGACTCCACCGCCGCGGCCTGGAGTGCCGAGAAGACGGCGAGCTCGTTGACGCCCGGAGCCACGATCTCCCGGGCACGCCGGTACATCGCCCCGCTGGCGTCGATCGCACGGCGCAGGAGCGCGAGCTCGTCGGCGTCCTTCCTGCGCCGCAGTCCCCAGAGCACCGGATCGACGTCGACGAACTCGGCGGAGGGGAAGAGCCGCGTGACGTGCGGGCAGCAGGAGGAGAACTCGACGGCCACGCGGCGGAAGGGCCCGCGTGCCGCGGCCCAGTCGCCGAGCACGGCCGCGGAGGCCTGGCGCTGGTCGAGGCGGAGCGTCGAGCGCCATTTGCTCTCGTAGGTGCGCACGTCGTCCGCCGCGGCCGCCTCCACCTCGCGGTCGGGGCACACGAGCAGCGTCCGTCCGGAGGCGTCGAAGGCCGCGAGCGGCGCGCGGGCCCAGCGGTAATCCCAGCGGTGTCCCGTCAGGTACTGCACGTGCTCCGGGGAGGTGAGCACGACCAGGTCCGGGGCGGCCGGGGCGAGGGCCCGGGCGAGGCGCTCCCGGCGGGTGCGGCACGCATCGAGGTCGAGGAGCGGGATGCCGTTCATGGCGGATTCCGGACGGGTGGGGAGGGGAAGCGGCGCTTCAGTCGAGACGCGTCACGAGCGTCGGGTCGAACGGCGGATAGTGCGGATCGAGCGACTCGAGCGTCCTGCGGAGGAGCCGCGCCACGACGAGATTGCGGTACCACTTCCTGTCGGCGGGCACGACGTGCCAGGGGGCCTCGGGGAGGTTGCACAGCGAGATCGCGTCCTCGTAGGCGGCGGTGAAGTCGTCCCACAGCTTGCGGTCGTCGAGGTCGGCCGGACCGAGTTTCCATTGCTTGCGCGGATCCGCGAGCCGGTCCCGGAGCCGCTTGCGCTGCTCGTCCTTGCTGATGTGCAGGAAACACTTGACGAACGTCACGCCGGCGTCGGTGAGCAGCTTCTCGAAGGCGTTGATCGGGGCGAAGCGTCCGCGCCACACCCCCTCCGCCACCAGCTTCCGCACCCGGACGACGACGACGTCCTCGTAGTGCGAGCGGTTGAAGACGCCGATCCGGCCGTGGGCCGGGATCCGCGCGTGGATCCGCCACAGGAAGTCGTGCGACAGCTCGAGGGCACTGGGAGCCTTGAAGCTGGCGACGTCGAGACACTGCGGCGTGATGGCGCCGGCCACCATGCGGATGGTGCCGTCCTTGCCGGAGGTGTCGATTCCCTGGAGGACGAGGACGACCGAGCGGCGTCCCTCGGCGTAGAGCCGGGAGGCGAGGTCGTCGAGCTTCTCGCAGTGCCGAAGGGTCTCCGCCTCCGCGGCCTCGCGGTCGAGGTCCTCGTGGTAGGCGGGATCGAAGTCGGAGAGCCGGCAGCGCTCGCCGGGGGGGACCTGCAGGGGCTGGGTCATGGCACACTCCGGGACGTCGCCGCCCGGCGCCATGCCTGGGCGGCGAGCCGGGAGTGTAGCAGGCGCGTCAGTCCTGGGGCCGCGCGAGGAGCAGGGCGCGGGAGGCGGTGGACCGGTCGCGGCGGCGCCGGAGTCGCGGTGCCGCGATCATGCCTCCCGACGGGGGCAACCCCGGGACGTCGCCCTGATCGATCGCCCCCAGGCCCGCCATCTCCTCCCAGCCGAGGAGCTCCGCTTCCGGGGCGCAGAGGACGTCGGCGATCGGCCTGACGCCGGTCGCCCTCACCACGCAGGCTTCCTCCCCGACCATGACGACGAACGTCGAGCCGAGAGGGGCCGTCGACTGGCCGGCGACGGACGACTGGATGGTTCGCATGGGGCGCTCTCCCGTGGGGCGGGGCATCGGTGGCCGGCGGGCGCCGGACGTTCGATCCGTAGCTGCAAACTCCGCGCCGAAGCCGGGTGGAACCGTAACGGCCACCCGGACCCCGGCACATCCTCTCCAGATCGCCTTTTCCCCCCTCCGCTGCCCTCCATCGGCCCCTTCCGGACCGCCGTTGCCGGAAGCTGCGTCGCCCCGGCAACCTGGAAGGCCTGCAATTTCTTCCATCGGCTGCACGAAGCGGCGACGATTGAAGAACGGAAAAAGCACCCGTTTAACGCGGTCAGGCAACTCGTGGCGCGTGACCGACGGAGCGGGACGCCCCGGGCCTCATTCCGGGTCCGGGCCGGAGGCCGGGTGGTCCGCCGCCGCGACCGATCGCCTGAGCCTGTCGCGCAGCGTCGCGGCGAGTTCGTAGTCCTCCGACTTCACCGCCTCGGCGAGCTGCTCCTCGAGGGTCTTTCCCACCTCGTACCGGGAGCGGACACTCTCCCGCATCTCCTCCAGCCGGCGCACGAGATCGTCGTCCGAAAAATGCTCCGTCGCGTCGTGCCGCGCGAACAGGTCGCGGAACTGGTCGAGCCCGACGTTGATCTCCCGGATCGCCGACGCCGCGCCGTTCTCCTCGAGGGTCGCCAGGGCCCGTGCCTGGACCCGGTGGAAAAGGACGAAGGGGCGGTACTGCTCGTGGGACAGCGTCCACTCGTCGTCCGGCGAGTGCTGGCGGACGAAATCCATGAAGGCCAGGCTGTGGTCCGCGTCGCGTGCCGCCCGACGGTACTCCCGGAGCGAGAGCCAGCAGAGTCGCCGGTGGTAGAACTGCACGAACTCCCGGTCCGCCTCGGTGCACTGTTCCCGGGAGAGGCGGAAGCTGTCCCCCTGCCGCACCGCCTCCCCGACGAGATAGTCGAAGTAGGTCTCGGCCCCGTGGGGATGGAGCCCGTCCGGGCGGAGGTCGGTCTCCATCTGGAGAACCCCCATGTCGACCCTCATCTGGAGCACGTCCCGTCCGTCGTGGGCACGGACGAGTCTCGCGCTGATCTCGCCGGGACGGTAGTCCCACCCGTCGAGCACGCTGTCGATGTCGTGGCCGTCGGCCATGGAGCACACCTCGGGTCGGCCGCCGGGAGGTGGGTGCGACGCCCGGAGAGGGGCGGGGCCACCGGCGCGACCGGCGTGATTATACCCCCGCCGTGCCGGCCGGTGCGGTCCGCGCTCACTCCGCCGGTCGGCGCCGCAGCGCCTTCGTCTCGCCGCGCTGCCGTTTCCCGGCGAGCCGACGGGCCACCGCGGATTTCGGCACTTTCGTCCGGCGCCTCCTCGTCGGGGGGACGAGGGCCCGCGCGAGGAGCGCGGACAGTTTCTCCCGGCAGTCGGCCACGTTCTGCGGCTGCTCCCGGTAGCGTTGCCCCGTGATCACCAGATGCCCCTCCTGCGTGAGGCGGGATGCGGCGAGGTCGAGCAGGCGGCGGCGGACCGGCTCCGGGAGCGAGGGGGAGTGGCGCACGTCGAAACGCAGCACCGCCTTGCTCGAGGTCCGGTTGACGTGCTGGCCCCCCGGACCGCTCGACCGCACGAAGTGCCAGAGCAGCTCCCCCGCCGGGATGACGAGCGCCCCGTCGCCCACACGGATTTCCTTGTCGCGCGCCATCTGCGGTAGCCTGCAGGGGTCCCAGGAGAGGTGTACGCGATTCGGCGCCGTCTGGAAAGCGAGCGCCGCCCGCATTCCCCGGAGAGACGTCATGCCAGCCCCGACTCCGGCCCGCGCGGCCGGCATCGCGATCCTCGTCGCCCTCGCCGCGTTCCCGGTCCGGGCGGCCGACCCGCCCCCGGCGCGGGATCTCTCCACGCGCGAGGGAGAGGACTGGGGGACGTTCCTCGGTCCGCGCGGCGACGGCGTCAGCGGGACGCGCGGTACCACCGTGCCCTGGCCGGAGGGGGGACCTCCCGTGGCGTGGCACGCGCCGATGGGGGAGGGGTACTGCGCCCCGACGGTGGCGGCCGGCCGGGCCTTCCTCTTCGACCGCGACGGCACGCGGCTCCGTCTCCGCGCGGTCGTCGCCGAGACCGGCCTGCCACTGTGGGAGGTGTCGCGGCAGGTGAAGTACGTCGATTCGTTCGGGTACGACGGGGGACCGCGAGCCTGTCCGGTGGTCGTGGGGGACCGGATCCTCGCCTACGGGCCGGACGGCGGTCTGGAGTGCCGCGCCGTCGCCGACGGGACGCTGCTCTGGGAGGTCGACACCACGGCCGGCTATCACGTCGTGCAGAACTTCTTCGGGGTGGGGACGGCGCCGCTCCCCGTGGAGGCCGGTGGCCGCAGTCTGGTGGTGGTGCAGGTGGGGGGTAGCGCACCCGGGACACGGCCCCCCGCCCCCGAACGCCTCGACGTCGTCAAAGGTCTCGACAGCGGCCTGGTGGCCTTCGAACTGGCGAGCGGCCGGGAGGTGTGGCGGGCCTCGGATCAGCTCGCCAGCTACAGCGTGCCCGTCCGGGCGACGATCTCGGGGCGCGAGCGGATCCTCGCCTGGATGCGCGACGACCTGGTGTCGATCGATCCGGCCTCCGGGCTGGTGCTCGACCGCTTCCGCTGGCGTTCCGACGAGCTGTTCAGCGTCGTGGCGGCCAGCCCGGTCGTCTCCGGGGACCGCGTGCTGCTCACCGAGTGCTACGGTCCGGGAAGCGTGCTGCTCGGCATCGACGACGATCGCTTCCGGGAGATCCGCCGCGACCGTCCCGGGGCCCGGCCGCGACAAGCGCTCAAGGCCCACTGGAACACGCCGGTCCTGCACGACGGCCACCTCTACGCCTCGAGCGGCCGCAACGCCGGCGACGCCCAGCTCGTGTGCGTCGATTGGGAATCCGGGGCCGTGCGCTGGAGCCAGGCGGGCCTCGGCCGCGCGAGCGTGACCCTCGTCGACGGGCATCTGGTCGTCCTCGGCGAGTACGGCGACCTGGTGCTCGCCCGGGCCTCGGCCGACGCCTACGCCGAGGTGTCGCGGACGCGGCCCCTCGATCCCGGCACCGGCCGCGAGCTCCTCGCGCCCCCCTGCTGGGCGGCGCCGGTCGTCGCCCGGGGGCTGCTCTTCGTGCGCGGCACGGGCCGCGTCGTGTGTCTCGATCTGCTCGGGGCCCGATGACCCGCGCCGTCGGGAACGGGAAGCGCCGAGTTGTCAAGTCCGATCGTGGCGCCGTCCCGACGGCTCGCGGCGCGGAGCGTGCCACCGCATTGGCGATGTTCGGCGTCGTCTCTTGTCACCCCGCGCGGTGACGAACCATACTTCGCCCCGTCCGGCGCCCGACCGGACGACGGCCCTCCCGCCGCCCGAGACAGGAGACGACGAGGCCCCATGTCCTCCCCCACCGCAGGCGAGCCGTCGTTCCGCATGTCCGTCAGCGAGTTGACGACCATGCGCTGGGAGCTGGCGGAGGAGATCGAGCGGATCTCCGCCCATCGCTTCGAGGCGATCGCGATCTGGCGGACCAAGCTCTCCGACGTGGGGGTGGCCGGGGCGCGGCGCATGCTGCGCCGGGCCGGCATGGGCGTCTCGAGCCTGCAGTGGGCCGGCGGTTTCACCGGGAGCGACGGCAGGACCTTCCGGGAGAGCGTGGAGGATGCCCGGGAGGCGATCCTGGCGGCGTCCGCCCTGGGGTGCGGGGTGGTGGTGATCCAGCCCGGATGCCGGGGCGGACACACCCTCGGGCACGCCCATCGTCTCCTCTGCGAGGCCATGGAGATCCTGGTGCCCGAGGCCTCCGACCGGGGGGTGACGCTGGCGATCCAGCCCTCCCATGCGGGCAGCCCCTCGGGGTGCGGTTTCCTCACCCGTGTCGCGTCGGCCCTCGAATGGGTCGACCGGTTCGACCACCCGGGCGTCGCGCTCGCGCTCGATCTGTGGCAATTCGGCGGGGAAGCGGCGCTGCCGTCGCTGCTCTCCGACCTCGTTCGTCGCCTGGCGGTGGTGAAGGTCGCCGATCGCGTCGGGCCCCCCTCCGCCGGGGTGGACCGGCTGCTGCCGGGGCGGGGCACGCTGCCGCTGGAGTCGCTCGTCGCGGCGCTCACGGCCCTCGGCTACCGCGGATGGATCGAGTTCGAGATCGTCGGCGAGGCGACCGACGGCACCGGGTACGACGGGACCCTCCGGCAGGTGCGGGAGGTCGCCGACCGTTGGAGCGGCCGCCATCAGGCCCCCCCGGCGCAGCGCGGGCATCGGTGGGCCGACGCCCCGACCACCCGCTAGCGGCCGTGGCGGCGGTGATCCGCCGCCGGATGCGGTGGCAGGCACCCCGGAAAGCCCCCGGACTGCGGCGGTGTCCGCGGTGGAAAAAGCTCAACGACGACTTTTTCCACGGCCGGCGCGGGGAAGCCGCGGCGCCGGTCGTGCCCGTGCCCCGTCGCGACGGTCACTTCTCGCCGGGCATCCGCAGGTCCCAGGCCTCGACCCACTCCACCTCCTCCGGTTCCATGGAGAAGTCGCGGCGCAGGCGGCGGTCGAAGTCCTCCATGTGGGCGGCGCCGTAGAAGATCGCCAACCGCGTCCGGCCGGCGGCGAGCTGCTCGGCGAGCACCTCCGCGGCGGCGCCGTTGCGATCGGTGATCAGCGACGAACCCTCCTCCCCGCCGAAGGCCGCCGTCAGCACCTCCATGTCGGTGAACTGTTCGGCCATGATGCGGCGGAGGCGGATCTCCCGGTCCTTGCCGAAGAACAGGCCCCACAGGTCGCCGATGCCCACCTCCGGTCCGGTGCGCTTGCCGCGCTCGGCCCGTTCGGCACCCTCGCGCATGACGCGCGTGAACATCGTCCACCACGACTCGCCCCGTTTGGCCATCGCGGCGTCGAACTCCTGCGGCGACATGTCCGCGTGGACGAAGTTGGGGGCCGAGTAGTCGATCTCGTCGAGTTGGAACTCCAGGCCGAGCATTTTCGTGAGCCCCTGCTGGGCCCCGCCGATCGCCCCGGACGCCTTGCGCCCCGGTTGGGGGACGCGGGCATGATCCGGCGCGACGAGTTCGTAGAGGACGGCGTCGTAGTCGGCGAAGAGGCGGTCGAGCGTGTCGTAGTAGGCCTGGCCGCCGAGGTGCACCGCGCCCACCAGATCGACCTCCGCCGGCACCCTCCTGCCGGCGCGCCGGGCGGCTTCGGGGCTCTCCCGGTAGCGGACGATCGAGGTATCGAGCGAGCGGGGCCGTCCCTTGGCGTCGCGCGAGAGCCGCAGGAACGCGACGGCGTCCCCCCCAGCCTCCGCGGCCTCCGCCGAGAGCGCGGCGCCGGGGCGGCCGGCCCGGGGTTCCTCGGCGCGGAGGGAACGGCCGGGCCCGCCGATCGTTCCCCAGACCCCCCAGGCCGACACCGCGACGAGCGCGAGCCGCGCCGACCAGCGGACGCGCGACGACCGGCTCCCTCGGGTGGGCGGATCGATGCCGGCGGCGGGGCGGAAGCGGGGGCGGGAAGGTGTCATCCGACGTTTCTCCGGGAAAAGCGGGCCGATCCGGCCCATGCGGAAGACCAGCGGGGGAGTGCCGACGCTTCCGAAAGGATACCCGAGCCTCGCGCACCTGCCACGTTCCGCGTCCGGAACGACCCTCACGACCGGTCGATCCGTCAGGGTTTTCCAAGATTGGTCAACTCGGACAGCCGGCAGGACCGATACCGAGGGAGCAATCCGCATCCGCGGAACAGTCCGCGGCAAACGGCTCCTGCTCCCCAGGACACAAAGCGATGGCCACTACCCCCCGCCCCAAGCGTGCTTCCGGACTCGTCTCCAAGCTGGCGACCATCCTCGCCCTGGCGACGCCGCTGGCCCCGGCCCTCACGGCCAAGGCCGGTGACTGGATGCCGCTCCTGCCGGACCAGGACTTCTACGACTTCCAGCTCTTCGCCCCGCCCGATCTCCAGGAGTACGAGATCTACCCCGAGCCGAGCGAGGGGATCTTCTTCTCCTACGACCGGCTCGCCTACGGCATCACCGTGCCGCGGACGGTCGGGGTTGGCACGACGCAGACCGGGGGGTACATCATCCCCGTCAATCCGATCTCGCCGCAGACGCTCGTGCAGCTCAACAACGGCAACATCCAGGCGGGCGCCCAGACGGGCTCCGGCAGCAGCGTGATCGGCGGGATCTACATCTTCGGCGGCGATCCCCTCCAGCTCGACCTCAACACCAGCTGGATGCGGACCAAGGTCTCCTGGGGCAACCGCTACGAGGGCGGCTGGATCTACGACAACCGCGGCGTGCTCCTCAACTACACGAATCTCGGCGAGCAGTCGCAGAGCTTCCAGACCAACAGCGAGTTCGCGGCGTCCTCGCCGACGCAGACGTTCACCCAGGAATCGACCGCCGGGCAGGCCAACAACGGGGGCGTCGCCGACGCCATCACCACCACGACGATCACGTCGGAGAGCCCGCCGCCCGACCACCTCATCGCCCAGAAGCTGACGCAGAACAACAACACCGAGATCCAGAGCGGCAGCGTGGCGATGATGATCCGCCGTGAGCTGGGGCGCCGCGGGAGCGGCAGCACCGCCACCTTCACCTTCGGTCCGCGGTACATCCAGGTGGCCGACCGCTACAAGATCGGCTACGAGAGCAACCAGTACGCCTTCAACTCCACCGCCGGCGGCGGTGGTGGCGGTGGCGGCGGCAACGCCGGCGGTGGCGGCAACAACAACGCCGGCGGCGGCCTGGGCGGCGGCCAGGGCGGCGGCCAGGGGGGCGGCCAGGGGGGCGGTCAGGGCGCCGGCGGCCAGGGGGGCGGCCTCGGCGGAGGCGGGCTCGGTGGCGGCGGGCTCGGCAACAACGTCCAGGGCAACAACACGAACATCCTCTTCAACTCGGGACCGGCGGGTGACGTCCTGGGGATCACCGGCTACGACACCCTCACCGGCCAGGGCTTCGGCACGCCGCTGCAGACCGGCGAGTGGCAGACCAACACCTACAACAACATGGTGGGGCCGGAGTTCGGGCTGCTGTTCGAGAGCGACTGGGGGAGGTGGACCTTCACCAGCGGCTTGAAGTTCACCGCCGCCTTCAACTGGCAGAACAACCTCTACCAGGGCTCGAACTTCCCCGAGAGCATGGGGGCCGATTACCTCCGGGCGACGTTCTCCCCGGCGACGACCTACACGTCCGACGGCAACAACGGAGGTGTCCAGAACCTCGCCGGCCCGCCGCTCTTCCTCCAGATCTACCCCGTCGGCCAGAGCAACGCGACCAACTCCGCGAAGCACGAGTTCGTCTTCTCGCCGATCGGCGAATGGCGGTTCGGGGCCCAGTACAAGGTCAGCCAGGCGATCAACCTCCGGGCCGGCTACACCGGCATGTGGCTCGGCAGCATCGCCCGGGCCTCGACGAACACCGGCTACGTGAGCCAGCAGCGCCCGGTGCAGTACGCCGAGCCGATGGACCCCTCGCAGCCGGCCAGCCTCTCGAATCCCTGGGTCGTGAAGACGTCGACGCCGGACGGTGCCAACGGCACGATCCAGAGCCCGACCTACAACCGGATCGGCGCCGTGGCGGGAGGCCAGGAGTACGTGTTCGTCAACGGTGCCGACTTCGGCATCGAGATCAAGTACTGATCGACCGCCGGGGCCGATCCGGCCGCGATGTCTCCGCATCCGCCGTCCCGCCGGTCGTCTCCGGCGCGGACGGCGGCGGCGTCAGCCCCGCTCCAGGTCGGTGCCGATCCAGGCGGCGGTCGCGCCGCGCGTCTGCGAGAGTTTCGCGAGCCGGTCCGCCAACGGCTGCCAGAGACGCTCACGGCCGGCCGGGGCGATGCCCTCCGGGAGTTCGAGCGGGAGCCCCGAGCGATCGACCTGGACGAAGCCGAGGAGGCCGTCCATCCAGGGGAGGTCGTGTCCCTCGAGTGGCATGCCCACCACGCCCACCACGAGATAGCACTGGCGGACCTCGAGCACCGCGCCGCGGATCTCGACGAGCGTCCCCACGGGTACCGCCCTCCGGCACTCGAGCGAGACGACCCGCCGCAGCACGAGGTTGGCCGCGGGTCCGACCCCGCGGGTCCCGGCCGCGTAGGCCGCCTCGAGCGCGTAGCGCAGCAGCGCCCCCGCGTAGAGCGTGCCGTGGTGGTTGGCGTCGGCCGGGAGGACGAGGCGGTGGCTGACGGTTTCGGTCGGGCCCTGCATGGGCACGGTTATAGCAGGCCGCTGCCCGCGTCGCCCCGGCTCGAGGGGAGGGTCAGCGCCCCGACGCCGCGACCCCCCGGGGCGGAGCGACGCGCCCCAGCGACGGGTCGATCCGGGCCAGTTCCTCCCGCATGATGGAGACCGTGCGGCGGATCTGGTCGGGGGTGTGCCGCGAGGTGATGAAGAAGCGCAGCCGGGCCGCCCGTTCCTCCACCGCCGGATAGAGGATCGGCTGCACGTTGATCCCGCGGGCGAACAGCGCCCGCGACAGCTTCAGGCTGTTGATCGAGTTGCCGAGGATCACCGGCACGATGGCCGTGCCGCCGGCGGAGCCCGTGTCGAAGCCGGCTTCGCGGCACAGCTGGAGGAACATGCGTGCGTTCGCGTGGAGCCGGGT
>Ga0315900_10012422_pt1 | contig 10444 bp, 11 predicted proteins | sample LakEriMetagenome_FD_203521 | JGI IMG/M metagenome (GOLD analysis project Ga0315900, IMG submission 203521) | Freshwater fungal communities from buoy surface, Lake Erie, Ohio, United States - Buoy 12 MA114 | ecosystem: Environmental > Aquatic > Freshwater > Lake > Lake biofilm | place: USA: Lake...
CTGCCTATCTCAACTACAGCAGGCAATTCAAAAATCTGGGTGTGCAGGCCGGGCTCAGGTACGAATACACGCAAATGCAGGGTGATCTGTATGGTAATCCGCAACGGCCGGATTCGTCTTTCGACCGAGGATACGGCAACCTGTTCCCAGCCGTTTCTATTTCTTACAAAGCAAGCAAAAATCACCAATGGGGATTGAATATGGGCAGAAGGATAGACAGGCTCGCATACCAGGATCTGAATCCTTTCCTGTTTTTTATCGATCCATACACGTACGAGGTCGGTAACCCTTTCCTGAAGCCGCAGTTTACCAACAATATTGAAGTATCACATACTTTCAAAGGATTTCTCACCACAACCCTCAATTACTGCAGAACAAAAGATTTCCATGCCCAGACCTTTGAACAGGAAAAACTTCCCAATGGTGAAATGGTAGACGTTGATGCAGCCACCCTATTGGTCAATATGAACAACCAGTTTAAATTCAATAAGGGCTGGAGTGGGGAATTGAGTGGCTTCTACAGGTCCAGAGGTGCCGAAGGCCAGATCATGATAGACCCTATGGGCCAGGTGGCTGCAGGTGTCGCCAAACAGGTACTGCAAGGGAAAGGGACGATTAAGGTCAACATAAGGGATATCTTTTATACGCAGGTAGTCACAGGTCAGATGGAATTCCAGAATACCGCGGTAAACTTCCGGAATGCCAGGGATTCAAGGGTTGGCACCATCAGCTTCACCTACCGGTTCGGAAAACCCATGAAGGCCATTCCACAAAGGAGAACCGGAGGAGCAAAAGGTGAACAAAACCGCGTGAAAATGGGGGAGAATTAACAGGAACGGGCTTTTCATCAGCACCGCAGGGGACCGGGATTTTTCAGTCGTTAGATTGTCCCGGTCTCTTTTTTTCTGTTTATCTTTGTTCATGCCTTCATTCGACATCGTATCAAAAGTAGACGCCCAACTGCTGGATAATGCCGTCAACGTGACCCGTAAAGAGATCATGAACCGTTTCGACTTCAAGGACTCCCATGTGGTAATCGACCTGAACAAGAAAGAATATAAGCTGAATATCGAAGCTTCGGACGACATGAAGATCGGGCAGCTCATTGATGTGCTGATCAATCGGGCCAATAAACAGGGCATTTCCCCCGAAGCGTTCGACCGGAGCAAGGAACCCTACCCAAGCGGAAAAGTGGTAAAAACGGAGATTTCAGTGCGGAACGGGCTGAAACAGGAAGACGCCAAAAAACTGGTCAAGCTGATCAAGGACTCCGGCCTGAAAGTGCAAGCCCAAATTATGGACGACCTGGTGCGGGTGACCTCTAAGAAGATCGATGACCTCCAGGATGTGATCCAGTTATGCCGGAATGCAGAGCTCGGATTACCTCTCCAATACGAGAATATGAGGAGCTAAGGGCTTTCTAAGCAAAAAATTTGGATATACCTGCTGGTTTTCCTAATTTTGCATCCCGCATGGCCAAATCCATGCTCTAAAAACAAGAAATATGAAAAAAGGATTACATCCCGAAAAATACCGTTTGGTGGTCTTCAAGGACATGAGTAACGGGAACTCTTTTCTGACACGCTCTTCTGCAGACAGCAAGGAGACAGTTAAATGGGAAGACGGCAACGAATATCCGCTCCTGAAGCTGGAGATTTCCAATACGTCACATCCTTTCTTTACCGGCCAGAAGATGCTGGTAGACACTGCGGGACGTATCGATAAATTCAACAAGAAATACGCGAAGAAATAATCATCTTCTTTAAGATAAAAAAAGCCTCCCGTTCAACGGGGGGCTTTTTATTTTGTAGTTTAGCGATTCATGTTTTCATTCAGCGAAATCCAAGGCAGGGAAAACCTTTTCCCGTTCACACTCACCAGGCATACCGCCGACCTTAGAACCGGTATGTTCTCCATCCGTGAGAAATGGATCCTTGCCCAAACTATTTTTCCTGCGATTGAAGCGGCAGGGGAAATCCCCGCCAACCTGATACCAGGTTTCGATTTCTTCAAGGCAGTCTCTGAGCAGGGACTGGACCATGCCCTGTCGGATCTTTCCACCTACCGCATTATCCAGTATCCCTGGGACATCGTCACACACAATACATGGGCGCTGGTGGAGGACTTCAGGATGATCACGCAAACCGGCATATCAAGCCCCATACCGGAGACCATCAAACTCACTGGCCCTGCCGAAAGGCTGTTTATCGAAGAAGGAGCGGTCGTGGGCCATTGTTTTATCAATACGGAAACTGGGCCTGTCCACATCGGAAAGCAGGCAGAGATCATGGATGGCGTTATGATTCGCGGCCCTGTAAGTATTGGCCAGGCCGCAGTAGTAAAAATGGGAGCCGCTATTTATGGCGGTACCAGCATTGGTCCGTTCTGTATAGCCGGCGGCGAACTGAAAAACACCGTTTTATTCGAATACAGTAACAAGGCACACCATGGTTACCTCGGGGATGCGGTGATCGGCGCCTGGTGTAACCTCGGAGCAGGCACGTCCTGTTCTAATATCCGTAATACGGCTACGCCAGTGAAGGTCTGGCACATCCACCAAAAAGCTTTTGTACCTGCAGGATTGAAATGCGGTCTGCTCATGGGCGACCATTCACGTTGTGGCATCAACACTTCGTTCAATACCGGTACCGTTGTAGGAGTATCTGCCAATATATTTCAATCAGGTACCCTGCTTCCTAAATACATCCCCAGTTTCAGTTGGGGAACGGATGGTGGTATACGCTATGAGATTGAAAAGGCATTGGCAGATATCAACAACTGGATGGCATTCAAGAACCAACGCCTTTCAATATCAGACATTGAAAAGCTTACATTCATTTATAGTAACACAGAACAGATATGAGAAGAAAAATCGCTGCTGCAAACTGGAAAATGAACCTCAGGATCGAACAGGGTGAAGCCCTGCTTGAAGGACTTTTATCAAAAAACATTGAACTTAAACCACATCAGCACGCGGTATTTGCGGTGCCGTTCCCATACCTCACGATGGCAAGGGACAAAGTAGCCGGCAGGGCAAATTACGCAGTGGCTGCCCAGAACTGCTCACATAAAGAATCTGGCGCTTATACCGGGGAAGTATCGGCCGAGATGCTGCAGTCTGTCAATATTCCATTCGTTGTATTGGGACATTCAGAGCGCCGAGAGTATTTCAATGAATCAAATGAGATGCTGGCAAGGAAAACGGATTTGGTTTTGTCGAAAGGGATGACCCCTGTCTTTTGCTGCGGCGAAGCGCTTTCCATCCGGGAAGCAGGCATGCAGAATACCCACGTGGAGCAACAACTGAAGGAAAGCCTTTTCCATCTCGACGCTACCCAGATTTCAAAACTGGTGATCGCATATGAACCTATCTGGGCCATCGGCACAGGTAAAACGGCAAGTTCAGAACAGGCCCAGGAAATGCACCAGCATATCCGGAATGTGTTATCAGCCAGGTTTGGCCCCGAAGTAGCCAACGGGATTTCCATTTTATATGGTGGCAGCGTTAAAGGCTCGAATGCCTCCGAACTCTTTTCACAACCGGATGTGGACGGAGGCCTTGTAGGTGGCGCATCCCTGCAGGTTGAGGATTTTGCTCAAATCATCATGGCTTTGAAATAATGGCCAGATGGGTCTACTGAAGCAGGTTACGATCAATGGTGTTTACAGGATTTTGTTCCTGATTTTCCAGTTGATCAATACCATGCTCATTTCGAGGCTCACAGGCCCGGCAGGATTTGGTGTTTTGTCACTGGTTATCGTTAACGCGAATATCCTGCTGATCTTTACATCACTGGGAATTCCTGCCGGCATACTGTTCCATGCATCTGCCCGTGACCTGCCGCTGAAAAAAATGGAGAAGGTCATCTGGATATCCACTTTTTTTCAGCTGGCCCTGGTCATCATTTTCGAATCTGTTCACTTCGTTCTCAGGGGCAGTTTCTGGATCTGGCCTTCAGGTGAAACGGTGGCTGGTGTGGCGGGCATCTTCTTATTTCTGGCCATCGTTCTTGCGGAAAAGTATTATGCCCTCTATAACGGCTTTCAGCATTTCCCGTTGTATAACCTGGTGGTGCTGGTATTCTCGGTTATCCAGACGGCGCTGCTGATTTACCTGGGCATTCAACCAAAGCCGGTGTCCCTGGATATGGTCATCTATGCCTATGTTCTGGTCAATGTGATACAGACGGTGGCGCTCTGGGTGATCTTTCACCGGAGAAAGATCGGACGCTTAAGCATTACGCAAGGATCTGGCATGGCCAGGAAATTCTTCAGCTATTCATTATTTGCATACCTGGCTAACGCCCTCCATTTCCTCGTGACCAGAATAGACTTCTGGATCCTGCATTATTACCGGGGAGATGAGGAGTTGGGATGGTACGCGTTAGCTGCGCGGATCGCGCAATTGTTCCTTGTGCTTCCTGCATTATTGGCGGGTATCATTATGCCATCAGTCACATCATCACAACTCAGCGGACAATCGCTAGAGAAGATCTTCCGGATGGTCAATTCCCTAAACCTGCTGATGATCTTTATACTGACCGCATTTTCATCCTGGCTTATTCCATTGTTGTTCGGCACTGAATTCAGCGAAACCATTATTCCTTTAGTATATCTGCTTCCTGGAATAATTTTTCTTTCGGCACAAACGCTGCTGGCCTCATATTTCGCCGGAAAAGGAAGACCCTTGATCAATTTACACGGATCTGTGATCGCGCTGGTTGTTGTGTTGGCGCTCGATCTGCTGCTGATCCCCGTATGGGGTGCCAAAGGTGCCGCGATTGCCAGCAGTATAGCTTATGCCGCGGGTTGTTTGTACACTTATAGAAGGTATGTAGCTGCTGAGCACTACTCGTGGAGGGAATTGTTCATGAATAAGTCTGACCGTGAAGAAGTCTTAACCATCATCAACCGCGCATGGAGCGGCAGGCGAATCCCTTGAAAGAGATCAGAACATATCATGACGCCTCAGAGATCAAACTGAACAACCCTTTCAGGTTGTTGTGGCTGGCCAGCTGGTACCCCTCCCGGACCGACCCGCATAACGGTGATTTTATCCAGCGTCATGCAGAGGCTGTTTCCCGGTTGACACCTGTTATTGTGGTACACACTATCCACGACATATATTCGCCTACTCCTGTACGTTATGAAGTCAGTGAATGCGGTTCACTGACAGAAGTATTTGTTTATTTCAGGCATGACGGGAACCTCAGTTCGATCACTTCCCGGATATCCTATAACCTCCTGTTTTTTCATTATACCAAAACACTCCTTTCCGCCCTGGTCAGGTGTTATGGCAGGCCCGAATGCATCCACGTGCATGTGCCGATGAAAATGGGTCGTATTGCCATCTGGGCTCAAAGAAAATGGTCTGTACCTTTTTTTGTAAGCGAACAGTCGGGAGCCTACCAGGATGGACCGGAAGACAGCTTCAAGAACAGGAGTTTTTATTACCGCTACCATGTGCGGCAGATCCTGAGGAAAGCAAGGGCCGTTTCCAATGTATCAGAGACGCTGGGGCTCATCCTGCAACAGATTTCGGGCCGTGATGACATAGCCGTGATCAGAAATGTTGCCGACCCTTCCCAATTCTTTTATGTTCCGGTTGAACTTCCTGTTTTTACATTCGTTCATGTGTCTACACTGAAAGAACAGAAAAACATCCGGGGAATGTTGCGCACTTTTGCCAGACTCCATCAGCAAAGGCAGGACTTCTGCCTGCATTTCGTGGGAGGTGATGCGAATGCACTGAAAACAATTCGGGCCAGCTACCCCGATGCTTCATGGTTAACCCTGCATGGAACAGTAGGGCATGATCAAGTTCCGCAGCATATGCAGCAAGCGCATTGCCTGGTGATGTTCAGCAGGGATGAGAATTTTCCATGCGTTATTGTGGAAGGACTTAGTTGCGGACTACCCGTGATCACGTCTAATGCAGGAGGCTGCGCGGAAGCCATCGTCCCGGAGAATGGAGTGGTGGTGCCCTCGGGTGATGAAAATGCCCTCCTCGTAGCGCTGGAACAAATGATCACCCACTATGCTCGCTATGATCGACAGAATATTTCAACTGAAGCCGCTTCCCGCTACAGTTTTGAGAAGATCGGGAATGATTTCATCCAGTTTTACCGAAATTCAGGGATTGATATCTGATCAGCTCTTTAGCTTGCTCACCAGATTGATGTAATCCTGCATCGCCTGGTCTTTTGTTTTGCCCGACTGGCTCGCCCATGCGTCGTATTTTGCCTTGGCTACAAAATCAAAAGGATTGGATGGCGGATCAGTGGTATTCTCCCCTTCAGTGGCCTGTTTATACAAAGAGTAGAGTTGAAGCAGGGTTTCATTACTGGGTTTTGACGATAATGATTTACTGTCAGACACTGCTTTTTCAAATTGTTCCATCAATTCCATGTGAAGGGTTTGTGCGAAATTAAGTGAATTTGAGCAAACCCGTTACATGATGCCAGGGCCCTTATCCACACTGTTTTGTAGACATTTTACATCAATAGAACCAGCCTGCTCTGGCGCCCCCCGACAATAGTGAAAACTAAGCATCAGGCATATTGTTTTAATGATTCCCCATTTTATCCACTTAACAACTCAAACCTCTTCATATGGCAAGTAAGAATGACCAAAGCAATCAGGGTAAAGGGAAGGGACGGGGTTTTGCTTCCATGGATGCCGGGAAACAAAGGGAGATCGCCAGTAAGGGGGGCAAGGCCTCTGCCCTTGGAAATACTGCGAACAGGGGCTTCGCTTCCATGGATGCGGAAAAACAGCGCGAAATATCCCGGAAAGGGGGGCAGGCCTCCCATCGTAACCGCGACCGGCAGAAGGGCAGGAGAAACAAAAACGACAATGTCGGCAACAAAGAAGAATAAGATGATCTTATCGGGGCAAAGTCTTTTCCGTAACTTTGCTCCTCGCTCAATGGAGATCATCGAATGAATCAAATAAGGAATTTCTGCATCATCGCACATATTGACCACGGTAAAAGTACATTGGCAGACCGGCTGTTGCAGGTGACAAATACCATCAGTGAACGGGAAATGATGGACCAGGTGCTGGACGATATGGACCTGGAAAGGGAGAAGGGCATTACCATCAAAAGTCACGCAATCCAGATCAATTATAAGCATAAGGACGGCAAGGATTATATCCTTAACCTGATCGACACACCGGGCCACGTTGACTTCAGTTATGAAGTTAGCCGCGCGTTGGCCGCCTGCGAAGGGGCCCTGCTGCTCGTGGATGCCACCCAGGGTATACAGGCCCAGACCATCAGCAACCTTTACCTGGCCATAGAGAACAATCTCGAGATCATCCCCGTGATCAATAAGATCGACATGGATGGAGCCATGATTGAAGAGGTAAAGGATCAGATCGTTGAACTGATCGGGTGTAAACCCGAAGAGATCCTGCTGGCCAGCGGAAGAACCGGTATCGGCGTAGAGGGAATCCTTACTGCCATAGTTGAACGCATCCCATCGCCTAAAGGTGATCCGGATGCGCCGCTACAGGCCCTGATCTTTGATTCGGTCTTTAACAGCTTCCGTGGTATCCTGGTTTATTACAGGATCATCAACGGATCTATACGAAAGGGGGACAAAGTCAAGTTCGTTTCCACTGACCAGGAATATGTGGCGGATGAAGTAGGCATCCTCAAACTGAAAATGACCGAGAAGGATAGAGTCAGTACGGGTGATGTTGGCTATATCATCACCGGTATCAAAAATGCGAAAGAAGTTAAAGTGGGTGATACCATCACGCTGGCCAATAATCCGCACCCTGAAATGATCAAGGGTTTCGAAGAAGTTAAGGCGATGGTGTTTGCCGGTATCTTTCCCGTCAATACCGAAGATTTCGAAGAGCTGAGGGATTGTATGGACAAGCTGCAGCTGAACGACGCTTCGCTTTCCTATGAGTTGGAAACTTCTCAAGCCCTGGGCTTTGGATTCCGCTGCGGGTTCCTTGGATTGCTTCATATGGAGATCATCCAGGAAAGGCTGGAACGTGAGTTTAACCAGACTGTTATCACCACGGTACCTAACGTCAGCTTTGTGGCATACACTACATCGGGTGAGAAGATCACTGTAAACAACCCCACCGAGATGCCCGATCCGGTGAAGATCGATTTTATCGAGGAGCCATACATCAAAGCGCAGATCATCACGAAGCCTGAATATATTGGCAACATCATGACCTTGTGCCTTGGCAAACGCGGAAACCTGATCAATCAAAGCTATCTCACCACAACACGGGTTGAGCTTATTTTTGAGCTGCCGCTTACAGAGATCGTGTTTGACTTTTACGATAAACTCAAGAGCCAGACACGTGGATATGCTTCGTTTGACTATCATCCTATTGGTATGCGGGAAGCAGACATCGTTAAGATGGATATCCTGCTGAACAGTGATAAAGTTGATGCGTTGAGCGCATTGATTCATCGGAGTCGCGCCCAGGATTTTGGAAGAAAGCTTTGCGAGAAACTAAAGGAATTACTGCCCCGTCAACAATTCCAGATCGCCATACAAGCAGCTGTCGGCGCCAAAATCATCGCGAGGGAGAACATCTCAGCGCTCAGAAAAGACGTCACCGCTAAATGTTATGGTGGTGATATCAGCCGTAAGCGTAAACTTCTGGAGAAACAAAAAGAAGGTAAAAAACGGATGCGCCAGATCGGTAATGTGGAAGTGCCGCAGGAGGCTTTCCTGGCTGTTCTTAAACTGGACTGATCCTGATCTGGTATCATACAACAAGCTTGATCGTGTTGTCCCGATGATTACACTCAACTTTGAATAAATTCCTGTGTATGTGTATCAAGAAAGTTATACTCCCTGCAATGCTTTCCATAAGTATGACCTGGACCTTTGCCCAGGACACTACCAGGCCCGCTGCCGCAGCAGGCAATGAGGAGATCGCGCAGAAACTGGCGAACCCGGTGGGAAACGTGATCAGCTTGCCTTTCCAGAACAACCTGTTCTTTGGCATGGGACCATCCAACGGTTCAAAATGGCTCATGAACGTGCAGCCAGTCATCCCTGTCCAAATTACCAAAGACCTGAACCTTATTTCCAGGGTGATCGTTCCCGTGATCTCGCAGAATAACGTATTTGGGCCGTCGGGACGTCAAACTGGTATCGGCGATGTTGCATACAGTGCATTTGTTTCACCCGCTAATCCAAAACCCGGAGGCTGGATATGGGGCGTGGGACCCATCATCAACCTGCCTCTGGCAACAGACGAGCGCTTGGGGTTGGGGAAATTCGGGGCCGGACCTACTGCAGTATTCCTTAAACCAGGAAGACATACCTACGGAGTATTGATGTGGAACATGTGGGCCGGTGGTAATAGCATTGGATATATGCAGCCCTTCTTCACCAAAACCTTCTCTAACGGTGCCTCGGTGGGTACCAGCCTCGAAATGACGAGGAACTGGACAAATGAAACCCTGTCTGGAATCGTTAGCTTTAGCGCAGCAAAAGTGCTTAATATCAATAAACAGATCGTATCAGTCAGCACGGGTCCGATCATTGGATTTGGAGACGATCCGTTCCGGCCCGGTTGGGGTTGGAGATTTGGCATCAGCCTGGTTTTCCCCAAGTAAACGTATAGATATGATAAAGCTATTGTCTTGCCTTTTCCTGTTGGTGTTCCTTTCTGCCTGTATCGGATCATCTGTGCCTGAAAAAGCCAGTACCCAAATCCCAGCTCCGGTTGCAAATGAAGATGCTGGCAAAGGGATGGTGGAAATGGCAACCAGGACAGGCAGCAAATATTTCGTTACCGAAAACCACCCAAGAGGGGCCAGTTTGAGTGACATTACTGTGCACGCATCCACGTCAGCAGATACGATCAAGTTACAACATGCAGATCCCATTACCAGCATGCTTGTGAATGACCTTGACCAGGATGGGTATGATGAGTTATATATTGTAACAACATCGGCAGGATCCGGGAGTTTGGGGAATGTCATTGCAGTGCGAATGGGAAAGGACCAGCGTTTGAGTAAGATCAACTTCACAGCTTCATATCTGGATGACAAGCGCTTACAGGGCCATATGGGTAAGGATCGTTATTCGATCGACAGCGTGAATCACCTGCTCCTGCGAACATTCCCAGTGTACAAGGAAGGTGACCCCAATGCGAATCCGACAGGGGGAGAGAGAACCATCAGCTACCGGCTGACAAAAACGGGGGAGACTCTCGAATTGGTTCCCGTAGAATAAGTCTTGCCCTGTTTACTATTCTAAAGTTTCTTCTTTTTTACCGGCTTCTTCTCTGTGGAAGGGGTTGGCGCGCTGTTACCAAATTTATCGTCACCCATTGGAACAGGTGTGGGGGCTTCGCCGTCTTTCAACCTAAAGGTGAATACCTTGTCTATATGCACCCACTTACCGTCATTCCATTTGAATCCTTCATAGTCACCGTCGGGGATATATGTGTA
>Ga0315900_10012424_pt1 | contig 10443 bp, 9 predicted proteins | sample LakEriMetagenome_FD_203521 | JGI IMG/M metagenome (GOLD analysis project Ga0315900, IMG submission 203521) | Freshwater fungal communities from buoy surface, Lake Erie, Ohio, United States - Buoy 12 MA114 | ecosystem: Environmental > Aquatic > Freshwater > Lake > Lake biofilm | place: USA: Lake...
TGATGGTGCGTCGCGCATATCATCAGTATTAGGTTTAAAGGCTAGCCCAAGAAGACCGATTTTTTTACCTTTTAGGATTTTTAGTTTTTCTTGCAGGCGTTTAATAACAAGATCTCTTTGCTTATAATTCACATTCCGAGCGGCTTTTAGGATCTCTGGATCATAGCCGTAATCTTTAGCGATACTAATAAGAGCATCCACATCCTTCCCAAAACAACTTCCGCCCCAACCAATTCCAGCATTCAAAAATTTAGCACCGATACGAGTATCAGCCCCAATCCCTCTCATTACCTCATTTACATCAGCTCCGACATAATCGCAGATATTAGCTATTTGATTTGCAAAACTTATTTTTAGAGCAAGAAAACTATTAGCTGAGTATTTAATCATCTCAGCACTTGTTATATCTGTAGTGATCATATCTACTTTTGCGTAATTTTTTGGTCTAGGACAAAAATCTGGAGCCTCAAAAACCTGCTCACTAAGCTCCTTATAAAGCTCTTTTAAGCGAAGCGTATCTTGCTCGCTATCACAGCCAAGAACAATTCTATCTGGATAGAGCGAATCAGAGATAGCCGAACCCTCACGCAAAAATTCAGGATTAGAAGCTACGCTAAATTTAAGTTTAGGGATAGTATTACCAGTCTGCGCTGAAACCCTTTCTTTGACACCGTTTTGGACTAGCATAGCCACCCAATTTCCAGAACCGACAGGGACTGTTGATTTATTTATAACAATAGCTCCGTCTTGCATATACTTACCTATACTCAAAGCAGCTGATTCTAAGTAAGCTAGATTGGGTTCACCGTTAGGCAGGGGCGGAGTGCCCACAGCAATAAAAATAAATTCACCATGCGAAATTACCTCTTGAGGATTAGTCGAGAAAACTGGGAATTTTCCGTTTTTTTTGCAGATATCAAGAAGTTCTTCAAGGTTAGGCTCATAAATAGGGACTTTACCAGAGTTAAGAAGATCGATTCTTTTTTCGTTTATATCCAAGCAGGCTACATCATGCCCCAAAAAAGCAAAACAAGTCGCAGTGACTAATCCAACATAACCAGTACCTATAACACTAACTTTCATTAACAAGTCAATTATACATTGTTATAAAAACGATAATTAGTGATACTAAAACATAACAGAACGTATTTTATGTTTTTCTAACTCTTTAGTTATAACTTTTGATTTATTTGAACAAAAAGCTCTGTAACGGTCATTATCAAATTTTTTTTTATCAATTGTCGGTAAACTTCTTTTTGAATCTAAAAACTCTTGAGTAGAATTTAATTCAAAGCTTTTTAATTTAACACTGTAATTTTTTTTCTTTTCTTGAAATGTTTTTCTTATAACTTTAGCGTGAACAATATCATCATCTTGAAAATGTGATGAATAATCAATTTTTATTAGTTCACTTGAATTCATGAAAAAATTTTTACATAGTAAAGTTATGAATTGGTTAAGGAAATTATAAATTAGTAGTGTTTACATAAAATAATCGATAATTTTGTTTAGAACCAGCAGAATTATTAAACTCTAGTTTTTTACCGTTAACTCCAAAAATCTCTTGAATCTCACCAAGTAAGGGATTTGACTCATCAATAGTGAGTACATTTGTGCCATCAGAATTAATTTTTATTGAGTCATCGTCTGCAGATTTTTTATCTAGTAAAACTTCACCTCGGGCTCCCATCATATATCTTGCTAAAATTTTTAAATCTTCATTATTAGTTTCAGAGCTTGTGCCGACTATATCTAATAAGCCTCTATTTAGTACTTTAGATATTCTTTCCTCAAGTGAATTAGTACTAAGAGGGCTTTGACCAAGGTTTATATTTTGTGTTAGTTCTGATCCTCTATAACCCTTTAAATATCTAGCAATGAGTAACAAATCAGAACTTGGGTCTAAAGAATCATCTCCTGTTATATTCAAAAGTCCCCAATTATTTACCTTATCTAACTGAGATGAAATTGCCGAACCGGATTTTTTCTTAGCTGTAAAAGGGTCATCCCTAAAAGATCTAGAAATCTCATCAATAGAATTAGGATCAGTGACATCATAAATAACTGTTACTCTTTTTCCATTTTCATCAGTGTAGCTAATTGTTTCAGTTACATATCTGTTATTGTTCCCAAAAGAGTCTAATGAATTATAAGAAGTTCTATAGCCAGATGGACGCCTTAAGCCTTCAACATCATCAAAATTAATATTTTCATGACTTATATCTTCTATAATGCCATCTGCTCTTGAACTATTTGAATTATATAAATTATTTCCATCATCATCTTTTACTTGAGTATTTTTTACTAAAGCAGAACTCATTACGTGAGTTGGATTTGAAGAATTTGTTATATCTGTTGTAACAGTAGAAAAATTACCATTTCCTAGATCATTTATAATAGTAGAAAGGACCGTTAAATTGTAATTATTATCCACGATAGTTGTTCTAAAACCTGTAGGATTACCTTTTTTGTCTAGTGGATAATCTTCATAGGTTTTAGTAGTTGTTGAACCATTAGGAGAAATTAAGGTTTCTAAGATAGTTCCATCATTATTTTTCTTTGATTGGATCACAGAACCATCTAAAAATTGAGTTTCACTACCAATTGCTTGCCTGTCCAAGAAAGGGACCTGAATAGATTGAATTTTTAAATCTGGTATATCATCAGGTTTTACGGATCTATCTGCGCCGGGCGTATAAGATCTTTTTGTCTTTCCTTCATGACTAGGAGTATTTTTTTCTTTTCTGGATATCTTAGTTGAACTCGATGTATTAGAACTTGAGGTATTCTTTCTTAAAATATTTCTAGAAGTTGTAGTAGAAATTTGACTGGAAGTAGAACTTTCATTTTCTACAAATTGTTCTTCACTCTCAAGAATAGATTCATCTGTAAAAGTATCATTAGGAGAAATTTGATCATTTAAATTATTTATTGAGGCTTGTAAACTTTCAATCAAGCTTAGATCTAGTTTAATATCAAAAACTTGACCTTGCCTTTGATTAAGATTTTTTTGAATCGGTTTATTGTTTATCGAATTAGACATAAAAACAGAATTTATTTACTGCATTAGGGGTATAATTTCATAATTAAGTTAAGTAATGGTTATGGTTACAGTTATTGACTACAAATATGGTGGAAACATTTTTAGTGTGCTAAATTCACTAGAAAGCCTTGGAATAAAAAGCCATTTGAGCTCTGATCACGATGAAATCAAAAAAGCTCAAAAAATAATTTTCCCTGGTGTAGGTAGCTTTCAGACTGCCATGGATCAATTAGAAAAGCTTGGACTAAAAGAAATTATCACTCAAAAAGCTCTTGATGGAACTTGGTTTTTGGGAATTTGTGTGGGAATGCAGGTTTTATTTGATCATGGTGCAGAAAGTACATCACCAGATGGTTCTAAGGGGCTAGGCATAATTCCTGGGTCTGTTAATAAATTTAGCAAGCAAGCGCCTAAAATCCCTCACATGGGATGGAATCAAATCAACTTTTTAGATCAGATTTCAAACCCTCTTTTTAAAGGGATCTCAGCAAAAGAAGATTTTTATTTTGTGCATAGCTATAGAGCCAGTACTGAAAATATTCCAGCTATAAAATCTAAATTTCCCCAATCAAGTTTTGTGGCAAGTGAATTTGGTGATGAGTTTATTTGCTCTTGGTGGGACGGTAAAAAGCTCTTTGCATGCCAGTTTCACCCAGAAAAAAGCGGCAAGAATGGTCTTAAAATTTTAGAAAATTTTGCTAATTTATAGACTAAAATTTTACATCAATCTCAACAAGATCGACACCCATTTTCTCTAGACAGTTTTTCATCATTTCGCCCAGCTCATCAAAATTCACTTTATTTTTAAAACCCGGTTCTAGATAGACTTCCTTGATTATGGCTTTTAATTGATTTGGTTTTTTGGGGTTGTTAAGATTAACAGCAGTAAGAGACATATAAGCAAAACCAAAAATCACATCATCGTTTTCTAAAACAATTACTCTAAAAGATCTTTTGGTAATAGTTTTTTCAATAAATTCATTCCAGCTTAATTTAGATTCAACTGAAGATTTGTACCAAAATTCATTTCCATTCATTTGTTGAATCATGGATAAATTAGCCCATAACTCTGCAACGCGCAAAATATCATACTGACCAGAGAGAGGACGTAGTTGAAAACTAGAATCAAGACTTTTTATAATATTTGTCTTAACTACAAGGTCTTTTAATTTTTTTTGTTCAGTGCTTAACATCTACTTAACAATTTCTTTATATTTTAACATTTATTTTCAATAAATAAATGTATTTGAAGATATAAAGCCAAGTCTAACATTAAATTGAGTTAAGGTTTGGTTAAAATTAGGGAAAAATGGGAATAATAGTATTTTGAAACTAAAATTAGTTTAACCAAAGTATTTTTGCATAACTCAAGCTTGAAGGATGATTTTCAGTATTATTGCCCAAAACACTAAAAAATCTCATAAAACCTGAGCTTAAAGAATCAGAAAGTCCCAAATCAAGAATACTGTCAAAACTTGATAAATTCTTTTTATTCCAGGTTTCATCAAAATACAAATTTTCTGGATGCTTATAGGAATATTTGGTTTTGAGAATTTCTTTTAAAATATTTTTTGAATCTTCATAAGTACCTAAATGATCTACTAGTTTTATTTTAATAGCTTGTTTACCAGTATAAACCTGTCCTTGAGCGTGTTTACGAAGTTCTGTAATATTAATTTTTCGAGATTTACTAACATCCTCGATAAATTGTTCGTAACTATCATTAATTAAGCTTTGAACAAGTTCTTTTTCTTCGACATTTAGGGTGCGAGTAGGGGAAGCTAAATCCTTAAATTTACCAGTCTTAAAAGTCTGATCGACTATACCCAATTTATCAAGTAAACCCTTAAAATTCAGTCCCTGACTTATAACTCCGATACTACCTGTTAAAGAACCTCTATTAGCGACTATTGCATCGCTAGCACTAGCTAAATAATAACAACCGCTCGCGCAAACATCACCAATAGATATAACAGTAGGCTTGCCAGAATTTTTAAGAGATTGAATCAAACTAAAAATTTCTTGAGAAGCTCCGACAGTTCCACCAGGACTATTGACTCTAATTAAAACAGCTTTTACTTGTTTATCTTTAAGTGCTTTATTTAGCTCATCTTTTAAATTTGAAGCATTAAACGTAGTCTTAAAAGGGGTTTTAGCGTGAATTGATTCGTAAATAATACCCTCCAAAGCAAGCACAGCTACTTTATCACCCATAATATTATTCACTAAATTTTTTTTTGAGGGTGCTGGTTTTATTTGAATAAAACCAAGAATCGCTGCTAAAAAACAAAAAAATAAAATCAAGCCAGCGACAAATTTTTCAGAGAATTTAATATTATTCATAGCTAAATTTTACAGTAAAAAATTGAATATTAATATGATTTTTTAATGCTAATATTTAAGAGTGATTGATCAAAACGTAAGAGCGATGGTTTTAGCGGCAGGCATTGGATCTAGGCTTCAACCTCTAAGCGATGAAATTCCAAAGCCCCTTATCAAAATAGGCGGAAACTCAATCATGGGGCATATTCTACACCTCCTAAAAAAACATGGTATAAAAAAAATAATTTCAAATACTCATCACCTGGCTGATAAAATTCATAAAGAATTTTCTGACATTAACCAAAAAGAAGATATCGAATTAAGTTTTGTGCATGAAGATAAACTTAGCGGAGTAGCTGGCGGCATAAGACGTTGTCAAGATTTTCTAAAACATTCTACTGCTTGTATTATTATGGGAGATGCTCTCACTGACATAGATTTAAGTGATCTTTATAACAAGCATATACAGGCTGTAAAAAAATATAATTGCTTGGCGACTATAGCTCAAATGCAGGTAGAAGATAGTTCTCAGTTTGGTGTTATTGTGACAGAAAATCTTTTACCGGATTTTAAAAAAACCGAAAATGAAATTGACGGAGCTCGTGTAGTTCAATTCCAAGAAAAACCTTCTGCCTCTGAAGCTCTTTCTAATTGGGCTAATACCGGAGTTTACTTTTTTGAACCAGAGATTTATCAATATATTCCAAGTATTGAAGAAGCACCTGTTTATGATGTAGCCAAAAATCTTTTTCCGCGTCTTTTAAAAGAAGGCAAATACATTCAAGCCATTTCAGTAAAACCTGGCACTTACTGGGCTGATTTGGGCACGCCAAAACAATATATCCAGAGCATTAAAGATTTAGCAAATGGATTTATAAAACTTGATAACCTTACAGAAATTGACCCTAGTTCTAAAATATCTCCTCTTGCTGATTTAAGAGGGGCGATTGAAATGGGCAAGAACTGTAATATCGAAGATGATGTTATTTTAGAGGATTCAATTCTCTGGGATAATGTTTTAGTGGGTAAAGGTTCAGAAATAAAAAATTCTATTCTAGGCTCAAATGCTGTAATTCCACCTAATAGTAAAATCATTAATGACATCGTAGTCAGTAATAAAATCCCTGAAATTTCAGGTTAACACTTGTATTTCATAAAAAAATATAGTAATATCATATTAGACACAAGAATCCCCCCCGTCTTGGTCTAGGCTGAGACGGTTGTGTCTGTTTTTTTGATTAAAATCCCATTTAAAGTATTTTTGGTTAAGAATTAGTTATTAAACTTAATGTAAACAACTAGTAGTTATTATCTATATATAGGTGTATGAGCCTTGAAGATATTTTAGACGAAAAAACTAATAAACTTTTTCTACAAAAAGTGAAAATAGACCTCGAGAATAGTAATAATCGTCTTTTAAAAGTGAATATAGCTCAAGACGTAATCAAAACATCATTAGATAAGAAGATAAACTATGATTTTTCGGAATTTAAAAAATTAAACTTAAAAAGCACAAGCTACTAAAAAGATTCTAATACCAAAAAATGGGTATAAAATTAAAAATATGAAAATTGGTGTGCCTAAAGAAATCATGAGCAACGAAAACAGAGTTGCGATAACTCCTGCTTGGACGCGGGCGCTATTTGAAATGGGACATCAAATTTACATTCAGTCAGGTGCTGGAATAGGAAGTAGTTTTCATGACATAGATTATAAAAATAACGGAGCTATTGTAGTTGATTCGATGGAAGAGGTTTTTGCATCTGCACAAATCATAGTAAAAGTAAAACAACCACTAAAACCCGAAATAAAACTTTTAAAAGAGCATCACATCTTGTTTACTTACCTTCATTTAGCGGCTGACAATAATTTAATTGAAGACCTAAAAGCCACTGGTGCTAAATGTATCGCTTACGAAACGATAGAAGATAAAGAAGGACGTTTACCTCTTTTAAGACCAATGTCAGAAATCGCCGGCAGAATGTCAGTCCAGATAGGCGCAAGATTTTTGGAGCGTGGTTTAATTGGGCAAGGGCATCCTGGCAGAGGAATTCTTCTAGGAGGCGCTTCTGGAGTGCCTCAGGCGGTAGTAACTGTTTTGGGTGCAGGCATAGTAGGATCTGCGGCTATAAAAATTGCTATAGGTATGGGAGCTTACGTACATGTGTTTGATAAAAACACTAATGCACTTGCTCGCATAGATGATATGTACGGCTCAAGAGTAACGACTATATTTAGCACCAGCTCAGCGATCGAAGAATCGGTAGTAAAATCAGATCTAGTTATCGGAGCGGCTTTAGTAACCGGCAAAAAAGCACCAATGCTCATCAAAACTGATCTAGTGCGTAAAATGCGCTACGGCTCAGTTATAGTAGATGTAGCTGTAGATCAAGGCGGATGTATAGAAACAAGTGAAGTTACTAGTCACGATAAACCTATCGCTGTTAAATACGATGTTTTACATTACGGTGTGCCCAATATGCCAGGTGCTGTGCCAAATACCAGTACTAGCGCGCTTTGTAATTCAACAATGCCATATTTGATGAAACTTGCTGATAGCGGGCTTCTTGCCCTAGATAAAGATCCTGGCTTCAAAAAAGGTCTTAATATCGCGGATGGTAAATTACTCCTTGAGGTAAATTGAAAAACGTAATTATCACTACTGGAGCTGAATTAATAGCAAAAGCCGCTATGAGTGCTGGAGTGAATTTTTTTGCTGGATACCCCATTACACCTGCTTCTAGTATTTATTCCGCCATGCTTAAACGCCTGCAAGCAGAAGGAAAACTCGCACTTGGAGTCTCAGACGAAATTTCTGCAATTTCAATGTGTATAGGAGCTAGTATGCGGGGAGCCAAAACCATGACCGCTACTTCAGCTCCAGGATTGAGTTTGATGGTAGAAAACATAGGTTATGCGTTTGCAACTGAAACACCAGTCTTAATAGTACTTGGTCAAAGACTCGGTCCTAGCACAGGCTCTGCGACTCAATCTGCAGAAGGTGATATTAGTTTTGTGAAAAATTTAATTTCTGGAGGTTTTCATATACCAGTTTTTGCAATCAGCTCTATTCAAGACTGTTTTAGCACCACGATTAATGCTATTAACTGCTCAGAAATGTTAAGAACACCCGTCATTTTATTGACTGAAAAAGATATAGCTATGTCACAGACAAATATTGATTTTGATGAGCTTAAACGTCAAGAAAATGACACTAAAATTATAAACCGAAAATATTTTAATTTTGAGCAAACTAGCGTTTATAAAACATATGATTTTGATCGAAGCGAAGAAGTGCCAGAATTTTTGCCGGCAGGATTTGGTACAAGTCATAGAGTCGTAGCGACAGCATCTACTCATGATAAAGCTGGAAACCTCTCCAAGACCTCATCAGAGGCTCTAAGTGTGATGCAGCATTTAAGTGACAAAATCGAAAAAAGAATAGATGAGTATAATTCATATATTCTAGATGATTCACAGGGCGCTGAGACACTGGTTATAAGCTTTTTGGGGATGAGCCTAATAGCCCGGTCTGCTATTAATCAAGCGCGCGCCCAAAACAAAAAAGTAAAACATCTAACTTTACGTACTTTATTTCCAGTTCCCGAAAAAACAATCACTGACTGCCTTATAGGTGTATCTAGAGTAATTGTGCCAGAGATAAATCTTGACGGACAATACGCAAAAATTATTGCTCATCTATTTAAAAACCAAGAATTAATCAGCCTTACTTCACTTGCTGGAATTATTAGACCAGAAAAAATACTGGAGGCAATTAAATGAACCTCGAGTATAAATATATGGTTGATGAGCCAGATTACCCTTACTGCGCGGGTTGCGGGCATACCTGGATAAATAAATCTCTTGGAGAAGCTCTTAAAAAAATTAATATTAAGCCAAGCAAAATAAATCTAATAACAGATATTGGATGTGTGGGGCTTGTTGATAAATTGTTTTTGACTAACACTATTCACACCACACACGGACGCTCAACAGCCGTAGCGACTGGACTTCAGCTGGCAGATCAAATTTTATATGATAGTGATGCGATTCATATAATCATGATTGGCGATGGCGGAGCGACTATAGGTCTATTGCATTTAATTGAAGCCGCTAAGCTAAATGTCAATCTGACAGTGATTTTGCACAATAATTTTGTTTATGGTATGACCGGCGGACAAAATTCCGGTCTGACACCAGAAAATTTTCGTACTGCTACGACAATGAGTGGTAATTTAAGTCCTGCCTTACATATAGTGAATATACTAAAAGCCTCTCATGCTGGATATTTGAGCCGGAAATTAGCAACAGATAAAGATCTAGATCTAGCTATAAAATCAGCAATAGAATATCCTGGATTTTCTTTAATCGAGGTAGTGGAGCTCTGTACAGGCTACGCCACCAAATGGAATAAAATGACCAAATCCGAGGTTCAAGAAATTCTGGAAAATATGGACGCTGGTGAGCTTGGGGTAATTAGCGAAATCAAAAGAGAAAACTACGGCAATATTTATAATTTAGCCTTCCCCAAGACCTCTCCGGTAGAGAGTTTTAAGCCAATTAGCGTCAGTAAAAATACTCAGCTAAAATCTCCATTATCTCTTGTCCTTGCTGGATCAGCTGGTGAAGGAGTGCAGTTCGCTACTAAAATCCTGTCAGAAAGCTCGGTTCGTAATGGACTAAATATTTTACAGACTAATGACAATCCAGTTACTATAGGTACAGGATTTTCGATATCAGAATTGATAATTTCGTCAGATGAGATTTTTTATACCGGAATAGAGCCTATTAATTATCTGCTAATAAGCTCAGATGATGGTCTGAAACGCTCATCAGATATGGTATCTAGCTTAAAACCATCAGCAAAAATAATCATCGAAGAAACACTTATCCATCTACTAAAAAATCCTAATAATATTGAAGTTCACGCCTATCCATTTAGAAAACTAGCTCCAGATGTGATGAATATAAATATGGTTATGATGGGTTATTTACTAAAACTAGAAAAGCAAATAGATTTTCAAGATTTTCAGCAAGCCCTAGAAAAAAACATGAAAAACCCCGAAAAAGCGATTTCT
>Ga0315900_10012425_pt1 | contig 10443 bp, 8 predicted proteins | sample LakEriMetagenome_FD_203521 | JGI IMG/M metagenome (GOLD analysis project Ga0315900, IMG submission 203521) | Freshwater fungal communities from buoy surface, Lake Erie, Ohio, United States - Buoy 12 MA114 | ecosystem: Environmental > Aquatic > Freshwater > Lake > Lake biofilm | place: USA: Lake...
GTAGCCGCCGCCTTCCTTCTCCAGCTGGCGAAGGGCGCGGGCCCGTGACAGGACGTCCGCACTGACGCTCACGCGGCCCTCACAACAGCGTCCGCCACCCAGCGCGGGCCGGCCATTCCACCACCGGGCGGCGACGCTGGCGTGACCGGACCGCCACCTGCGTGAAGCTGTTCATGGTGGCGTACAGCGCGAGGAAGCGCTCGAGCACGCTCGCGAACAGGAACATGCCGCCGCCCGGAAACTGCTCCTCGTCGAACTCCAGCTCGATCCGCCGGCCGCGTGCAAACGCAATCCCGTGTTCGGCCGCGACGCGCGCGAACGACGGCGTGCTGCGCACACCCACCAACCCGTCGATCTGCCGCTCGGCGCTGAGCGCGTCGCTGACGTTGTGCAGGCGCAACAGTTCCTGCAGCGCTTCGGCGGTCCCGTCGACGAGTGAGAGATGGTTCAGCGACAGCGACGAGATCATGCGCCAGAGCAGCGAATTCCCGAGGGCCGGCTGCACCGTCCTGGTGGGCATGGTGACCGCCATGATGCGCTGCACCGGCCCACCGGCGAGCAGTTCGAAGTCGCTCTTGTCATCGGCACCGAAGGGCAGGCGGCTCGGCAGGTCGCCGTTGAAGCAGGTGACCGTCGCCGACACCACGTCGGCATCGGGCGTGCGTACGGTCGCCGACAGGTCGGTGAAGGCGAGGAAGACGTCGGTGCCCTTGTCGAAGCGCCAGGTGGCGGGGCGACGCGCCGTATGCCAGAACAGGTCGTCGCCGCGTCCCGACACATCGTGGCGCTGGGAGTAGAGCGGCGGGATCGACCGCGCGCTCTGCTGCTCGTGTTCGATGATCGTGATGTCGTCGACCGCCCATACCTCGAGCTCGAGGCGGCGCCGCGCGTCGGGGACGACGATGTACTCGTACGTGCGTTCGGTGAGCAGGATCGGTTCGGCGGTCTGCTGGAACAGGTTCACCACCGGGGTGCAGCCGAGGCGGAACGTGCGGGCCGACAATCCCAGTTCGACCGCCTGCCGGCGCTCGGCGCGCTCGAAGCTGCTGAAGAGAATGCCGACTTCGACGCGACTGCTCGCCTGCAGCGTGCGCAGCGCGGCGCCGAATCCCTGCAATTCGAGGAAGTGGAACTTCTCGGGGAAGGCGAACAGCTCCTGCAGGAGCGAGAAGCCGGCGAACGTGCGCGACGGGTACGGCAGCATGGCCTCGTGCTCCCCGAAGCCGATGGGCACCACGGCCCGCGAGCCCAGGAGCACCGGCGACACCGAGGGGCGATCCGGATTGCGCACCACCACCTGCACGGCGTGGTTGGCGAACAGCTCGTACAGCGTGTCGACGACGTTGGCGTCGCCGGCGAGGTGCAGCCGCAGTGCATCGAGCGTGAGTGTGCTGAGGGCCACCCCGTCGAAGGCGTGCAGCTCGAGCCGAATGGCGGCCACGGCGTCCCGTCCGTGGGCCCCCGCCCCCACGCGATCGGGACTCGTCCATTCCGCCGCCTGCATGGTGAGGGGCCAGAGCGTCGTGTCGTAGGCGGTGCGGAAGACACAGGGTACACCCTGCACCGGCCGCGTGTTCAGCACGCTGCCGCGCGGCACGCGGAAGCCGTCGGGGAGGCGGCCCTGGGCCGGATCGAGCGCCATCTCCACGATGCTCATGGCCGGCAGCGGGCGCACGAGCTGCGGGTGGAGCATCTCGAGCAGTGCCTGCGAGATCTCGGGGAAGTCGTCGTCGAGGCGCCGGTGCACACGCGCCGCGAGGAAGGCAAAGCCTTCGAGCAGCCGCTCGACGTGCGGGTCCTCGCAGCGGCCGGCCTCGAGCTGCAGCCGGGCGGCCACCTTGGGATACTGCTGCGCGAACTCGGCGCCGAGCCGGCGCAGATAGGTGAGTTCGCGCTCGTAGTAGAGCAGCAGGTCGTCCTGCATCAGGGGGATCCCGTCACGCCGAGCCGCGCACGTCGTACTCGCCGCTGGCCATCTCGAGGACGGTGTCGAACACGACCTGTTCGGGGGTCGGGTCCATGCGCAATGTGGCCTGGATGCTGAAGCGGACCTGTGGCGTGCGCACCTGGTCGCTGTCGGTGAGACGCACGACGATGTTGGTGAGCCGCGGTTCGAATCGGTCGAGGGTGTCGCGGATGTCGTCGGTGAGGCGCTGGCGGGCGGCCATGGTGGCCATCGCCAGCCCCGTCGTGTCGGGAAGACCGAACTCGTGCACCGATCGCCGCAGCTGGGGATGCCGCGCGTCGAGCGGCAGGATGCCGCGCCGCGTGTTGAGCAGCAGCTCGACATCCCGTTGCACGGTGCGCCGGAACTGGCGCACTGACTCCTCGCGGCTGACCGGGGCGTCCGCCGGCTGCTGCGGGTCCTCGTCCGTGAGTCGGTCGAGCAGCGACGGTTGGACGGTGCGATCGAGTTCGGTGCGGGCCATGAGGCGGTGCCGGGCCCCGGATCAGCGGGCCTGCAGGGCAAGCGCCTGCATGGCGTCGAGACGGCAGATGCGCCGATAGAGCTCGGCGCGCTGGTCGTCGTCTTCCCCGGTGCGATCGAGCACGCGGCACATGAGGGCCATGGGTTGGGCCACGAGGGCGCCGCTTTCCCAGTCCTCGAGTGTGCGCTCGTCGATCACGTCCAGCAACCGCCGCAGGATCGGCGTGGCCACGGCATCGAGGCCGGCTTCGACCATGATGTAGGCCATCTGGGTCTGTCGCACGAAGCGGGCGCGCGGCGACTGATCCTTGGCCAGTTCGGCTCCCAGGAGTTCGATGGCGCGATGCGGCCGCCCCTGCGCCAGTTCGGCGCGGGCGAGTTCGAACGCATCGCGGGCACGGACCGTGGTCCGGCGCACCGTGCGCGTGAGGCCGCCCTGCGGCACGGCGCCGGGATCACTGGCCACGGCGTCACCGAGGTCGTCGGCGCCGTCGTCGGGGGTGACGTCTTCCTCGGCGGTGGACGCCGCTTCCGGCTCATCGGCCGCGGGGGTGTCCGCGTCCGCGACCTGGGCGAGCCATTCCCGGGTGTCGTCGTTGGCGGTGGGCGTATCGTCCATGAGCGTCAGGCGGGGAAGCGTGGGCCAGGCAGCGAGCAACGACCGCAGTTCACCGCGGATGACCGCGGCCACGGCGTCATGCGAGGCGCCGAGGTTGCTGCAGGCCGTGAGGGCATAGCGCTGGAGGTCGAGCCAGCCGCGGCCCGCCGGCGTGGCCATGACCTGTTCGCTCTGTTCGAGCAGGTCGGCCCACTTGCCGTCGAGCAGCAGCGTCTTGAGGCGGGTGCGCACGAGGGTGGGCGGCGCCTCCAGCAGCTTCAGGTCACCGTCGGGGAGCGACGGGCGCAGTTCGCCCCATCGGAAGGCGCGCAGCAACGCGTACGGCGCCGGGTTGGTGGCGTCCTGCTGGCGCATCCAGCGGGCCACGACCCCGAGGCGGTTGGCGGCGTCCTGCCTGTTCGCCGGCTCCGGGGTGAGGGGGCCGCTGTCGTCCACCACAACGGCTGCCGTGCCGTCTTCGGACGCGGTGACATCGACGGGATCGGGGTCGAGCTCCAGCTTGCGCGCGAGCGTCGACGCGGTGAACCGCCGGAGTTCGTCGAGTACGCCGCGCAGCCCCGTGAACGCCGGCGCATCGCGTCCGAAGCGCTCGTCGGACACTTTCTCGAGCGCGGCGACCGCGGCGAGCGCCCCGTCCACCTCGGCCAGCAGCGCCTTGTAGAACGGCTTGCCGGTCGACTCGACGGCGGTGTCGACCGCCTCGGGCATCGTCTTCCCGAACTGCTCCGCCTCGCCGCGCCGTTCGCGCAGCGCCTTGGCGTCGTCGTAGTCGGCGTCGGCGATGGCCGCTTCCGTGGGAATCTCCTGCGCGGTGTTCACGTCGAGCAGCGAGACGCCACCGGACGCGACCGCCACCTGCCGTACCGGCACGCCCAGCTTGGCCCCGACCCACTCCAGTGGCCCGGCACGCAATTCGAGATCGTCGTCCTCGATTTCCGGGAAGCAGCCGTCCCAGTACTGCTCGAGGATCCCCTGCAGGACAGCGAGCCCGGTGGTCAGCCCGGCGACCCCCTGCTTGCGCAGGAGGACTTCGACCATCCACGCCGCGAGCTGCAGGTCCTTGGTCTGGCCGAACAGGTCGGTGCCAAGCGCGAACGCCTGGTTCCAGTCGGCGACCTTGCGATTGGGGTCGTCTTCGCCAGGGATGGCGAGGTCCTCGCGGCGGGCCTCGCGAAACGCCTCGTACTTGGCGTCGTACCGGAGGTCCCGGCCGGCCGGCTGATCGCCAGCGACGGGAGCGAGCAGGGAAGCGAGCAGTTCAGCGTTGACGGGCATGCCTGGGGAACGACCGATGGAAAGCAGGACCGGGCCGGACGCGGCGCATCACCGCGCGCCCGACAGGATCACGACGTGATGTGCAGTTCGCGCACGTCGAGCAGGGGCACCAGGCGATCGTCCACGCGCAGCAGCTTCTGCCCGACTGGAATGAAGTCACCGTCGGGAGTTTCCTCCCAGTCGGTCGCCCGGCCGAGGCGGAGCTCGTCGTCGGTGGCACGCCAAGCGGCCGGCGTGATGGCCGGCAGCAGGACTTCGCCCAATTCGAGATCGCGAACCGAGGGACCGGTGCGTAGCTGCGCGGTGCCCCAGTGCAGGTCGCGCAGCTTGCTCGGTGCCGCCATGGTCACCGAGGCCAGGTGCGCGAACGGGATCCAGAGATAGCGGCCGCCAGCGATGACCTCGAGGCGGGCGCCGAGGCGAGGATCGGCGTCCTCAATGCTGGAGAACGGGGTGCCGTTGAGGGTACCGGCGACCGGCGCGGGCGCCGGTTCCGCCGGAAAGTCGCCGGTGTCGAACATGTGCTCGCGCACGCGCTCGGCGGTGATGGCGGCCTTGAACTGCATCGCGCCCGCCTCGGCCATGTTGCCGGCCTTGGCGAGCACGTCGAGCTGCTTCTCAGCCCGGGCCCAGTCACCCGAGAACGTGAGCAGCTCGAAGAGAAACGCGCGACGCTGGGCATCGGTGGGGTTGCCCCGCAACTCGATGCCCAACGCCTCGATGGCCGCGCCAAGCTGGCCGGCGGCGTACAACTGCTGCGCGGATGCCATGGCGCGACCGTGGCCTCAGTTGGCGGAGTTCAGGGCGATGTCCCACGCGGCCAGGCCGGCCTTCTTGCCCTTCTGGTCCTTGGTGGTCTGCTGCATGTAGTCGATCTCGATTTTCCTGAAGGCGATGGAGAGGCTCTCGGTGGGCTGGTCGTCACCGCCCGCCGCGCCGCTCCACTGGATCGATGTGATGACGCAGTCCGAGAACGTGTACTTCAGGAACTCCACGGTCGTGTCCTTGCCGCCGGCCTTGAGGAGGTGCATCGTGATCGTGGGGATCGCGGTGCCTTCGCAACAGTAATTGAACAGCTTGGCGGAGGAGACCTCGGACTTCTTCATGGCACTGAAATCGGAGATGCTGACGCGGCCCGAGCCATGCCCGGAGCTGCCGGGGCCCATGCTCGAGGGGTTGGAGGCGCCCCAGCTGAACGAGTGGATCTCGATCGCCTTCTCCATGCCCTTCTGGGTGGCTTCGCCGTCGATGCCTTCGATCTTGAGGTACGCGTTAAAGGCCATGGTACAAGTGCTCCGAATGGAAAGGGGTGGACTGCGTGGACTGATGCGGAACGGTGGCGACTACCGGTGAGGCAGGAGCGGGGTCACGCGGCCGGCGGCGGCAGCTCCGCCACCAGGCGCATGGACACCGCCAGTTCGTCGAGCTGATAGTGCGGCTTGAGGAACGCCACGGCGCGGAACACGCCCGGCTTTCCTGCCACCTCGACGACATCGATGCGCGCTTCGGAGAGCGGGCGCTTGGCCTTGACCATGCCCGGCGCGTCCGTCGGCGCCACGTAATTCTGGATCCACTTGTTGAGGAACGCGTCGATCTGGCTGCGTGACGTGTAGCCGCCGATCTTGTCGCGCATCATGACCTTGAGGTAATGCGCGAAGCGGGACGTCGCGAAGATGTACGGCAGCTGCGCCGACATGCGCGCGCTGGCCGACGCCTTGGGGTCGTCGTACACCTTGGCCTTCTGCGCCGACTGCACCGAGAAGAACGCGGCGTTGTCGGTGCCCTTCTGGTGCACGAGCGGGGCGAAGCCGAGATCGGCGAGTTCCTTTTCGCGCCGGTCGGTGATCTGCACCTCGGTCGGGCACTTCATGGCGATCTCGCCCGACTCGGTGCGGAAGTTGTGCACCGGCAGCCCCTCGACCAGGCCGCCGCTCTCCACGCCGCGGATGGACGCGCACCAGCCATACAGCGCGAACGCCTTGTTGATGTTGGCCGCCATGGAGTAGGCGGCGTTCGTCCAGCAGTAGTGGTCGTGGTTGGTGCCGTCGACGCGCTCTTCGTAGTTGAAGGCCTCGATGGGCACGGTGGCGCTGCCGTACGGCTCACGGGCCAGCACGCGCGGCGCGGTGAGGGCCACGTAGCGGGAGTCCTCGCTGTTGCGGAAGCCCTTCCACTTGGCGTACTCGGTGCTGTCGAAGATCTTGGCGAGGTCGCGCGGCGTGTCGAGGTCGGCCCACGTCTCGAGGTTGAGCATCTCGTGCGAGGCCGCGCTGATGAACGGGGCGTGCGCCGCCGCCGCCACCTGCGAGACCTTCTCGAGCAGCTCGATGTCCTGTCCGCTCTTGTCGAAATAGTAGTCGCCCACCAGCGCGCCGAAGGGCGTGCCGCCGAAGACGCCGTACTCCTCCTCGTACACCTTCTTGAAGAGCGCGCTCTGGTCGAACTCCGGGGCGCGCTGCAGGTCGCGGAGCAGGTCCTTCTTGGAGACGTTGAGCACCTTGATCTTGAGCATGGTGCCCGTCTCGCTCTGCTTGAGCAGGTACTGCAGGCCGCGCCACGAGCCCTCGAGCTTCTGGAACTCGGGGTGGTGCAGGATCTCGTTGAGCTGGAGCGACAGGAGATGATCGATCTGCGCGATGCGCGCGTTGATCATCGTCTCGGTATCACGGTTGATCGTGATGGCGCCCTCGAGCACCTCGCTCACGAAGCGCTTGACGAGGTCCTTGCCCTTCGACTTCGCCTCGGCATCCTTGCCGAGCTTGCCCTGCTCGACGATCTGGTCGAGCAGCGAGAGTTCGGCGTCGGTGGTGACGGCCTGCGCGGCGGCCTTGGTCGGATCGGCCATGGGTCAGCTCTCCAGTCCGAGTTCGGCCTTCAGCTTGGCCATCTTGTCGGCGTCGCCAAGGGTGTCCTGCAGCACTTCGTCGAGCTTCTCGTTGGTCTGCAGATTGGCCCGCAGGTTGGCGAGCTCGGTGCGCAGCTCGAGCAGTTCGCGCAGCGGCTTGACCTGCTGGGCGACCGCGTCGGGCGAGAAGTCGTCCATGCTGCGGAAGTTGAGTTCGATGCCGAGCTTCGGGGCATCCGGATCTTCGCTCAGCTTGTTCTCGACCGAGAACTGCAGGCGCGGCTTCATGCTGGCCAGCGTGTCGTCGAAGTTGTCGGGGGTGATCTCGACGAACTTGCGGTCCTTGAGCCGCGGGAGCGGTTCGGCGGGGTTGCCGCTGAAATCGCCGAGAACGCCCATGAGGAACGGGAGCTCCTTCATTTCGATGGCGCCGCCGGTCTCCACCTCGTACGAGATCTGGATACGGGGCGGACGGACGCGCTCCAGTTTCTTTTGGGTACTGTCGGCCATACTTCACTCCGGCGCGGATGAGCCTGACGGTGAGACTGCACGTGAGAAGGATCCAAGTGATCGTCGGGCATCGTGCATGTCAAGACAACTTCACGATGGCGTGATGACACGGGGCTGACGCGTTACGGTCCCGACACACGCTCCATCTTCCGAGGCTGGGAAAGCGGACAGAGCCGTAACCTCTGACCATCCTCCCGACTCGCGCATACGTTTGGGTATGCGTCACTTGCCCCCGGTACTCTGGTCGAAAGGGGTGCTGCTCACCCCGCAGCACCTGCAGGCGCAGGATCGCCATCACGAGGAAGCGCTGGCCTTTCAGGTGGGGACGCTCGCGTTCTGTGCCTGGGGGTTCTCGCAGCTGGCCATCGATCGCGACGCCCTCGGGGGTGGCACCCTGGTCGTGCATGCCGTCGCCGGACGGTTTCCCGACGGGTTGCTCTTCGATGCCCCACTGGGCGGGCCGACCCCGCCGCCCAAGGACGTCACGACCGCATTCGGCCCCGATCAGCGGACGCTGCTCGTCTATCTGGTCGTCCCTGAGTATCGCCCCGGTGCCCGCAACGTGGCTCGGGCCGGCGATGCGGTGCTGACCCGCTGGCAGGCCGATGAGCAGCTGGCCCGCGACGAAACCACCGGGATGACGGAGCGCCCCATTCAGGTGGCCCCGCCGACGCTGCGCCTGGTGCTCGAGGGCGAGAGTCTCGAGGGGTATACGGCCATGCCGATCGCCCGCGTGGAGCGCAGTGCCAGCGGTGAACTCTCGCTCGACCATACGTTCGTACCACCGCTGCTCGACCTGACGGCCAGTGAGGCGCTGTCCGGGCTCATGCGACGCCTCGTGGAGCGCCTGTCGGCCCGCAGCGCATCGCTGGCCGGCAGCCGGCGCCAGCGCAATCAGGACCTGGCAGACTTCTCGGTGGCCGATGTCGGGAGCTTCTGGCTCCTCTACACCGTCAACACCCATCTGCCGGCGCTGCGGCACCTCCAGGACGTCCGCTGCGGACATCCCTCGGCGCTCTGGGAAGCGATGCTGGCGCTGGTCGGCGCGTTGTCGGCGTTTTCCACGGGCGCCGATGCGCGCACCCTGCCGGCGTATGACCATCTGCGCCTCGGCCCCTGCTTCACCGAGTTGGAGCGACGGCTGTTCGAATTGCTCGACGGCGCGGTGGTGGACGCCGCGGTGTCGGTGCCGCTCAAGGCGGTGCGGCCCACGCTGCACGCGGCCGCCGTGGAGCAGGCGGGGTGGCTGGATGCCCCGCAGTGGTTCCTCGCGGTGAGTGCCCCGCTGCGTCAGCAGGAGCTCATCCCGAAGGTGCTGCAGGGGTGCAAGGTGGGCTCGGCGGACGTGGTGGACACGCTCATCCGTCAGGCGCTGCCGGGGATCGAACTGGCCCACGTGTCGGCGCCGCCGCCGGCGGTACCGGTGAAGCTCGACTTTCAGTACTTCGCGGTCCGGAAGGCCGGCGCGGCGTGGGACGCGATCGCCCGAGCCCGGAATCTCGCCGTGTACGTGCCGGCAGAACTGGTGGACGCGCGGTTTGAACTGGTGATTGTGTTGCGGTAGGGCGCGAGCTGGACGGCGCGGGCTGGACGGCGCGGGCTAAACGGCGCGAGCTAGACGGCGCGAGCTAAACGGCGCGAGCTGGACGGCGCGGGCTAAACGGCGCGAGCTAGACGGCGCGAGCTAGGGGGCGGGGGATGTGGCGGGCGCGGTGGGCACGGCGGGCGCGGCGGGTACGGTCGGGGTGGGGCGACGCAGGACGAGTACGATGAGCAGCACGGCCGCGATCAGGACGGCGTTGATCACGAGGATCAGGCCCAGGGGGATGGTCCGCTTGGCGGCCGCGGGGGAGAGGCTGGAGGCCACCGGCTCCGGGGCCTTGGGCTCGGGCACGACGGGGGCTGGGGCCTTGCTGATCATGCGGGTGAAGTCGCTTGGGCCGGCCGAGGCGGATGGCGCCATGGCGCCGCCCATCGGTGACAGCGGCGTGGTGCCCGCGTCGCGCGCGAAGATTGGCGGCGGCACGATGGCCGGCCCGCCGGGCATGCCAGGTGCCGCAGCCGTGATCGGTGGGGCAAGCGGCGGCGTGGCGGGGGCGGGCGCCATCGGCGGCACCGCGAGAGGCGCCGGCGCGCTGCCAGCCACTGGTGCGCCACCGAACAGTGGCGACGGGGCAGCTCCCGCGGCACTCAATGGCGCACCGATCGGGGGCGGTGACGATGCCGGCCACGAAGGGGGGGTCACCGGCGTGGGGAGACCGCTCGCGGGGAGGCCTCCCATGGAGAGCCCTCCCATGGGGGACGCCCCGAACGGCGGGGAGGCCGGCGCCGCCGGCACCACCGGCGACGGAGGCACCGACTGCGGCAGCGGAGCGGCGGTGCTCGGCGCCGAAAACATGCGAGTGAACTCCCCTACGGCGGGGCGCGGCGGCTCGGGTGACGGCAGCACGGGGGCGGCAGGCAACGCCGGTGGGACCGCTGCCGGTGCCACGTACGGCACGGCTGGAGGCGCGGCCGAGACGCTGGGGGCGCCGAACATCTGGGTGAACGCCCCCGGCGCAGCCACCGGCGGCGGCGCGGTCGGGGTGACCGGAACGGACGGGGCCACGCTTGCCGGCGCCGGCGTCATGGGGGGTGGCGTCATGGCGGGTGGCGTCATGGCGGGTGGCGCGGTCGGCACCGCCGGCGCCCCGAACATCTGGGTGAAGGCGCCAGGGGCAGGCACGGGTGGCGCAGCCGGGGCCAGCGACGCCGCCGACACACCCG
>Ga0315900_10012430_pt1 | contig 10441 bp, 5 predicted proteins | sample LakEriMetagenome_FD_203521 | JGI IMG/M metagenome (GOLD analysis project Ga0315900, IMG submission 203521) | Freshwater fungal communities from buoy surface, Lake Erie, Ohio, United States - Buoy 12 MA114 | ecosystem: Environmental > Aquatic > Freshwater > Lake > Lake biofilm | place: USA: Lake...
TTGCAGGGCCTCGACGTTCGCCACTACCACGCGCAGCAGATAGTCGGCGTCGCCGGTCATGAGGTAGCACTCCATGACCTGAGGGAACGCACTGACGGTGCTCTCGAACGCGCCTAATGTCCGGTCCACCTGCCGTTCGAGCGACACGTGGATGAACACGTTGACCCCGAGGTCGAGTTGCCGCGGATCGAGCAGCGTGACGTGGCGCTGGATCACGCCGGACTCCTCAAGCGCCCTGACGCGCGCCAGGCAGGGTGAGGGCGACAGATGCACGCGACGGGCGAGCTCGACGTTGGTGAGCTTCGCGTCACGCTGCAGTTCCGCGAGAATGCGTCGGTCCGTGGTATCCAAAGGCATGAACGACTTCCGAAAAAGACTTCTACAGCAGAGTATGCCGCAAGCGGGCTTAAACATGGCATGTAATCAGCATGATCTGCCGTTCACGGCATCCTAAAGTGTCGCCATGAACGTGACCCACGACAGTGACCCCGAAGAGACCCGTGAGTGGCTGGAGGCCCTGAAGGCCGCCGTGGCGAGCGGTGGGCGGGAACGCGGCTTGTTTCTGCTCACCCAGCTCGAGCAGCAGGCGCAGCAACTCGGCGTCGTCGCGCACGTGATGCCTTACTCGGCGTACCAAAACACCGTGCCGCTCGCCGAGCAGGCCGTGCACCCGGGTGACGTCGCGCTCGAGGAGCGATTGACCGCGATCATGCGTTGGAACGCACTGGCGATGGTGGTGCGCGCCAACAAGGCCTACGGCGAGCTCGGCGGCCATGTGGCGACGTATGCGTCGGCCGCGGAAATTTTCGAAACTGGGCTCAACCACTTTTTCCGCGGTCCCGAGTCGCCGGGTGGTGGCGATCTCGTGTTCTTCCAGCCGCACTCGGCCCCGGGTGTGTATGCCCGAGCGTGGCTCGAGGGGCGCATCGATGAAGATCAGCTGATGCGTTATCGGCAGGAAACCCGCGGCGGGGGACTTTGCAGTTACCCGCATCCCTGGCTGATGCCCGAGTTCTGGCAGTTTCCGACCGGCTCGATGGGCATTGGTCCCATCAACTCGATCTACCAAGCCCGCTTCCTGCGCTACCTCGAACACCGCGGTCTCGCCGAAACCTCGTCGCGTCGGGTGTGGGGCATCTTTGGCGATGGCGAGATGGACGAGCCCGAGTCGATCGGTGCGCTGACGCTCGCGGCTCGCGAAAAGCTCGACAATCTCACCTTCATCATCAACTGCAATCTGCAGCGTCTCGATGGGCCGGTGCGTGGCAACGGCCAGATCATCCAGGAACTCGAGGCGCTCTTCACCGGCGCCGGCTGGAATGTCATCAAGGTGTTGTGGGGCTCGGACTGGGACGCGTTGTTCGCCCGCGATCACAATCACGCGCTGCTCAAGGCCTTTGCGGGCACGGTCGATGGGCAGTACCAGACCTTGGGTGCCAATGACGGCGCCTACAACCAGCAGCACTTCTTCGCGCTCGATCCGCAGTTGCGCGCGCTCGTCGCGCACATGTCGCTGTCGGAAATCGACGCACTGAAGCGCGGCGGACACGATTTCCGCAAGCTGTACGCCGCCTTCGCGGCGGCCGTTGCGCACAAGGGACAGCCGACGGTGATCCTCGCCAAGACCAAGAAGGGTTATGGCATGGGTCGCGCGGGCGAATCCCGCATGACAGCGCATCAGGAAAAGAAGCTCGATGTCGATGCACTGCGCGAGTTTCGCGATCGCTTCAATCTGCCGCTGTCGGATCGCGAGGTCGAGGAACTGCGATTCCTCAAGCCCGCCGAGGACAGTGCCGAGTTGCGCTATCTGCGCGAGCGTCGTGCGGCGCTGGGCGGGCCTTTGCCGTCGCGACGCGCGCACGGTGAGCCGCTCACGGTGCCGCCGCTCGACAGCTACGCAGGCTTCGCGCTGGCCGCGGGTGGCAAGGAGATGTCGACGACCATGGCCGTCGTGCGCCTGATCAGCGCGTTGCTGCGCGATCGCGTGCTCGGTCCGCGTCTGGTGCCGATCGTGGCCGATGAGGCGCGCACCTTCGGCATGGCGGCGCTGTTTCGGCAGATCGGCATCTATTCACCGCTCGGCCAGTTGTACGAACCGGAAGATGCAGGTTCGCTGCTGTCGTATCGGGAAAGTCGCGATGGTCAGTTGCTCGAGGAGGGCATCACCGAGGCGGGCGCACTGTCGTCGTGGGTGGCCGCGGCCACGAGCTACAGCGTGCACGGTGTCACGCTGCTGCCGATCTACATCTACTACTCGATCTTCGGTTTCCAACGCGTTGGCGATCTGATCTGGGCTGCGGCAGACCAGCGAGCCCGCGGGTTTCTGCTCGGTGCGACGGCGGGTCGCACGACGCTGGGTGGGGAAGGCTTGCAGCACCAGGATGGCTCGAGTCATCTGGTCGCGGCAACGATCCCGAATTGCCGCGCCTATGACCCCGCCTTCGCCGGTGAGTTGGCCGTGATCTTTGATCATGGCGCGCGGCGGATGCTGCAAGAGAACTGCGATGAGTTCTATTACCTCACGGTGATGAATGAGAACTACGCGCAGCCTGATCTGCCAAGCGATGCGGCCGAGGGCGTCATCCGCGGCATGTACCGCTTCACGGTCTGCGGTGAAGGCGCTACACCTCAGGTGCGGCTGCTGGGAGCGGGCGCGATCCTGCGTGAGGTGTTGGCGGCCGCTGAAGTGCTGCGTGACGAGTTCGCCGTGTGCAGCGAGGTGTGGAGCGTGACGAGTTTCAGCGAACTTGCGCGTGAGGCGCGTGATTGCGAGCGCTGGAATCGCCTCAATCCATTGGCTGCACCGCGCGAGAGTCACCTCGAACGCTCGCTCACCGGCGCGGCGCCGATCGTTGCCGCGAGCGACTACGTTCGAGCCGTGCCGCAGATGCTGACGAGTTTCCTGCCGCAGCGGCGCTACGTTGCGCTCGGCACCGATGGCTTTGGGCGAAGCGATACGCGAGCGGCCTTGCGCGAATTTTTCGAGGTCGATCGCTACAGCGTCGTGTTGGCGGCGTTGCAGGTGCTCGCCGAGTCGGGCGCGATCGAGCGCGAGCGTTGGGCCGTTGCGGTCGAGCGCTACGGCAAGCAGGCGGACAGCCGGCCGTCCTGGGAGCGCTGAGGCTGCGTTAGTCGAGGCTCAGCAGTGCCGTATTGCCGCCCGTGGCGGTGGTGTTGACCGTCAGCACGCGTTCGGTGGTCAGTCGCGTTAGGTAATGCGGGCCACCGGCTTTGGGGCCCGTGCCCGACAGACCTGTACCGCCGAAGGGCTGTACGCCCACCACGGCGCCAATCATGTTGCGGTTCACGTAGACATTGCCGGCGAGCGAGTCGGCGAAGGCGTGTTGTCGCGTGTACTCCAAACGGGTCTGAACGCCGAGCGTGAGGCCATAGCCGTTGGCCCGGATCGCGGTGAGCAGCTGTGGCAGTTCCTGGGCGCGATAGCGCACGACATGCAGGATCGGCCCGAAGGCTTCCTCTCGCAAATCGGCCACATCCGTCACTTCGATCAGCGTGGGTGCCACGTAGCGCTCCGCGTCGCGCAGTCCCGCAGGCAGCGTGCAGCGCTTGCGCAGGCGGCCGCGGGCTGTCATTCGCTCGATATGCGCGTGCAGCTTCTGCGCGGCCTCGGCGGTGATCACCGGGCCCACGTCGGTGTCGAGCGCGGCAGTATCGCCAATGACCAGCGTATCCATGGCGCCTTCGAGCATTTCGAGGATCCGTTCGGCCGAGTCCTCCTGCAGACAGAGCAGGCGCAGCGCCGAGCAGCGTTGGCCTGCGCTGCCGAACGCCGAGGCGACCGCATCGTCGACCACTTGTTCGGGCAGTGCCGTCGAATCGACCACCATGGCGTTGAGTCCACCGGTTTCCGCAATCAGCGGCAGGATCGCACCCTCGCGTGCGGCCAGTCGACGGTTCAACCATTGCGCCGTGGCCGTCGAGCCCGTGAACACCACGCCCGCCAAGGCCGGATGGGCGAGGGCGAGTTCACCAAAGATTCGTCCCTCCATCGGCAGCACGTGCAGCGCCTCTTCTGGAACGCCCGCTTCGCGCAGCAATGCGCCGAAGGCGAGCGCGACGCGAGGCGTGGTCTCGGCGGGTTTGGCGATCACGGTGTTGCCCGTCACGAGCGCAGCGACAAGTTGGCCTGCAAAGATCGCGAGCGGAAAGTTCCACGGGCTGATGCAGACGATGACGCCACGTGGCGCCAGAGTCAGTTCGTTGGTTTCGCCCGTGGGTCCGCGCAACACCGTGGCCGTGCCCTGCAGACGCCGCGCTTGCACGGCGTAGTAGCGGCAGAAATCCGCAGCCTCGCGAACCTCGGCGATCGCATCGGCGGCCGTCTTGCCGGCTTCGTGGACGAGCAGCGCCATGAACGCCGCGCGACGCTCTTCGAGCAGTTCCGCCGCGCGCTCGAGCATTGCCGCGCGTGAGTCGACGTGGGTCGCAGCCCAGCTGCGCGCATGATCCGCGGCGCTCTGCAAGGCAGCAGCGAGTTCCTGCTGCGATGCGAAACGGCAGTCACGCGACGCGGCAGACGTCTCCGCGAGCACCTGCTGCTGCAGCCACTCGAGCGAGGCGGTGCGACCGAAATCGAGACCCAGGGAGTTGCGCCGCTCGGCGCCGTACAGCGCTGCGGGCAGCGAAATGCCGGGGTGGCTCAGGCTGTCGAACGAGCGCAACTGCACGAACGGATCGGTGACCACCTCATCGAGCGGAACCCGCTCGTCCATGAATCGGTTCACGAACGAGGTGTTGGCACCGTTTTCGAGTAGCCGTCGGACGAGATACGCAAGCAGGTCGGCATGCGGCCCGACCGGCGCATAAACCCGCACGGGCGGGAAAGCCGGTAGTTGCCGACGGGCTTCGTCATACAGCAGACCGCCCATGCCGTGCAGGCGCTGGAACTCGAAGCCCTGAGCCTCAGGTCGCAGCGCGAGGATGGCGCCCAGCGTGTGTGCGTTATGCGTGGCGAACTGCGGATAGACGAGCGGCATGGCCTCGAGCAGTCGTCGTGCGCAGGCGAGGTAGGCGACGTCCGTGGATGCCTTGCGGGTGTAGACCGGGTATTGCTCGAGACCGCGCTCCTGGGCGCGTTTGATTTCGCTGTCCCAGTAGGCGCCCTTGACGAGCCGGATCGCCAGCGGTCGTGCGTGGATGCGCGCCCGCTCAAGCAGATGGTCGATGACTGCCGGCGCGCGCCGGCCGTAGGCCTGCACGGCAAGACCGAGACCCTCGCGACCGCGAGTGAGCGGGTCGCGCATGAGGGCCTCGACGATTTGCAGCGACAACTCCAGTCGATCCTGCTCTTCGGCATCGATGGTCAGCGCGATGCCGCGCTCTGCGGCAAGGCGCCACAGTTCGAGGGCGCGCGGCAGCAAGCGCCCGAGCGTGCGCTCGCGGTGCAGCAGCGCGTAGCGTGGATCGAGTGCAGAGAGCTTGATCGAGATCGACGAGTGCCCGTGGACGGACGCGCCAGCGCCTGAGTGGGCCGCGGGGCGTGCTGCGGCGATCGCTTCAATGGCCTGCAGGTAGGCGTCGTGATAGCGACGGGCATCGGCGTCAGTGCGGGCGCCTTCGCCCAGCATGTCGAAGGAGGCGAGGGCCAGAGCGGGTTCGCGGGCTGACCGTCGCAGCGCCTCGTCGATGCTGCGACCGACGACGAACTCGCCACCGATGATAGTCATCGCCCGTCGCAGGGCCTGACGCACGATCGGTTCGCTGGCGCGTTGGGTGAGGCTGCGCAGGAAGCCTCCGGCGTCGCCGGTCATCGATGCCGGCAGTTCCACCAGCCGTCCCGTCAGCATCAGGCCCCAGGTCGAAGCGTTGACGAACAGCGAGTCCGAGCGACCTGCGTGGGCGCTCCAGTCCCCGGCGGCCAGTTTTTCGGCGATCAGTCGATCGGCGGTGTCGTCGTCCGGAATTCGCAGCAAGGCCTCGGCGAGGCACATGAGGGCGATGCCCTCCTGGTTGGAGAGACCGAATTCCTGCAGGAAGGCATCGAGGTAGGGCCGCTCCTCGGCGCGTGTTCGGGCGCCTGCCACGAGGCGGCGTGCCGTCTCGAGTGCGACCTGACGGTGGTCGGCCGAGAGGGCCTCAAGTAGCGCGGTGACATCCTGCGCCTCATCGCGCAGCGGGGGCGAGCGGAAGTCCATGGGATCGCATTATGCCCCGCCGGGCGCGGCACCGGCGGGTCCCCAGCGCGGAAAGCCGGCCCCGTCATGAACCTTTCGGGCTTCTTCGGGTACACTCAAGGCATCCCCACTTCTCGGTGAACCATGGACACACTTGGCCCTCCGCAGGCAGACCCCTCGACGACGACGAGCCGCAAGGCCTTGTTGCTCGCTTTCGAGAACGCGGGTTACCTCAAGCCCTTCATCGCGCTGCTCGTCGATCTCGGCATTTTCGCCGGTGGTCTGACGCTCGTGCTGATGGACGGGGCGCTGCTGTGGAAGGTTCTCGGCTCGGTGCTCATCACCGCGGGCATCGTGCGGTTGTTCCTGATTGGTCACGATGCGTGTCACGGCTCGTTCTTCAAGAGCCAGCTGCTCAACGACATCTTTGGTCGAGTGGCCTTCCTGCCCTCGATGACCGCGTTCAGCTTGTGGGATGTGGGCCACAACGTCGCGCATCACGGTTTCAACAACCTGAAGGGGCGTGATCAGGTCTGGGCGCCGTTCTCGAAAGAGGAATTCGACGCGCTGCCGCGTTACCGCCGCGTGCTGGAGCGCATCTATCGCAGTGGAGCGGGCTGGGGGCTCTACTACTTCCTCGAGTTGTGGTGGAAGAAGCTCTACTTCGCGACCCGTCGCCAGATCGGCGCGAGCCGCGCGAAGTATCAGTGGGACAGCGTGCTGGTGACGATCGGCATGGCGCTGTGGATCACCTTGGTGGCCGTCGTGGCCATCGAGACGGAGCAGAGCTTCTGGTTGCTGTTCATACTCGGCATCGTCGTGCCGTTTGCGCTGTGGAACGCGATCATGGGTTTCGTGGTGTTCGTGCACCACACCCACCCGGCGATCGCCTGGTTCCAGAAGCGGCAGGAATGGCAGCGCTACCGCGCGTACCTGACCGCCACCGTGCACGTGAAGTTTCCATTCGGCATCGATCGGCTGATGCACAACATCATGGAGCACAACGCGCACCACCTGAATCCGCGGATTCCGATGTACTCGCTGCGCAAGGCGCAGCGCGTGCTGAACGAGCGGTTCAACGATCAGTATCAGGCGTACCGCATGACCTGGCAGGTGTATCGGGACTGCGTTCGCCGCTGCAAGCTCTATGATTTCGCTAACCATGCCTGGCTCGACTTCCGTGGCCAGGTGACGGCGCGAGTCAATCTGGTTGCAGCGCCGGCCGGCTGAGGTCCGCAGCTCTGCCTGACCTGCTGCACGGAACCTATCTCGATCGGTTCGTTGCCGAACTCCCGGGTGACCATAGCGGTGACGCCAGTCCCCGCGCGGTGCCCGGAGTTTGCTATTCCCTGATCCAGCCGACCCCGGTTCGCGAAGCCCGGCTGCTCGCGTGGAATGCCTCGTTGGCGCAGCAGTTGGGTCTCGATGCGTCGGTTCCGGACGCCGCCGCGTTGCAAGTGTTAGTCGGCAATGCGCTCGCGCCCGGGATGCGTCCTTACGCCGCGCGCTACGGCGGTCATCAATTCGGCAACTGGGCCGGTCAACTCGGCGACGGGCGCGCCATCACGTTGGGCGAATTATTGCTGGCGGATGGCAGCGTTCGCGAGCTGCAGCTCAAGGGCGCGGGTCAGACCCCGTATTCGCGGTTCGCGGACGGACGGGCCGTGCTGCGCTCGAGTCTGCGTGAATATCTCTGCAGCGAGGCGATGCATGCTCTGGGCGTGCCGACGACGAGGGCCCTGAGCTTGTTGGGGACCGGCGAGGGCGTGGTTCGCGACATGTTCTACGACGGTCGGCCCGAGAGTGAGCCCGGTGCGATCGTGTGCCGTGTCGCCCCCTCGTTCGTGCGCTTCGGCAACTTCGAGATCCACGCGGCTCTGCAGGAACTCGACGTGCTGCGCCGATTACTCGATTGGGTGATCGGTCACCACTTCCCGCAATATGCGTCGGGTACCGGCGACGTGGCAGACAGTCGTCGATACGCGGACTGGTTCCGCGAGGTGTGCGAGCGGACCGCGGTGATGGTGGCGCACTGGATGCGCGTTGGGTTCGTGCACGGCGTGATGAACACCGACAACATGTCGATCCTCGGTCTGACGATCGATTACGGACCGTATGGCTGGCTCGAGGGCTATGAACCCGGCTGGACGCCGAACACCACCGATGCGTCGGGGCGACGCTACTGCTACGGCAATCAGCCGCAGATCGCGCTGTGGAATCTCGCGCGACTCGCCAGTGCGATCCTGCCTGTGGTCGAAGACAAGGCTGCGCTGCAGGATGGACTCGAGCACTACCGTGCGACCTTTGCTGCGCAGCACCAGAGACTGTTTGCCGCAAAGCTCGGTCTGCGCAGTCTCGATCGGCCGGAAGACGAGAGCTTGCTGGCGGATCTATTCGGGCTTTTGCAGCAGGCCGAGACCGACATGACGTTGTTCTTTCGCGGGCTGGGCACGCTCGAGGGCCGGGCCGCCGTGGCCCTCGCACTCTACGAGCCCGACGCGCTCAGTGCGGAGCAGCTGGCTGCATGGGATGCATGGCTCACCCGTCATTCTGAGCGCTGCAGGGACGAGGGCGAGCCCTTCGAAGTCCGACGCGAGCGCATGAACGCGCACAATCCTCTCTACGTGCCGCGCAACTACCTTGCGCAACAGGCCATCGATGCCGCGACTCTGGGTGATCTCGGGCCCTTGCAAGCGTTGCTGCGAGTGCTCGAGCGCCCGTACACCGAGCAGGCCGGCTGCGAGGCGTACGCGGCGAAACGACCGGAATGGGCGCGACACAAACCGGGTTGTTCGGCGCTCTCCTGCAGCTCCTGAAGCATTGACGCTGCAGCGGTGCCCGCGTAGTCTTCGACCGTTAAATTGCACTCCTCGAGGCAGCCGACGATGACGACCATGTCCCAACGCTCCTATTGGCTTACCGCGGGCTCCCTTGCGGCCATCATGGCCGTGACCCGGATCGGGCACTTCGGTGAGGCGGGCGGTTTGCCGGATGCGTCGTGGGCGGTGTTCTTTCTCGGTGGCCTGTGGCTGCGCGACCTGCGCATGTTCCCCGGTTTCTTCGCGCTGGGTTGGGTGGCGGACATGATCGCCTTCTCGCTCGGCACGCCGACCAACTGCTACTCGATCGCGTACCTGTTCCTGGTGCCGGCCTACGGCAGCCTGTGGCTGGCGGGTCGTCTGGCCAGCGAGCGTCTGCCGCAGCAGGCGGCGGCGGTGGTGCTGGGTGCGATCGCGGCGTTTGTCTTTGCGAACCTCGGCATGTTCTGGCTCGCCCCGAGCGCGCAGAATCTTTCCGCGATGGACTTCGCCGCTGCGGTCTCGGGCTACTTCCCGGGCTACCTGCTGACGATGAGCGTCTACGTGGCTGTCGGCCTTCTGGCGGCTCAGCTGCTCGGCAAGTTGCGTCCGAGCTTGCGCGCCAGCGAGTAAAGATGCACCTCTGACGGCCCGTCGTACACACGGAAGCCGCGTATCTCCCGCCAGATTCTCGACACCGGCGTCTCATCGACGATGCCGCTGCCACCCAGTACTTGGACGCAGCGGTCAACCACCTGAAACAGCGTTTCCGAGCAGGCGTACTTCGCCATGCTCGATTCGCTCGAGCCACGTTGGCCCTGATCCAGCGTCCAGGCAGCCCAGTCGATCATCAGTTCCGTCTGCTTGAGATCGATCTCATTGCGCGCCAGTGAGAAACCCACGCCCTCGTGGTCTAGCAGTGGCTTGCCGAAGGCTGTCCGGCCTTGTGCATACCGCGTGGCGATGTCGTGCGCACGCTGCGCCGCGCCCCACCACCGCATGCAGTGCGTCAGTCGGGCCGGTGCCAGCCGCACCTGCGCGTAGCGAAACCCTTCGTGCAGTTCGCCCAGCACCATCGAACGAGGGACGCGTACCCGATCGAGGCGCAGCACTGCGTGGCCCCCCGGCATGGTGTGATCCACCGAACCCATGACCCGCTCCACCGTGACACCTGCCGCGGGCAGAGGCACGAGGAACATTGTCGCCTGGCTGCCGGTGCGGGCCATGACGATGCCGAAGGCCGCACCGACTGCGCCGGTGATGAACCACTTGCGACCGCTGATCAGCCAGTCATCCCCATCGGGCGTTGCGGTGGTCACCAGCATCGAGGGGTCGGAGCCCGCTCCGCCATCGGGTTCGGTCATCAGGAACGCCGAGCGTACGAGGCCGGCAGCGAGTGGACGCAGGAACTGCTCTTTCTGTGCGGCGGAGGCGACGCGCTCGAGGAGAAACATGTTGCCCTCGTCCGGAGCCATGCAATTCATGGCTAGGGGTCCGAGCAGCGAGTAG
>Ga0315900_10012431_pt1 | contig 10441 bp, 5 predicted proteins | sample LakEriMetagenome_FD_203521 | JGI IMG/M metagenome (GOLD analysis project Ga0315900, IMG submission 203521) | Freshwater fungal communities from buoy surface, Lake Erie, Ohio, United States - Buoy 12 MA114 | ecosystem: Environmental > Aquatic > Freshwater > Lake > Lake biofilm | place: USA: Lake...
GGTCGCTACTGCGAGTGGCAGACGAGCCGCCGCGCGCTGGCGATGCGCTCGCCGTCTGCTGGCACACGCACTGGAGCGACCCATCCGGGCGTCTCTGGCGCACCCATCTGGTCGAGCTGCGCAATCCATCCGAACCGCTGCGCATCTACGACTACGAGCGCGCCGCCACCTGGGGCCGCGCGATCTACCGCTGATGCGCGGGTCACTTCAATTTTACACCATATGAAGACAATCCTGACACTTCTCCTTCTCACCACCGGCCTCGCCCACGCCGCCGAGCCTGCCGCCCACCCGCCGGTGCCTATCCGGTTTCATCTGGATGAGCCACGCACGGTCACGTTGGTGATTGAGGACACGGCGGGGCAGCGTGTTCGGAATCTCATCAGTGCGCAGTCGCTTCAGGCGGGTGATCAAACGGTGTGGTGGGATGGGATGCGCGAGGATGGAGTGGAGGAGATCCACGTTCAGGGCATCGCGCGGTTCAATCGTCAGCGCTATGCCGTTGCGCAGCCGGGATCGTATCGCGTGCGCGGGTTGTCGCGTGGGGCGCTGGATTTGAAGTTTGAGTTCACGCCTTACACCGCAGGCAGTCCGCCATGGAAGACCGAGGATGGCTCGGGCGGCTGGCTGCATGACCATTCGCCGCCGTCAGACATCCTGTGGGTGCCGGAGAAGAAGCAGTTCTTCGTCGTGAGCTTTGTCGGCGAGATCGGCCACGGCGCGGTGTGGCTGGATGAAACGGGACGCAAGGTGTCGGGCACGCGCGGCTTTGGTGCGGCGGGTGGATGGTGCGGGGCGCAGTTTCTGGCGCGTGATAGCAAGGCCAGGGCTGGCGTTTGGGCGCACAGCGCGGTGGCCTTTGGGAAATTGTGCGAACTGTGGGAACACGGTGCCGGTGCGCGACGGGTGTGGCGGCAGGAGTTTGGGGACAAGGACGACGAGCGCATCGGCGGACTCGCAGTGCACGATGGCGTGGCGGTGCTGAGTTTTCCGAAGACGAACCGGCTGCTGTTTGTGTCCTGCGCCAAGGGCGAAACGCTCGGCGAAACGACACTCGATGCGCCACGTGGCATGGCGGTGGATGCGCGAGGTCGTTTGCTGATTATCTCCAGCCGCACGCTGCTGCGCTATCCGAGCGTGGCGGCGGCGCGTTCGGGAGAAAAGCCGGAGACGGTCATTCCGGCAGAGCGCCTCGACGAACCGCAGCGCATCACGGTGCATCCAGATGGAAGACTCCTCGTCAGCGACTGGGGCGGCAGCCATCAGGTGAAGATCTTTTCCGAAGCGGGCGAGTTTCAATCGGCCATCGGCAAGGACGGCAAGCCTCAAGCGGGCCGCTACGATCCGCTGCATCTTCATCATCCGAACGGCTGCTGCATCGCCCCCGATGGCAGTCTGTGGATCGCGGAAGCGGACATGGCACCGAAGCGCCTGAGCGCCTGGAGTCCCGACGGCAAGCTGCTCCGCGCCTTCTACGGTCCCTCCGGCTATGGCGGCGGCGGGACGATCGATGCGAGCGATCCGTCGCGCTTCTTCTACGCCTTCAGCGGACATCTCGATGCGCGCTGCGTGATGGAGTTCACGCTCGATTGGAAGACGGGAGGCTGGCAGTTGAAGAACGTGCTCTCGCGCCCTGACGAACATGGCGCTCTGTCGCTTCCCGGGGCTCCCGAACTGCCGCTGCATCGGGATGGCCGCACCTATCTCGTCGATTGTTTCAACTCCAATCCCATCGGCGGCAGGCCGGTCGTCAGCATGGGTCTCATTCGCGGGGATTGCCTGATTCCTGTGGCCGTGGTGGGTCACGCCAAAGCACTGATGAACAACTGGTCGCCGCTCAAAGCGCTGGATTTGAAATCAAAGTTCGGTGGCAAGGACGAGTCGGCATTCCTGCTCTCGTGGAGCGATGGGAATGGCAATGGCGCGGTCGATGCCGATGAAGTGCAAGTGATCGAATGCGCTGGTGCCGATGGCTTGCTGACGATGCTGCCCGACTTCCGCATCATCAGCTCCGCAGGCTGGGAAATCGCGCCGCCTCAGTTCGGCAAAGACGGTGTGCCAAGCTACGACCTCACCCAGATGAAGCGTCATTTTGAAGGACGCCTCAGCGGTCAACCGCTCGTCGCCGCCGATGGCACCTGGGTGGTGAGCGGTGGTCCCTTCACTGGTTATCGTGAGGGCAAGGTGCGCTGGAGTTATCCGAACGAATGGCCCAGCCTGCACGCCAGCCAGAACTTCTCGCCCAAGCCTCGTCACAGCGGCGATGTCATCGGCCCCTGCCGTGTGCTAGGCCTGCCGGTCAAAGCACCCGACGCCCGCATCGGCGAGCTGTGGGCGATCTATGGCAACTTCGGCAACATCTTCGTCATGACCACCGACGGCCTGTTCGTTGCGGAGCTGTTCCATGACCGCCGCGTGCTCGGCCTAGGCAGCGGGCCGGATTACACCCTCGGGCCTCGCGATGGATCACGCGGCGTGTCACTCGCCCACCTCAGCCTCACGGAGGAAACGTTCTGGACCACCTGGACGCAAACGCCCGACCAGAAGGTTTATCTCGTCGCCGGTCACGGCCATTCCACCATCACGCGGCTGGATGGATTGGAGACGCTGCAGCCTTTCCCCGCGCAGACCATCGAGTTCACCGCCGAACTCGCGCAAGCGTCGCAAAACTACGCCATCGAACAGGAGAAACTGCGCCAGGCGAAAAGCCGCGACGAAGGCCTCACCATCCGCATGCGCCGTGGACGCAACGTGCCCATCGTGGATGGTCTGGATGGCGATTGGATCAAAGCCGCGTGGGTCACCATCGACGGCAAGACCGAAGCAGCGATGCAGACCGGCAATGACAAGCTCTTCGTCGCCGTGCGTTCCACCGATCCCGGCCACGAACGACTCACGCGCAACGTCGCCGACTCCAAGACACTCCTTTTCAAAGGCGGCGGAGCCATCGACCTGCAACTCGGCACCGACCCAACCGCCGCAGCCGACCGAACCAAGCCCGTTCTCGGCGACCTGCGTTTGCTCGTGACCCAGCATCAAGGCAAGCCCACCGCCACGCTCTACCGCCCCGTCTCCGACAACACCCAGCGCCGCGAGACCTTCACCTCCCCCGTGCAAACCGTGGCCATCGACGAGATCCTCGACGCCAGTCCCGATCTCGAACTCAAGGAAGCGCACACCGCTGGGCGCAGCTTCTACGAGTTCTCCATTCCTTTGAAGCTTCTGCGGCTCCAACCCGATGCGACCAAAGCACTGCGAGGCGACATCGGAGTCCTCATCGGCAACGCCATCGAAACCACCGCCCGCGCCTACTGGCACAACAAAAGAATGACCATCGTCACCGACATCCCCACCGAAGCCAGCCTCCACCCGCAGCACTGGGGAACGCTCCGGTTTGAAAAGGCCGAGTAAATGAACCACCGCGGATTCTCTCATCACCGCAACATCTCCACATCATGAAACCACTTCTCGCTCTCCTCCTTCTCACCATCGGCCTCACCCACGCCGCCGACATCCCCTTCACCCTCGACAAACCCGGCAACGTCTCCGCAGCCATCTACGACGCGCAGGGCCACATGGTCCGCGAACTGTTGCACGCGGCCCCGAGGAACGCCGGCAGGCACTCCCTCATTTGGGACGGGCTGGATCGCGATGGCAACGCTTTGCCCGCTGGCGACTACACTTGGAATTTGCTTCAGACACCGGGGCTGAAGGCGACCTATCTCATGAGCCTCGGCTCGAACTTCCCTCCCGGCGACACATGGCGCACGGCCTGCGGGCCCGGCACGCACCATACGCCGTTCGGGATCGCTGTGGATGAAACCGGGATCTATGTCTCGGCCGAAACCACGGAGAACATCGAGACCTGCATGCTCAAGATGTCGCCTGATGGCGCATCGCGGCTTTGGACCGCACTGCATCCGCGTGCGTGGGACGGGGCGCTGAGCCTGGCTGTGGATAGCGGGAAGCTCTTCATGCTCGGGCATCGGCTGTGGGAGGATCCGCGGCTCAAAGGGAAGAAGCTCTCGAAGCAGTGTGTCTATGTGTATGACCCGGCCACCGGAAAGCTGGATCCACAATATCTCGCGGACTTCGGCACGGGGAAGCAACCGAACGGCATGGACGTTCAATGGGATGACGCGAGCAAGGACATGGACGCGAGCGACATGGATGCACACGCGGGCGTGCTGCTCGTGGCCTATGAAAAACGGAACGCGCTGCGCTGGTATGATCCACAAACCGGCAAGCTGCTCGACACGGCGGAGGTTCCAGCGCCATCGGGCATTACCGTCGGAGCCGATGGCGCGGTCTTCGTCAGCACCGGCGACCGCATCGTGAAGCTATCGCAAGCGAGCAAGACCCCGACCGATGTCATCACCGGCCTCGACAAGCCGGGGCGACTCGATGTGGATCACGGCTCCGGTGATTTGCTCGTGTATGAATCCGGCACGCAGCAGATCAAACGATTCTCTTCCGCTGGTGCCTTGCTCAACACCTACGGCGTGAAAGGTGGCCGAAAGGACGGGCTCTTTGATGACGCGGCCAAACGCAGCTTCGCCGGATTTGCCGATCTCTGTGCCGATGGCAAAGGCGGCTTCTATGTGACCGAGGCGGACTCAGCCCCACGTCGCACGTCGCATTTCGCGAAGGACGGTTCGCTCGTGCGCGAATGGTATGGCGGCCAACGCTGGGCACCGCATGCCGCACCGGAGGGCGACAATCCCAACGTGATGTGGGTGGGCTCGCAGTATGGCTGGGTGATGCGCGTGCTCGTGGACTACGAGCGGAAAACCTGGACCGTCCATTCCTGCTACCGCTACAAGGGCCTGGCCGACGGCCTGGTGGGCGACAGTTGGAACGAGGGCGGCTACTTCCGTGTTCACCAGCACGGCGGGTCCACCTACCTCGCCTTGGAAACGCTGCCTACCATCCTCAAGGTGGATGAAAAGAACTGGAAGCTTGTGCCCGCCACGGTCTGCGGTGCTGTCCGTTCCGCGCCGAAGTTCATGAAGGACTGGGCCGGCAAAAATGCCGCCTACCAATGGAACGACGCCAATGGCGATGGCCTGCCGCAGCAGGCGGAGGTGACCTTCTACGACAAGGGCATTCCCAATAGCTGGGAACCCCACACCGCCGCCGACTTCAGTTGTTTCATGGCGACCGGCGACAGCAAGGAACGCTGGGTCAATCGCTTCGCGGTGACTGCTTGGAACGACGCGGGAAGCCCGACCTACGGGACCATGCCGCAGGGCGAGCGTTTCGGCACGATGCCTTCCCGCTTTGATCCAAGCCACTACGCCGACGCCCGCTGGTCGGTCTTCATGGGGCAGGATCCAAAGAGCGGCAGCCTCTACGCAGCCTTGAACGACTGGACGCGCAACTGGTGCGACTACGACGACTCCTTTATGCAGAAGTGGTCCGCAAATGGGACCGCAGAGTGGACGGTGAGCCAGCTCGGCAAAGGCTTTGCCGCACCCGGCGAGGTTCGCACGCATCTGCGCGGCATCGCGGGCATCGCCCACGACTGCGTCGTCGCCATCGACAACGACGGAGGGTCGAACACGCAGAAGCTCCACGGCAATCTCTCCTACGTCTGGGATCCGGACGGCCTCTTCGTGGGCGGACTGATGGACACCAGTGAGCTCAACGGCATCGCGAAGCACTGGTATCAGCTCGGTGGCGAGTTCTGCCATGCCTCCGTGGCGACGCTGCCCGGCGGCGATGTGCTCTTCTTTGGCAATTGGGAGAACGAGATGCGGGTCTATCGCATCTCCGGCTGGAACGACTGGCAACGGCAGTCTGGGAAGATCCAACTCACCAAGCCCGCAGCAGCACACACCGGCCAGGGATTGACCGCTACCACCTTCGAGGATGCAGGATTGACCAAGCAGCTCGGAGTAGCGGTGGCACCGGGTATCGATGTCACCTGGAGCAAGAACAACCCCGCACCCGCTGCCATCCGCTGGACCGGCATGTTGCTGCCGGACTACGGACCCGCCTACAAGGGCCCATGGAGCGAGCAGAAGGACAAGGATGCCTTCGACGGTGCCAGCCGCGGCGCACGCGACAACCAAGCCAGCGTCACCTTCCGCTTTCGCGGCAGCTCGATTCGAGTCATCGGCAAGACCGGCCCGAACGGCGGCTTAGTCGACATCGCTTTCGATGGTCAGCCGCAACCGCAGTTCGATGCCTACAGCCAGGAGGTGAAACGCGATGCCGTTCTCTTTGCGAAGGATGGCCTGCCCGACGGCGACCACGAAGTGACCATCACCGTCGTCGGTTGGCATGGAAAACCGCGCAACAAGGCATCGAGCGACTCCTGGGTGCATGTGGACAAGTTCATCGTGGACGGCCACGACTACGACGACGCGGGCCTGCCCCACACCTTCACCGCGACCACCGACGGCAAGGCGACGCTCCTCATCAACCGCTCGCCGTTGATCGAACAGTCCGAAGCAAAGCCCATACGAGAGGAACTCACCGGCAAGCCCATCAAGCTCCTGCGTCGCCGCATTCCGATCTCCCTCACCCACACTACCGGCCATGAAGGCGGCGGCATCAAAGTTGAATGGTCAACCCCGCTCCAGCCCCGCCAGTCGGTTCCGACCGCGAACCTCTATCCGATCACACCTCGCTGAATATTGAGCAACGATCGATGAAGACCATCCTGACACTTCTCCTTCTCACCACCAGCTTCGCCTTCGCGCAGACACCCGACCTGACGCTGGCGCGCGACAAGAACTGGCTGATCATCCAAGGGCCGCATCTGCCGAAGGGCGAGATTCGCATCAACTATCTCGAAGCGTATTGCCGCACCAACTCCACCACCGCCGACTGGCACGACACCACCATCGGCCACACCACGGAACTCCTCTCGCTGAGCGACGACAAGAAAACCATGAAGCTGCGCTGCACCGTCAAAGACGGCGTCATTGTCGATCACACCATCACCGCCAGCGCCGACGATGTCACCTTTGCCATCACCGCGCACAATCCCACCCCGACCGCCTCAGATGCGCACTGGGCGCAGCCCTGCATCCGCCTCGGCGACTTCACCGGCTATGACAACAAGGGCAAGGATATCGACGACTACCTTCCCAAGTGCTTCCTCTTCCTCGACGGCAAGCTCACGCGGATGAGCGACATCAAGCCATGGATCAAAGAAGCCCGCTACATCCCCGGCCAGGTCTGGTGCCCGAAGGACGTGCCACGCACCGACGTGAACCCGCGCCCGCTCAGTCCGCTGGTGCCCAGCAACGGCCTCATCGGCTGCTTCAGCGGCGATGAGAAACAACTCTTCGCCGTCGCCTTCGACCCTTACCAGGAACTCTTCCAAGGCGTCGCCCGCTGCCTCCACACCGACTTCCGCATCGGCGGCCTGAAACCCGGCGAGACGAAGTCCATCAAGGGCAAGATCTACATCCTGCCGAATGACGTGCCCGCGCTGCTGACGCGATACGCGAAGGATTTTCCAACGCAGCCAGAGAAGTGAGGCTCGAAAACACTCACGCATGAACCGTCATGCCCACAGCGCCGGACAACCACGACGCCCACGACTACGCCGAGCGCATCCGCGAGCGACTGCGGTGCCGACTGCAGGAGCTGCGGGAACGCTGCGGACTGAGCAAATACGGCCTTGCTCGTGAGAGTGGCATCATTCGCGAATACATCGGTAAAATCGACCACGAAATCGCCAGCAGTGGCAGATGCCGATGCTCTTCGACAAGCTGGATGAGCTGATCAATGCGCTGCGGCGGTAGATTCTCAGGACGGTGGGCGTAGAGAATCGTCACTCACGACGATTGCTCCTTTTCATGCTCAAACGCTCCCTTCTCTTCACGCTACTGCTCACACCGCTGGCATCGCTGCACGCCGCCGAACCCTTCCCAACTCCTGCCGCTCTGTGGAAGGACTACGATCCCAATCAGGGCGACTTTAAAGAGGAGGTCGTGAAGGTGGAAACGAAAGACGGCATCTTCAACCGGGACGCTTACATCAGCGCGTATGTGCTCGGTGAGGAGGTTCGTGTTTATTGCCGTTACCGCGTGAAGACGGGTGCGGCGAGGGCTCCGGGCCTGCTGGTGGTGCATGGTTGGATGGGTGCGCCGGAGCCGGACAAGAAGTATGTCGAGGATGGCTGGGCGGTGATGGCGCATGACTATTGCGGGAAGACGGGAAGCCGGCCTCACTTCACGAAGTATCCGGAGAAGCTGCGGCATGGAAACATGGATCGCATGGTGGCTGGACCGGCGCGGGCGAAGGACCTGGATGGAAAGGAAATCACCGATCCGAAGCAGACTTCCGACTATGTTTGGTATGCCATCCAGCGGCGGGTGCTGAGCTATCTCGAGCAGCAGAAGGAAGTGGATCGCACACGGCTTGGGGCGACGGGCTATTCGTATGGCGGCACGCTGATGTGGAATCTCGCCACCGATCCGCGCGTGAAGGCGGTCGCGGCTTACTTCGGCATCGGCTACAACGACTACTACCGCGACAAGCGGGTCTGGCTTTACAACGTGCCTTACGTGGAGCCGCCGAAGTCGCCGGGCGAGGAGATCATCTTGGCTTCCATCGCGCCTGAGGCCCATGTGCCCTTCATCACGGCGGCGACCTTGTTTTTGAATGGCTCCAACGATCATCACGGCGGGCATGAACGCGGGCTGGAGAGCTTCAAGAAGTTCCCAAAGGGCGTGCCGTGGTCGTTTGCGATTCAAGCTCGCGGACATCACGACACCGAGAAGATCGGGCACAACACGAAGTTTTGGTTGGAGAAGCATGTGCTCGGCAAAGACGTGACTTGGCCGGAGCATCCGAAGTCGGAAATCCGTCTGGACGCCAGCGGCGTGCCGGAACTCGTCATCACGCCGGCCTCACCCGATGCCGTGCGCAAGGTCGAGATGTTTTATGCGCTCAAGAACCCATGCAGCTACGCCCGTTCTTGGCGCGACACGCCCGGCGTGCGTCAGGGCCAGCAATGGGTGGGCAAGATGCCGGTGCTCAAGGTGGATGACTATGTCTTTGGCTACGCCAACATCACCTACGACACCACGATCGTCCGCTCGACCGAATTCAACGCGGCGATCCCTGCCAAGCTCGGCAAGGCTGTGGCCACCGACAAACCATCGAGCGACCTTTCCGACAGCGGTTACAGCGCCTGGAGCCACATCGCCGAACTCGAAGGCCCACGCGGCATCAAGGGATTTCGTCCCACGAACAACGGTCGCGGCTCCGGCACCGAGCAACTGCACGATCCCAAATGGCAAGCTCCGGCCAACTCGCGGCTGAGCTTCAAGTTCTACTGCACCGAGCCGCAAACCGTTGTCCTCACTGCTGCCGATTACAACTCGGTCGAGCTTGAGATCACTGCCTCCGACCAGTGGCAAGAGATGACCATCGCCCCGGAGCGCCTCATCAACCGCTTCAGCCAGAAGCCGATGTCGAACTGGTCCAGCGTGGGAAAAATCCACTTTCTGCCCAAACAAGGCTCCGATCTCACCAAGGTGATCTTCGCCGATTTCAAGTGGGTGCCGTAAGGCTCACCTCGCGCAGACGTTTCGCGGGAAAGCCTACTTTGAAGCAATCCGAGTCATGAAAGCCCTCCTCGCCGCTCTTTTCCTTGCCCCGCTCGTTCCCCTGAATGCCGAGGACTCCAACATTGCATGGATCGTTCAATGGGATGGTAGCTCATTGCCAACCGGTCCGTGGGCAGCCATCAGCAAACCCAACGCCAAGCTCGAAGACGGTATCTTGCATTTGAGTGATGACTCAAAAGCCGAGATGAGTGCCTTTGAAGCCGAGTGGACGGGCGATCTCGATGGCAAGGAGATCATCGTGGAGGCGCGGGTGAAGCTGGTGAGCATGATCGGGCATCGGGACTCGCCGACGGCGACGTGGCCGCAGCGGGATGGGGCGCCGATTTGCGTGGAGGTTTGCGATGGAAAGCATGTCGAAGGCATTTTGCTCACGCCAGCGCAGGACAAGCATCCCGAGGCCGCGAAAGGGTATGTGCGCACGCTGACGGATCGTTTTGCGCAGGCGGACACGCGGGATGCCTTCCACACGTATCGGCTCATCATCCGCGGTGAGGACATGGCAGTCGAAAGGGATGGCAAACGCATCATCGAAGGCCGCGATGCCTTTTGGCGACCCGCGACATCGCCGCGCAAGTTCATCCGCTTTGGCTCCACGTCGAAGCCATTCACGGGCGAGGCGCAGTGGGAGTTTGTGCGGCTCGGTTTGCGGCCTGCGGCGAGTGCGGCGGTGGAGAAGTCGCCGCTAAAGATCACCGTCAGCGAGCCGTGGCCGCTCAACGTGGACAAGAAGAACACCGAATCGCGCCCCTACCTCTACGACATGGGCCAGGGCCTGCTTTTGACCAGCAATCCGCAAGGCAGCGATGCCTTGCTGGAGCCCTACATCGTGCGCCGGAGCAGGGACGCGG
>Ga0315900_10012433_pt1 | contig 10440 bp, 13 predicted proteins | sample LakEriMetagenome_FD_203521 | JGI IMG/M metagenome (GOLD analysis project Ga0315900, IMG submission 203521) | Freshwater fungal communities from buoy surface, Lake Erie, Ohio, United States - Buoy 12 MA114 | ecosystem: Environmental > Aquatic > Freshwater > Lake > Lake biofilm | place: USA: Lake...
TTCTCCAAACAACCAAAGTCTATAGCAAAGAAAGCAGCAAGGTTTAGATAATGGCAACAGGCACAGCAGGTAGCTCATTCGCTAGCGAGCTGAACAGGCTCGCCAATGGTGGCACATATCCAGCCCTGACGGCGTATGTAGCCCCAACCAAGGCAGCTAATGTTTATGCTGGCACAACTAATCTTTCACTTGTTGGTGCCTTGAACAAGAAGGCAGATGCCAATCGCCAGCCAAACGAGTACAAGGCTCTCGGTGGAATCTGTAATGAACTTGCCGGTACAACCGGACTCTCCCCTGTCGATGCCCTAAGGAGTATCAACCTATGAGTGCTACACTAGGCACGATGATCGATGAAACCCTCATCAACCTTGCTGGATATACAGTCAACCAAGATCGTAGCACCTATCTAACGGCTGCAGTTACTGCCCTCACTTCGCCATCTTCCAATCCAACAATCCTTAGCCTCCATTCTACCGACAACCTTGGCAAGGGAATTATTGAGATCGACAACGAGTTGATGTGGGTAGACTCGTTTGACCGTATCGCTAACACGGCAACGATTGCGCCATATGGTAGGGGGTACCTTGGCACCACTGCTTCAACTCACGCTGTCGACGCTAAGGTCACCGTCTCTCCGACCTTCCCACGCTCTGCCGTTACCAAGGCCATCAATGACACCATCGGTGCAATGGGAAGCTCCATCACCGCTGTGAAGCAGACCACGTTCACTTGGAACGCAGCAGTCAACACTTACGCTTTCAATAACCTCGGCATCGAGAACATTCTCCGTATGATGTGGCAAGACATTGGGCCATCCGAAGAATGGATCAACATCCGTCGTTGGGACTTCGACCCATTTGCTGATGTCTCAACGTGGGGTGCTGGCGCACAGACCGTCACCATCTACGACTACATCACTGCTGGTCGTACCGTCAAGGTGATGTATGCAACAGAGCCATCTACGATGTCCAGTGAGTCTGATGTCTTTACGACGACCACCGGCTTGTCGGCATCCTGCCGAGATGTTGTGACCCTTGGCGCAGCATACAGACTTATCTCTTACCTAGACCCTGCCCGTGTCTCTCAGACCAGCCCACAGGCTGATGAGCTTGACGCTAAGCGTCCATTCGGTTCATCCGCAAATGTCACCAAACAGCTTTACGCCCTATACACCCAAAGGCTTGCCGAAGAGACCTCTCGCCTGCAGGCACAATTCCCCCCACGAGTTCACTACACCCGATAGGAACCTGAATGACAACTCGCCAATACTCATCCCGCTCCCAGCAGTCCACACTGACTGGAACCATTACTTCTGGTGCGACGTCAATTACAGTCGTCTCAGGTACCGCACTTCTTGGTGGTGTAACCATCCCAGCGGGGCGTACATTCACCCTGGTCATTGACCCTGATACAGCTCTTGAGGAGATTGTTGATGCCACCGCAGTCTCTACGAATACGTTTACAATCACTCGCGCAATCGATGGTTCTTCAGCGCAGTCTCACTCAGCTGGTGCGGTTGTTCGCCATATGGCTATCGGTAGAGATTATCGTGATGCTAACCTTCACGCAGAAGCTTCTGCCTCTTACAACGATGGTAGTGGTAATGCTCACACAATGCACGGCATTGGTGCTGGAGAAGGTGATGTCGTTGGTACTCTCAAGACTCAAACGCTAACCAACAAGACCCTTACTGCTCCTACTATTTCTGATCCAGTATTTACTGGAACGCCGACAGCTCCATCTGCGATTGTCTTCGAGGGTACTAACGCAGACCCATACGAGACAACCCTTACGGTGGCTGAGCCGACCCAGGACAACACAATTACCCTGCCCGATACAACTGGTACCGTAGTCCTTGCAACCGCTGCTCAAACCCTGACCAACAAGACCATCGATATGACGGGTGTGACCTTGACGGGTCTCTCCTCGGCAGGTATGGTCAACTCGTCGGCTACCCCTAAGAACTATGTGGACTCCATCCTGGGCTCCGCCACGGCTGCTTCTACCTCCGCTGCCTCCGCCCTGGTCTCAGCCAACTCGGCTGCAGCCAGCGCTACGGCTGCCTCTACAAGCGCCGTAAACGCCTCTACGAGCGCCGTACAGGCCTCAACAAGCGCTGCTAGTGCTTCGGTATCCCAGATAGCCGCAAACACCTCTGCAATCGCTGCTAGCACTTCCGCAGCTTCTGCCAGTACTCAGGCTATTGCAGCCTCTACTTCGGCTGTCAATGCCAGCACCTCGGCTGCCTCGGCTTCGGTTAGCGCTACATCGGCTTCCCAAGCAGTAGCTTCTATCCAAGCCTTTGCTGTGGCAGCCCAGACCTCTGCTGCTTCGGCTAACGTTTCGGCTATCGCTGCTTCTACTTCTGCAGCATCGGCTGCTGCTTCTGCTGTTGCTGCTTCGTCGGCTAACGTTTATGCAGCCCAAGCTTCTACTAGTGCGGCATCTGCCAGCCTATCAGCCATTGCAGCCAGCACATCTGCTGCGTCCGCTTTAGTCAGCGCTAACTCAGCAACTGCTGCTGTATCTTCGATTGAAGGATTCTCGATTGCTGCACAGACATCCGCAGCTTCCGCTGCAGCATCTGCTATCGCAGCCAATACCTCTGCGGTAAACGCATCTACCTCGGCTGCATCAGCATCGGTTAGCGCTATCGCTGCTAATACATCAGCCGTTCTAGCCGCTGCTTCATATGATTCATTCGATGACCGATACCTTGGAGCAAAATCAACTCCTCCAACAGTAGATAATGATGGCAATCCACTGATTACGGGTGCTCTCTACTGGAGCACAGCAGTCAATCAGATGTTCGTCTGGGATGGTTCTGCCTGGGGTGGCATCTCATCTACTGCTGATATCTTCCGATACAAGTACACCGCTGCAGGTGGTGAGACTTCAGAATCGGGTCCAGATGACAATGGTTTTACCCTTTCCTACATTGTAGGCAAAGAACAAGTCTACCTCAACGGTGTCTTGCTGGTTCGAGGAAGTGACTATGTAGCGAGTAATGGCACAAGTATTGCATCTCTTAGCCCAGCGTTGGTTGTTGGTGACGTTCTTGAAATCATTACCTTTACAGCATTTGACTTGGCTTCTGCCCTCGAAGAAACCCTGTTCCAAGCAAAAGGTGACTTGCTATCAGCAAGCGCAGCGGGAACACCAGCTCGAGTACCAGTTGGCACAAACGGTCAATTTTTGCAAGCGGATAGTTCTACTGCGTCAGGACTCGCTTGGGCAGAAAGTATAAATCCAATTTCCATCGTAATGCAACAATACTAAGAAAGGTACAGCGACAAATGCCTGTAGTCTCTAAAGTGCTAGCCCGAGTGGCGGCATCAACCTCAAGCACCACGCTTTACACCACCCCTGGTGGTTCGACTGCTGTGGTAACTAACATCGTTATATGCAACCCAACAACGGCTGCGGTAACGGCATCTGTATTACTCAATGATATTGATATTCTTGGGTCAGTCGCTATTGCAGCTAACTCAAGTGCATTTTTTGATTTGAAACAAGTACTGCCCGCAACTCAAACAATCAAAGGTCTTGCATCTTCGACTGCTGTTGATTTTCATATTAGCGGAGTGGAGATAGCATAATGGCTTCATCTGTTTTTCCTTTACCTACAACATCTGCTGGTCCTAATGCAAAGTCAGTTACAGTACCAGCTTCAAACACTGTATATCGTGTTGTAGAGCCATACTCTCCTGGCATATACACAATTACTACATCTCCGACTACTTCACAAGCTAATATAAACTTTACATCAGCAACATCTGTTGTTTTAGAAACCACTACAGTAAGTGGTACTGTTACAGTAAATCTTGCTACAGCAGCAAATGGTTTTTATATTAGCGCCAATACTGGAAGTAATGTTGTTGTAACTGTTTCTCTGACGGCATCTTCTTTATCTGGAACAAGCATCTCTGGAACATTGGATACAATCACAGCTAGTACAAGTTACCCTACAACTGGATTTTTGTTTGTTCAAGTTGTTGGAGCCGGAGGCGGAGGCGCCGGCGGTGGTGGTAGTGCCAACGTTTTTTCTAGCGGAGGCGGTGGAGGAAGCGGTGGTATTGCAACTGATTTAGTTTACACAACCACAGCTACTACAGTAACTATTGGCGCAGGTGGAACCGGTGGTGGTATTGGCGTCAACGGAAATGCTGGCGGAACTACTTCATTTGGAAATTTTGTTTCCGCAAATGGTGGTGGTGGAGGGTCCGTAGCTCACACTGGTGGTGTTGGCGGTAGCGGCGGAACTCCTGGAGGAGCAGCCGGCGGTGCAGGCAATGTTGCTGGAAACAATGGAGCAGCAGGGGCTGCTTCTATCGAGTCTTCTCCTAACATAACTTCTGGAACCACGGGTAGTGGCGGAGGTGGTGGAACTGGTGCATCTAAAACCGGTGGAGCAGGTGGTGGTTCAGGTATTGGAACCGGTGGAAGCGGTGGAAATACTGGTTCCGGAGATAGCGCAAATGCTGGAGGCGCTGGAACTGGAAGAGGTTCTGGTGGTGGCGGAGGTGCTGGCAGAGAACTAAATCAAACTAGAACTGCTGGCGGAGCCGGAGCTGGTGGCGTTGTTTACATATTGAGAGGATTCTAATGACCAAAGCAAGAGATTTAGCTAACTTTGCTACTCAAGCAGACGAAGAGCTAACAGATGAAAAAGAAGTTATCAATACCAATTTCCTCTTGATGGGAGCATAAACAATGGCAACAACATATAAAGTACTAGGTCAGGTATCTCCTAGCGCTACTACAGCAACCACTGCTTATACCGTTGCTTCCTCAACGCAAGCAGTTGTTTCAACTGTTACAGTAGCCAATAGAGGCTCTTCTGCCCAGACTTTTCGAATTTCGGTTAGACCTGGAGGAGAAGCCCAGGCTAATAAGCATTATATTGCTTACGATGTTTCTATAGCAGCCAATAGTTTGCTAGCCTTGACCCTGGGAATAACGCTGGGTGCCGCCGACGTTATTACCGTATACAATACGTCCGCTGACTTATCTTACTCAGTGTTCGGAACGGAGATTGCATAATGGCTATTTCTGTTTTACCAATTGTTACGTCTGTTTCAGAAAATGCAATTGCAGCAACTGTTCCGACATCAGCCAAACAGTATAAAGTTGCTAGAGAAATAACTTCAGGCATTTATACAATTACTTGTCCATCCACCGTAAATGCAACGGTAAGTTTTTTGACTGGAACTACTATAGTTGAAGCTGTAACTGTTTCTGGTACTGTAAGCGTAAACTTAGCTTCGGCTGCTACTGAACTTTATTTTGAAATAAATACTGGAACAAATGTTGTAGTTACTGTTACTAAAACAGCAGCAGCTCTAACCGTAACTGAAATATCTGGAACTCTAGATACAGTTACCACAACCAGTACATATAATCAAACTGGAAAACTATGGGTTCTCTGCGTTGGCGGTGGTGGTGCCGGTTCGTTTTCTAACGCTACTACCAACTACCAAGGTTTGCCTGGTGGACAAGGTGGTGCCGTTGTTGATAAAATGGTTTTTGTAAATACATCTACGTCTATCACAATTGGTGCTGGCGGAGTGCCAGGTGGAGCAAACGCAGGAACAACAACCTTTGGAAATCTTGTTTCAGCAACCGGACAATCAGGTGGCGGTGGAGAAGCAATCAATAATGCAACGTCGGTAAAAACTGGAACCAACGGTGCTGGTGGTTCTGGTGCTACTGGTACTAATACAAAAAATCCTGGAGCTGGTTCTGGAATAGGAACCGGAGGCGCTGGTGCCGCAACCACTACTTCAAATTCACTAACTGGTGGTAATGGAGAGACTGGAACGGGATACGGAGCTGGAGGCGGCGGAAGTGTTGCATCTGGAAACGTTGGTTTTGGCGCCGCCGGAGCTGGCAGCGGAACCGCTGGTGTTGTCTATGTCCTTAGAGGCTTCTAACTAAAATAAAGATATGGAGTAAATAATGAATACTTTTGCAGTTGTTGCAAACGGTTTTGTTGAAAACATTATTGTTGCAGATTCCCTTCAAATCGCAGAAGAGGTTACTGGAAAGTTATGCGTTCAAATTGAAGGTTTAGTCCCTGCCGAAATAGGTGGAACTTGGGATGGAACAAGATTTGTAGCAAGGAAACCACACGGGAGTTGGGTGCTAAACGATAGCTTTGAGTGGGAAGCTCCGGTTCCTATGCCTACAGACGGCAAGGAATATGAGTGGAATGAAGACACTCAATCCTGGGTTATAGTATAAATAATACACAAGGGGGCGTGTATGAAGATAACATTTACCAATGTGTCTGGGTATCAGGATTTGACCCTGCCAAAACCGGCATCAAGCCTGATACCAGATTGGTATAAAGATACAGAATCTTATATTGGTGGAACTAAAAAACCTAACGGTAGTGGCGGAACTATGGCTACTATAAAACGCTGTATGCCAGTATTTGATGCAATAACTGCTGGATATATTATTGAGTCTCCAGCAGATGTATATGTATCCATTAGAGATGGACAACAGTATTTTGAATGGTCTTCATTTGAATTGATTAGCTTTCATCCAATAGACCAAGCTCCAATTCATCCAGATAGAAAACAATACGCTTATCCGAAATGGAATAATCCCTGGGCTATCAATACCCCAAAGGGATATTCAACTTTATTTGTACAACCGTTTCATAGAGAGTCGGTTTTTACAATTTTGCCTGGAGTAGTAGATACAGACCAATACTCTGCTCCGGTCAACTTTCCATTCGTAATCAATGACCCAAGCTTTGAGGGGCTGATTCCGATGGGAACGCCCATAGCTCAAGTTATTCCCCTAAAAAGAGACTCTTGGAAAATGAAACCAGGAAATCAAGAAGACTTAGTAAGGCAAGCAACTGTAACTCAAAGACTGCAAACTAAATTCTTTGATAGGTACAAAAATATGTTTTGGTCAAAAAAAGAGTACAAATAAAAAACATATATACCTGATATAGTAAATACAAGGGGACAAATGAAAATTGAATTCTTATCCGGAACCGAATATGTTTCTAAATTTGTACAAGGACCTAAGCCTGCGTATCAATACATACCAACTTGGTATAAAGAACTGCCAACCCCTAAAGATTCTTCTATCAAATATGTTGACGGCAAACTTCAAAACGGACATTTGAAGGCGTGTTTGCCTTTTATGGATGCTCTTACCTCCGGTTATATACAAGAAACTTGGGTAGACATACGAATTAGTAATGATAACGGACTTGTAAACTATGGTTATGAGTCCGGTCCGCAGCCGATGGCACATAGAGAAAAAGTAAGCGGAGTTATAGGCGAAGCTTTTTATCCATTTGAATTTATATGGTCAAACTATTGGCACGCTAGACTGCCAAAGGGATACAGCCTTCTTATTACTCATCCGTTCAATCGCCTGGACTTACCTTTTACAACTATGACAGGTGTTGTGGATGCTGACTCGTTTCACCACACACCAATGGGCAACATTCCATTTTTTATCCACAAAGGTTTTGACGGAATTATCCCAGCTGGAACTCCGATGTTTCAAATCTTTCCCTTTCGTCGAGATGAATGGCGCTCCTCATCCCCTGCTTTTGATGCCGACGATATGGAACGTCGCAACAGACAGATACGAAAATATATTTGGGGTGGCTACCGTAAATTATTTTGGCAAAAAAAGAAATACACATAGGGGGACACTATGGAAATGCCATTCCTGTACGACAAGACTGTCTACGGTGGCACCGAATATATGATTCGTACGTGGGAGAAGCTAGTGCTCCCACATATGGTCAATATGGAGAACTACCTTTGTATGGTAGCTCCAGGCATATCACTCGATGTGCCAGAGGTAATCAAGGATGGACGCCAGGTTATTCTCTGGCTCCACAATACGAAGGCTCAGTTCAATCCAGTCTACATAGAGAAGATTCTAGGCAATCCCGAGTTCGTCAAGCGGATAGCCAAGATAGTCGTGCCATCTACGTGGCACAAGCTCTGGACATCTGAGGAACTAAACCTGCCACTTGATAGGTTCGTGGTCATACCGAATGCCATCTTCCCTCTGGAGTACATCCCACAGAAGTTCGAAAAGGTCAAGCAGGTCAAACTCATCAACACCTCAAGCGCTTACCGGGGCTTGCACGTGCTGATGAACTCGCTCAAGTATGTCGATGCTGACTTCCGGTTGGAGTTCTATAACGACTACAACCCAGACCTCCACTTTGAGGGAGACCAGAAGTACATCGACCCAAGGGTTAGGTTCTACTGGAAGACCCCGAAGCGGACTCTGATGGAGGCGGTAGAGGAAGCACATATCTTCGCCTACCCATCTACCTACCTCGAGACCTTCTGCCTATCACTGGCTGAGTCGATGAGCGCAGGGAACCTAACGGTTTACCCTGAACTGGGTGCGCTACCTGAGGTCGCCAATGGGTTCGGTCTGAGCTATGACTATATGGATGACCCAAATGAGCACTCACGTCTCTTCGCTGAAAAGCTGACAGAGGCTATAGAAAAGATTTACAAAGGGGAATGGAATCCTGAGGAACAGGTTTCCTATATCAACGAGGCATTCTCTTGGGAGACAGTTACTGCCAAGTGGATTGAGTTCGACAAACAACTGGGGGCATAAATGATTCAGAAGAATGAGACCGTCGCTATCGGCTGGTGCGACGGGGGACTAACAGACGGCAAGTTTACCGAAGGCTTGATGACCGCAGTGATTGCTGGTCCTGGCAACGGTATGCCAATCCATACCAGCATCCGAGTACAGGGCAACCAGATTGGCAGACAGCGCCAGGTGCTCTTCGACCACTGGGCTGACCAAGTAAAGTCTGACTGGCTCTTATGGGTGGACTCAGACATCGTACTAACCCTTGAGGCTATGGCTAAGCTCTGGAAGACGGCAGACAAGATTATGCGTCCCGTCGTATCCGGTGTCTACTTCATCTCTAAGGAGAACGAGGGAACGCTAATGCGTCCCTTCCCTGCCCTGTTCAACAACGTATCTGATTACAAGATTCAGTATGTTCATCCGCTTCCCGAGAATGAAGTAATCAAGGTAGACCAGGCAGGCTTCGGTCTTACGCTTATGCACAAGTCTATCATCCCGAAGATGCGCGAGAAGTTCCCCAATCAGTCCTTCTTCACCGAGCAGGCTGGCTCCGCTAGTGATGATCACTTTGTCGGTGAGGACATCATCTTCTTCCGCAAGATGAAGGAATCTGGAATCGATCTTCACGCTCATACCGGAGCCTTGGTCAAGCATATGAAGCGGTTTAGCCTTGACTTTGACTACTACGCATTGTACTGGGCGCACGAACACCTGAAGAACAAGATGAGAGAGCAACAGGAACTTGAGTCTACAGACGGAGATATTTCCAGTAACAAGAACAATTGATGACCATATAGATGATTTCGATTCTATTGGCATCGTTCAACTAAAGGAGAATAATGGCCGGTCGTGATATTACCGAAGGTCGCAGTACCCGTGCGATTGCAGTTGACGTCGGTGTTGTATCCTCTGATGCTATCTGGCAGAATACCAATGAAGCCTACGACATAGCCATCGGCGGTCAGCCATTCTTCTACGCTATCAATGACGGTCGTCCATACATCCGGCAAACGGCTCCATTCCGAAAGGAACAGTTCGACAACGGCGTAGAGCCAGGCGAGCAGAGCCTTACCGGGTGGTGGATCCGTAGCCAGTCCTCATTCCACAATGGTGACGGTATCATCTTCTACGACACTAATACCGGCGAGGATAATGTTGACTACCGCTTTGCCGATAGCAAGGGTGTCAATGTCTGGACTAAGGGTGAGGTTACCCTGCTCAACGATAGCACCGTCGGACACACCACTACCCACCCTATCGAATCTAATGGGCGTTCTTTTCAACAGCTACGCTCGATTCAATGGACCGTGAGTGGTACGAAATACGATGGAGCCTTGCTCCACGACGGGTACGATGTAGACAAAATCGACTCTACTGGGGCCGAGACTCACTTCGTCGACTACAACGCTGGTGCTGACGATAAGGTCTACGCTATCTGCGATGATGGAACCACGGCTTTTTGGGTGACTAACGATACTGGTCCCAGCGGTAAGCTTGAAGTCCTCAAGAAGAACCTTGATTTGAACAGCACCAATGCAGCGACTTCTATGTTCACCGCTGTTGGCATCAATGTCAAGAACGCAGTGATGGAGTACGTCAAAGAGCGCATTGTAATGTGCGTCAATAGTTCGGTATATGAGATATCATCTAACTCATCGTCGCTCCCCTCTGCCGTGTATACTCACAGCGATTCTGATCACATCTTTACGAGCATCACAGCTTCTGGTCCAGCCATCTACATCTCCGGGTTCAGCGGTATCCAGTCCAACATCTACAAGTTTACGTTGAGTACCAACGGCACAATGCCGACCCTCAATCAGGCAATCACCGCAGCAG
>Ga0315900_10012434_pt1 | contig 10440 bp, 9 predicted proteins | sample LakEriMetagenome_FD_203521 | JGI IMG/M metagenome (GOLD analysis project Ga0315900, IMG submission 203521) | Freshwater fungal communities from buoy surface, Lake Erie, Ohio, United States - Buoy 12 MA114 | ecosystem: Environmental > Aquatic > Freshwater > Lake > Lake biofilm | place: USA: Lake...
TAAAAGTATAAACCCATTAGGGATTAATACTATCACAAGTGGCAATAGAATTCTGATTGTTTATCCCAATCCAGCAAACACATTCATCAATGTTGACTGCAAAAAAGGCTATCAAATATTTAGTTCAACAGGTCAATTGATTAAACAGAGTAGCCAATCGACATCTAAAATCAATATTTCAGACTTACCCATTGGGCTTTACATACTAGAGTCAGAAAATCAAGTAGGACGATTTATCAAGACAGAATCAGCTTATCCAAAATAAAATAACATATGATGACAATAAAACTGGTGACAGAAAAAAAGGGGCGAAGCCATAACAGTCCCTACCCAAAAGGTGCAGTTTCGTGTTCCAAAGACAATTTATGGTTAATCATCCGCCATGGCGGATTTCAAACCAAGTATTGTGATAAAAGCCCTGCCCTTTGAGTAGCTGTAAAACGTTGTAGCAATGCTAAGTTGATGATTAACCTTTGAATACTTTTTGATTCCAAACGCGTGAAACAAAAACAGTGGAAATGAAAAAATATTTACTTAGCGTTGTTTTAACAGCGACAATTTGCTTAAATGTAAATGCTCAAACCAATGTGAGGGCATGGAATGCAAACGGACAGGTTTTCGTGGTTTGGGAATTGGATACGGCCACTACCTTGCTCTACAATGTTTATTTTAGTAACAATCATGTTACATCAACCACCAATGCCATCAAGGTGGGTTCTCTATTTGAACCTGAATGGAAAGGGGAGCGACTTACATTAGCCAACCCTAATGCCCGATGGCGTATTCCTAATGGTAACGGCGGAACTTATCAATTAGCCGCCAATGAAGGATTATTTGTTTATACGCCACACGATACACTCACCCGTTTTATTTATCTAACCAGGAACAACAACACACAGCTGGGTATTACAAACAGAACACCTCAAGCACTATTAATTACTTACAATCCACAGGCAGATCCCGTAAAATGTCACCTGCAATTTTCTGCAACAACCGGACAGGGGTTTCCTTACAGTGTATTTGCCATGTGGGTGGATGGTCGTGACGATCCAAATGATTCACGCCCCGACTTTCCCGTAATGGCCAACGCTGCAAAGAACGGTGCGCCCCATGTGTTTGCTGTTTTTGAACCGCAGAACGGCTTGCCAAACGGGCCTTATCCAGCTGTTGTTTGTTTACATGGTGGGGGTCAGCAAGGCAGTTATTGGTCATACGCTCCTAACTCCTTTCATTATGGTAATACCGGCAACGCGCCAACCGGCGGTGTTACCATTGCCTTTGACGACAGGATTTACCTCTCAAGTAATGGTATTGTCAATTATGACAGGCCATCGAATTGGTTTGGGTGGCAAACACAGTTAAATGCAACCTCGGCGTCCAATGCTCCAACCAATGGTTTGGCTGTTCCTTACACTTTAAGGCGTCTGGATTGGACTATCGATTGGTTAAAAACGAACTCTACGTATAACATTTCCCCCAATAATATTGCCATTATGGGGAATTCGATGGGGGGCACAGGTACTTTATTGCTTTCAAGATGGAAGGCCGAAAAGTTCTCAGCCGCTACTGCCTTTGTACCGCCTCATTATACGCCAGAAACAGCAGGGCGTCTATTCGGTACTTCCATTACAAACTTAAAAACCAGCGAAGTAGGTCCCGATGGTGATACCCTTCGTATCAATGATTTTTTTGATGCCGGGAAGCGTCTATCTCCAATCAGTCGTGATTATTGTCTGACACGTATTTATAGGGGCAGATGTGATGATGCAGCTGAATGGGGAGCCGAGCATTTACAGTTATTTAATGACTTGAATGCTAAAGCGATGGGAGTACATCTCTACTGGGACAACCGGGATCATACAGCCTCTGATTGGGATGACAATGATCCACAAACGCCTTGCACCGATATTGGTCAATGGGTGGCTCCTGTGAGAACAGAACGTTGTGAGGCATATTATCAATCCAGGTTCAAAAACAATCAAAGCTATCCAGGTATAGTAAACGATGATCAGAACCTTATCAATACCGGTAGGCAACCAGAATTAGGCAATGGCAGTCCAACGGACGGAGACGCATGGGGCACGTGGGGTGGATTTTACGATTGGGATGTAAATACCATTGTTGATTCTACTGACAGATGGGAATGTACGATCTATTTGGTTGGGCAATCCGCTGTTTCAATAGACAATTATAGTGGTGATTCTTCCACATGCGATGTAGTGATACGGAAGCCCCAATCCTTTGCGCCACAACCCGCAACTTTGTTGAATTGGGAACTCATTGATGTATCAAACGGACTCATTTTGCAATCGGGCTTTACCGTCGTTGATTCACTAGGGGGTGTCAGAGTGAACAATCTGACTTTTACAAAGGACCCGAACCGGAGAAGATTGAAGATAGCATATCCAACCACAGTCGGAATAAATGAATTAACGTATACCTATATTAATGCACAGGTATATCCTAATCCGGCAGATGATGTGGTATTCATCAAAGGACTTGCAGGAGAAACTTTACATTGCCGTATCTACAATTACAGGGGGCAAATGCTTTTAGATTTGGAAACAGCTCATAAATCGATCTCCATCAAAGACCTGCCTGCAGGATTTTATACCTTGCTTATCAGTGATTCCAAAGGTAACAGGTGTGCAAAAAAGCTGGTGATCAACAGAGTATATTACTGATCAAAATGAAAGATAACTTCAAATCAATATTGCTTACGGCATTTGCCTTCTTAGGATTGATAAATACTTTGGGCGCTCAATGGATTGAAACAACAATTACGATGCCTCCTCAAGCATCTGCACGAGATTTGATTTTCAACCCCAATAGCAACAAGGTTTACACGGCAAACGTACCTGATGCTGGAATGCCGGCTCAAAAAAGTGTGACCATTATCGACGGCGGCTCAAACACAATATTGACCACATTACAGGTACCGGAAGGACCCAGGGATTTGTGTCACAATACGCAAAACAATAAAATATACGTTGCCAATTACTTTGCCGACAGTATTACTGTGATTGACGGACAAACCGACCAGATCATTGGATTGCTACCGGCGGGTGATGGCCCAAGGGCATTGTGTTACAACCCAACAGACAATAGAATTTATTGTGCCAACGAATTCAGTGGGAATGTTACCGTGATTGATGGTGCAGCTAATACCGTCATTACCACTATTCCGGTTGGTTCCACGCCAAGAGTAATTTGCTACAATAACATAAGCAATAAAATATACGTGCCCAATGCCGGTAGTCAGAACCTGTCGGTAATCAGCGGCAGCTTAAACACAGTCATTGCTACACTGCCGATGGGGAATCTGCCCAGGGGGATTGTATTCAACCCTCAAAGTAACAGGGTTTATGTGTCAAATTACGGATCAGACAATGTGAAGGTCGTGGATGGAGTTGCCGACGCAGTTATATCCACCATCCCCGTCGGAGATGGGCCTACTGCGATGTTTCACAATCCGTCCGGCAATAAAGTATATTGTTCCAATGTTGGCGCCCCAGGTCCCAATACACCTGCGGCCTGCACCATATCTGTAATCGATGGCGTAAATAACACCGTCATCAGCACAATTGCAGCTGGAGATGAACCAACAGCATTTTGTTATAGTCCCAATAACAACAAAATATACTGGGTCGATGAGTGGAGCCATCGGGTTTCAGTAGCGGATGCAGCAACCGACAGTGTAATAATGACTATTTCATTGGGAAACGGTGTAGTTCAACCCGTAGATCTCTGTTACAATCCAATCAATGAAAGGGTTTATACGGCTAACAGACTTACTTACAATTTAACCGTTATCAAGGACTCACTAACTACTACCGGAATTGGTTCTCCAACAATCAATAATAGTTTAATTAAATTTTACCCGAACCCAGTAGAAAAAGAATTATACTTATCTGAGAAATTGAGCTTTTCTGTTTATTCCTCAAACGGACAATTGATGCATAAACAGGCTGAATCCTCTGCCAATCTTGATGTTGCGAATTTAACCCCAGGTTTATATTTGCTTGTGACAGATAAAGGGATTATAAGATTCGTAAAAAAATAAAAAAAGCACAGCCGATAACACGGGCTTGGCAAAAGTGGCGGTTCAGTGCTCCGCAGACACATTTGTGGTTAATCAATGTTTGGTTCTCCGCACCAACATTTGAGGCGAAAATCGCCACCTTCGCATAGCCAGAAAACGATAGCATCAAGTTTACATAGCCACAGCAAATACCCAATCACATAAAATATCAAAAGTGATGATTACAAGTATGACTATCAAAAACATTTTACCTCGAATAATCAAGCCAACAGATAAATTTATTTCAGGGAAAACAAAGCAATTGTTCCTTTTTGTAGTCCTGACTATTTTAAGACATGTTGACGCACAAGCTGGAATTGTTGTCACCGATAGTGTTCAGGTTGCCGGAACATACCGAATCTACAAATTGTTTTTACCTAGTGGGTATCCCAATCTGGTAACATACCCTGCCATAATTAATTTACATGCTCGGTGTTCTAACATGGACGAACACATCACGTATACAAACATGAATGCAGTTGCCGATACAGCACAGTTCATTGTAGCGTATCCGCTTGGTTTAGAGGATCCCAACGACCCTTTTAACTGTTTGGATTGGAATGATAACGGCCGTCACACATGGGATGATGTGGCTTTCATATCTGCGCTCATCTCACGATTGGTTAACAATAACCAGGTAGATAGTACACAGGTTTTTGCTGCCGGTTTTTCAAGAGGTGGCTTTATGTGTTACACCCTCTCATGCGAACTTGAACAAAAGATAAGGGGGATTGCAGTAGTTGGAGGCGGCTTCTCCATACAGCCACTCATCAATAGCCTGAGCTACTCCTGTCAATCGGTTGGATCTAAACCTGTATTGATTATACACGGTACAAACGATCAGGATGTGAATTATACCGGTTTTCCAAATCAGTTCGCTGCAGTCGATTCTGTGCTTGCTTTTTGGGAAAACAAAAATAGTTGTCTGGCCGGCAATGTGATTTCCCAACTGCCAGATATCAATACACAGGATGGATGTACCGTCACCCAGGTGAAGTACAACAACTGCCGGCTGATGCACCTGAAAATCGTTAATGGAGGTCACAGCTGGCCAGGTAGCCAGGGTTCTATTTTGATTGAAATACCACCAAAAAACCGCGATATCAATGCCAGCGCCGAGATATGGAGCTTTTTCAAAGAACAGATCAATACCACCTCCATCGCAGAGTCACATGTGCCTTCAGGAGTCCTCTCCATCTTTCCAAATCCTGCAAATACTGAAATAAACATCACCTATCCGTCAAGCATCAATACTGATATTGTAATTTCAAATGCAATGGGGCAAGTAATCATGAAAGCACAGAATAATAATAAAATACACATTTCGAACTTGACCAATGGTTTGTACTTTGTTTCGGTAATACAAGAAAATAAACGTTATACAGAAAAACTGATCAAGCAGTAATGACGGCGACTAGAAAAAAGCTGGTAATCGTACCTACAAGAAATTGGCGGTTCAGTGGTTAACTGTAGTATTCTGCTAATTATCAATTTCTGTGCTAGCAGACAGCTTTCTCCTTCGAAATCGCTATCTTCCTGTAGACGCCTACCGTTATAGGCAAAGATAAAATACAATTAAAAACTCTCGAAATGAATCATAACAAAGTCAACCTTGGAATAGTATTTATCCTACTGAGCTTACCTGCTTTGGTCACGGCACAAAACACCGGCTGGAACAATATTGGTGGAAGCTGGGGAAAAAATGGTTATATTGATGTTGCCGGACCAACCTCAGATAGTGTATTGTGGGAAACTACGTCTTCAGGAATTTTTGGCACACCCATATATATTGAAGGGAACTACCTTGTGACCATGCGCTTTCAAAGTCCCAGCTATGCACCTGTAGAGTGTTTCGATTTGACCACGGGCAACTTATTGTGGAGTGTCGATGTTACTAATTCAACAGGACGGTCACTCCCTGTAGGTCTTCGCGACAATAGAGTTATTGTCATGAGGTATACGGAAAGCCAGAACGATTCACTTTATGCCCTCGATGTATCCGATGGTTCGCATATCTGGACTTCAAATGTGAATGTCGCCGCTTATATCACTGAATCAGGTGTTTTCGATTCTCTTGGTAACTTTTATATATATGGAAATTTGAAAACCTATAAAATAAACCCCGTAAATGGTCAAATGATATGGCAAACTACGACCGTACCGATGGCTTCAGGTAGCGGAGAAATGTCCATCAATCAGGATAATAATACCGGGTATACATTGGAGAACATCAACGGTATATCGTATGTATATGCCATTAATCTATTCAACGGCCAAAAGAAGTACTCCCATATTGTTGCGGAATTACAACCGGGAGGCAATGTACCCCAATCGGCGTTGATGGTCGGAAATAACGGTGTTATATATGTTCAATTGACTGAAGATAATGTAGCGGCACTTTCCGATGATGGCACCCAATTGACTTTACTGTGGCAAACCGAGATCTATGGCAATTGTTCTTTCAGTACGATGTGTGTTGGATCGGACGGATCTGTTTATGCTCCTTCCAATGGTAAAATCGTCCGTTTAGATCCAGCGACCGGTAGTGTTATCGATTCATCGGTTTCGATTACCCAAGGCGGGTTTTATTCACCCAGGATCTCAGCCACCAGTAACAATATGATCTATGCCACAAATGCCGAAAATGGGGTGTATGCTTTTGACCTCTCCTTAAATTTGTTATGGTCTGACGTGTTGAATTTTACAAATACATCCGGTGTCTGCTTTGCGGCGAATGGTCTTGCGGCTGTTTCCGGAAGTAACAAGATCAGAGTTTACACGCCGACGTTCACATCCGGAACTTATGAAGTAGATGATATCATTGCGAAGGTTTATCCAAATCCGGCATCTGCTTATTTAATGCTGGATGTGAACACAGAAATAGTCGGAAGTACTTTCAGTTTAAAAGACATTAAAGGCCGTGTAATTATCAATGGAAGTGTATCTAAAAATACGATTGTTCCATTGGACGGAATTATACCAGGTTTATATTTGCTGCAGATTGATGGGGTCCATCAACTCTTCAAAATAGTTAAAAATTAGACCCTGCAGTAACTAAGCCTATACACCATGGAGGCATCCCTAGTTTGACGATATTTGTGCTAGGTCTTCCGTACAATGCTGAATAATAGTTTTATACTCCGACATCGCCAACTGGTTATCACCACGTGCAGTGATGTCTTAATGGTGTTTTATGCTAGATACCAACGGATATAAACTATGAAGAAAGCTATAATTGTTGGAGCGACCTCCGGAATCGGAAAAGGACTTGCACAACTTTTGGCTGAAAACAATTATAAGATTGGCTTGGCAGGAAGACGAGTTGACTTGCTAAGTGATTTAAAAAACGAGAATCCAAACATCTTTATAAAATCATTGGACGTCAATGATACAATTAGTGTAGGACATAAATTGGATGATCTAACTGCTGAGCTTGGTGGACTTGATTTATTGATTATCAGTTCCGGCATTGGTGACATAAATGCAAATCTGGACTTTGAAATAGAAAAAAGTACAATTGATACGAACGTATCGGGTTTTACGTGTGTCGCTGGTTGGACTTATAACTATTTTGAACAGCAGAAATCAGGCCATCTGGTAGCAATAACTTCTATTGGAGGGATTCGTGGTAGCAGACAAGCTCCCGCATACAATGCGACAAAAGCCTATCAAATAAATTATATAGAAGGGCTGCGACAGAAAGCAGCAAAACTTAGAGAACCACTTTTCATAACAGACATCAGACCAGGACTTGTTGACACTGGAATGGCAAAAGGGGAAGGATTGTTTTGGGTAATGCCTGTTGAAAAAACGGTTAGACAGATTTATAATGCGATTATCAAGAAAAAGAAGGTTGCTTATGTAACCCGACGCTGGTGGCTGATTGCGAAATTGTTAAAGGGACTACCAAGGCCCATTTATGACAAAATGTAATGGCAGCGAAGAAAAATGCACCGATAAATGCGAGAAAACTGATTTTTGAGCAGAGTAACGCTAATTAACTATTCGACCAGAAAAGCCTTTTAAAAACGAAAGGAAGTATCGAGCTCTTTATTGTTGATCTTTAAATACATAACGATTAAAAGAAATAATTCATAAAACAAATAAAAAATAAGCAAGGTGATACTTAACATAGCTACTACGCTGGACGGTGAGATTGCCCGAAAAAACGGTAGTTTAGATTGGTTATATGCCTTGCCCAATCCGGATCAAATCGACCATGGTTACGGACAATTTTTAAGTACTATCGGGTCAAATATCATGGGCAAGAACACCTACAAGGAAATCCCTGGCTTTGGAGTGGATTGGCCATATACTGGTAAGAACTCTTACGTAGTCACAACTGACAAGGACTTCAAATCACCCACGCCTGACACTTCTATTGTTACATCCAACCTAATAGAATTTGTAAATGACTTGAAGAATAAAAACGAAAAGGATATTTGGCTCATTGGCGGTGGACAACTGATTACTTGCTTTCTGAATCATGAACTTCTGGATAAGATGATTTTGACTGTTATTCCAATGATTATTGGAGAAGGCATTTCGTTGTTTCCGGACAATCCAAAGGAAACATCCTGGCACCTGGAGAATGTTGAACGATTTGAGACCGGTGTTGTGAATTTAACTTATATTCGGAAGTAGAACATTGGCCATATTACAAGGTTTAAGGAAAGGTTTTTCTGCACGTGGAGTAAAGTGCTTGAATCTAATTCCATGTATCACTTAAACTTGTAAATTAAAATATCAGAAGAAAACAATGAGCCTTTTAAGCCTGGTTACAGACTACGAAGCGATAACCCTGCTTACATTGATTGCTCTGTCTTTTGTTGCGGGTTTTATTGACGCTGTTGTGGGGGGTGGCGGACTTATTCAACTTCCGGCTTTACTCATCTCACTTCCCAACACACCATTGCCGACAATTTTTGGGACCAACAAAATCGCATCCCTGGCCGGAACGAGTGTTTCGGCGGTACAGTATTCCAAACGAGTGAAATTCAACTATAAATTACTTCTTGCTATTGCAGCCTGTGCTGGTGTTTCTTCATTTCTGGGTGCAAAAATGCTGAGCTACATCAATGTAAACACGTTGAAACCTGTCATTTTGATTTTGTTGATCGCCATTGCGATCTACACCTTTTTGAAAAAAGATCTGGGCTCTTCTCAGACCAGGGATCTGTCTTTTACCAAACAACTGGCCTATGGATCCCTCATTGGAGCATTTGTGGGATTTTACGACGGCTTTTTCGGTCCGGGTACAGGGAGTTTTTTTGTGTTGGGTTTCGTCTTAATTCTTGGCTTTGAATTCGTGAAAGCATCTGCGTATTCGAAAGTCATCAATTGCATGACAAATTGTTCAGCATTGCTGGTTTTTATCCAGCAAAGAAATTATCTTCTGGAACTTGCGATCCTACTATCCATTTGCAACATGACCGGTAACCTGGCCGGGACGACACTTGCTTTAAAAAAAGGGAATGGTTTTATAAGAACGCTATTTTTAGTGATTGTAACTCTTATGATACTGAGATATGGTTTCGACATATTCATTAGAAACTAAATCGAGGCCATCAGTAGGTATGCTGGCTGATAACACGTGGGTTTATTCTTGCGGAGTGTCTCCTTTTCCTTCGTACACGAACAGGCCTTGCAACCTTGGGGCATCGCACATTTATTCCTGTTCAGTGAAGGGTGACAGATTTTTCCACGTCCCCCTGGTTTACAAAGCCCGATAACATAACACCAACCGAATAAAGCCCATGAAAAAAATCATCTTGTACGTAGCACTGACACTGGTCATTCTAGCCGGAGTAAGGATTGTCTATAACAAATACCGCGTCGTAGTGCCCACTGTCGACATCAACAGCAGCGAGATCGGCTGGGTCGGAAAGAGCATTTCCGATGCACACAGGGGTAAGCTGAAACTGAGCAAGGCCGAAATCCAATTCAAGAATGACAAGCTGGTCGGAGGCCTGTTTGAAGCCGATATGTCCTCGATCACATGCACCGACATCGGCGACACCACCGACAACAGGCATTTTATCGAACATATCGCCAACGAAGATTTTTTCGAGGTCAACAAATACCCCACTGCCTCGTTCACCATCACTGAAGTCAAAGACCTCGGGGATGACAATTATGAAGTCACCGGCAGAATGAAGATCAAGGACAAGGAAAATCCATTGACCTTTACGGCCAAGGTAACCCCTGCAGAAGTCGGCAGACGCGTATCGTCCCTGATCACCATTGATCGAACGCTTTACGGCATAGAGTATGGTGCCAAAGACAAACCCGGTTCGGAGAAAGACTGGTTCATCCTGAATGAATTCACCCTGAATGTGAACATCATCACCGGGGATTGA
>Ga0315900_10012435_pt1 | contig 10439 bp, 7 predicted proteins | sample LakEriMetagenome_FD_203521 | JGI IMG/M metagenome (GOLD analysis project Ga0315900, IMG submission 203521) | Freshwater fungal communities from buoy surface, Lake Erie, Ohio, United States - Buoy 12 MA114 | ecosystem: Environmental > Aquatic > Freshwater > Lake > Lake biofilm | place: USA: Lake...
AAGTACGCGCGTCCCTGCTCGGTAACCACGACATGCCGCACGCGCGCATCGTATGGGGCAGGCTCGAAGCTGAGCAGGCCTTTCGCACGCAGCGTCTTCAGTCGTCTCTGAACCGTGCTGGGACTGGCGTCCGGCATCATATTCATCGCTGCCAGTACCGTGACAGCCTCGCCCAGTCCCCAGCGCCAGGCCAGCTCCTGCATCACGCGCTCTTCCTGAGGATCCAGGGACACACCGGCCGGCAGCACGGAAATGGCCCGCATCAGGTTCACAAAGCGCACGAAGGCGTTGTTAGACGGCAGTTCGCTCATGGCCCGATTCTAGCGGGCGTCGCGCCACGATCACCCCGCGGCCCGCTCCCGTTCACGCAGGCGAAACCGCTGAATCTTGCCCGTAGCCGTTTTGGGGAGCTCGTTGACGAACTCGATGTAGCGCGGGTACTTGTAGGGTGCCAGGCGCTCCTTCACGAAGGCCTTGAGTTGGGGCTCGTCGGTGTGCTGGCCGGGCTTGAGCACCACGAAGGCCTTGGTCTTGGTCAGCCCGTCCTCGTCTTCCTTGCCGATCACGGCCGCTTCCAGGACGGCCGGGTGCTGCACGAGCGTGGCCTCCACCTCGAAGGGGCTCACGTAGATGCCGCTGACCTTGAGCATGTCGTCGCTGCGGCCGCTGTAGGTGTAGGTGCCATCAGGGTTGCGCACGTACTTGTCGCCGCTCTTGGTCCAGCCGCCCTGGAAGGTCTCGCGGCTCTTGTCGCGGTTGGCCCAGTACATCAGGGCTGAGGAGGGGCCCTTGATGTAGAGGTCGCCGGGCTCGCCATCGGGCACAGGGCCACCGTCTTCGGCGCGCAATTCGATCGCATAACCTGGCACCGGCCAGCCGGTGGTGCCGTAACGCACCCGGCCTGGCAGGTTGCTCAGGAAGATGTGCAGCATTTCCGTGGAGCCGATGCCGTCCACGATGTCCACGCCGAAATGGGCCTTGAAGCGCTCACCGATGTCTGCGGGCAGCGCCTCGCCGGCGGATGAGGCCATGCGCAGCGCCGTGTGTTGGCGACCGGGCAGTTGTGGGTGGGCCAGCATGCCGGCATAGCCGGTGGGGGCACCAAAAAAGACGGTGGGCTTGAGACCCGGGGCGCCGGCACCACCCTCGGTCCAGCGTTTGAACACGGCATCCGGCGTGGGGCGGTCGGCCAGCAGCACGGTGGTCGCGCCCACCGTCAGCGGAAACGTCAAGGCGTTGCCCAGGCCATAGGCGAAGAACAGCTTGGCGGCGCTGAAGCACACATCGTGTTCGGTGAGTTGCAGCAGACGGCGGCCGTAAAGCTCACTGGTGAAGTAGGGGTTCGCGTGGGTGTGCACGGTTCCCTTGGGTCGGCCCGTGCTGCCGCTGGAGTACAGCCAGAAGCCGGGGTCGTCTGGGTGGGTCGCTGCGGCGCTGGCCGGCGCACGGTCGAACCATGATTTGAAGTCGCTGTAGGTGATGCCTGTTGCGCCGGTCGGATCCAGGGCCATCGAAGGGCGCGAGACCGCGACATGGCGCACTTCATGGTCGGCGGTCTGGGTTAGGGCTTGCTGCAGTGTGGGCAGAAGGGCGCCTGAGACCAGCGCGGCCTGCGCGCGGCTGTGCTGCAGCATGTAGGCGTAGTCGTCTGCGGTCAGTAGGGTGTTTACCGCTACCGGCACGGCGCCGGCGTGCATGGCGCCCAGAAAGGCCACCGGCCAGTCGGTGCAGTCCTGCATCAGCAGGAGCACGCGTTCCTCGCGGCGAATGCCGCTTTCGCGAAGACAGGCGCTGACGGACTGCACGCGCCGCGCCAGTTCGGCGTAGGACAAGGCTTCGGTGTCGTCCACAAAAGCGGGCTTGGTACCGCGCGCTGCGTTGATCGACAGTACATGCTCGGCAAAGTTGAAGCGCGGGGGGGGCGCGCTGACGTGGGCGATGTCTGCCACGTTGGGGGTTGTCGGGCTCACGCTGGTCTCCTCGGGGCCGGTGGTGTCCGCTATTGCATGGGGCCCTCTCGTCGGTGGCCGTGAAGGCTCTTGTGTGTCCTTGACGCTTGGGCTTGTGTGGAAGCGGGATATGAAGTATTGTGCGTAAACGAACTTTATAACCATGTCCACCGCATGTCAAGCACTATATTGCATCGAGGGTCGCCCTTCGGAGAGGGGATGTCGGGTGCTGCCGACCGGGCAGCCGGGGCCGCGGAGTCGGCTGGCAAGAACCCCTTTCTGGCGGCCTTGGGCGAGCGTGTGCGCGCCCTGCGCTCGCGACGCGGCATGACACGCAAGGCGCTGGCCTCCCTAGCCGACGTATCCGAGCGCCACCTGGCCAATCTGGAGTACGGGGTCGGCAATGCCTCGATCCTGGTGCTTCATCAGGTGGCGCAGGCGCTGCAATGCTCGCTGGCCGAGCTCATCGGCGACGTGACCACCGCCAACCCCGAGTGGTTGCTGCTGCGGGAACTGCTCAGCGGCCGCGACGAAGCGGCCTTGCGCCGTGTCCGCGTGGCGGTCGGCGAGCTGCTGGGTACGGGGGGTGCGCATTCGCGCAGCTCCTGCATCGCCCTCATCGGATTGCGCGGTGCGGGCAAGTCCACGCTCGGGAACATGCTGGCCGAAGACCTGGGCTTCACCTTTGTCGAACTCAGTCGCGAGATCGAGAAGTTCGCCGGGTGCAGCATCGCCGAGATCCAGGGGCTTTATGGCCAGAATGCCTACCGGCGCTACGAGCGTCGCGCCCTGGAGGAGGCCATCCAGATCTATCCCGAGGCGGTGATCGCCACGCCCGGTGGCCTGGTCAGTGACGCGGCCACCTTCAACCTGCTCCTGTCGCACTGCACCACGGTGTGGCTGCAGGCCGAGCCCGAAGACCACATGACGCGCGTGATCGCGCAAGGTGACATGCGGCCAATGTCGGCCAGCAAGGAGGCGATGGAGGACCTGCGTGGCATCCTCGCTGGGCGCGCCGCCTTTTATGGCAAGGCCGAGTTTGCCCTGAACACCTCGGCGCAGCCTCTTGATGCCACGTTCGCGCGCCTGCGCGAGTTGATGCGAGGGGCCCTCGGATTGCCGATTTGAGCCCCTTGGTGAAATGCATAAAAATGCATGCTCTGGGTGTTGACGGGGGAATTAAAGTGCATTAAAGTTCGTTCCATGCCGGGTAAATGCACTCCGATGCATCTTCAACCGGCACCCGAACCTGAAGCCACCGAACACCGAGCGAGGAGACCGACATGAGCCAAGACCAACGCGTCAACTACGAAACCCACCCCAGCCAGTACCGCCACTGGAAGCTGAGCTTCGACGGCCAGGTGGCCACACTGGCCGCCGACTTCGATGAGAACGCCGGCCTGCGTCCGGGCTACAAGCTCAAGCTCAACAGCTACGACCTCGGCGTGGACATCGAGCTCAATGACGCCATCAACCGCATCCGCTTCGAGCATCCCGAAGTGCGTACCGTGGTCGTGACCTCGGGCAAGGACAAGGTGTTCTGCTCGGGCGCCAACATCTTCATGCTGGGCGTGTCCAGCCACGGCTGGAAAGTGAACTTCTGCAAGTTCACCAACGAAACGCGCAACGGTCTTGAGGATTCCAGCCGGTTCAGCGGCCTGAAGTTCTTGGCTGCGGTCAATGGCGCCTGCGCCGGCGGCGGCTATGAGCTGGCCCTGGCCTGCGACGAGATCATCTTGATTGACGACCGGTCCAGCGCGGTGAGCCTGCCCGAAGTGCCGCTGTTGGGCGTGTTGCCGGGCACGGGCGGCCTGACCCGCGTGACCGACAAGCGCAAGGTGCGGCACGACCTGGCCGATATCTTCTGCACGACCAACGAAGGTGTGCGAGGCCAAAAGGCCAAGGATTGGCGTCTGGTGGATGAGATCGCCAAGCCCGCTGTGTTCGCCGCGCGGGTTCAGGAGCGTGCACGGGAACTGGCCGCCCAGAGCGACCGCCCCGTCGGCGCCAAGGGCGTGACCCTGACGCCGCTGAACCGCAGCGTCGAAGCCGATCGGCTGGTGTATGGCAACGTCACGGTCGACATCGACCGCGCCAAGCGCGTGGCCACCTTCACGGTGAAGGCGCCCAGCGGTGCGCAGCCCACGGACGTGGCGGGCATCGAAGCCGCCGGTTCGAACTGGTACCCCTTGGTGCTGGCGCGTGAGCTGGAAGACGCCATTCTCAACATGCGCACCAACGAGTTGGACATCGGCACCTGGCTGATCAAGACACAAGGCGAATCCGCCGCCGTGTTGGCCATGGATGCGGTGTTGGCGGCCAACCAATCGCATTGGTTCGTCCGTGAGACCACCGGCCTGCTGCGCCGCACCCTGTCGCGCCTGGATGTGTCATCCCGCAGCCTCTTCGCCTTGGTGGAGGAGGGTTCATGCTTCGCCGGCACCTTCCTTGAGTTGGCCCTGGCCTGCGACCGCATCTATCACCTGGCCCTGCCCGACTCCCCCGAGAAGGCTCCGACGCTGACGGTGGGCGAGCTGAACTTCGGCATCTACCCGATGGCCACCGACGAGAGCCGCCTGCAGCGCCGCTTCTACAACGAGCAGCCGGCCATGGAGGCCGTGCGCGCCGTGGTCGGCCAGCCCCTGGATGCCGATGCCGCTTTCAAGCTGGGCCTGAACACCAGCAACCCCGACGACATCGACTGGGCCGATGAGGTTCGCATCGCCATCGAAGAGCGCGTGGCCATGAGCCCTGACGCCCTGACCGGCATGGAAGCCAATCTGCGCTTCAACGGCAAGGAAAACATGGTCACCCGCGTCTTCGGTCGCCTGACCGCTTGGCAGAACTGGATCTTCCAGCGCCCCAACGCCGTGGGCGAGAAGGGCGCCTTGAAGGTCTACGGCAAGGGCGACAAGGCGGCCTTCGATTTCAACCGGGTCTGATGGCTTTGCGGGACAGACCGATGGAGCAAAGCGACTGAGCGCTGTCCCCAACTGCCCAACTGATTAACTTTCTGGAGCAACAACATGACCACCGGCATCAACTACAGCGAGAAGATCCCCAACAACGTCAACCTCAGTGAGGACCGCACCCTGCAGCGCGCGCTCGAAGGCTGGCAGCCCAACTTCATCAACTGGTGGGACGACATGGGCCCCGAGGGCTCGACCGACATGGACGTCTACCTGCGCACGGCGGTATCGGTGGACCCGCAGGGCTGGGCCCAGTTCGGTCACGTGAAGATGCGCGACTACCGTTGGGGCATCTTCCTCAACCCTGGTGAAGCCAATCGCAAGATCCATTTTGGTGATCACCTGGGCGAGAACGCCTGGAATGACGTGCCCGGCGAGTACCGCGCCAACCTGCGTCGCATCATCGTCACGCAGGGCGACACCGAGCCCGCCTCGGTTGAGCAGCAGCGCCACCTGGGCCTGACCGCGCCCAGCATGTACGACCTGCGCAACCTCTTCCAAATCAATGTGGAGGAAGGCCGCCACCTGTGGGCCATGGTCTACCTGCTGCACAAGCACTTCGGTCGCGATGGCCGTGAAGAGGCCGAAGCCCTGCTCGAGCGTCGCTCGGGACAGGAGGACAACCCCCGTATCCTGGAGGCCTTCAACGAAGAGACACCCGACTGGCTGTCGTTCTTCATGTTCACCTATTTCACCGATCGCGACGGCAAGTTCCAACTGTGCGCGCTGGCTGAAAGCGCCTTCGATCCGCTGGCCCGTACCACCAAGTTCATGCTGACCGAGGAAGCGCATCACATGTTCGTGGGCGAGTCGGGTGTGGGTCGCGTCATCAGCCGCACCTGCCAGGCGATGAATGAGCTCAAGACCGATGACCCCAAGAAGCTGCGCGAGGCCGGCGTCATCGACCTGCCCACCATCCAGCGCTACCTGAACTTCCACTTCTCGGTGACCATCGACCTGTTCGGTGCCGACGAGTCGTCCAACGCGGCCACTTTCTACAGCACCGGCCTGAAGGGCCGCTACGAAGAGGGCAAGCGCACCGACGACCACCAACTGCGCGGCCAGACCTACCGCGTGCTGGAGGTCAAGAACGGCCAACTGGTGGAGAAGGAGGTGCCGATGCTCAACGCGCTCAATGAAGTGCTGCGCGACGACTACATCAAGGACTCGATCGCCGGTGTGGAGCGCTGGAACAAGATCATCGAGAAGGCTGGTATTCCCTTCCGACTGAAGGCGCCGCACAAGGCGTTCCACCGCAACATCGGCGCGCTGTCTCAGGTCAAGGTATCCCCCGATGGTCGTGTGGTGAGCGAGGCCGAGTGGGCGATGAATGTGGACAGCTGGCTGCCTTCGGCCACGGACCGTGCCTTTGTGGCCAGCCTGATGGGCCGCTGCGTGGAGCCTGGCAAGTTCGCCAACTGGATTGCGCCGCCCGTCATGGGCATCAACCGCCAGCCGGTGGACTTCGAATACGTGCGCTTCAACTGAAGCCTGCGGGCCCCTGTTTCGCAAGCGCCTCTGGCAGCCCAACAAAGCGAATCTGAATTCCCTGACCCGCCATGGGTTCGTTGGGCACAACAAGACAGGAGACCGCCATGGACATGGCCGACACCGCCGTCATCAAGCAGCACCTGATCGATCCGGAAATCTGCATCCGTTGCAACACTTGCGAGGCCACATGCCCGGTGGGTGCCATCACCCATGACGCCCGCAACTATGTGGTGGATGCCGACAAGTGCAACCTGTGCATGGCCTGTGTGCCACCGTGCCCCACGGGTTCGATCGACAACTGGCGCAACATGCCGCGCGTCAAGGCCTATTCGGTTGACGAGCAGTTGACATGGGACGAACTGCCCGGTGAACTGAGCGAAGTCGAGTTGCAGGCTGCGGGCGCCAGTGCGCAAGCCGTGGCCGTTGCCATCGAAGCCAAGACGGCAGAACACAAGGTCGACCCTGCACAGCAAGGTGGCTTCAACAGCGCTCAGTACGGTGCCACGGTTGCCCCATGGTCGGCGGCACACCCCTACACCAATCTCTATGGCCCGTCTGCCAAGAGTTCGGCTGCTGAGAAGACCGTCACGGCCACCGTCACCGGCAATGTGCGGGTAACCGAGGTCGGCCGGGACTACGACACGCACCACATCGTGCTTGACTTCGGTGCCATGCCGTTTCCGGTACTCGAAGGTCAGTCCATCGGCATCATCCCGCCGGGCCTGGATGAGCGGGGTAAGCCGCATCACGCTCGTCAGTACTCGATCGCCTCGCCGCGCAACGGTGAGCGGCCCGGCTACAACAACCTGTCGCTGACCATCAAGCGCGTGCTGGAGGACCACCAGGGCAATCCGGTGCGCGGCGTGGGCAGCAACTACATGTGCGACCTTCAGGTGGGCGATCAGGTTCAGGTGATCGGACCGTTCGGCTCGAGCTTCCTGATGCCCAATCATCCCAAGAGCCACATCGTGATGATCTGTACCGGCACGGGAAGCGCACCGATGCGGGCGATGACGGAGTGGCGTCGGCGCCTGCGTGCCTCAGGCCGCTTCGAGGGCGGCAAGCTGATGCTGTTCTTCGGGGCGCGGTCCAAGGAGGAGCTGCCGTACTTTGGACCGTTGCAGTCACTGCCCCACGACTTCATCGACATCAACCTGGCCTTCAGTCGCACGCCGGGGCAGCCCAAGAAGTATGTGCAGGATGCGATGCGCGAACGCGCGGCCGATCTGGCCAAGCTGCTGGCCGACCCGAACGCCTACTTCTATGTGTGTGGCCTCAAGGCGATGGAAGAAGGCGTGGTGCTGGCCCTGCACGACGTGGCCAAGGCCGCCGGACTGGATTGGGATGCCGTGGGTGCCGAGTTGAAGAAGCAGGGGCGTCTGCACCTGGAGACGTACTGAGGGGCGCAAGTCTCGTCGGAGTCGAAACAAGAGCGGGTTGAGGGCTGCATGGATTTGAGTTCAAAGAGCGTGCTGGTGGTGGGCGCCGGCATCATGGGTGCGGGCATCGCGCAGGTGGCCGCGCAGTCCATGCGGGTGGCCGGTCAACAGGTTTTCCTGCACGACACACGCGAGACAGCCGCTGCCGATGCCAAGGCCAAATTGGCGACCACGCTGCAGGGCCTGGTTTCCAAGGGCAAGCTCAGTGCCGAGTCCTGTGAGGCGGCACTGGCCCGCATCGTGCCGATTGCCTCGCTCGCAGGCCTACCGGCTGACAGCGCCTTGGGCCTGGTGGTCGAGGCCATCGTCGAGAACCTGCAGGTCAAGAGATCCCTGTTCGCGGACCTGGAAAGCCTGGTGGCCGAGGATTGTGTGCTGGCCACCAACACCTCATCGATTTCGGTGACGGCCATTGCCAACGGACTCCAGCGCCCGGAACGCCTGGTGGGCATGCACTTCTTCAACCCCGTGCCGCTGATGAAGTTGGTGGAGGTGGTCTCAGGCCTGCACACCGACCCATCCGTGGCGAAGGCCATCTTCGATCTGAGCCTGATTTGGGGCAAGGTGCCGGTACATGCCAAGAGCACGCCGGGCTTCATCGTCAACCGCATCGCCCGGCCCTATTACGCCGAGACGCTGGCACTGTTGCAGGAGCAGGCGGCGGCACCCGAGGTGCTGGACGCCTGCCTCAAGGCGGTGGGCTTTCGCATGGGACCCTGCGAGCTGATGGACCTGATTGGCCACGACACGAATTTCGCGGTCACGAACTCCGTCTACGAGGCGAACTTCTACGACAAGCGATACATGCCTTCGCTGGTGCAGCGCGAACTGGTCGATGGCGGCATGCTGGGCCGCAAGAGCGGTCGCGGCTTCTACCGTTACCCCCAGGGCGTGCCGGCCTTGCCGACGGTGAAGGTGCAGTCGATGGCGGCGTCAGCCGCTGCGCGAGCGGTTGCAGATGATCGTCACGGCGGCGTGGTGGTGCAGGGCGTGCACATCGTGCCCACGGATGGGCGCACAGCCCGCGAACTGGCGCGTGATCTGGGTACGAGCGGCGTGGTGGTGCACGACCGCTTGATGGGTGCAGCCGCAGCGGGTGCAGCCAACCGCGCCGCCGAGGCGCGCGCCCCCGCGCTTGCCTATGCCGCCGCGCCTGGGCTGAGCGCCGAACAACGCGCGGTGGCGGTGGCGCACCTGTTGAGTTTGGGACTGGAGCCCCATGAAGTGGGGGACACGCCGGGGCTGGTGGTGGCGCGTACCGTGGCGATGCTGATCAATGAGGCATCTGACGCCGTTCACCAAGGGGTGTGTACGCCCGAGGGTGCCGATGCCGCCATGAAGCTGGGTGTCAACTACCCGGCCGGGCCCTTCGAGTGGCTGCAGGCCTGGAGCGTGGAGGGCGTGGTGTCATTGCTGGACCGGCTCGATGCGCATTACCGCGGCGAGCGCTATCGGGTAAGCCCACGCCTGCGGCGCTAGAACCAGCACCACACACCCAGACACCAGCCAAAGGCGATTTGGGCCAACAGGTCCAGCAGCAGGCCCAGGGTCAGCACGGGTAGCAGGAACACCGCAAAGATGACCGCACAGCCGGCTGGCGTGAGTCGCTCACCGGGCAGGCGCCAACCCATGACCGAGCCCTTGCGGCTTTCGTCGTCGGTCTTCGCGGCTGACTTCATGTTTCGAGTGTAATTCGGGGCATGCACGCGCACTGGAACCTGGACGACCGACACCGCTGGGAGGCCTTCAGCGATGAGGCCTTGGCTGGCCTTCAGCAAAGCTGGGCCTATGGGCAGGCCATGCAGGCGCTTGGCGTGCCCTGCCTGCGGGTGGTCATCACACAAGACAGTTCACCCAAATCGCCTTGGCTGGCGGCCGCGCAGTTCATCGTGCAGCGCCTGCCCTGGTTCGTTCGCTTCGGTTTTTGCCAGGCCGGTCCGATGTGGGCGGTCAACACCCCCGCGGCGGTGCAGCGGGAAGCCCTTGAATGGATGCGGCGCACGGTGCCGCTTCGTCGCCCCCGCATGGCGCTGTTCGGTCCGGCGGTGGATTCCGGCACGGCTCATGCCCTCAGCCACCGCCTTCAACTGGCCACCGGCCGCTCCACTGTTCTGCTGGACCTCAAGCGGCCTGAGACCGAGCGACGCGCCGCGATCGAGCAGCGTTGGCGCAACCGTTTGAATGCGGCTGAGCGCAGTCCCTTGAAGTTGCGCGTGTGTGGCAGCAAGTCCAGCGACTATGAGTGGCTGATCCAGGCCGAGGCCGCCCAACGCCGCGAACGCCGCTACCTGAGTCTGCCGTCTGGCTTCGTGTCGGCTTTTCAGTCGGCCAATCGCAAACCTTCGCAGGCCCTGCTGACGTTGGCGGCCGAGCTGAAGCACCAGCCATGCGCGGGCATGCTGTTCCTGGTGCATGGCAGCACGGCCACCTATCACCTCGGTTGGGCCGATGACGCCGGTCGTGAAAACAGCGCGCACAACCTTCTGCTGTGGCAAGCCTGCAGTTTGCTGGCCGAGCGAGGCGTGCAGCAGCTGGACCTGGGCGGCGTCAACACCCAAAGCAATCCCGGTCTGGCCCGCTTCAAGCTGGGT
>Ga0315900_10012436_pt1 | contig 10438 bp, 9 predicted proteins | sample LakEriMetagenome_FD_203521 | JGI IMG/M metagenome (GOLD analysis project Ga0315900, IMG submission 203521) | Freshwater fungal communities from buoy surface, Lake Erie, Ohio, United States - Buoy 12 MA114 | ecosystem: Environmental > Aquatic > Freshwater > Lake > Lake biofilm | place: USA: Lake...
TATGGTCCAAATATTCCCGTCATTTCCTTTTTTACTGTATCCTACTTTAAATAATGTTGCACTTTCACTCGGACTTGGCCTTTTCGTTTTATAATTAGATTTTATTTTGGAACTAGATTTTGTTTTAGATTTTGTTTTAGGATTCATTTTAAAATTAGATCTTAATTTGGAACCAGTTTTTGTTTTAGAATTCATTTTAGAATTAGATTTTAATTTGGAACTAGTTCTTGTTTTGGAACCAGTTTTAGATTTCATTTTGGAATAAGTTTTTGTTTTAGAATTCATTTTAGAATTAGATCTTATTTTTGAATTAGATTTTGTATTAGGTTTTATTTTAAAATTAGATTTCATTTTATAAATTTGTGTTAGATTATAATTATTTTTTTAAATATTAAATTGTACAATATACAATAACGAAAACAATAAGTATTGCATATGTAGGAATTGATTTAATTAATATTTATCAAATTAATTTAAAATATACAGTTACAAAATATAAATAAATGACGACAGATGAGACAAATGAGACAAATAATACAAATAATACACCTCTTCGCGGGATAAACCCACACTAAAAAGCGATGGACTTCGTCCATCGCTTTTTTCCGGCACAAAGCAAAGCTCCATTTATGGTGTCGCCGTCCGGTTTTACAAATATGACAATACCTATATGTGTTATATTATCGACAAAATCATCCAATAGTATTGAATGCGCTGTGAATGCAGATATTGAATACTACAATAAACTTAAAAATTTTAAGAAATTGTATGGTGATTGTTGTGGTCAAAGCAAATGTTTAGTATGTGAAGTTACTAGTTTAAAAATAAAATCAATAAAAAAATTAGAAAATAACCTTGAAATAAATATCAATAAACATATTCTTGACAAATTTATTGATCACTAATATGAATTATTATATTGAATTATTAAATATTATTACAGATAATAATATTTAATGATCCACATATGCATAATAAATGAATAAATCAATTGGTATTATTAATACTAAATGATTCATCTGTATGGACAATATCTTGACCAATTTGTGATGAAACACATGTAGTTCTGTTAATATCCATTAAATCTACAATATTTACAGTGTTATTCGAATTAAAATTTTCAGTTGTATTATGAAATGTTACCGGATATGGACAGATAATTTGTTCATCGTTATTGTGATTAATGTGATTATTGTGATTATTGTGATTATTGTGATTGTAATCATCAAAATTTATTGTATTTGTTATATCTGTTGTACCATTTATTGAATTTATTGTCCGATTTGTTGAGTTTATTATACAATTGGTTGATTGTAATGTTCTATCTGTTTTTAATTTTTTTGTTTGAATATATCTACAACAAAATATATTTAATAAACATTCCATATTACTGTGTATACATATATAATGAATATAATGTTTTAAGTAGTTATTATATGGCAACGCGGATTAATATTGTTCATTCAGTATTAAATTAAATATATAAATGCAATACAACTAAACAAATATAAAAAAATGAAATAATATATTGTTATAACTAGTGTTGTAATATTGTATTATTTACTGCATCTTAATTACAATGTCTATGCAATTGGAAGATTTGGATCCTATTACCAAATACGATGAATTAAAATTATCTATTGACACTATACTTGAATCGTTTGAGATATTAAGTGGAATTGAAAAATTTTATGCACAAAATTTACACCGCCTTCAGCTGAATAAACAATCCAATGCGTGCGAGCAAAACTCGACGCACTGTGGTTATTTACAATCAAATTCAGATGATTTGTTCGAATATATTGAAATGACAAAATTAATTAATGTGGTTGGAAATATTATTTCACTGCACGCAGTGCGGGGTAACTCCACCGGCACAAAGCAAAGCTTTGTTGCCGTTCGGAATTTCAAAAGCAATGACAATATATTTTTCAACAGGTATCATGAGGAAAACTAAATTGGAAAAATTATTGGAACTTCGCAATATCACAAAAATGATTGGAGCTGTTGAATCTAAAAAGATTATTAAAATGTTAAATGATCAGGGATTAATAATGATAGAATTAGGTGGTAAAAAAGGTGGATATGCTATAATATCATATGAGGATTATGATTTAGTTAATAAATATAATTGGCATAAAAATAAACGAGGTTATGCTCGTGGTATTTGTGGTGATGATAAAAAATTGCAATCAATGCACAGATTCATTATGAAAACACCTGAAGATATGGTAGTTGATCATATAAATCATAATTGTATAGATAATAGAAGATTTAATTTAAGGAATGTATCAAATTTGATAAATAGCAGTAATAGACAAAAATCAAAAAACAAAAAATCATCTAAATACAAAGGTATTTCTTATAAAATTGGACAAAATAAATTTCAGGCTACTACGACATTTAATAATAAACATATTCATATAGGTGTATATAAAACTGAAAATGATGCATTAACTGCATATGAATTATATATTGCACATAATTTTGAAGATGATATATGTATCGGTAAGTTAAATTTTCCAGAAAAACTGGAAGAATATAGATCTATGGAATATATACCAAATATCAAAAAAGTTCCAAAAAGTAAATATATTGGTGTAGGAATTGATAAGAGTAAATATTATTCAGCAATTAAAATAAAAAAAAAGGTTATTTATACTGCATATGGATTAAGTGAAATAGAATGTGCTAAAGCATATGATAAATATATTATTGATAATAACATACCATATAAAAAACTTAATTTCCCGAATGATTATCCTAATTATGATCCAAATTATATAGTTAAAACATTATATGAAGATGTAGATGAAAGTACAATTAGATTAATAATAAATAATTACGATGATTTGTATGTGATGATAGATAGAGATGATTATGATAAAGTAAAAAATTATAAATTAAATATTAGTAATAATTATATTAAAATTAATATTAATAAAAACGTTATACCATTACACCGATATATTTTGAATGTTACAGATTCAAAAATATTTGTTGATCACATAGACAATAATCCTCATAACAATACTAAAAATAATCTAAGATTGTCAAATGCCAAATTAAATCCCCAAAATAAATCTAAACAAGAAAATACATCATCAATATATATAGGTATTAAAAAAACTAAATATAATACTTGGTTAGCTAGAATAAAAAAGGATGGTAAAAAATTACTTCATATTATTGACAAAAACGAAAAAATAGCAGCGATCCGAAGAGATATATTCATTCTTGAAAAATTGAAAGATGATCATTATAAATTAAATTTTGAATGGGATAAAAAATCATTGGTCAAATGGAAAAATAAATTAAAAAAAATAGATGATTCAAAAGAAGGTAAAACGTCGAGTTATATTGGTGTTTATTTTTCAAATTCAAGGAATAGATGGATAGCTTCAGTAAAAAAAAATAAAAAAAATGTTTTTAAATCTAGCAATACGAATGAACTACATGCTGCAATAAAACGAGATTTATATATTTTACTTGTTCTTAAAGATAAAACAGGCTCATATTGTATGAATTTTGAATGGACTAATGAAGAAATAGCTAAATGGAAAAAGAGATTAAATTTAGAATGGTAATAATTCTTTATATAAAATTATATATAACAATATAGAATTTTATATAAATTTTTATTGAATAATTACGTGTTCGCCATTTCTCTTATTAAGTTCAAATTTAATTGGAATATTTTTTGCAGCGTAAATATCCTTGACTTCTTCTAATATTTTTAATGCGACTTTTTCTCCCAAAATTGCTCCATTTTCTATGTCCATTCTATAATGTATTCCTGCCATATTACGTCCCCCTAGACTGGCATTACTTGCTAATTTATCTAATTCACCACCTATTGTTAATTTTGATGATGAAACATATGGTATTAAATTTTGTCCAGTAGCATCAGGAATTACTGGATCTGGAATAACAAAATCATTATTGAAAAATGCTTTTAAGATAGTAATACCAGCTGATGTTGCTGCGGCATGACCACTATTATCCGCTGGATGAACAGGTGATCCATCAGGGTAAGCCTGCGGTAACAAGTAATTGCCATTTTTATCATGAACTTTCTTGAAGACATAACCATCGAGATCAAGGGCAGGGCTCAATATTTTTTTACCGAATTGATTAATAATAAAACCGGCTTCTTCAGGTCTTAGACTTCTATGAACATACCATTTATGATAGAAAGCATGATTTAAAGCAATATATGCAGCTTTTTCGATTAAATACAATACATATGGCATTCCGCCTACACCAAGGAATGGATTCATTGATGTGTTTGTATAAATGGTAGGATTTAATGCTGCACTATAATTGGCAAACAAAATTAATGCTGTATTTCGCATACACTGTCCAGGTGGGTCGGCCCTAAAATAGGTACTTAGATCGCGACCTGTTCTAATGTAAGAAGGTTGATTAGTAAGTTGAATTGTTTGTTGAACTTGCCCATTTTGGACACTTAAATATTCACTCATAGTAGTCATAAAATCTTTACCAGGGAGTTGCATATTAAATTTTTGTGGAATAATCATGCAACCTTCTTTAATGGGTTTATATAAAAATTGTGATACATAAGGTCCAACCAGATTGTTCAATGGATACCCTCTGAAAATAGTTTTTGGGACAACTCTTCCATTAACAGTTGGACCCATATATTTACTTAATTTTGACAAAGATTCACATAATTTGTTGATTGTACGGTTATTTTCATATTCATCAAATGGAATGTCTCTGGCTAAAGCCATTGCATAAACTTCAACAATTTGAGCCAAGAAATCATCACTATTGAGTGGGAATGGCGCCGGAGCAGACAAACCATCAAACGGGGGGCCAGTCATTTCAAAAAGAGTAGGAGCTAATGGATCAACAAATTTAAGTTTTGAACCAGAAGCTAAAGGTAGACTTGCCAATTGGCTATAATCTTTTGATTTTATTTTAGTAAGATATTCATTATAAGTAGCTGAACTAACCATACCATTTGCATCCCTTGGTAATAATTTTAACATATTACCCAAATGATAAGTACCATATAAATATTCATCCCCATTTGGTAATTCTAATAATTCTTTTTGTGAAGTTTTAATGTTGATGACAGATCTAAAATAAAATTCATCATTAATAAATAAAAGTACTAATATAAGTGTTAAATAAACAATTGAAACTGTATGCATAGATATTAATATTAAAATATTAATATAATTAATTGGCATATGCCAGTATGTATATACCTAATAAATTCAATTTATTAGAATTTATTGAAATTTATTGAAATGGTAAATTTGTTTTAATTGAGTAAATATAATATCTTATAATATATTTAAAAATATATTATAAAATGGTAGGCGCTGGATTAATACAAATAGCTGTATACGGAACACAAGATATATTTTTAACAGGAACCCCACAGATTACATTTTTTAAAATGGTATACAGAAGAAATACAAATTTTGCTATAGAGGCAATACAACAAGTATTTGATGGTACGCAAGATTTTGGTAGGACATTATCATGTGTTATAGATAAAGTTGGTGATATGATGTTTAAAACATATTTAGAAATAGATTTACCAAAAGTTTTATTGGCAAAAAATCCAAATGATTATATCATAACATTGGAATATGCACTGGACGAATATAATAAAATAACTAATTTGTTTAATATTGTAGTAAATTATTTGGCAGCAGATACAACTGTAATTAGAAAATTATTTCAGTTGTTAAACATCAACAATGTTACAATGTCCGATATTGAAACAACAATGAATAGTCCTCAAATGATAGGCGAGTTATTAATTCAGAGATCAAATTTAATAAATGCTATAAATAATATCGTACCAACCATCGCAACACTCAAAGATCAAATAGTTAGCATATTAGCACAAATAAATAGAGTTGACATCAAAATAAGATTTGATTCTATTATTACAACATTGGACAGAATATATGCAAATTCACCGAACCTTGATCAGATTAAAAGAAAAACATTAATTGATCTTATAAATAACAGTATATACCTTGAACTTCAAAGTTTCAATAATATATTTTATAATGACAAATTAGCAAAAGAAAAAATATACAATAGTATTTTAAATAAAACCTACACGGAAAACTATAAATTTGCATGGGTTGAAGAAATTGGTAATTCAATAATAGAACAAATAGAAGTATTAATTGGTGGATATTCAGTTGATAGGCATATTGGACAATGGTTAAGTGTATGGAGTAAATTGGTAATTCATCCATATCATCGAAAAAATTACAATAAATTAATCGGCAATGTACCAGAATTATTTATGTTTGATGACAAAGGAAAACCGGCTTACAAATTAATGATACCATTATTTTTTTGGTTTTGTAAAACTCCAGGATTGGCAGTACCATTGGTCGCATTGAGATATCATGATATTTTGTTTAATTTAAAACTCAGAGAATTTAGAGATTGTGCATATATCGAAAATACAAATGGAATTATTAGTATTGATAATATTCAGAATTTGTACGGTATAAATATAAATAATATATCATTGTGGATTGATTATGCATATTTGGATCATCAAGAAAGAAGAAGATTTGCACAATCCAGCCATGAATATTTAATTGAACAAGTGCAAACTGATGTATTTGAAAATATAACATCATCTCAATCAAATTTACAAGTAAATTTTGCAAATCCATGTAAAGAAATAATATGGACAATACAACCTTATCAAAGATTATCAAATCCGGATGGATATACTAAAGTTGAATGGAATAATTTTTCGATAGCAAATAATATGGATAATCCAATAAACACTGCATGGATAGAATTAAATTCACAAAGACGTGTAAATCAATTTGACAGTACATATTTTAATTATTTACAACCGTATCAACATCATACACGTACACCCAGTCCAGGTATAAATTTATTCTCGTTCTCATTGGTCCCTGAAGAATTACAACCATCATCAACATGTAATTTAAGCAGAATTAGTAATACTAATTTAAATTTTATTTTGGATGATAATTATATTGCTATAGCTACAATGGGTTCAAGATTAAATGTTTTTGCCATTAATTATAATATATTAAGAATATATAGTGGTATGGCCGGTGTTGCATTCCAATTATCTGCTTAACAAAATGATATAAATAATTACTGTACATAATTAATCATTATTCATAAACATAAACATGAATGATGAGAATGATGACATTGATGAAAATGACGATAATTGTGAAAAAAAATCCAATGTTAGAATTGAATCTGAACCTTTTAAACAAACAAAAATAGTTATAACACTTCCAAATATCAAGGTACAAGATAATTCAAGACAAAATACCAAAACGAACGATCAGAAAGTTGCTTTTTTTAGAAGAGTAGTTGAAAGATTATATAAATTAAATGATGAACCTAATTTAAATGATGAACTTGAATTAAATGATGAACCTAAATTAAATGATGAACCTAAATTAAATGATGAACTTGAATTAAATGATGAACCTAAATTAAATGATGGACCTAAATTAAATGATGAACTTGAATTAAATGATGTACCTAAATTAAATGATGAACTTGAATTAAATGATGAACCTAAATTAAATGATGTACCTAAATTAAATGATGGACCTAAATTAAATGATGAACTTGAATTAAATAATGAACACATACACATATCGTTATTTGGAAATGACAGTATTCGATTTGGAAAACCACATTATTACTTTATAGCAAAATATGGTGATATGAGTTTAATGCATTATTACAATAATCTTCAGCACGAATTTGATATTATCAATAAAATTGATGATCCAATTATACAGCGTAATGCATATAAAGAATTAAAAAAATCTTATGGTAGTGAAATTCCACATGTGTATACAGATTTAGACTGAATATTTAGAATATTTTAGGTATTGATGCACAATTATAATCTTATGACCAATCCGTTGTGGTGTATATAAATTTTAAAAAACTGAAATTTATTTACATTGATGTATCATTAGAATATATCAATACAAATAAATCAATAATATTTGCCGATAAGAATAATATATAATATGAGTTTTTTTCAATCCATTTTTTCCAAATTTAGCATTTCTGATACTAATACGGAAATTACGCAAAATGAAAAAAAATATGAATGGCCAAATATTGAAGAGTATGAAAATGATTTTAAATATTGTAACGAAAATGTTTATAGTGGATATAACAAACCACGTAAACCAGAATTAGATGATTATTATTTAAAAAACGAATCATTAAAAAATCAATCTGAAGAAAAATACAAGTGCAATTTTGAAAAACTTACATATGAACAAAAATATAATTTCATGATGGATAAATTATACCCCAATGTTTTTAAAATTGAAAATGAAATCAATAATAGAAAAGAAAATTTTGACAATCTTATATTAGAAGATACGGTTAATTTAATTCAATCTGACCAAACTGTTTATGTTGATATTCAAACATTTAAATCATCGACAGTACCATCCGTATACAATCCTGTATTGAATAATTTTTTGATTATTTCAGACATTCATTTAAGTTTAACACATCCAGAATTAAATACAGATGCATTTTTAAAATCATGTACTTCAATGGTTGAAAAAGGAATGAAATATGATGCACTATTAATTGCAGGAGATCTTACACAAATAGGTACTGATTCCGAATTAATTTTGGTATCAAAATTATTTAATGATGTATTGGATACAAAAATTACAAAAAATATAATTTTCATCGCAGGTAATCACGATTATAAAAGATTTAATAATATGAACAATAAAACTGAAACAGTAGATATTTTAAATTCACAACTGAAAGATAAACCTAAGATTAAAATGATAGTGGATTTAAATAAAATTACAATTAATAATGATGAAATAAATTTGGTATATTTGTGTGATTCACTTGTAGTATTTAATAGTTATGGAAAAAAAATAACTATTTTTGGATCACCAATTAGCCATTCATTTAATGATTTTTCATTTTATAATGGTAGTAGAGGATTCGCTGTAATGAGAAAATGGGAAAAAATTTATAATTGGTTAAAAATTAATAATAGTGAAAATGGTGTATGGCCAACAATAATGATGACACATAATCCGGAATTGTATGGATACAATGATTATTATTGTTATTTTGAAGAAGATAAAAAAGACAAAGGATTAATTGTACATGCCGGAGATAAAGATTTTACAGAAGTTTATTTAAAATCACTAAGAAATGACAATAATTGTAGACCAATTACAGCTTTTGTAAGTGGCCATATTCATGAACTTCCAATTTATGACAAACCAGACGATAATGATATTGATAATTTTGTAAATTATAAAAGTACACTAAGACTGACTAGATATTCTCGAATAATTGATAATGATGGTAATACAAATGAATCCAATTTTAATGGCGTTGTAATCAGTAACGTGTCTGTAAATAAAACAACAGCCAATATTTGTCAAGAAAGAAAACAGTTATTGTCAAATGAACCAAATAATTTTTATACATCACTGACAGTCGGACTAAACATGAATGTTGTACTCAAATATATTCTTTCTGAATTAATCAGTACTGAAAAATATGAAATTTTTCCAAATAGGAGATATATCTTATTTGGTGATTTAGGTAAAGTATATATTTATTTTAATAAAGCCGCTGAACATTTATTTGTGAATTTAAACAATATTGAAAAAATAAATAAAATAAGATACATTGGCGAATGTGGTATTGATGTTGAAATCACTGATACGAAGTTAATCGTGCCATTACTATTCGCAATTACAAAAAATCGCAATCAGAATGTAATTATATTATAAGTTGAAAATTGTAAATTGTAGCGTCTTCTGTTTCATAATAAATTTATAATAAATTTATTATGAAATTACAAATTATAGCTCAAATATAGATTCTCACCTGTGAATACAACAGGATCAAATTCAATATTATCGCACCTAGAACATTTTAAATTTTTAAATTTTCCTTTAAATCTACATATTTTTTCCATCTGTCTAGATAAATATTTAATATGTATCCATTTAGCATTATCACATTGTGTGCTACAAACATTTTTAAAAAATTTTGATCGCATAACAACAGTGTGACCACATTTTTTACAACTAACATCATTTTCTATTTCAAATGCATATCTAACACCATTAACATGACATAATTCACAATATCCATAATTAAAATTTTTTTTATGTTTATTTTTTTCACTAATATATTTTATTAACTTATCACTGTAATTTAATTCTTCTGACTCTGAATCTTCTGATTTTGAATCATCTGAACCAATATCTACATTATTTATTCTTTTTCAATTAAATCGTAATACTGGAAAATCATATTTTCCACAATTATTACACCCATCCTTATCAATACAAAACATGACATAAATATTATTATCATTTTCATAATTTATTTTTTTATCCTTTGGCCAATATAA
>Ga0315900_10012438_pt1 | contig 10437 bp, 9 predicted proteins | sample LakEriMetagenome_FD_203521 | JGI IMG/M metagenome (GOLD analysis project Ga0315900, IMG submission 203521) | Freshwater fungal communities from buoy surface, Lake Erie, Ohio, United States - Buoy 12 MA114 | ecosystem: Environmental > Aquatic > Freshwater > Lake > Lake biofilm | place: USA: Lake...
ATTCGACATTGATGGTGGCTTCCTTATCTTTGGAAGCTTTTAATGCAAGATTGAGTCCTTTTCAAGAGAATGTAAATGCTATACGCAACCAAAAAGGACAGATAGAAGTTGCCGAGAAAATACGTTCAATTCTACATGACAGTAAACTCATGAAAGGGGAGAAGAAGTCTGTGCAAGATCCTTATTCCTTCAGATGTATTCCACAAGTTCATGGCGCAACCTTGGATACCATCAATTTCGCAATAGATATTGTTGAGCGTGAAATAAATGCTGTTACAGACAATCCAACCATTTTTATTGAGGAAAATGAAGTTGTGTCGGCGGGAAATTTTCACGGACAACCACTTGCTCTTGCTATGGATTATTTGTGCATAGCCCTAGCTGAATTAGGTAGTATTTCTGAACGAAGAACCTATAAACTTATTTCCGGCACTAGGGATTTACCTTCATTTTTGATTGAAAACCCAGGTTTGAACTCAGGTTTTATGATTGCGCATTACACGTGTGCATCCATCGTGAGTCAAAATAAACAACTGTGTTTTCCTGCATCTGTTGACTCCATAGATTCCAGCAACGGACAAGAGGACCATGTGAGCATGGGAGCCAATGCTGCAACAAAGCTGTTTCGTCTGGTAAACAATGTTTGGCGAATTGTTGGAATTGAAATGATTACTGCAAGCCAGGCCATTAATTTCAGAAAACTTGAAGAAATGAGTTCAAAAACAAGCAGTTTTTTCCTTGAATTCAGAGAGGCGGTGCCCTATATTGTAAAAGATTGTTACCTAAGTCCTTATTTAATCAAAAGTGAAAATTGGGTTAGAAACTATACAGATTTTTAATTAATAGCTCAATCTTATGTGTGTCCTAATATTTCAATACAAATCAAATAATAGTATTTTTACCGAAACTAATCCATGAAAACACCAAGAGGACTTGTCATACTAGCTGTTTTTTCTTTAATTAACACAGGTTTCTCCTTGTTAAGCTCCTTAGGTTCCTTAATCATTGGAAGACCTGATGAAAACACATTAAAGGAGGCTGATTTGGCGTTAAAAAAAGAAGTAATTGAATTAAAGAAGCTAGAACTTGACTATGCGGCTGAATTGATGGAGAAATTCAATAAAATGAATGAAGCATTCATGGATTCTTATATGGCTTATCACACAGTTTTGTTTCTTGTTTTCTCTATTGGTGTAGCAAGTGTAATCTTAATGCTTAAAAGAAATAAGCTAGGTTTTCACCTTTATATTTCCTATTCAATATTAGGTAGTGGTCACATGTATTTGTTTGCGTCACCAAGTATTATTCCGACACCTTTGATTGTCATTTCTCTGCTTATTTCCGGGTTGTTTATTTTCTTTTACTCCCGATTTTTATCTTGGATGAATTTGGAAGAGGCTTAAGTAGTTTAACCATGAAAGTTATTTTCTATTTGAATACTTCTTTTTTTTTATTGTTTTCATGTTCACAAGAATATCATTCAGACGAAAAAAAATCCACGGATGAAGTTTTATCCATAAAAATGCCCGCACCTGATACAACTTGGGCTAAAAATGCAAGACATGTTGCAGATTCATTTTACCTAAACTTTCTTGGGAATCCTGAATTTAATGGACATTTTTTACTTGCTAAAAACGGTTACATTATTTATTCCAAGTCTGTGGGAAAAGCAAATTTTGAAAAAAATAGTGCACTAACTGACAGCACACCAATTCACGTCGCTTCCATTAGTAAAGTAGCAACATCTCTAGCTGTATTGCGCTTAATGGCTAAAAAAAAGTTAACCATCGAAGATCCTGTTCAGAAATACTTAGCTGATTTTCCTTTTAAAACAATAAGAATAAAGGATTTATTAAGCCATCGTAGTGGATTACCACATTATCAATATTTTACTGATCAATATACAGATCGAACTAAATTTCTAACTAACAATGATATACTTCAATTAATAATTCTTCATAAAATTCAACTTTACTTTAAGCCAAACACTCATTTTACTTATTGCAACACCAACTACGTAATTTTAGCTTTAATCGTTGAAAAGTTAATGGGAATGGATTTTCCAGAAGCCATGAAAAAACTTGTGTTTAACCCACTGGGCATGAAGCATACATTTATCTTGAATGATTCTACAAACTTTTCAAAAGTTGCACAATCATATTCAGCAGGAAAAAACCTTCAACGCTTTAACTACCTTGATTTAATCTATGGTGATAAGAATATGTACACAACAGCAAGAGATTTACTGCTTTTGGATAAAGCAACATATGATGAGCGATTCCTTCCAAAGGATTTAGAAAAACTAATGTTTAAGGGCTATAGTTATGAAAAGAAAGGTAAGCGTAATTACGGATTAGGTATTCGAATGTTTGAAGACACAGAACAACCAACAATGTTTTTTCATACAGGTTGGTGGCACGGTAACTTAGGAATGTATGCAACACTTAGACATGATACAGTGTGTATTGTTGCTATAAGTAATGTTTACAATCGCAGGGTGCAAGGGATAAGACCGCTGATTAATCATTTTAATCAATATCCTTTCAAAGAAAAGTTTTTAGTTAAACCAAGAGATCCAGAACAATGATCATTCAATTAGACTTTGATGGAACGCTTGTGAATTTTAATTACCCATCGGTAGGTATTTTAAATACGGGTTGTGTAGAAGTATTAGAGGGACTTTTCAAAAAAGGGCACATATTTCACCTGAATACCTATCGTGCTAATATTAGTTCTATAGATTTGGAAAATGCCCTAGATTTTCTCAAGAATAATGAGTTAATGCAATTTATTACTACCGTCAATACTCAAAAAAAACTTCCTCCTTCGTGGGATATCGATGCCGCTATTGAATTAAACGAATTATTTCTGGATGACGATTCCGAAGGGATTCCATTGAAATGGGACCATACTGGAAAAATGAAGATGGTTGATTGGCGAGTGGTGAAAAGTCTGTTAAAGCAGAAGAAATTACTTTAGTTTTTATGCGCTCTTTTTTCAAGTAAATTTAAAACTTTCACTAAATAAAAAAGCCCTACATTTCTGTAAGGCTTTTGCTCCCCCTGCTGGACTTGAACCAGCGACCCTCTGATTAACAGTCAGATGCTCTAACCAACTGAGCTAAGGAGGAGTATGTCTTTTTATTCACTAACTATGCCGGATTCGGAAGAGCTAACGATATGTTTCTCAAAATTGAGAGTGCAAATATATACAATTGTTTTAAAAATGAAAAGCAAATATTAAAGAAAAACACAAATATTAAAATTCGTCTTCATCCAAATTATAATCATCTAAGGTTGCCTCAAATGCATCTATTTCAGAATCAATTATATCTTCCTGTACATCGTCACCCTTAGTGGTTGGTCTCAAAATATTGGTTTTGGAAACATTTAATCTTATTTCAGTACGTAACGAACCGTCTTCCTGCGTATAAGCTTTGGCAAAGGGAGTGCCAACTACTTCTACCAAGGTTCCACGAGTCAGAAAATCAATGATTCGTAAATTAGATCCATCTCTTTTCCAAATAGTGCAGTTTACCCATGTTGTTTTTGTCTTTACTTGTCCCGTTTTTTTGTCTTTCCAATTTTTATTGTGAGCAACAGGAAAATTAATTGCCAAAATACTTCGATCCATCGACTTTACGATTGCATCTTTTCCAATATTACCAATTAAGCGGGTTTCAAAAATAGTAGCCATGATGATTGATTTGAAAACGAAAATTAATAAAAAAATCGCTCAAAAAGTCAAAAAGAAAGCTTTAAATCAAATTTAATGGTGATGGCCGTGTTCCCCATGGACATGCCCGTGGTCAATTTCGTCGGCTGTTGCCTCTCGAACATCTAAAATTTCACCAGAAAAATGCAAATCAGTTCCGGCAAGTGGATGATTAAAGTCCATTTTTACGGTCTCATCGGTTATTTCGAGAATTGTTCCCCTTAGGTGATTTCCATCACTATCGCTCATAGGAATGACACTACCTACCTGAAACATGACTTCATCAAAAGTCCCATTTTCATCATGAAAAATATTTGCGGGTAATACCGCCACATGTGCCGCATCGTGCTCACCATATGCTTGTGCCGCAACTATAGAAAAAGAAAAAGAGTCTCCTTTAACTTTGTTAGCCAAATTACCTTCAAATTCCGGTAGTAAACTTCCTACGCCAAATAAAAACACCAAGGGATTGTTCTCATTCGTTTCTTCGATGCGTTCACCAGTTTGATGATTAGTTAAGGTGTATTTCAACGAAACTACCTTGTGTGTATTAATATTCATACTCAGTTAATTAATTGTTTTACAAAATTTGGTGTAGCGAAGGTTGCCTCATGAATGGCTTCGTTGTAATAACGAAGTTTATTTTCTTCAACAAACTTGATTACTCGGGTTGAATCTTTAAGCTTTTTAACGTCAGCATTTCCTTTAAGTCCGTATTGAAAACTCCACATGCCGGTAGGGTAGGTGGGAACAAAAAATAAAGAAACAGGGGCTTTATCTTTTCCGAAAATTTGTTGCAACGTTTTATTTAATTCAGCGAAGGCTTTTTCATTAAATTTAGGCGATTCTCCTTGCGCCACTAAAATCCCATTATCATTTAGAGCATTATAGCAATTGGTATAGAATTCTACTGAAAACAATCCTTCCGCTGGGCCAACAGGATCCGATCCATCCACAATGATTAAATCAAAACTTTTGGCCTGAGCATTTTTAATAAATGCGATGCCGTCGTCAACTATTAATTTGAGCTTTGGGTGATTGAATGCTGAAGCAATTGTCGGCAAAAACTCTTTGCACGCCTCAATAACGTGTCCGTCAATTTCCACCATGGTAACTGATTCTATGGAATCATGTCTGAGTATTTCTCGAATGGTACCACCATCACCACCTCCAATCACTAATACGTTTTTAGGATTATTCAATGAAAACAGGGCAGGGTGAGAGATCATTTCATGGTAATGAAATTCATCTTTCTCTGTTGTCATCACCATATCGTCTAATGCCAACATTTTACCATATTTGTAGGACTCTAGAATTCGAACGCGTTGAAATGGACTCTGTACATCATAAAAAACATCTCCCGTAAACCGAAGAGACAATGCTTGATCGTCATCCTTGTCTGTAAACCAAACATTTCGCGTAAAAAATTCCGGATTTCGCCATTCTGCCGCTTTTTGTCGCATAGTACTGATGTCAAAATCATTTCTCGTCAATAAATTCACAGAACCTCTTTTCATTTCAATAGCTGAGTATGATTTTGCACCGAAACATTCTTTTAGGTGGTCAAAAGAAATCCACGCATTCATCTCCCCACAAGTAAACAGGTCGACTGCGGCGTAACCATATTCCGGCCATGTGTGAATCGCTAAATGACTTTCCTGAATAACAACAACGCCAGACACACCATAGGGTGAAAAGTGATGGAATGTAGAATTAATGACAGTTGCACCAGCTTTTTGAGCGGCGCCTACCATGTCTCGTTCTATTGCTGCCACATCATTCATGATGTGAGGCTCACAATTCATAAATTCCACCAAAATGTGGTTACCTAATGCTGTACTCATAATCGCTCATAAAATAATGGCGCAAAAGTACGCTTTTCATTGCGATAAAAAAGGATTTCAACTGAATTAATGTGAATTTAATCAGCTCAAAAATCTCAAATTGTCAATCCCCACCTTTAATCGAGCATTTTCGAAAATTACGGTGACTTTATTTCCTTTTATCGATTCCACAGTTCCATTTCGTTTAGAAGAGATTAATTGAACCAAAGATCCCGTCTTTATTTTATCTTGTTCAAAATCTATTGACTTTTTTACTTGAGCCATTAATGTTTTCTGTTTTACCGTGGAGCTTGTTTTTTTTGACGTCGTCTCTTTGATGGATTTTTTCGATTTTTCTATGGTGAGGTAATTTTTTATTTCGGCGAAAAGATTGTCATTACTATTCTTTTTTCCCGCTCTTGTATTAAAGCGATCTATGAAGGACAGCATCTTTTTTCCAGCTTGTATCTCTTTATTAAATTGCTCGGCTAATTGGTTCTGCGAACTTAATTTAGCATTTAACTTCAAAGACTTTTCATCGTGGTATTCTTTTGATGCATACGCTTCTTTTTGCGCCACTTCATGTTCCTTAATAAGACGTTCTAAGTAGTTTTTTTCTTTTTGAATGTCATGTAACAAGGCATCAATTACAATTTTCTTGGGATCTAGCTTTAATTTAGCCCTGTTAATTAATTCATTTTCAAAACCATTTAAAACAGCAACTTCAAATGTAAAAGAACTTCCTGGCTGACCTATAGCTAATTTGTAAAGTGGCGTTAAGGCCTCAAGATCAAATAACATGCAGCCATTTACCGCAAATTTCAACTGTTCTGCTTTTGATTTAATTGTTGAATAATGGGTGGTGATGACAGCAAATGACTTCCTTGAGTACAGTTCCTCAAGAAAAACTTCTGCCAATACACCGCCTAATTCTGGGTCGGATCCTGAGCCAAATTCGTCCAATAATAACAAGGTTCTTGCATTTGATACCTTTAAAAAGTACTTCATTCTTTTTAATCGATAAGAATACGTACTTAATTCGTTATCAATTGATTGATTATCTCCAATATCCGACAATATTTGTTGAAAATAACACATTTCACTTCTTGGATCAACAGGAACAAGAAATCCGCATTGAAGCATCATTTGAAGTAAGCCGACCGTTTTCAAAGTAAGACTTTTTCCACCTGCATTTGGCCCAGATATCACCACCATTTTTTGTTTTTCATTCAAGGAAATATGCTGTGGAATCGTGGTTTTACCAAGGCTTGAATTTGTTCTACGCAAAAGAGGGTGGAAGGCATCCACTAAATTCATTCGAGGAGTTTTGTTAATCAATGGGAGTGAGGCTTGCATTTCAAGAGCTAGGCGTGCTTTTGCTTGAATGAAATCTAAAGAAATCAATGTTTGGTTATAAGCAATAATCAAAGGTTTATAACTTGAAATAAAGCGGGTTAATCTTTTTAATATGCGTAATATTTCTTTTTGCTCATCGTCGATAAGATGGTCTAATTCATTGTTCAACGCTACGTTTTGAAAGGGTTCAATGTAAGATAGATTTCCTGTTTTCGTTGTCCCATGAATTGCTCCGGAAACCTTTCTTTTGTAAGCTGATTGTACTAAGAGAACTCTTCGGTTGTTGATAAATGTTTCATACGTTTCACCAAGTAATTTGTCTTTAATTAATTTGCGCATTTCCCTTTCAAAATTTCGGTTGATTTGCGCTCTTAATTGTTTAATTTTAATCCTTATCTGAAACAATTCAACTGAAGCATTATCTTTAATAGAACCATCTTTATCAAACACTTCATTTAATTCATTGATTAGTTCAATTGTGTAATGCACTTCGTCTAGAATACTGGAAAGCTTTGGTGCTCGCTCACTTCTTTTTTCAATAAACAAAAGAAAGGCATTGACCGTTTGAGAGGCAAGTAATATTCTCCAAAAACCTTCTCGTGAAATAATGGCATCTTGTATTCCTAGTAATCTTATTTCTTGATGAAGCTCTTCAAAATCTAGCGCTGGAATCGGATCCCCAGCCAGTCTTAATTCTTTCCACTCGTTCACTTTTTGCAAAGCCTCGTCAATTTCCGTAAAACGATTACTTGGAGAAAGTTGAATTAGTTTTTTCTTTGCTGTTGATTGAATTGCATATTCAGCCGACCATTCTAGAATAGAATCGAGGTTTAAATCTACCTGAGATTGTTTATCTGAACAATGCATGAGTACAAATATAAAAACGAAATAGCCGTATTGTTCATTCTCTTTAGAATATCACATGTAATGTATTATAATTAATATTATGTTAAATAGAAATGGATTAGATTGTTTTCAATAAGATTAATTGAAATAAATGAATAATTCGAACTATTCTAACTCTACTCCAAGTTTATTAACCTCCATTCATCAAAACCTCCCTCCAATTCATAAACTTTTTTAAATCCTACTTTACTAAGATTTTTAATAGCCTTGCTACTTCGTCCACCAGCAGCACAATAAACTAACAAGGGTTTCTTTTTATTAAATTTAGACTCACATTGATCTATAAAATCTTTTGCAAAAAAATCTATGTTTATAGAATTCGGAATTCTACCTTCTTTAACCTCTTTAGATGTTCTGATATCCAATACTTGAGCTTCTGACCTTACGCGAAGTTTATTAAACTCTTCATTTTTTATGGTTTTCTGGGAAATGCTTACTGTACTTATGCCTAAAGCAAATAATATAATCAAGTTTTTCATGCTCTTTAATTTATTTCTAAATTAGTAAAGTTAATTTTTATTCTAAATTCTATTTAACATAATACATGGCAATTTATTCGTTTAATGGATTTATTCCAGTTGTAAAACCCAGCAGTTTTGTTCACCCACAGGCAAATGTTACTGGCAATGTCTTTATTGGAGAAAACGTTTATATTGGCCCACATGCTACTATTCGCGGCGACTGGGGTCAAATAATCATAGAAGATGGTTGCAACGTACAAGAGTCTTGTACGCTACACATGTTTCCGGGAACCACAGTGCATCTTAAAGTTGGGGCGCATGTTGGGCATGGCGCTGTTATTCATGGTGCAACACTTGGGAGAAACTGTTTAATAGGTATGAATTCAGTTATTATGGATGATGTTGAAATTGGAGATGAATCAATCATCGGAGCACTTAGCTTTGTTTCAGCAAACACTGTTATCCCAGCAAGGAGTTTAGTTGTTGGTAATCCTGCCAAAGTAGTGAAAGAGGTTTCCGATGAAATGATTGCTTGGAAAACAGAAGGAACAAAATTATACCAATCCTTACCTCAGGAATGCAATGCCTCCCTCCTGCCCTGCGAACCACTTATTGATATCGAAGAGAATAGACCTGTTCAACAAAAAAACTATTTCAAATGGAAAAAATAAAATTACTGATATTCAGTATTATAAATATATTGATATTTAATTGCACTTTAAGTCAAAATTTGCAAAAGCCTTCAATTTCTGAAGTCAGTTCTTTACCACTTTGGGCCAAAACAATGTACGCTGAAAACCCATCTATTTTTGAGGTTGATCAATTGTACAAAGAATATTACCGAAACAATCCTTTTGAGAAGTCTTTTCATACGCAATACTATAAACGTTGGCGCAGAAAATATTTACCTTATACCGACGCTCTAGGATTTATTCACGAACCAACTCAAGCCGATCTTCAAAGTAGCGAACAAGCATATCGTAAAAAACAATCCAATACTAAGTCATCGAATTGGAGTATTGTCGGACCTATAACAAATTACCAAGAAGGCGGAAGTCAAGGTTCTGGTCAAACGAATGTTTACAGTGTCGACCAATGCTTGAATAATCCGACTATTTTATATTGTGGAACCGAACCTGGCGAAGTATATAAAAGTTCTGATGAAGGAATAAACTGGACGCTAGTATCAAAAAACGAGAATTTTGGAAGCGGAGTTACAGCTGTTGAAGTTCATCCTTCAAACCCCGATATTGTTTTTGCCGGTGGAAACAATGGTGTTTTTCGATCGACAGATGGAGGTCAAATTTGGATAAATGTTTTACCTAACTCAAATTTAGGCGTGAATGAATTACTAATTCACCCAACCAATGATCAACTTATATTTGCTTGTACGGACAAAGGTTTATTCCGTTCATTGGACGGCGGAACCACCTGGAATCAATTGTTTTCCAATAAAACGTATGATATAAAATCAAATATATCTGATGCTTCAATTCTTTATATCGTGCGCAACAACCCAACTGCCTTAATTTGCGAGTTTTTAAAATCAACAGATTTCGGTGAAACTTGGAGCATTCAAAGTAATGGATGGTATTCTTCAACTGATCCAGCGCGCAACGATGGTGGTGCAAGGTTGGCGGTAACTCCTGCTGATCCCAATCGAATTTATGCCTATTTGATTGGTGAATCAAAACCGAATGATTTCGGCTACATTGGCGTTTATCGAAGTAATGATGGCGGTGCTACATGGACTTTGCCAAATGGTCCTGCAGGCGGCCCTTACACGACAGATCATGTGAATTTAGCCATCGGTTGGGCAGATTGGACCTATCACCAGGGATTTTACAACTGTGCATTAATGGCATCCCCAACTAATCCGGATGAAATTCTAGTTGGTGGATTAAACTTGTATAAATCTACAAATGGTGGCAGTTCATTTATACCTGTTGCTGGTTACGTTGGAGGTCCATTAGGAATGCATGTAGATATGCAAGATTTTCGAATTGTGGGAAATACGGCTTGGGTTTCAACTGATGGCGGGATATACAGTTCTAATGATTTTTTTACTTCGAACTATGAATTTCGCATGTCTGGCGTTCACGGTTCCGACTATTGGGGATTTGGAAGTGGTTGGAATGAAGATGTCCTTGTTGGTGGATTGTATCACAATGGAAATT
>Ga0315900_10012439_pt1 | contig 10436 bp, 10 predicted proteins | sample LakEriMetagenome_FD_203521 | JGI IMG/M metagenome (GOLD analysis project Ga0315900, IMG submission 203521) | Freshwater fungal communities from buoy surface, Lake Erie, Ohio, United States - Buoy 12 MA114 | ecosystem: Environmental > Aquatic > Freshwater > Lake > Lake biofilm | place: USA: Lake...
CTTCAACGTGCGAATAAGGTGATTGAGGGTTTTCGCCAGGAATTCAATATGCTCATCGAAGCAGAGAATTCCTGCGCATTAACACTGCGATTCAACGCAGATCGCGATTCGCCGGACCTCACACTTACACATCCAAATCAGACAAAGAATGGTTGGTATCGACGAATCCCAGACGTGGGAGACTATAGTATGTTCCGGGGCAAAAGGCCTGCTAAGGTCACTGTTTCTCCATTTTGGCTTAGGAAGTTCGTCGTTACGAACGACGAGTACCGGCTATTCGACCGAATGCATCGTTCTGATGATAATGATCGGGGAGACTTACCCGCCACAAGGATCGACTGGCACATGGCCACCATGTTTTGCCTCTGGATTGGTTCAGGCTATCGATTACCTACCGACGCCGAATGGGAGACCGCTTGTCGCGCAAACCAACTGAACGATGGCAAGTTACATAAAGAAACTGAGTACTGGTTTGGTGATGATTATCGCTTGGCTAAAAAGCACATGTGGTTCTCAGGTAATTCCAATGGGCGTCCGCATAGTTTTGCTGAAAGTAACGAGGCGAGTGGACATGAAAATCGATTCGGTGTGGTGGATATGAGTGGCAATGTTTGGGAATGGTGCAGCGACTGGTACGGTGATTACGCTGAAAATTCAGTCAGCGATCCTGTTGGACCAGCAGAGGGCTCGTTCCGCGTGGTCCGTGGCGGCAGTTGGTGCAACGTGGCCGCGAATTGTCGTTCGGCGTACCGGAGCAGGTTCGACCCGTCGAACCGGAGCAACTACCTCGGCTTCCGCGTTGCCCTGAGTTCCTCCGGAATCCCCAAGTCGCCGGAGGCGGACAAGTAGAGCGGAGCGACCGGCGGTCGTAGGCACACGAGGTCGCGCAGGGCGGATGCCCCGCGACCGAGCAGTGCCGAAGACCGACGAGGGCAGACTTAAAAAAATCGGGGTGCAGGGGGCCTGCCCCCTGCTCGATTGAAATATCAAAACAATGCTGCGTCTACGCATAGGCGTACTGGGACCGCACCTTGAGGAGCAGTACGCCAAGCAACGCCATCGCCATGACGAGAGTACCTGTCCATAGCCAGCCCCAGACCAGCGCTGTGTAAATGCCAAGGTTGATCGCTGCTAGGAATAGCAGCAACCATTCCATCGCATCTTCGTTCGAGCCAAACCAAAACCGAGTCGATTTCTTCATTTTCGCATCCCTCTGAATAAGCTACCTGCCGGTAAGAAGGATGCACCATGCATCGGACACTCTTCGCTCGGCTGATACGACTAAGCCGAAGGATGAAGCCTAAAAGTTTCGGTGGCCTTTCCATTATTTTTGAATCGGTTGGAGTGGTCGGAGCTTGATCCAGATGCGCGCCAATTGCTTCGATTCCAACCGAACCGGAAACCTGACAACGCAACTCGCATCCGAATGCTCTACGGTGATTACCGTATCCATAAGCGGTTGGTTGCCATCGATCAATTGAGCCTTAACTCGATACCGACCAAGCTTCCTTGGAGAGATGATCAGCAATGCTCCCCAGCAATCGGACTTCAGGATGACCCGAGCGTACTTGCCGAAGAATTCGTAGTTTGTCGTGTCGCTCATCTGAGTTCTCAATGCAGTCCGATAGGAAATGAAACCAGCCACGACGATTGCCGTGGCTGGGTATGAAGTGATTCGACCCACCCTGCCTAATCCTTGTTGGCAACGTCTTTGGCTTTTTGTTCCAAAGCCCGTTGCTTTTCGCGATCGACAGCAGCGATCTGTGTCTCCATCACCTGACCGAACTCTTTCGAGCAGAGGTTGCTGGTATCCGCTTGTACTTCCTCGGCAGCCGGCAAAACCACATCTTTTTTCATCGGACTGCTCCTTCTGAAAAACACCTTTCACAACTTCGAAGGAACCCACTGTTCCTTTCTCTGAGAGTAGTACCGTTGGATCAAGGCAGGAAGTTTCGTTGATTTTCAGAGGCGGAATCGATTATTGAACGAAACCAGTGCAATCCTTGTAACGGCTATTTGTGGAGAGCAACAAAGCACGTTGTTCGATTGCAACTTTCGATTCCGTCTTGGAGGAAGCTGTGGCCAACTACTACATGAAACTCGATCTAGAAAACTTTCAGCAAGCCGTTCGAGCGGTACTGATGGGAAGGTTCCCTATCCTCACGATGCAGATGCAGGTCGAAGGGGACCGACGCACTTTCGTACCACGTGGTGATTGGCAGGTTCGCGACAGGCTACTAACCCCACAGAGCGAGTCGATCTTTGCCTGCGTTTTAGTTCTAAGCGACTCTAGACCGGCGGACTTTGCTGACCTGATCCTGCCCGGCCAGACGATTATCAACCTAGTGGTTTCAAGGGAACGGACCGATAGCGTCCAAGCCGTCGTCTATTGCGGTAAAACCCTTTGCTGCCTAGAGAAGATAACACTGGTCGGCCCGGGGATGATCTCGATGGGTCCAACCAGAACCGAGGTGCAAGAGATCCAAGCGGATTCTACCAGGGCGAGTCGAATCGTCGGATTTCAAGGACAAAGCCGAGGTGTTTGGAACGAAGGCACCATTTTGGTCGTCGGTTGTGGTTCGGGGGGATCGTGCCTTGCGATCCAATTGGCTGCATTGGATCCCGCAGGTTTGGTATTGGTTGACCCCGACATCGTGAAAGCACACAATTTGGCCAACATGCCCCACGCCAGCATCGCCGATGTCCGTGCAAAACGCCACAAGTCTCACCTGCTCGGTAAGCACTTACACCGGAACTCGCCGGATCTGTTGGTGCAGTCGATACCGGGTCGGATCCACGACCCAAAGCTAGTTGACTATTTGAAGCGACGGGACTTGTTGGCGGTTTTCAGCTTTGTGGACGATCTGGCAGGGCATCTTCAAAGTTCCCGGTTGGCAAATTACCTGCTCGTTCCGCACATCGCTGTGGGAACACTGATTCAATCTGCCGATCGAAACCGGTTAGCACAGCAAGTCGATGTTCGGCTCTTCGAACCATTTAGGGGATGTGTCCGGTGCGTTCCTAATTTGCCGGAGGCCCAATTCCAAGAAGCTCTCTACGAGATGCAACGTCCCGCGGGCGCTATGCGCAGGGGAACTCGAAGGCATTGGACCGATGGAGGGCGAGTTGCCAGCAGCTTGGCTCTGAATCAGATCGCCGCCGGGTTGGCGGTCGACCTGTTTGCTCGGTATCTGCGATGCGAGATCACGACCAGTACGTGGATCCGGTACATCTCGCAGGGGCCAGCGCCTCAGCTTGTCGAAGAGGCAGTCGGTGCAGATTCCCGCTGCTCTTACTGCACCAACAGGTAGGTTTTCATTCGCTCAATATTCCCGGGGTCTTTGGACCCCCAGCATTGCGATTGCCAGCAGGAAATAGCTCACTTGGGGCCACATACCATAGAAGATAGTTTGGCCGCAGCAGTAGTTCGCGAGAACATAGCAAGCGCACGACATCCAAACCGCAACAAGAACCAGTTCCTGCAAACGGGTTGGTGGCTGGGAGGGGGGGATACAAGCAGCGAAGCACATAGGAAGATCCTTTCGTGAAACGAAAACTCTCGGCGAGGGGACTTCCGTTAGCCGTAGATGGGGGTGCGTTGGTTGCGTTGGAATCCGGGATTTCCTTGATTTTTCATAAGGCCCCCCCTCGAAAAGTGATTTTTGGCTATCTGGAGATTTTTTCCGAAACCTATGGTCGGTTCGTCACGGGAAAACAAATACGGTGTGCTGTACACTTGTTATCCGAAGGTTTTTTCGAAGGAGACGTGGATATGCGTAAAAAACTATCGCTGGCGGAATTCGAACGGTTGATCGAGGCGTGGGGAGTCCTAGAACGACTTTCCAGGATCGATCTGGGAACCTATTCCCCGATCGTAACGGCAAGTGATGAAAACCCCTTTGCCTTGGCCCTTGGATCGCCGGGTAGCCCGGTTAGCGCGAGGCTCGAAACGCCAGAAGGGCCAGTGGATCTAACGGTCAGTTGGAACCCCAAGGTTGAAAAGCCCCGTGACTTGATGGCCGAGCAAGCAAGGCGTCGCAGTGCGAGCGGTAGCCTCGCAGCTTCGGGTAAGAAACCCGATTCCGAGAAGAAAAAGCCGGAGAAGAGCGATCGACCAGAGGATCAAGACGACTTGGGAATCGAGCCTAGCCGACTCGATTCCGAAGGAGCGTTCAACCTAACTGTTCTAAACGCGCCAGAGGGTTTTGAGCTTCAAGACATCCGGTTCAAGAGAAAGGGTAGCGACGATCAGCCGATCACCCCGGTGATGAGGACTGGAGAGGTCGTAATCCCCGATAGCGATTGTGATGGTGCAATCGAATCGTTGGATTCGAAGGTTCAAGGTCGGGTCACCCATCGAGGTCCGTCGCGCGCTCCGCATAAGCAAGCGTCGGCCGATGAGGATAGCCAGGAAGAGGGGGAAAGCTATACTCAAACAAACAACGAAGCCCGCCTGCTTACGCCCAATGAGTTACAGGATTTGTACTTGAAAGCTTATGAAGCTATTAAGAGATCCCTGAGAATTCGCTTTGGCTCCGACTTGGGAGACATTAGCCTGGATGATATGATGCAAGCTTTCTACATCGTATTACTTGGGAAAAGTTTCGAAGACAGGGGGGAAAGGGCTAATTTATCGTACTTGAAGAACTTGGCAAAATGGTTCCTTCAGGATCAATATCGAAAAACCATACGAAGATCAATGAAGAGCCTCGATGCTTCGCATGACACGAACGATTCTGCCAGTACAAACCACGCAGCGTTTGTCGAGGATTATAGGAGCGCTGCGTTACGAGATGCACTTGTCGAGACAGATCAACTTGAACGGCTTCGGTCGGCGATTCAGAATTTGCCTCAAGAGCAACTCGATTTGTTAATCGCAACGAAGGTTGAAGGTAGAAGCCAGAAGGACATCGCGGAAAAGATGGGTATCTCCGTGCAAGCTGTCAAAAATCGGCTTTTGAGAGCCAAGATGGCCTTAAGAGAACTGTTCGAATCTGAACCAGAATAGATGACAATTTTTTAAGTGCCTGTTGCTAACACCAACAGGCGACTTTTTGGTTCATACGTTCTACAAGTTTGGCCGAGATCCGCCCCGGAAATAGCCCCTGAGGACAAGCTCGGGATCGGAGTCCCAAGCTACGGAGGATTAGCCGTCGCTTCGATTTGACACGTCGATCGTTTGCATTCAAGACGTTTTCCATTACGATTCTGTGCTCTGAAACCACCCAGGAACCAAAGCGAGAGCCACTTGAGATGAATGCCCTAACGGATCTGAAAAAGTTCACTGAGAACCTCGGATACTTCATTGAGAAAGTAACGAAAAAATTCCCTGACGACCCCGAAGCGTTCCGATGCGCTGCTGGTCCATGGCTTTCACGTCAATTGCTTCCAAGACCGGAGCAAGAGAACTCATGCCGCTTTTTGAGCTGTTTCGTGAACGGAGACAAAAGCCGATTCGTCGACGAAGTTCTAAAGCCGCTCGTCGGAGCAAACCCATTTAAGGGGACCGCTGTTTGTGCCGAACCACATAGCCTTTTGGGGAAACTGCAAGCCTTCAGCCCCGAAGATATCAAACTCCTTCGAGGATTGGAACTGAGGCTTGCAACCATTCTTTGTGCCTACGAAGTCGGCCCTAGTTTAGAAATTCGTCTGAAAGCATTGATCACGGCGTACCAGAACTTTTTTGGTGGTTCGGGAACCTGTTGGTCGAAAACGGAAGCATCCAAAGGCAATCACAGGACTGTTGCTTGGCATGCACTTCATTCGGTGAAATCCGATATTGCTCGTACAATCGACAAGATCATAGGCGAGACTCACGCGGCGCACCTTGATCCAGCAGTAGCATTTCTGATCGATACTATTCTCGAGTGCACAGGTAACCAGCTCCTTATTCGGGCCTTCAAAACCGAGGAAGAAAACATCTGTTCGGATTGGGATGCCGGTCATACTTGGGTCATGACCGTCGCGACCAAGCAGGATCGCGGTGTTATTTTCAGACTGCTTGTCGAGGCTGTGCGCTTCAAATCACAGGAAAATCAATCCGAGGTCCAAACGGTTGGTGCGTTCTATCCACACCCTAGTTTAGGGGTGTCATTCCAGTTGGATAGTGACTTTCAGGAAGCGATTCGCAATGCTTGGTTAGCAACGGTCGGTCAGAAAGTTTCTCAAAAAGTCGATTTGAAAACGGATTTCCGATGGTCTTTCATACCGTACGACTACACCTTCGCTGACGTAATGTCCTATGAGAGTTTCGAACGGCAAGTAGCAGACAGGATTGAGCTTTACAAAAACAACCCCACCGACTGGTTCGATCATGAGGATGAATCTGTTCGCCATCTTTGTCTTTGGAACGCCCTTAGCGGTCCAAGCGCCACGCTTGCCTTTGGAATAGCGATGAGATCTTCCCTTGAAGGTCATGTCCTCAGGAAGGATATAGCAGCAACGGCGGAGTTTTCCTTACCGAATAACGATTGCAACTCGATAACCAGCAACCCTTTGCTGAGTGCTGTGGGACAAGTCAAAGTGAAACTGGAAGAGGCGAAAAACTACGGGATAAAGCATTTGCTAGTTGCCACAAAACAAACCGAAAAATTATTTATGGCAGAAGAGGATTGGCGTCGGCATGACGATTTCGAGGGAGCATACAAAGATGCCTATGAAATCGAAGACTATTTAAGGAACTATGCGGATTTGGTGGCTGGACGTTGGGACCGAATCGTCGAGGCCGGTCGGCCAAAACCTGGTGAATTGGAAACATAGTGGCAAAGATCGCTTCAAAACGTAAACCCATGAGCGTCTCCCTAGTGCTCTGCTGATCCTGCTCATGTTCCGAAATAGAAAAGGCCCCCCAAACCGCAGTAAGGGAGGCCGAGCAAAGCATTGGGGTATATGCGACGCCTATGGGTTGTTGAAGGTCGGATAGGGGCGAGAATAAGCCCCGTTTCCTTGCACCTCAACCTGTATTGCTGATCCCCTTGGTACTTTTCGTCCGTTCCAGACGAAGGTGCCGTCGTTACGCGTGTAGGCAGTGCCCCACACGGAGAAATAGGCAACACCGATCGCATAGATTTTGACTTCCATGCCAGCGATTCCATATCCCTCGAAGGTTACGTATCGCCCGGAGATCCGCATGGTGTTTTGACCCGTTGAAACGACTTGGAGGTTCAAAAGCATCGTGGGTCGAGTACCATTGGGATCAGCCAACGCCTTGTTTGGTTTCAGCACTTCCATTCCGAGTGCGGCCAAAGGGGCCAACACGAGTGCCTTGAGCGTGAGCCTCCTGCTCGTCCCCCCTCCTTCTACCACTTTCCGATTCATAGCCGTAACCCTTTTCAAAAGAAGCAATCCCGAGTGCACCCGATGTTAAAACAGAAACATCCGTTAGCGTCTTGCTCGGCGATGAATGTATCCCGCGTCGAGAAGCCAAAAGGTTTCGCGGAAAACCCAGGAAATTACCTGTTGGGCGAAAAACCCAGTAAAAAAACCCAGTAAAATGAGGACTTCTGCAACCCGTGTTGCGTCCCCCCAAAAGCCACTCTCGACCAAGCATTGAGAATCGTCTCCAAGATGTCCGTTGAAGTCGTAGACAAACGCCTCCAAGCAACACACCATCTCGATTGGTACATCCCGAGCGAATTGACTTGGGAAGATCCTTGGGGACCTAGAGAGAAAACGGACAAAGAGAAACTGGAATCTCCTTGGAAAGAGACCAAGGTCTCAGGCTTAGGGGAACAGATACTGATCAATGCTCTTCGGGAGATCGTCCAGGACAAGACGGGGCGAGGTATCATTCTCCTGGCCTCACGAGGCTCGGGCAAAACCGTCGCGAGTTACAGGTGCGAACAATTGCTCGCAAACGCATCTACCTCTCGAGAGATCTTCGGTGGATCCCGTCCGTTGGTCTTTCGCTGGGCAAAAGCCAATTGGCCAACGACGACCGCGGACAACCTGATCGACCTCGTGGCGGCAGATTCCAAGCTTAAGGAATTCCTTAAAAACAAGTCCGGGCTTCGCGACGTATCACAGCTTTGTCGATCGGTTGCTGAATATGCGTTCGATGAGGAGCGGCTGGTGATCATCGTCGATGCGTACGATGAGTTGGATGATAAACAGAAGGATTCGCTTCGTGCCGTCCATGCTCAAGCTCTGGAAGATACAAAGAAGGTTCTGTGGATCATCACCTCTCGAGATTATGCGGTCAATGAAGAGAAAGAAACGTTCTTCAAGGAGGACGTTTTTCGGAGGATACGTTTACAGCCATTTAGCCGTGAGCTTCAAAATCAGTTCATGGAGCGTTCCTTAAGTCCGATGGTGAGATCTTGGCGGGAGGCTTGTTTCAAGTATTCCGGTGAAGATTGGGACAAGCAACTTGGTACACCGCTAACGTTGCGGCAGGTTGCCGTGATGATCAATGAGAGCACGAGCACCGAGTCTCAGATGCCTAGCTTTTCGAGCTTGAGCGACCTGTTTGTGCAATCGTCCGATCGGCTGATCGACCGTGAATTTGTTGAACGTAATTTAACCCAGGAGAAATCAAGGATCGATGGAAGGTCTTTGACGCCACCTCTGCGTCGTGAGTATATCGAGCGAGCCTTGGGTGCGATCGCATTCGAACTCGCAGTACGACGGATCTGGAAAGAAGTCATTGGTACAACCGACCGAATCACGAAGGTTATTGGGAACGCCAAGGAACGGTACTTGTTGGGATGTAAGGAGTCGATGTTAGGTGCAAGGCATAACTCTGAAAGTTCATGGGACTGGGCTTACGCGAGAATCGGTGAGTTTGAAACCAACAACAGTGCGTTTCAAGCCGATATCAATAAGGAGGTTTTATCCTTCCCGACCCGGCATGTTCAGGAGATGCGTTGTGCAAAGTACCTGTCGAAGTACGCGACGGCAGTCGATTTACGAGACGCGACGAACCTAGAACGCTGCGCCTTGGGTCACAACGGAGACGAAAGCTGGACGGATATTTGGAAAGGCATCATCAAGATGCCGGTGGATGCATCAAGCGACAATGAGTCTGGTCGCTATTTCGAGGCGCTGAAAGTTCTCTTCGAGCGTCCAACGCAAGTAGACCAGCGACGCCCGACGGAGTTGATGTGGGAGGCGGATCAATGGGTAAAGCAGCGTCATGCCGAAATGGGGGCTAAGCTCCGTGATCATTTGCGACGTCAGTTTCTGGCGATTGTTAATGGGCCTGATGGCAAGGAGAAAGAGATTGCGAGAGATCTGATTGATTTAAGCAACTTTGTCGTCCTTGCGGATCCTCAGGACAAGCGAGATGAGTTTGACACAGGAAGCTTCAGGAGGGGAGAGCAAGAGGTTCATCTTTCGCGTTACCTTCTGTGCAAGTACGCGGTATCGAACGAGCAGTACTGGTTGTTTGACAATAATTTCGTAGGTCGTGACATTCAAGGACGTGCGGGCGATTTTAATCATTCGTTACAGCCTGCGGTAAAAGTCAGTTGGAGTGACGCTTACTGGTATTGCGAGTTCGTGGAGATTGGCTTTAAGGAACTCCGGCTGGCACTAACGACCGAGGCTCAATGGGAGTATGCAGCCAGAAGTGGCAGCACTGGGGATTACTTTAGGAACCATGAGGGCCAGGACGTAAAAAAGCAAGACCTAGCGGACTATGCGCAATTCGGTCAAGCCGAGAGTGAAGGTCGAACGTTACCAGTGAAGGGACACGGCAAGGATCCAAACGCTTGGGGGTTGGAAATGATGGCCGGTAACGTATGGGAGTGGTGTAGCGACTGGTACGGAGAGTATCCCGAAGATGCGGTCTTGACCGACCCTTTTGGTCCTAAGGAGGGCTCGATCCGCGTGCTCCGTGGCGGCTGTTGGAGCGGCGGGGCCGCGATTTGCCGGTCGGCGATTCGTTCCGGGAACGACCCGTCGTACCGGCTCCGCAACGGCGGCTTTCGCGTTGCCCTGAGTTCCTCCGGAATCCCCCAGTCGCCGGAGGCGGACAAGTAGAGCGGAGCGACGGGCGGGTCGTAGGCACATGAGGTCGCGCAGGGCGGATGCCCCGCGACCGAGCAGTGCCGTAGACCGCAGGCGTAGCGACAGTCTTCAGCGCGGGGGCGCGGGGGGCGGTGCCCCCTGCGCGCGAATTTTTTCATTGGGATTCACTGGTACCATGCCATTTTTAACTTTTGTGATGCAGCGCGAAGTTGGAGGTTTCGAGATTCTGTGATAGAACCTTAGAAGGTGGACGAACCTTAAGGGCTCGAACCGCGTGAACCGTGGTGGCATTTGGAACAACGATGCCGCGAATTGTCAGTCGGCGAACCGGAACTGGAACGACCCGTCGAACCACAACAACAACGGCTTCCGCGTTGCCCTGAATTCCAACGGACACAAAGCTGGATGGCTTGTGGCGGATGCCCTGGGATTCCGGATGGAACAGTTCGTTTCCCTGTCTGACCAAG
>Ga0315900_10012440_pt1 | contig 10436 bp, 10 predicted proteins | sample LakEriMetagenome_FD_203521 | JGI IMG/M metagenome (GOLD analysis project Ga0315900, IMG submission 203521) | Freshwater fungal communities from buoy surface, Lake Erie, Ohio, United States - Buoy 12 MA114 | ecosystem: Environmental > Aquatic > Freshwater > Lake > Lake biofilm | place: USA: Lake...
GCGCAGGAGATCGGTGTGGCTCGGAGTTCCGCGCTCGACGATCCAGCGCAGGCTGCTGGCGGCGATGGCGCCGGATGAGTTCAAAACCTCCTCGCAGTCCGCCAAGTCCAGCGCGGAATGCAGATACCCCAGCTCGATGCGCGGATCGGGATGGCTGTGGCCGTGCAGGTCGATCAGGAAAGCCACACCAAACTGGCCCACAGCCTTGGCGCAGGCCTTCTCGATGAACGCGTGGTGCTCTTTCCACGCCTGTTCTGCCAGGGAATTTCCCTCCGCGGCTTCCACGATGTCACGATTTGCATCGAGCTTGCTGCGATGCAGGTGGCAGATGATCAGATGAGGGTGCCGTCCCGTATCGACATGCAACACAGCGGCGATTGCTCGCGCCAGCTCCTGCGTGTTTGCGTCCATGACAACGACGCCGTTGGTTCGATCAGGAATGACTGCGGGCTTTTCGCGTCCGCCATGCGGCACCGCGATCACCAGCGGCAGATCACCCGGGATGTATTCAATGTAGTCATGCTGTCCGAAGAGGCTCGCCCCGGGCTTGAGTTCCTGCGCGCACCCATCGAAGGCTGCGATCAGCAGGCACCGGAGGAAAAACAGCATCCTCGTCATCTCATTTGTCCTCCGGAATGATTCTCAGAATGTGACTGGCCTGCCTGAAATACCAGGAACGCGGCTTGAAAGCACGCAGGTGGATGCCGTCCGGAATCTCCTTGCCGTTGGCATCATAGTTCCCGCTGCCAGTGCTGTCCAGGATCAGCGGCGTGCCATCAGGGGAACGTCCGATCTTCCCCACCCACAGCACCACATGAGAAAGGCTGCCCTTGGTGTTTTTGATGTAGAGCAGATCCCCGGTCAGCAGCTCGCGTTCGAAATCCTCATGGCTTTCCGGCAGCTCGATGCGCTTCACCGGGATGGTGCGGTTCGCCCCCGGGCCCTTCACCTCGGCCATCTCGGACTGGGCCTTGATGTCTCCGGTCGGCTTGATTCCAAGCGCAAGGTTGTAGGCAAAGGCGGTGAAGTTGCTGCAATCGAGTCCCTTCCCCGCCGGCGTCTTCTGCTCGGGATCACGCGGCCAGTCGGCTGGTGGATCCCAGTCCGGCACGTGATGATGCTGGTAGGTGTAACCGATGAAACGCATGCCTGTGGCAATCACTCGTTCGCGAGACCATCGGGGACTCTTCGTGGCCAGTCCGGCAGGTGGATTAAAGTGCTTCGCGGAGGGGCCGCGATAACCCCAGCGGGCCTGATTGGCGGCATTGTACCAATCTCGGTAGGGCACGGTGGCAAAGTCTTTCCAATCCGAACGCGGGCCTTTGAGCAGATCACCCATGAGTTCTTCTTCCGGGAAGGAAAATTTCACACTGTAAGGTGACTTGTAGGCGTCCTGCGCCTGCGCGGCACCCAGCAGCGCAAAGGTGAATACCAGAGAGCGCAAGATCATGGCAGCACGTTTTCTTTTTTCTCACCCGCCGCCCAGAAAACACCGCGCGGGATGAGGTTCTCGAGTCCTGGCGTGCCCTCGGGATGCGGACTTGAGACAAACACGCGGCCTTTGCCAAAAGTGCCGATGGCCTGTGCGGGTGCGTTCACCTGCACGCCTTCGGGAGAGCCGTACTTTGCCACCTCCGTGCGGAAGACGCTGAGCGGCGTGTAGGCCGGCAGATCCGTGCGCGTCCAAGGCTTGAGGATGGGTCCGTTGTTGTAGCGCACCTTGAACACACCGGGCACATCACCCAGCAGCGGCCTGCCGGCCTCGGTCATCTCCAGGTCGAGGATCGCCTGACCGCGACGCCATTTGCTGGAGACGGTGCCCGCGTTGAGAATGCCGAGTCCCCATGAAAAATTCGAGCACGCGAGATAAGCTCCCGCGCATATACCCACATAGCCGCCGCCTTTGCCCACAAACTCACGCACGTTCTTCAAACCGGCCTCGCCAATGCCCTTCGACTGTCCGGAGCCCGAGCCGCCTGGGAAAACGAGCACATCGTATGCTGCGAGATTCTGAGTGGCGACATCCTCACCGCTCATAATCACCGTCGTGGCCTCGGCGAAGGGTTTCATCACCTTAACCACCGCGTCCACGCTGCTCTGCGGCGCGCCGGGGCCGCTGTAAACCCCCACCTTGATCGGACGCCGGTTTTCCGGGAGGGCGATGACGGTCTTGTTGCCATTCACGTCCGGCGGCACGACGAATTTCGGTGGCGCCGCCTTCTTTTCCTCCTCCTGGGCAAAGGTGGAGACGCAGGCGATGAGGAGCAGGGTGAGAGTGAGGGTCGATGATTTCATGGTGAAATGGCTCACATGCAGTTTTTAAGGCGGCAACCGCCACTGTCATCTCACCAAAACAGGTGAGCCGGACGACCAAAAGGAGGATGGCAAAATCCGAATGACCAAGGAATGTCACGGCACGGATGACGACACCGCAGTTCAGCACTAACCAGCAGCGAAGCGCCCTGGCGCGGCTCGTTGTGTCATTCGTCATTGCTTCACTTCGCTCACTCCTTCGGAGCAGCACACGCTTCGCGGTGCTGGCTGTCTCGCTTTGCTCGGCTCTGCAATCGTCATTCGCCCTCGGCGTGGACTCACGCTGGGTGGACCGTCTGGCATTCTGGTCGTGGGGGGAGCTGGAGACGCTCGAGTCAGGAATCCGTGAACGCGACCAGCGGCTCGCCAGGCTGCCCGGGCTTATGCTGATCAACAGTTGCCTCCGCGTCGGCCTCAAAACCGGCTACACCACGGACGAGTACGTGCGCTGGTTCGAGCTCACGCTCAAAGAGTCCACCTCGGTGGACAGCATCGTGCTCGTTCCGCCGCTGGCGAAAGGCGCGAACGCCGTCGTGGCCGGCTATGGCTTTCCGGTGCGCTTCAAGCTGGAGGTCTTTGATGAGCAAGACCGCGCCCACGTTGTCCTGGATCAAACACGGTCCGATTTCCCCAATCCAGGCTGCTTTCCCGTGGTCGCCCATTTTGAGCCGCGTGTCATCAAACGCGCGCGTTTTACCGCCACGGAACCGTGGAGCGTCGATGGACCGGAAATCCTCGCCATGGCCGAGATGCTTGTGCTTTCCGGCGATCGTAACCTCGCGCTCGAAGCCGCGGTGACGAGTTCCAGTTCGCGAAACGCGCCACGCGCCTGGACGCGGCTCAATTTGATCGACATGATCACACCGCTCGGCCTGCCCGTGGAGCCGCAAAGCGCCGGGACCAACGGCTATCACAGCGCCGTGTCTGAAAAGGCGGACGCGGAAAAAACACTCACGCTCACACTGCCGGAAGTCACACCGCTCGATGAGATCCGCCTCGTGCCCGTGCGGCGCAAAGACGTGCCACTGTGGTTCGACTACGGTTTCCCTGTCACCTACAAGATCGAAGCCGCCACGAAGGAAGACTTTAGCGACGCGATTCTGGTTCATGAAGCCGCCGACCGACTCGCCCCCACGCCGGGTATGAACCTGGTGTGCATTCCCACGCGAGGTTTGCGCACAAAGCACGTCCGCATCACGACCAAGCAGCTCTGGTATCGAAAAAGCGACCATGTCTTCGCGCTGGCGGAGTTTCAGGCGTTCAGCGGCGGTCGGAATGTGGCGCTGCACGGCAAGTTCAGCGCGAGCGACATGCTGACAGGCGAGGAAGCGGGCAAATGGAGCCTCGACGCACTGAATGACGGCCTTACTGAAGGTGGCCGCCTCATCACGCTGCCCGAATGGTTTGAGCGGCTCGAAACACGGCAAAAACTCGAACGCGAGCGTGATGAGTTGAGAGCAAGGCGTGACGCGCTGTTAGCGCGTTCGCAGCATCAACTCGTTTATGTCAGCGTCGCGGGCACCGGCGCCATCACACTGCTCTCCGCGCTCCTGCTTTGGCGGCAGCAGCGCGACCGCCGCCGTGACGCGCGCTTGCTGCGCGACAAGCTTGCGCGTGACCTGCACGACGAGATCGGCTCGAACCTCGGCAGCATCACGCTCATCTGCTCCATCGCGAACCAGTCCGATGCCACGCTCGATTCGATGAAGGCGGACATCACCGAAATCGAGCGCGTGGCCGCCGAGACCGCCGACTCCATGCGTGACATGGTGGATCTCATCCGTCCCCGTCGCTCCGAGACCGGGGCGGACTGGCTGGATGTGCTCCACCGGCTCGCCGAGCGCCTCCTGCGCGGCCTCACGCTCGATTGCGCCCTTCCTGCCGCTCCTCTGACGGTGCAGCCTGACATCGAGACCCGCCGCGAGTTGTACCTGTTCTGCAAAGAGGTGCTCCACAACATCGCCAGGCACGCGCAGGCCACTCGCGCGCGCTTCCACCTGACGCCGACGAACGACGGCCTGCGCGTCGAGATTAGCGACAATGGCGTTGGTTTCGACACCTCAAGAGGCAGTGTCGGCCACGGCCTCGGCAATCTGCGCGAACGCGCTGCCGCCATGCACGCCGTCCAGCATCTCACCTCTGAAGCCGGCAAGGGCACCCACGTCGTGCTCGACGTGCCGCGCACGGCCCGCTGGGGCAAACCTGAAACTTGAAACATGAAACCTGAAACTCTGGTGCAGACCTGGATCGTCGAAGACCACGACACCTTCCGCCGCTCGTTGCAGCGCCTTTGCACGCCGGAACGCGGTCTTGCACTCGCTCCGGCGTTCGCGAACGCCGAAACGATGCTCGCCGCGCTCAAAAGCGCCGCCGAAAGCCAGAAGCCGGATGTTTTGCTGCTCGATGTCGGTCTTCCCGGTCGCAGCGGAATCGAAATCATCAGTGACGTGCACAAACTCGCTCCTCACTGCCGCATTGTCATCCTCACCGTCTTCGAGGACGAGGAGAAAATCAGCCGCGCCATCAGCGCCGGCGCCAGCGGTTACCTTTTGAAGACCTCCCGCGCCGAGACCGTCGTCGAGGCCATTCTTGAGGCCTCGCAAGGTGGCTCACCGATGTCGCCGAAAGTGGCCGCAAGCGTCGTGCAGATGCTCGCCAAGCTCACCAAACCCACCGCGCAGCCCGTGTCCCTCTCGCCACGCGAGCATGACCTGCTCAAGCTCCTCGTCGAAGGCCTCACCGCGAAGGAAATCGCCGACCGCATGCAGGTGAGCATCCACACCACCAGCACGCACACGCGCAATCTTTACACCAAGCTCGACGTCCACAGCCGCGCCGCCGCCGTGGCCCGTGCGCTGAAGGAAAGACTGGTGTGAGGCCGCCTACTTCTTCTCCGGCAGATGTTCAGCAATCACTGAAGCCACCTTTTCCGCCAGATAGCGGCTGCCATCCGGCGAATAATGAACGTTTCCGTCCGGCAGTTGCGCGTCCGGTTTGGCCAGAGCATGGGCACGCAGATCGTTCGTGGGGATGCCCGCTGCCTTCATCACGCGGGCAGCAGCCTCGTTGTATTTTGCTTCATCACCCTCGACACGACCATCGCTGCCAGCGGGCACAGGCGTGGTATTGCACCAGATGAGCTTCGCGCCGGTGGCCTGCATGATTTTCACGAGTTCGGCGAGGTTCTTCTCATAATCCGCCAGCGCCACCTGCGGGTGAGAGCCGGGTGCCTTCGGATCAGCGCGCTTCGAGGGGTCATCCTGGATGTATTTCAGGTCGTGCAAGCCCCAGTTGAAGTGAATCACGTCCCATTTCGAGCCGCCAAGCCAGGCCTGGATGTTTTTGAGACCGTTCGTGGTCGGACCGCCATTCGTCGGGATGCGATGCACATTGGCCTTTCCTTTGAGCATCTCGCGCACATCGACCGTGTAGCCCATCGAGATCGAGTCACCGATGAGCAGCACACGCGGCAGACCCGCGACATCCTCGACCTTGGCGAGCGACGGATGCGGCTTGCGTTCGCGTTTGGCAGAAGCCTTGGGCGTCTGGGCGGTAGCGGAGGCAATCAGGGCGACGAGGCAGAAAAGGACGGCGGTCTTCATGGCCGCACTAGAACGCGGACACGCATTCGGAATATCGTCAGACTGAAAAAGATGCTGGCAGACCGCGTCCGGGCGCGTTTGATAGCCCTCACTCAACCATCCAGACCCATGCGCGCATTTTTCGCCCTCTTCGCCTTCGCATCTCTCGTTTCAGCCGCCGAACCCGTTTTTCTCACGCTCGCCGACTTCACCAATGTGAACGGCGAGACTCCCTCCGGCGGCTGGAAGGTGGAGGGCGACAACGGCATCCACCTTTCTGGCAAAGGCGGCGGCAATTTGATCTCGAAGAACGAATACACGAACTTCGAGCTCGAATGGGAGTGGAAGCTCAATCCGAAGGGCAACAACGGCATCAAATACTGGGTCACGAAGATCGGCGGCAAAGAGTGGCTCGGCATCGAATACCAGATGATCGACGACAGCGGGCACGCGGACGGCCTGCGTGGCGGCTCGCACACCACAGCCTCGATTTATGACATCAAGGAGCCGGTGAAGGACAAGCTGGTCAAACCGGCAGGCGAATGGAACACGAGCAAGATCGTCGTTCAGGACGGCAAGATCCAGCACTGGCTCAATGGAGCGCTGGCTGCCGAGGCGGACACGAACGCGCCCGAGTGGAAGGAAATGATCGCGAAGAGCAAGTTCAAGAACAAGGAGGGCTTTGCCCCCGGCAAAGGCAAGATCATGCTCACCGAGCACGGTGACGAGACCTGGTTCCGCAACATCAAGCTGACGTCGAAGTAGTCTCCGTCCGGTCACGTTCGAACAACTGCGTCAGCTCGATGCGTCGCTCGCGGACGATGCTGGCGTAGGCGTCATCATCGTCGTGAACGGGAATGAGCATGTGGAAGGTCTCCTCATCGTAGGCCTTCCACTTTTTGGCGGCGCACTCCAGATCCTCACACTGCTTGCCGAGAGCGCAGAGCGCCTTCACACCGAGCTCCAGCGCGCTGTGCATCTGCTCGTGCACGATGTCCTCCACGTTCAGACCCAGGCTGCGCAGCTCGAAGCGTTGATCGTAGTCATGAGCACGGGCCAGGATCCGCACGTTCGGGAATTTTTCGCGAATCTCCGCCACGAGCTGAGCCACCTTCGCGCGATCCGCCAGTGAGATGATGAACATCCGCGCCTCGGCAATGCCAGCCGCGTGGAGAAGATCGAGCCGTGTGGCGTCTCCATAGAAGACCTTGAAGCCGAAGTTGCGCAGCATGTCCACGTGATCAGGATCGCTCTCCAGCACGGTCACTTTGATGCCCTGGGACATCATGAAACGGCCCACGAAGTTCCCAAAACGGCCAAATCCCGCCATGATCACCGGCGCATGCTCGTCGATGGCATCAGGCGCACGTTTTTCCTCCGCCACCGCCGTGTAGCGCGGCGCGATGACCTTCTCATAAATCACAAACAGCAGTGGCGTCACCGCCATCGAAAGCGCCACGACCGCGACCAGCAGTTTAGATGTTTCCGCATCGAGAATGCGCTGCTGGATCGCCATCGAGAGCAGCGCGAAGGCAAACTCGCCACCCTGCGCGAGCGCCAGTGACAGCAGCCAGCGGTGACTGCCGCGAATCTTCAGCACGGTGGCGATCACCAGCATCACCGTGGCTTTCAGCACGATCAATCCGACGACCAGGAGCGTGATGAGCACCGGCTTGGCCACGATGACGCTGAAATCGAGCGACGCACCGACTGCGAGGAAGAACAAACCGAGCAGCAAGCCTTTGAACGGCTCCAGATTGCTCTCCAGCTCGTGTCGATAATGACTTCCCGCCAGCACCACGCCCGCGACGAATGCTCCGAGTGCCGGTGACAGACCCACCTGCGTCATCAGCAACGCCACGCCGACGATCAGCAGCAGCGCGGCGGCCGTGAGGAGCTCACGCAGTCCTGTTTTCGCCAAAACCGCAAAACCACGAGGCACCACGAACTGCCCGGCGATCACGATCAGCACCACGGCGCTCAACGTGACGAGCGGCTGGACCCAATGCGGCAGTTGTTGCAACCAGCCGTGATCTGCTACCTGCGCTCCGCTGGCGGACAGCAGCGGAAACACTGCGAGCATGGGGATGACGGAGATGTCCTGAAACAGCAGCACTGCGAACGAGTCACTTCCCGCATCGGTCCGCATCAGCGCTTTCTCTTGGAGAGTTTGCAGAACAATCGCTGTCGATGACAGAGCCAGGATCATCCCTGCGGCAATGGCGGGCTTGAACGCCTGCCCACACAGCATCGCGACCACCATCACGGCTAAAGAGGTGAAAACGACCTGCGCGCCGCCAAGGCCGAAAATCGGGCCGCGCATCCGCCAGAGCCGCGAAGGCTCCAGTTCAAGGCCGATCATGAAGAGCATGATGACGACGCCGAACTCGGCGAAGTGCATCGCCTCCTCGCCCTGGCTGCCCCCGACCCACGCCAGTGCAAACGGACCGATCACAGCCCCGCCAATCAGATAACCGAGCACCGATCCGAGACCGAGCCGGTGCGCCAGCGGCACCATCAACACCGCCGTGGCGAGGTAGATGAACGCGGAGAGGAAAAAATGAGGATCGTGCATGAGCGGGGTTTTCGCTGGCTTGGCGAAAGAAGCAAGCGCGGGAAGATCTCAGCGCATCGCAACGAAGGTTCCTTCGAATTCCATGCAGGCCTTGCCGTCGTGTTCGATGACGACTTGGAGCGTCAGACGGGCGCGGCCGGATTCCGCGAACTGCTGACGAAAAGCCTGCATCGTTTCATCGTCAGGCCGCGAGCAAACCGCACGCAAAGGGCCGCGCACAGGATGACGGTAACGAATGTGGCTGTCACGCACGACGACATGCGCCTCGCGATCACCGAGCATCAACCAGACAAGGCTGTAGCCCGCCAAAGTCGCCAGGGCGCTGAGGCTGCCGCCGAATGCTGTGCCCAGGTGGTTGTGATTCGGCTCCAGCGGCGCCTGCAGCACAAGCCGGGTGCCATCCCAGCTCTCCAACGTCACCCCCATGGCGCGAGTCAGTGGAATCTGCTCGTGCAGATAGGCCTCAGTCTCGCGCAGGAGAGATTCAGACATCCGAGTGAAGTCGAAAGACGCTCAGAAGCTGTTCTGAATCACCACTTCCTCATAAGGAAGCTGCCCAGGCTTCGGCCACGCAGGCTGCGTGCCTTTGCCGACGGCGATCATGAAGCTGATGACGTGATCTTCCGGCAGTTTGATGATCTTGGCGACGGCATCGAAGTCGAAGCCATCCATCGGGCAGGAGTCGTAGCCCATGGCTTTGGCAGCGAGCATGATCGTCATGCCGGCCATGCCACAGGAGCGCATGCACTCGTCGCGCTGAACCTGATCGCGGCCGTTGTAATACTGGCCGATGGCGGGGACGAGGAAATCCTGCACGGGCTGTGGAGCATCCTTCCAGTAACGCGCGGCGTCTTTCTTCCACGCGTCTTTGTCGGCGCACAGCACGATGAGCAAAGAAGCATCCGTGACTTGCGCCTGATCCCAGGCGACGGCGCGAATCTGTTTCCGAACTTCAGGATCGATCACGGTGACGAAGCGCCAGTGCTGGATGTTGAAGGCCGTGGGAGCTTGCAACGCTGCGGTGAGCAGTGTTTTGACCTCCTCCTCCGTCATGCGGTGAGCGGGATCGTAATGCTTGATAGCGCGGCGGGCGTTGATGGCGTCGAGGGTGCTCATGGAGGTGGTAATGAGGTTTGGGTTTCGGTGAGTAAAGCTTTGAGATCAAGCGGTGCGGTGGTCATTTCGAGCTCACCTTTCGCATCACGCGGCCATGCGGCGGGATCGCGGTCGATGTAGAGTTCGAGGCCGTTGCCATCGGGGTCTTGGAGGTAGATCGCTTCGCTGACGCCGTGGTCGGCGGCACCGTCGAGCGGGATTTTGTGCTCGATGAGGCGGCGCAAGGCATCGGCAAGAGCTTTGCGATCCGGATAAAGGATGGCGACGTGATAGAGGCCAGTGGTGCCGGGTGGCGGGGGCTTGCTGCCACGGCTTTCCCAGGTGTTCAGGCCGATGTGATGATGATAGCCGCCCGCCGAGACGAAGGCAGCGCCGGGTCCGTAGCGCTGCGTGAGCTGAAAGCCGAGCACGCCGCAGTAAAAGGCGAGCGAGCGCTCCAGATCGGCCACCTTCAGATGAACGTGGCCGATGCGAACGCCGGGATGGATGGGCGTGCTCACGACATCGCGGGATAGTCCGTGTAGCCTTCGGGGCCGGGGGAGTAGAACCGTGCGGCGTTCGGGGCATTGAGCGGCGCTTTGGCGGCGATGCGGGCAGGCAGATCGGGATTGGCGAGGAAGCTGGTGCCAAAGGCGACGGCGTCGAGCTTGCCCTCGGTGATGGCTTGTTCGGCTTCGTCGGAGGTGTAGCCCATGTTGCTGATGAGCACGCCTTTGAAATGCTGTCGAGCGGGTGTGAGGACATCGCCTTGCTGAGCTTGGAAGAAGTCGCTGCGCATGACATGCAGGTAGGCGATGCCGCGCGTGCTGGTCTGTTGCGCGATGTAGGTGGTGACGGCGACAGGATCGCTA
>Ga0315900_10012443_pt1 | contig 10435 bp, 9 predicted proteins | sample LakEriMetagenome_FD_203521 | JGI IMG/M metagenome (GOLD analysis project Ga0315900, IMG submission 203521) | Freshwater fungal communities from buoy surface, Lake Erie, Ohio, United States - Buoy 12 MA114 | ecosystem: Environmental > Aquatic > Freshwater > Lake > Lake biofilm | place: USA: Lake...
TATGCTTTTTTTTTAAAAAAAAATAGAAATGAAAGGAGCCATCTTAAAGAGTACTCAGGAGCCCTTAGTGCTGGAGGAAGCTAAATTTGAAAATCAAAATATTGATTATGTTGAAGTTAAGTTGTATTCTGCAGCACTAAATCATCGGGATTTATGGATTACTAAGGGCCAATATGCGGGAATAAAATTTCCAATAATTTTAGGAAGTGACGGTTGCGGACATTTCAAGGGCGAGGATGTTGTCCTAAATCCTTCCTTGGAATGGGGCCCAGACGAACGGGTACAAGGGCCATCCTACCAGGTACTAGGCTTGCCTACCCATGGTACATTTGCGGAATCCATATGGATTCACCCGGATCAGTTGTTTCCCAAACCGCCTCATCTGAACAACCTGGAAGCAGCAGCCCTTCCCTTAGCGGGTCTAACAGCTTACAGGGTTCTTTTTTCACGATGTGGGTTGACCCCGGGAAAGAAAGTGCTTGTTACAGGTGCTGGGGGAGGGGTTGCCCTGTTCGCTATCCAGTTTGCCCTAGCGATTGGTTCAGAGGTGTGGGTAACCTCGGGGAGTAATGAAAAGCTGGAGAAAGTAAAAGCGATGGGTGCAGCCGGTGGGGTCAACTATCGGAATGCAGGTTGGGACCAACAGTTAAAAGTGCTTTCGGGAGGATTTGATATCATAATTGACTCTGCCGCTGGAGACTCTTTTGCCGCTCTCATTGGACTTTGTCGCCCAGGGGCAGCGATTGGACTTTATGGGGGAACGCTTGGAAAAATGAATCAACTGGTACCCCAGGTGCTTTTTTGGAAACAAATCAGTATTCATGGTTCAACTATGGGTACTCCTCATGAATTTGCGGCTATGCTTGAGCTGGTATCAAAGCATCAGATTCGCCCCGTAATCGATTCTGTTTTCTCATTGGAGGAGGTGAACCAAGCACTAAAACGAATGGACGAAGGAGCACAGTTTGGTAAAATAGTATTGAAAATAGCCGAATAATATCCTGTATGATGCCTTAACAATGCAAACCAGCGTCAGCGTATCCTTTCTAGCTTGCTAAAGTCGCATTTTTTTTTAACCTTTGCGGCTCTAGTGTACACCTTTAATAATATATGTTTTTAGAGCCCTACTTTAAAGGTCAGCGGTCCGGATGGATTGAAGTGGTCTGCGGATGTATGTTTTCTGGAAAAACGGAGGAGCTGATTCGTCGTTTAAAGCGTGCCAGGATAGCTGACATGCGAGTAGAGGTTTTTAAACCCCAACTGGATACCCGGTATGCGGACGAGGCAGTTGTGTCCCACGACACCACCTCCGTTTTTGCAAATCCGATTAACAATTCTTCTAAACTTTTAGAAGTACCCTCTGATACAACAGTAGTTGGTATTGATGAAGCGCAGTTTTTTGATGAAGATCTGCCGGGAGTATGTCAAGAGCTGGCTCTAAGGGGAATACGGGTAATTGCAGCGGGATTGGATATGGATTACAGAGGGGTGCCCTTTGGTCCGATGCCGAATTTGCTCGCGATGGCTGAATACGTGACGAAGGTGCATGCCATTTGTGTTCATTGTGGCAATTTGGCAACGCATTCGTATCGATTGGCAGAGGGAGAATCAATTGTGTTATTGGGGGAGAAAGAGCAGTACGAACCCCGATGCCGTGGATGTTATCATCAGGGAAATATCCTAAGACTTCGGTAAATGAGTATCCAATCTGATTTAATCGAACTTTCTCAGGCCATTTTTAACGATCGCAAAAAGGCTCAGACACTCCTGCATGGATTGTCAGGGCAAATTACGCAAAAATCACCGCAAGGAATCAAGGCGGCCTATTACCATGCCGCTTCATTCATCGCTAACCAATCCTATCAGTACGACCAAGCCCTTGATTATTTACATGCGGCCCGACCTGCATTTGAACGTATTTCCAACCCGATTGCCCTCGCAAATATTTGGCTGGATTGCTCTGCTGTTTTGACTAACCAGCGCAAGTGGAAAGAGGCACAAGCCGCCATCGACAAGGCAAGGAGATACCTTAAAAACTCCGAGCAACCCCATCTTTTTGCTCATTTACTAGCTCGAGAAGGAGTTTTACACCTCAGGCTTCGCAATTTTGGGCAAGCACTTGAGTTGCTGGTAGAATCCAATGCTCGTTTAATGGCCCTGAAACGTTCAGCGGATTTAAAGGATCGTCACATCCACACCCTGGTCCTGAGTAGTCTTGGGGAATTATATGAGTTAAGAGGGCTTCGCGAACAGAGCATTGATGCGTACACCCGGGTACTTCCCATAGTAGAGGAGTACCGTCTTTGGCCGAGGTCTGCTTGGCATTACCTCAACGCAGCCCGGGTATCCATGGCCTTAAATGATTTGGAAGGAGCTGGTAGGTTTCTGGATCAGTCACTGCAACGTTGCGATCCTACCGACCAAGAGGTAAAAGCGAATGTGCTGACCAATCAGGGCATTATTGCCATGCTTACCAATCACCCTGAACTTGCCCGCTCGAAGTTTGAAGCCGGGGAGGCCCTTTTGGCGAAACCCAAAAAGCCGACCGATTATGATAATTTGGCGAAAGCGGAATGGTGGTATGCGGAATTGAGTCGACTAACGAACGATTTAGAAAGTCAGGAGAATCACCTTCTTAATGCGTTTGAGATAGGGGAATATGGGACCGATTTGAATCAGCAGCGTCGTACTGCCATGGCTTTGTCAGTTATGTATCAACGCTCCAATGCATTGGTTCAAGCCCTTGAATGGCAACAGCGTGCGACCGAATTGACTGAAAAGTATTACATCGAGTTGAGAAAAACGGAGCGACAAGAATTAGATGCTCGCTATGAGTTAGAACGGATTCGTCAGGAGGCTCAAATGGCCCGCTTGCGCGTGTCAGGATTGCAATCAAAAGCCTTGCGAGCGCAGATGAACCCTCATTTTCTGTTCAACGCCTTAAATGCGATTCAAGGCTTTATTACCTCCGGGAGAGGAACAGAAGCGGCTACCTACCTGGCTAGGTTCGCTAAGTTTATGCGTCAAACCCTCGAGTACTCCGATTTGGAGGAAGTCTCTTTGGATGATGAAATCAATTTTATTGAGAAATACCTGGAGATTAACCGAAAACTACGTTTTAGGGACAAACTCAATTACTTAGTTAGGGCGCCGCTGGAGGCCGAACCCAGTGAGTTGATGATACCGGCCATGATTATTCAACCCTTTGTCGAAAACGCTATTGAGCATGGATTGCGACCCAAGCAGGAAGGATTTTTAAGCGTTTCTTTCGAACTTTCGGAGGACGAGAAACACTTGATTTGTGTCATTGAAGACGATGGGGTAGGAGTGAAAAAGGGGAAAGAAAAAATTGCGGCCCATGGAAGCGAGCACCAAACCCACCGGTCTAGAGGGCTTGATATTACCAAAGAGCGGCTAGCTTTGCTGCACGGCATACCAAATGGCCATTTTGTAACTATAACTGACCGTTCTGACCTTCCCCCTTTCACCGAAACAGGGACCAAGGTTTTGGTAGAGATCCCGTTGCTGCGCGAATAATATCCGCTCATTTACCAGCTTTACCGATTATCTATGCGCTAGGGAGCTGAGGCTAAGAAAAATCCAAAATAAAATTTTGCAAGAAACTTTTTCTTTTGCCATTATCCTGATTACCTTTGCGCGGTTTTATAAAGCAAGCGTACAAATTCTTATTAAATATTCTGTTTAATTCGAAAATAACGCGCAAGATACCAAACATTATTTCGACATTATGGCAAATATCGGTCGTATTAAACAAATCATCGGTGCGGTTGTGGACGTTGAGTTCCCAGGTGCCGACAACAAGTTGCCCGAAATCCTGAACGCACTCGAGTTGAAGCGTCCAGATGGCAGCTCCCTCGTGCTGGAAGTACAGCGTCACCTAGGTGAAGACAGCGTTCGTACCATTGCGATGGACTCGACAGACGGTCTGATGCGTGGGATGGAGTGTGTAGACACTGGAGCTACCATTTCTATGCCTACAGGAGACGCAATTCGTGGTCGCTTGTTCAATGTGGTAGGGGATCCAATCGATGGACTTAAGCCCGTTGCTAAAGATAAGACGGCTTATTCCATTCACCGTAAGCCACCAGCCTATGAAGATCTCTCCACCGAGCGGGAGATTCTTTACACAGGTATCAAAGTAATTGACTTGATCGAGCCTTATGCGAAAGGTGGTAAAATTGGTCTCTTCGGTGGTGCCGGTGTAGGTAAAACGGTATTGATCCAAGAATTAATTAATAACATCGCGAAAGCATACGATGGTGTATCTGTATTTGCGGGTGTTGGTGAGCGTACTCGTGAAGGGAATGACCTGATGCGTGAGATGTTGGAGGCCGGCATTATCAAGTACGGTGACGATTTTATGCACTCCATGGAAGAAGGAGGTTGGGACCTTTCAAAGGTTGATTACAACAAAATGAAAGACTCCAAGGCAACCTTCGTATTCGGACAGATGAACGAACCACCAGGAGCCCGCGCTCGTGTGGCCCTTTCCGGATTGAGTATTGCTGAATACTACCGGGATGGGGATCTAAGTGATCCTTCCGGCGGTCGTGACATTCTTTTCTTTATCGATAATATCTTCCGCTTTACACAGGCGGGTTCTGAGGTGTCCGCTTTGTTGGGTCGTATGCCTTCTGCAGTAGGTTACCAGCCAACGCTTGCTACCGAAATGGGTCTGATGCAAGAACGGATTACTTCTACCAAACGCGGTTCTATCACCTCCGTTCAAGCGGTTTATGTTCCTGCGGATGACTTGACAGACCCTGCTCCTGCTACTACGTTCGCGCACTTGGACGCTACCACGGTATTGAGTCGTAAAATCGCTTCCTTAGGTATCTACCCTGCGGTTGATCCATTGGATTCTACTTCTCGTATCTTGGATCCAAAAATTATTGGTGAAGAGCACTACCGCTGCGCACAACGGGTTAAAGCGATTCTTCAGCGCTACAATGAACTTCAGGATATCATTGCAATCTTGGGTATGGAAGAACTCTCTGAAGAGGACAAGTTGGTTGTATCACGCGCACGCCGTGTTCAGCGCTTCCTTTCTCAGCCATTCCACGTTGCTGAACAATTCACCGGTATCAAAGGGGTATTGGTTCCAATCGACGAAACCATCCGCGGCTTCAATATGATTATGGACGGTGAACTGGATGAATACCCAGAAGCGGCATTCAACTTGGTCGGTACCATCGACGAAGCGATTGAAAAAGGTAAAAAACTGCTGGCTGAAGCTGGTCAATAGTGCTTAACTGCTCTGCTCATTATGAATTTAACAATTTTATCCCCTGATAAGGAAATCTTTACCGGTTCTGTGAAATCAGTTCAGGCGCCTGGCTTAGATGGCAGTTTTCAACTGCTTGAAAACCATGCTCCGATTGTTTCTGCACTGGGTAAGGGTGCAGTAACAGTAGTGACGGATTCAGGTGAAAAACTTCGATTTGCAGTAGAAGGAGGATTCCTCGAAATGCTGAACAACGAAGTATCTCTACTGGTTTCCGGTGTTTCTGAATAACCTCACTAGTTGTTTCGCCAATGGCATTGTTCTTAACAGCCAATGTAGTCTGTTTTAACAACGCTTAACGGTACTTAACAGGTTGAAATAAATGTGGCATGTCCAGTTAAATGGGCATGTCACATTCCTTTTTTGGGGAAGAATTACCATTTTGTTTCCTTAATGTTTACGAATTTCTCCATATCATGTTTTCAACAACTAAGAAAATAGGCATCCTGGGAGGAGGACAACTCGGAAAGATGCTCTGTATTGCGGCTGCCCCGCTTGATCTGAAAATTGCTATTCTGGAAAAAACAGCAGATTGCCCTGCGGCTCCTTATTGTTCAGAAATGGTGGTGGGCGATATTACCAATTACGATCAAGTGCTCGAATTTGGCCAGGATAAAGAGTGGATTTCCATTGAAATTGAACATGTTAATACAGCGGCTTTACATGCATTGGAAGCACTCGGGAAACAAGTGTTTCCCAGGGCCTCGGTTTTAGAAACCATTCAGGATAAGGGCTTGCAAAAGCAGTTCTACCTGGAACAAGAAATCCCAACCGCCCCATTCCAATTATTTGAAAACAGCGATGAGCTGCTTGCTGAGATAAAAAGCGGACATAGAAGCTTTCCTTTTGTGCAAAAAACGCGGACTGCCGGTTATGATGGAAAAGGGGTTGCAGTGATCCGAACCGAAGAAGACCTCGCTTCCAAATTACTTCCTGGTCCATGCGTTGTGGAAGAATTAGCTGATATTCACGCTGAACTTGCGGTAATGGTCGCGAGAAATGCATCTGGAGAAATCCGGGTGTTTCCAGTGGTGGAGATGGAGTTTCATCCTGAAGCGAATTTGGTGGAAAAATTAATCTGCCCTGCCCGTCTGGAACCTCTTTCTATTGCCAAGGCAGAGGCATTAGCAGAGCAAGTCATGATGGCTTTTGATACTTGTGGGTTACTGGCTGTAGAGCTTTTCCTCAACAAGGATGGATCGATCTGGGTAAACGAAGTGGCTCCACGACCGCATAACAGCGGTCACCACACCATCGATAGTGCAGTGACCAGCCAATTTCAACAGCATCTAAGGGCAATTTGTGACCTTCCTCTAGGAGATACAGCACAGGTGCGCCCGGCGGTGATGTTAAATGTGTTAGGAGAGCCCGGGTACTCCGGCCCTGTACTGTACGAAGGGATGGAAAGTTTGCTCCAAGAGTCCGGAGTCTATGTCCATTTGTACGGCAAAGCAATAACTTCTCCTTTTCGGAAGATGGGACATATCACGGTAACAGATACTACCTTAGATGGGGCGCTTCAAAAAGCAGAAAGGATAAAAAGGCATTTGCGGGTGATTGCTTAAGCATTCCGTTTAATAAAAAAGCCGGTTTACCAATGAAGGTAAACCGGCTTTTTATCAACAATTACTTTTTTAGTCTTTAAAATAAGAGCTCTGGTTTTTATTTCCAGCTTTCACATTTTCTAGACGAGTTTTAAACTCTTTTACCAAAGTGAAATCGTCTTGGCGGGCAAAAATTTCTGACAAGGCAATCAGCGTGTTTTGGTCATTTGGATCCAAAGATTCTGCTCGTTTAAAGTGGGGGAGCGCGGATTCAAAGAGTGCCATTACCTTATCTTTTAATTCGTTGTACTTTTTTGTTCCTGCAGCAGAAAAGTCTTCTGGCAATGCGTTGAGTTCCTGTGTTAAAAGTGCTGCTTTGTTGTAGTACAAAGCTCCCATCGCATAAACAGCATCCACATTTTTAGGATCCAACTTATTTGCTTGCTGGTAATAGTTCAACGCTAGGTCGAAGAATTCTTTTGATTTTACTTCGTTTTTTGCAGAGATTTCGCGCTGATACAAATTGTCATACACGTTCCCAAGGGTAACATATAGTCCGACATTGGTTGGTTCCTTTTCGATGGCAGACTTCAGGCTGGAAGTTAGTTCATCCAGTTTCCCTTTTACCAGGTAAGCATTGATCTCATCGAACAAAAGTCCTGCATCTTCCGGGAATTTTTTTCTGCCTTCTGCCAGGATTTTTTCAGCTGAGGCATTGTCTTTTAGCTCCAGCTTGGCTTTGTAGAGACCACTGTACACCTCTGGTTTGTTGCTTCCTTTTTTATACAACATTTCGTAGAGGTCAGCCGATTTTTGCGTCATGCCTGCCAAACCAGCTACCACTGCAGAGAAGAACAATTGGTTTTCATACTGCTCAGGTTCGTCCAGAATACTTTTTTTCCCAGCGGCTACTAAGATATCATGTGACTCGAGGGCTGCTGTAAAGGAAGCAAATGATTTCTCATATTTACCTTCCTCGTACTTGCTGACACCGATGTTAATCAAGGATCCCTGTACTTCCGAGATTCCTTTAACCGCTTCGTTTTTTTGGAATTTCTTGGCCTCTACCATGTTATAAGCATTTTTATAACCATCGAATGCCGCCAAAGCATCGTTATCGCCTGTTAATGGCGCTTTTGGATTGATCATGCGTTGAGCTAAATCCCGTTGAAGAAGGGTATTGTAAACATCCCCCTTGGTAATCCAGGCAGCTGGAAGGGCCTTTCCGGAAGGGGTAGAGAGCGCCTCTTCAATTTTTGTTTTTGCCTCCTCTAGTTTGGATGCGTTATTTTGAGGATCAATGTTGTAGCTGGTGAGTGCTTTTCCAGCACTTTTGGCCAATTTTTCTCCATCTACGTCCTGTGCGGTTGCTACCAAATTCGTCAACAGGAAGGCTGCGAGAACTAAAAGCGTTTGTTTCATGCTCGTTTAAATAATGAATGAAAGGTAAAAGTGTGTTCAAGTTGTTGGTTCCTATTAAATAAAGACGAAAACCTTTATCGATAGTATCCATTCCCCGTTAATGAAAGCCAAATACTTTCAAATAGTATCGCAAAGTTCTGCTTTCAAACGATAAACCGAAGCCTGTTTTGCAATATTTTTGCGGTAAATTTTTGATTTTTATGGAGCAAGAGCTAAAAACGACAAAATTGGGACTAAAATTGCCAACGGACCCGAGGTGGGTGAACTTGGCAGAAATGGATTTAACGGAAATATTATCCGATCACGCTTACTGTGAGCAAAAGGCAGCTACTTCTTGTATTACCTTGATTCAAGCCTACCCTGATCGGCCAGAGTTGGTGGAAGAGCTGGCACCTGTGGTGACCGAGGAGTGGGGGCATTTTCGTTTGGTTTTGGCGGAGTTAAAAAAGCGAAATTTGAAGTTAGGCAGGCAGCGGAAAGACGAGTATGTGAACGAATTACTCAAGTTTCAAAAAAAAGGCTTGTCAAGAGAAGAGGGTTTGCTTGAAAAATTACTTACTTGCGCGCTGATTGAAGCCCGAAGTTGTGAACGCTTTCGCTTGTTGTCGCTTTATTGTGCAGATGTAGAACTTAGAGAGTGGTACCACCGATTTATGGTAGCGGAAGCAGAGCATTATCGAATGTTCATTGAGTTGGCAGAGCGCTATTTTGGAGAAGAGAAAGCGCGGTCAAGGTGGAAAGAATACTTAGTCCACGAAGCCAGTATCATGGAGCATCTTGAACTTCGGGGTGATCGAATGCATTGATGATGAAGAAACAGATAATATACGTACTATTGGCAGGCTTATTTACTTCCTGCACAGCCTACCGGCAGCAACGCGAGCACAATCGCCAACTGGAGGCCGCTCGTTCCATTTTAAAAACCACTCCAGTAGTGGATACTCATATTGATTTTCCCTGGAGTCTGGTGGAACGAAAAGAATGGTTTCAACCGGGTTATACTGGACTCGCGCTGCGCCACCCTGGAGGGGAGTTTGACTTTGAGCGGGCAGTTCAAGGCGGATTACATGGAGCGTTTATGTCCATTTATATCCCGGCTTCCTACCAGAAAAAACCGGGCAGCGCCAAGGCGGTTGCAGATTCACTGATTACTACAATCGATCAAATTGTGCAAGCGCACCCCAACTATTTTAGTTATGGTCGAGTACCTGAGGACGTGCTTACCGCATTTAAGTCCGGGAAAGTAGCCCTTCCCATGGGAATGGAAAATGGAGCACCCATTGAACAACTCGAAGATGTGGAGTATTTTTTCCGTCGGGGCATTCGTTATATTACACTGACACACAGTCGGGATAATCAACTCTGTGATTCTTCCTATGATACATTACAGACCAACGGTGGGTTAAGTACGTTTGGTAAGCAGGTGGTTCGTGAAATGAACCGCTTAGGAGTGATGGTAGACGTAAGCCACTTGTCGGATAAGTCGATTTCCGATGTACTAAGGGTAGCTAACAAGCCCTTATTAGCTTCTCACAGTGCGTGTCGGCATTTTACACCTGGTTTTATCCGGAATTTGCCTGATTCCTTGATTCAAGCAATTGCCAAAACAGGGGGAGTTGTCCAGGTGCCTTTTAGTCATTTCTTTTTGTCCGATACCAGCCGAGCTGAATACAATGCCGCTGAATCGGCGCTTCGTCAGAAAGGCTTGCCGGGACAATCTCCTGAAGCCCGGTATTTTATGCGGAAAGAACTAATGAAAGCGACTACCTCTGCAGCAACGGTAGCTGATCAGATCGATTATATCCGTAAACTAGTAGGAATTGATTATGTGGGAATCGGATCTGATTTTGATGGAGTAGGGCTAGCGCTCCCTCCAGATTTGGCCGATGTTTCCATGTATCCCAACTTAATCGCTGAGCTCCTTAAAAGAGGTTATTCTGAAGGTGACATCCGAAAAATTTGTTCAGAAAATTTGCTTAGGGTCTGGAAAGCAAATGAATAAAAAAGAGGCCGTCTCACAAGTAACCTTGTGAGGCGGTTTTTTTTTTGTTAGGATTAGTTATCTTTGGGGATGTCAACAACAAGAAGAAAGAAGCGGCATAGTGCTGTAACCTTCAAGCCTTATGCCCAGCATCAGGGTATGCTGTTTTTGCCAAGTTTTGAG
>Ga0315900_10012444_pt1 | contig 10433 bp, 7 predicted proteins | sample LakEriMetagenome_FD_203521 | JGI IMG/M metagenome (GOLD analysis project Ga0315900, IMG submission 203521) | Freshwater fungal communities from buoy surface, Lake Erie, Ohio, United States - Buoy 12 MA114 | ecosystem: Environmental > Aquatic > Freshwater > Lake > Lake biofilm | place: USA: Lake...
TGCGGCAAGCCCACGAAGCAGGCCCGTGCCGACGCCACCGCGCTGGCCCGCTACTTCGAGTTCTATGCCGGCGCCTGCGACAAGCTGCATGGCGACACGATTCCGTTCCTCGAGGGCTACAGCGTCCTCACCTGGCGCGAGCCGCACGGCGTGACCGGGCACATCGTGCCGTGGAACTATCCCATGCAGATCTTCGGCCGCAGCGTCGCCGGCGCCCTCGCGGCCGGCAACGTCTGCGTGATCAAGCCGTCCGAAGATGCCTGCCTGTCGCTCATCCGCGTCACGCAGCTGGCCGCCGAGGTGGGCTTCCCCGCCGGCGCCCTCAACATCGTCACGGGACTGGGCCATGAGGTGGGCGACGCCCTGGCCCGGCATCCGGGCATCGACCACATCTCGTTCACGGGCAGCCCCGCCGTGGGCACCATCATCCAGCAGGTGGCGGCCGAGCGGCACTGCCCGGTCACGCTCGAGCTGGGCGGCAAGGGCCCGCAGATTGTGTTCGCCGACGCCGACCTCGACGCCGCCGTGCCGGCCATCATCAATGCCATCGTGCAGAACGCCGGACAGACCTGCTCGGCCGGGTCGCGGCTGCTGATCGAGGCGCCGATCTACGAGGAGCTGCTGGCACGCGTGGGCGACGCCTTCCGCACCCTGCGCGTCGGACCGGCGGCGCTCGACCTCGAGGTGGGTCCGCTCATCCGGAAGTCGCAGCAGGAGCGCGTGCGTGCGTTCCTCGCCGAGGCCGACGAGGCCGGTGTGACGGTGGTGGCCACCGGCACGGTGATGCCCGATGTGCCGGCCGGTGGCTTTTATGAGGCCCCCGTGCTGCTGCGCGACGTGCCGCCGACGCATCGGCTGGCGCAGGAGGAAGTGTTCGGGCCCGTGCTGGCCGCGATGCCCTTCACGACGGAAGCCGAGGCCGTGTCACTGGCCAACTGCACGCGGTTCGGGCTGGTGGCCGGGGTATGGACGCGTGATGGCGGACGACAGTTCCGCATGGCCCGCCGCCTCCACAGCGGACAGGTCTTCATCAACAACTACGGCGCAGCCGGCGGCGTGGAACTGCCGTTCGGCGGCGTGAAGTCGAGCGGCTACGGACGGGAGAAGGGCCTGGAAGCCCTGATGGGCTTCACGACGCTCAAGACGGTGGCGATCCGGCACGGGTAATCCCGTGCCGGTGCCGGTCAGGGTGTGACGGCGAGCAGCTCGACCTCGAAGACGAGCATGCCGCGCGGCCCGTTGCCCTCGCCCTTGTAGGCGAGCCGCTCGGGAATCCAGAACCGCATCTTGTCGCCGGGCACCATCAGCTGCATGCCTTCGGTCCAGCCCTCGATGACGTCACCAAGACCGAAGGTGGTGCGCTGGCCTCGCGGCAGCGAGCTGTCGAACACGCTGCCGTCGGTCGTCCAGCCGGTGTAGTGCACCGTGACGCGGCTCTCACGCGTGGGCTTCGGGCCGTTGGGATCTCCTCGGCGGATGTACTTGTAGGCCAGACCCGAGGCTGTGCGTTCCGCGTCGCTGGGGGGCGCCGCCACGTCGGCCGGGGCCTGCTTGTCGGGCGGCCTGATGATTTCAATCAGCTCGACGTCGGACACCACCGCGCCCTGGGGACGTCCCGACATCCCCTCGTAGGCAAGGTTCTTCGGAATCCACAGGCGGCGCTTCTCGCCGACCTTCATCATCCGCACGCCCTCACTCCAGCCCTTGATCGTCTTCGGCAGCGCATACGTGCCGGTCATGCCGCGCGACATCGAGCTGTCGTAGGTGCGCCCATCCGTCGTCCAGATGGTGAACTGCACGGTCACGTAATCGTCCTCGGCCGGCGTGGCCGTGCCCTCGCCCGGCTGCAGGACCTTGTACGTGAGGCCGGACGCGGTCTTCTGGGCGTCAGCCGGAGGCCTGGCAACATCGGGCGGTGCCGGGACCTGACGCATGGGTGCCTGTGCCGACACGCCGACCGTGGTCAGCGCCAGCAGCGCGGCCGCGAGAAGTCTCATGACGCTATCGTACCCGAACCGGCCGCGGCTCACCCTTCCACCAGCAGCAGGCCCGGATCTTCCACGAACTCCTTCACCTTCACGAGGAACTGCACCGCCTCGCGGCCATCGACAATGCGGTGGTCATAGCTGAGGGCGAGATACATCATGGGGCGCACGACGACCTGGCCGTTCACGACGGCCGGCCGGTCGGCGATCTTGTGCAGGCCGAGGATGCCCACCTGGGGCGGGTTGAGAATCGGCGTGCTCATGAGCGATCCGAACACGCCGCCGTTGGTGATGGTGAACGTGCCGCCCTTGAGGTCGTCCAGCGTGAGCGACCCGTCGCCGGCGCGCTTCGCGAAGTCGCGGATACCGTGCTCGATGCCGGCAAACGACTGCTGGTCGGCGTCGCGCAGCACGGGGACGACGAGGCCGCCCTCGGCACCCACGGCGATGCCGATGTCGTAGTAGTGCTTGTAGATGATTTCGTCGCCCTGAATTTCGGCATTGATGGCCGGGAAGGCCTTCAGCGCGCCGACGACGGCCTTGACGAAGAACGACGAGAAGCCGAGGCCGACGCCGTGCTTCTTCTGGAAGGCTTCCTTGCGGCGTTCGCGCAGGCTCATCACCGCGCTCATGTCGACCTCGTTGAAGGTGGTCAGCATGGCGGCGGTGCGCTGGGCCTCGACGAGGCGGCGCGCGATGGTCGCGCGACGCTTGGTCATCCGTTCGCGGGTTTCGCTGCGCGCGCCGGCGGGCGGTGCGACGCGTGCGGGCGCCGGGGGCGCGGCCGGTCGCGCGGGCGCCGCCGGTGCGGCGGCGGGGGCCGGTGCCGGCGCGGCGGCGCGCAGCACGTCGTCCTTGGTGACGCGGGGACCCGAGGGCGCCACGCGGTCGAGGCTGACATCGTGCGCCCGGGCCACGTTGCGGGCCGTCGGCGTGGCCTTCACGTCGGCGCGTGCATCAGTGGCCGGCGCGGCAGCGGCAGGAGCCGGTGCGGCCGCCGCCGCCTTCGCAGCCGTGGCGGCATCGACCGCGTCCATGACGCCGAGCACCTCGCCTACCTTCACATCGGCGCCGGCCTCGTGGGCAATCGACACGATGATGCCGGCGGTATCGGCGTTGACCTCGAGATCAATCTTCTCGGTCTCGAGCTCGACCAGCGGGTCGCCGGCCGCGACGACATCTCCCACCTTCTTGAGCCACTTGGCGACGCGCGCCTCGACGACCGACTCACCCAGCACAGGAACGACGATGTTTGGCATGACGGATTCTCTGCAGTCCCTTTGACTGACCTATACCTGTCTCGACAGCACGCGGTCGAGGGTTTTCGCTTCGGCCTTCTGATCGAACACGCCCTCGACAATGGCTCGCTGGTTGGCGGCGTGCCACGTGGCGAAGCCTTCCGAGGGGCTCGAGTTGCGCACGCGGCCGATGTAGCGCAGCGGCCAGCGGCCGTCGATGAGCTGCTCGAGCAGCGGGCGCACAAACTCCCAGGCGCCCATGTTCTCGGGCTCTTCCTGCACCCAGCAGACATCCTTCAGCTTCGAGTACTTCTGCAGCAGGGCCGCGATTTCCTCGTCGGGGAAGGGATAGAGCTGCTCGACGCGGACGATGGCGACCGAGCTGTTGTCCTTCCGGGCCTCGGCCGAGAAGAGGTCGACGGCCACCTTGCCGCTGCACAGCACCAGGCGCTTCACCTTGGCCGGGCTCACGATCGCCGCATCGTCAATGACGCGCTGGAAGCGGCCCTCGGCCAGCTCGCGCGGCGCCGAGGCGGTCATCGGATGGCGCAGCAGGCTCTTGGGCGTCATCACGACCAGGGGCAGCGGATCCGAGTGCAGCAGGAGGGCCTGCCGGCGCAGCAGGTGGAAGAACTGGGCAGCCGTCGTGCAGTTGGCCACGCGCATGTTCTGGTCGGCGGCGGCGTTGAGGAAGCGCTCGAGGCGCCCGCTCGAGTGATCGGGCCCCTGACCTTCATAGCCGTGCGGCAGCAGCAGCACCAGCGACGGGGCCAGTCCCCACTTGGCGCGGCCCGAGGTCACAAACTCGTCGAGAATCGTCTGGGCGCCGTTGATGAAGTCGCCGTACTGGCCTTCCCACAGCACCAGCCGTCCCGGCTCCTGGATGTTGTAGCCGAACTCGAAGCCGATCGTCGCGTTTTCCGTGAGCGGGCTGTTGTGGATTTCAAACGACGCCTGCGCGGCCGGGATGGTCTGCAGCGGAATGAGCTTCTGCCCCGTGACCGCATCGTGCAGGGCGGCGTGGCGGTGCGAGAAGGTGCCGCGTTCCACGTCCTCGCCCGTCAGGCGAATCGGGATGCCGTCGGCCAGGATCGAGGCATACGCCAGCTCCTCGGCGGCCGCCCAGTCGATGGTCCGCTCGGCGGGATCGGCGAACATACCCTTCCGTCGCTCGCGCCCGCGCTCGAGCTTGCGGTGGATGGTGAAACCGTCGGGCACCTGCAGGAGCTGCGCGTTAATCTCGGCGAGCCGGTCGACGGACACCGCTGTGACGACGCGCTGCGCCTCGCCGGCAGTGGGGATGGCCGGGTAGTCGGGAATGAAGTCGCGCTCGGGCTTCAGCTCGGCGTAGGCGCGTTCCATGGCCCCGAAGTGCCGCTGCACCATCGCCTCGGCCTCGGCGGTGGTCACCATACCCTGAGCCACCAGCGCGGCGGCGTACTGCTCGCGCACCGTCGGATGCGACGTGACGCGGCCGTAGAGCGACGGCTGCGTGAACGCCGGTTCGTCGCCCTCGTTGTGCCCGTACCGCCGGTAGCCGACGAGGTCGATGAGGTAGTCGAAGCCGAAGCGGTGCCGGTAGGCCCAGGCCAGCCGGGCGGCCTCGATGCACGCGACCGGGTCGTCGGCGTTGACGTGGGTGATGGGAATCTTGAAGCCGCGCGCCAGGCCGCTGGTATAGCTCGTGCTGAACGATTCGTGGGGGTCGGCGGTGAAGCCGAGCTGGTTGTTGGCAATGATGTGAATCATGCCGCCCACGTCGTAGCCCTGCAGCCGCGACAGATTGAGCGTCTCGGCCACGATGCCCTGCCCGGGGAACGCGGCGTCGCCGTGAATCAGGATGGCCAGCACCTCGTGCTTGCGGTAGGTCGGCGCACCCGGGTGCTTCGCATCGGTCAGGGCCGCGCGGGCCATGCCGTTGAGCACGGGATCGACCGCCTCGAGGTGGCTCGGGTTGGGCGGCATCGAGAGGATCAGCGTGTCGGGTGCCGAGCCGTTCCGGGCCACGCGGGCACCGGCATGATACTTGACGTCGCCCATCCAGCCGATGTCGACGCGGCCTTCCAGCGAGAAGAGCGGCTCCTTGAACTCGGCGAGAATCTGCGCGTACGGCTTCTGCATCACGTGCGCCAGCACATTGAGGCGTCCGCGGTGGGCCATCGCAATCATCACGTGCTTCACGCCGGCTGACGCTGCGTCGTTGATGATCTCATCGAGGATGGGAATCATCATGTCGAGCCCTTCCACCGAGAAGCGTGTCTTGCCGGTGAAGGTGCGGTGCAGGAAGCGCTCGAAGCTGTCGACCTGCGTCAGGCGATCGAGCAGATCGCGCGCGTTGACGGCCGAGTGGGGCGGGCGGAAGTGGCCCGACTCGACCACGTCGCGCAGCCACTCGCGCTCGGCGGGCACGAACACGTGATGAAAGTCATGACCGGTGGTGCTGCAGTAGGTGCCGCGCAGGCGCTCGATGGCGTCGAGGGCGTGGGCCGCGCCGCGCGACGCCGGGCCGCCGACGAGGTCGGCGGGCAGCTGGCGCAGCGCATCGGCCGACAGGCCATGCGCCGCCGGGTCGAGTGATGGGTCACCGACCGGCTGGTGGAATCCGATGGGATCGAGTCGCGCGGCCAGGTGGCCGAAGCGCCGGATCGATTCGGCGAGGGTGTAGGCGGCGATGCCGGCGCGCACCGACGTGCCGTCAGTCGGTGCCGCAGTGGTGGCAGACGTCGAGGTCGTCTCGGGTGGGGGACCGCCGGCGGCGAAGGCCTGGCGGGTGGCTTCGTCGACCGACTGGGGGTCCTGCTGATAGCGTTCGTACAGTTCCAGCACGTACCCGGCATTGGCGCCGGTAAACTGTTCCCACGGGTTCATAAGTCCATTATCTTAGGCGAACGGCTCGTTCCCATCCACGTCTCCCGCGCATTCCATTCATCGAAAACCCATATGCACCCACGACCCACCCACGACGATGCCAACCTGATCCTCCGGCTGTACGAGATGCGCCGTGAAGACCGCATGCGGAAGGCCCGCGCCTGGTTTGCCTCGACGTGCAAGGGTGTGCACACCTTCGAGGCCCTGATGGCCATCGCACCGGGCGGCAGCGACGAGAACGCCTCGTTCCGCATGGTCGTGTCCTACTGGGACCTGGCGGCGTCGTTCGTGACCAGCGGGGTGCTGCACCGCGAGCTGTTCTTCCAGAGCGGGCGCGAGATGCTGGTCGTGTGGGTGCGCCTGCGGCAGCTGCTGCCCTCGCTGCGCGCCGCGTACAAGGACCCGAACTACATGCGCAACCTCGAGACGGTGGGGCAGGAGTTCGCCGATTACATGAAGGCCGCCGATCCGGACGCCTACGAGGCGTTTGTCGCGCGCATCAGCTAGCGGCCCAGGCCGACGCTGAACTGGACATGAAGACGAGGGCGGCCGCCGCTGAGCGGCCAGCCCACGTCGAGCGAGGCCGTTCCGCCGGCCAGCTGCAGGAACAGCCCGCCCCCGGCACCCCAGGTGAGCGCCTCGTCGCGCAGCCGCACGCCGGCGGGTGAGACGGCGGCCCCGTCGAGGAAGGCGCGCAGCCCGGCGCGGTCGAGCGCGCTGCTCCCCCTGGAGATCCGCAACTCCCCGGATACGGCCGTCGTGTTGTCGCCCACGGCCGCTCCCGGGCGCACCCCGCGCAGGTTGAGGGCTCCGCCGAGCAGCGCCTGCTCCCAGGCGGGCAGCGGGGCCGAGGCCCTCGTCGTGCGGGCGCGCAGCGCCAGCACCACCGACCTGCCTGGGCCGCCGCCCGATGCGCCCGCGGCGTTTCCGTCATCATCCCCCTCCCGGTCGGCCGGCGGTGCCGCCGGGCGCCCGGCGACCCACCCGGAGAGGGGCAGCAGGAACGTCACATCGGCGCTCGTCCTGCGAATGGGCCGGGCCGACCGTCCATCGAGGTGCAGCCAGTCGACGCCCGCCCCGGCCCGCATCCCCGGGGCAGTCGCATAGTCGTCAGCCCGCGGGTCGATGACGGTCGAGACACCGCCCGTCCATTGCCGCGCGTCGGTGTCGGCAAACTGCACCAGGCTCCGGCGAATGGCCCCTGACACCCGCCACCAGCGCCGGGGTGACAGGTCGGCCGTGACCCACCCGGTGCGCCGCGTGTCGGCCACGTCATAGAAGGGGTTGATGCGGCGGGTGAGGCCCCCGCCTGCCCGGACCTGCCCGCGCACCGGTCCGGAAAGGAACTGGGCGGCCTCGACGGCGGCCTTGCGCTCGCCCCCCCAGGTCAGTGGCACCGAGATGTTCATGTTCCGCCAGGGGCGGTCGACGAGGGTCGGCCGCACCCCGTAGGTCGCGCCATACCCATCGTCATACTGCAGGATCGGGCCGAGCATGAGCGCGGCACGGAGGCGGCGTGCGAGGCCGGGTTCGAGGGCTGCGTCCGAGACACCGGGCCGCTCGACGACGACGATGACCAGCAGGAGGGGACCGGCCTCGTCGAGCGACCGCAGGCGCGTCTGGACGGTGACGTCGGCAAACCGCCCCGAATCGCGCAGACGGCGCTCGACCTCCACGACAAGGGCCGCCGTCGCCGTCTGGCCCGGGGTGATGCCTGCCAGCGTCAGCACCTGGTCGGTCGGTGTCGTGTGGTTGCCATGCACCAGCACCGCTTCCACCACGCCCTGTGCGGAGGCCGAGCCCGCCCAGAGGAGCAGCAGCACCACACGCACGAATGCACGCAGCATGAGCGGTCTCCGGTCTACTTGACCAGGCGGGTCCCGATTTCCGCCCGCTTGTGGTTGAAGTAGGTCAGCCGCCAGCGTGCTTCGATCGGCCCCACAGGCGACTGCAGGCGAACCGTGGTTTCGGCGACCGTCGGCAGCCAGACCTCCGGCAGCACCTCGGACAGGGTCATGGTCGTGCGGCCATCTGTGACGCGTGCCAGCCACTGGCCCGGCAGGAAGCCCAGTTCGATATCGTCGAATTCATAGCGGACGATCTGCGAGATCGCCGGGTCGATCCAGAGCGTGACCAGCACGGCCTTGTTGACGCGCTCCGTGATCCGGTCGTCACGCTCGCGGGCGCGGCGGTTGGGGCGCGCCCGGCCCGACTGGAACAGGGCCGTGGGGTAGTACTCGACCTTCACGACCTGGCGGCCGGCCAGCGTGTCCCGACCGACCAGGCCGTAGCGGCCGGGCTCGTGCGCGAGGTCGAGCAGGAACGAGTTGTTGACGAGGAAGTACGGTCGCACGGCTGTGGCCAGCGCTGCGGCTGTGTCGTCGCCGGCAGGTGCCCCGGTGACGTCCTCCCGGGCCGGTTCACGCTCTGGCTGGGGCTCGCTGCGCCGTCGTTCGCGGGTGACGAACGCCGTCTCCCTCGACCGGCGTTCGGCCTCGCCGACGGCCCGGCCGTTGAGGCGGGTCGGGCTCCGCACAAAGACCCCATCGCGGGGGAACCACGAGTACTCGTGGCGCTCGGTGAGAATGCGCGCCCCGGAGGGCCCGATCACTTCGGCCTCTGATCGCTCGTCGAGGACGATCTGCGGCAGGGCCTTCCAGCTGGTGTCACGGCGGGCCAGGGCCCGCATCATCAGGGCGTCGAGATCAGACTGCGCCGTGCGCACCGGCACGGTGGCGGCGCCCAGCGAGGCGAGGACGATCAAGGCCGCCAGGCAGGGAAGGTATGCTGTGGGCCGTATGCGATTTGCCATGCTGGGATCCGGCGCAGTGGGAGGATATTTTGGCGCTCAGCTGGTGCGCGCCGGCCACGAGGTGACGTTCATTGCACGCGGGGCCCACCGGGATGCCATCCGGACCGGCGGCCTGACGGTGCGGAGCCCGATGCTGGGTGACTTCACCGTGCAGGCGCCGGCTGAGGCGGACACAGCGGTGGTCGGACCGGTCGACGCGGTGATCGTCGCCATCAAGACCTACGATAACCCAACGGCCTACCCCATGATTGCGCCGTTGCTGGGGCCGGACACGGTGATCCTGACGCTGCAGAACGGCGTCGACAACGTCGAGCGGCTGGCGGCGCTGTACGGAGAGGCCCACGTGCTCGGGGGCACCACCTATGTGGCAACGGCCCTTGAATCGCCCGGCTGCATCGTGCAGACCGGCGTGCACCGGTCGATCATCTTCGGCGAGGTCTTCGGACCGCGCGGCCTGACGCCGCGCGTCGAGGCCCTGGCCGCGGCACTGTCGATGGCCGACATCGAGGTGCGTGCGGTGCCGGATGCGCGTACGCCACTGTGGGACAAGTTCGTGTATCTCGTACCCTTCTCGGGGTTCACCGGCGCTGCGCGCCTGCCGATCGGCTTCCTGTGGTCGTCGCCGCAGGCGCGCGAGATGTTCTACGCCGCCGCCCGCGAGGTGGCGGCCATCGCCCACGCCGAGGGCATCAGCCTGTCGCCCGATCGGTGGGAGACCCTGCAGCACTACATGGACCACATTCCACACGGCACGCGGTCGTCGCTGCTCATCGACCTCAGCCAGCAGAAGCGCATCGAGGTCGAAGCCCTGCAGGGCGTGGCGCTCAGGAAGGCCGCGGCGCACGGCGTGCCGACGCCGATCATCGCGACGCTGTATGCCGCCCTCCATCCCTGGGCGGCCGGCACGCCCCAGGCCTAGCGTGCACCCGTGCTGACCACCGTCTCGTTTTCGCTGATGGCCATGGCCGCGCTGGGCGGCGTGGTGGCTGGCGCCCTGGGGGGCATGCTCGGGCTGGGCGGCGGCGTGTTCCTCGTGCCGCTGCTGGTCCAGGGCCTGGACGTGCCGATGCCGCAGGCGGTGGCCGTCAGCCTCACCACGGTCATCGCGACGTCGAACGCCGTGTCGGGGGCCTCGGGCAGCCGGGCCCTCATCAACCTGCGCATGGGCTTCATGCTGGAACTGCTGACCGCCGCGGGCGGCCTGCTCGGCGGGGTCGCCGCGACGCTGCTGCCGCAGCGCACGCTGATGATCACCTTCAGTGTCGTGATGACCCTCATGAGCCTCATCACGTTCCTGAGGCGCGACCATCAGAATGCCCTGCCCGAGGACGCCGACATCGGGCCGTGGGGCGGCCGCTATACCGACGAGCAGACCGGTCGGCTCGTTGTCTATCGCCTCGAGCGGATGCCAGTGGCCGTCGGCACGTCGTTTGTGGCTGGCACGCTGTCGACGCTGCTCGGCCTCGGCGGCGGCGTCATCAAGGTGCCGGTGCTCAACGCCTGGTGCGGCATCCCGATGCGCGTGGCCTC
>Ga0315900_10012445_pt1 | contig 10432 bp, 12 predicted proteins | sample LakEriMetagenome_FD_203521 | JGI IMG/M metagenome (GOLD analysis project Ga0315900, IMG submission 203521) | Freshwater fungal communities from buoy surface, Lake Erie, Ohio, United States - Buoy 12 MA114 | ecosystem: Environmental > Aquatic > Freshwater > Lake > Lake biofilm | place: USA: Lake...
GTCGTGCCCGGGCCGCATATACTCCCGCCATGCCCGCTGTCGTCGTCTGTGGTCTCGGTCGGTTCGGCCTCCAGGTGGTGGAGGCGTTGCGCGGCTGCGGCTGCACGGTCTCGGTCATCTCCGACGATCGCACGAGCCAGGAGCGGATCGAGCGGGCCGCCGCGGCCGGAGCGCGGATGGTCACGGGCGACTTTCGCACGCCGTCGGCCCGCCGCGACGCCGACGTCGCACGCGCCCGGGCCGTCGTGCTCACCGGCGCCAGCGACGTCGATAACCTGGAGACGGCACTCGAGATCCGCGGCGAATCGCCGCACGTCCGCGTCGTGATGCGGCATTCGCAGGCGCGTCTTTCGCGGCGGTTCGAGGCCGACTTTGGCATCGCCGCGGCCCTCGCACCGGCCGATCTGGCCGCCGACTCGTTCGTCGAGGCGGCGCTCGCAGCCCCCGCGGCCTCGCCGCTGCCGTCCGCCGATCGCCGACTGTCCCCGCCCAGGCGGCCGATCCGCACCGAGTTTTTCGCCATCCCGCTCCTGCTCGTGGGCATCTACGCCACGGCGATCGTCGTCTTTCGCCACGCGCTCGGCCTGTCGTGGATCGATGCCACCTACTTCGCGACGACGGTCGTCACGACAGTCGGCTTCGGTGACATCAACCTTCTCGACGCGCCAGCCTGGGTGAAGCTGTTCGGTGTGGGTTTGATGTTCGCCGGGGTGCTCTTGATCGCCGTCACGGCATCGCTCCTGGCCGTGTTCGTGGTGACGGGCACCGCCGACCGGCTGCGGAACGAGTTTCGTGCCCGCCGGTTGCGGAATCACGTGGTGGTCTGCGGCCTGGGGGCCGTCGGCACGGCCGTGGCCCGTGACCTCTACGACCGTGGTAGCCGCGTGGTGGTGATCGATCCCACGGCCGACGACGAGCTTCACCGTGAGACGAACCCCCGGTGTCCGGTGATCGTGGGCGATGCGACGCGGCCGGTGATCCTGCACCGCGCCGGCATCGAGCGGGCCCGAGCGTTGATCGCCTGCACGAGCAACGACGCCCTGAATCTCGAAATCGGCCTCACGGCCCAGTCGGTTGCCGAGGCACGCCGGCCGGGCGGATCGCTCCGGCTCGTGCTCCGCTGTTTCGACGCCGACCTGGCCCGCCGGATCCATGCGGTGTCGGACAACTACACGCTCCTCTCGGAGGCGGCCATCGCCGCCGACGTCTTCGTGGCGCGGGCGCTGGCCGACGGCGGCTGACATTCGATCCGGCTATGCCGCCGCCACCAGCATCCAAACGGCCAGCGCGGCCCGTAGCGACCAGAGCAGCGTCCGCAGCCAATTCGACCGGACGAGTGAGGCCACCGTGTCGGCGGCATGCCCTTCCCGCGCGAGCCGGGCGTGGAGCGGCACCTGCACGATCGCGGTCGAGAGCCAGAGTGCGACCACGAGCACAAGCCCGGCAATCGTGAGCCAGCGAGGCAGGCCCGGTGGTGGCGACCAGGCAAGAGCCGCGGCCGTGAGGCCCTCGACGAGCATGAACGGAATCACGACCCGGGCAGTACGGGCCTGATTGTCATCGGCGAAGACCTTGGACCCCTCGCCTTCGGTCCGGGCGAAGAGCGGATAGTGGACGATCTGCACGAACCAGATCAGGCCACACATGGCAGCCGAGGCAACGGCCTGCGCCGCGAGCACAAGTTCCGTGAGCGTCACGATGCCTTGGCCCGTCGCTGTCTGACCTCACCGGCGGTCGCGCGAATGCCACCGAAGCCGTGGGCCCGCGCGGCATGATAAAGGATCAGACCGAAGGGCACCCACCAGATGATGTCGTTCGTGGGAAGCGTGGCTCCGAAGCCGACGGGCACGTCTCCCTGCAACACGCCCATCACGTATCCCAGCGGTCCGAATATCTTCCCGAGAAAACCCACGAGTACGATCGGCCAGTGGCGAAACGGATCGCTCGCCGCGGCCAGGTAGCCGATCCCGTAGACGCCCACGATCATCCCGACGCACTGCCAGATGAACGGGTAGTTGGGCTGGTCGAGCCCCGTGAGGTCGAAGAGCCAGCGGGGATGCAACACGGTCAGCCCGCCCCAGGCGAGGTTGTAGATGCCGGCCGCGATGAGCCACCGGGTCATCCAGGTCGGAGCGGTGGATGCGGAGGAGCCGAACATGGGTGTTCCTGAAAGCGTGGGGACCGGCACCCGCCGGCTGTCAGAGAAACCGCAGCCGGCGGCCCGGTGCAACACCCCCGTGCCGATCTTGAGGCCCTGCCGGGCGGTTGCTACCGTTCCGCCCCGGAGAAACCGCCATGCCTCGTCGTTTTGCCCGTGCGGCCGCCGCCCCACTGCCCTGGCTTGTGCTCGCGGCATGCCTCGTGGCTCGCCCCTGCGCTGCCGAGCAGCCCGACGGCACGCTCGCCGGCATGATCACCGGTCATCCGGCGCTCGAGCGGGCCCCGCGGGTGACCGCCACGAAGGACGGCCGGCCGGGCGACGCCATCAACGTGGCCTTCATTGGCACCGACACGGAACTGCATCGAGCGTTGGCCGTCGCTGGCTGGTATGCCGCCGACCCGATCACCCTCCGCACGTCGGTGCGAATCGCCGCCGACGTCGTGCTCCGCAAGCCCTATGCGCACGCGCCGGTCAGCGACCTCTATCTCTGGGGCCGCCGGGAGGACTATGCGTTCGAGCAGCCCGTGGGCGACAGCCCGAAGCAGCGTCATCATGTGCGGTTCTGGAAGTCGGCCGAGGTGGACGACAAGGGCGAGCCCCTGTGGATCGGTGCGGCCACGTTCGACGAGCGGGTGGAGATCAGCCGTGAGGCCGGCGGCATCACGCACCGGATCGGTGCCGACATCGACAGCGAGCGAAACAAGCTGCTCGTCGATACCCGCAACTCGGGCACGCTCGACGGCTTCTACTGGGTGGATCGGTTTCACCGGCACCGCGAGGGTCGCAACGGCGGCGGCGACCCCTACTTCACCGACGGCAGGCTCGCCGTGGGCGTCATCATCGTGAAGTAGACCGTCGCGCCGGCCATGAGCAGGCCGAAGAGCACGATCAGCGCGAGGGCGATGCCCATCATGCAGCCGGCGCTCGCGTCGTCGCGGGAGAGATCGGCGAGCTGCCGCTGGTTGAGCGTCGTCGAGTCGGCCGTCGCGCTGGAATCGGCATGCTGCGACTGGTGACGGTTCACCGCGGTGTCCATCGCCAGGAGCAGACTCCGCGCCTGGCGAAAGAAGGCCAGCGGAAAGACCACGGCCATCACGAGGCAGGCCCCGAGCGCCGTCTGCTGCGGCAGCCCCAGGCCCAAGACGAGCGCGGCATAGAGCAGGCCCGTGAGGATCACGGTCACGCCGTAGTTGATGTAGATGGAGCCGAGGTAGAAGCCCGGCTCACGGCGAAACGTGAGTCCGCAGGCCGAGCAGCCGTCGTGCATGCGAAACCAGCCGCGGAACAGCCGGCCGTGGCCGCACCGCGGGCAGCGAACCGCGAGGCCGCGGAGGAAAGCCCGGAGTCGAGATGATTCACTGTTCATACGGTGGGCCCATCACTCCGTGACGGGCTGACTGACCGGGTGCGGAGTGACCGGGCTGATTTCTGGCGGTCGCGGAGGACGCCCTACGGTATCATGCCAACCCACCGGCAGGCCGCCGATCCCACCGCACGGACCGCATGACCCCTCCCGACTCCCAGGCTGGCGTTCCGGCGTCGTCCGGCTCCCGTCTCCTGCCCGTCAGTCTCATCACGCTCGGCCTGCTGGCCTGCGCGGTGCCGTTCATCATCCGGGCGGCGATCGCCGTGATGGGGGCCGATTCAACGACGCCGATCGAGTGGGTGCCGGCGACCTTCCCGCCCCGGCAGGCCTACCAGCAGTTCACGAGCCGGTTCGAAAGCGGCGACGTCGTGGTGGCGTCGTGGCCCGGTTGCACGCTCGGGGCGCCCGCCATCGACCGGTTCATCGCCGCGGCCAGCGGCACGGCCGCGCCCCGCGACCCGCAGGGGCGGCCCTGGTTCGAGCCGATCGTGGCGGGATCGACTGTGCTCGAGCGGCTGACGGCCCCGCCGTTGTCGCTCGACCGCGAGACAGCGGTCGACCGCCTGCGGGGCATGCTCGTGGGGCCCGACGGCGAGACGACCTGCATCGTGATTCCCTTCACACAAGAAGGCCTCTTCGATCGCCGGCGGGCCGTCGCCTGGATTCGCGACACACTCCTCCAGACGGCGACGACGAAGGCGTCCGACCTTCACCTCGCCGGCCCCGTCGTCGAGAACGTTGCGGTGGACGAGGCGAGCGGCGACAGCCTCCGGCTCTACGGCGCACCGGCCGCGGCCGTGATTCTCGCGCTCACCTGGTGGTCGCTGCGATCGCTGCGGTATGCCCTGCTCGTGTTCGTGTTGTCGCTGCTCTGCGTGGGCGTCTGCTTCTGGTCGCTGCATGCCTGGGGCGACCGGATGAACCCGGTGCTGATCGTGATGCCGCTGCTCGTGCTCACGCTCGGCGTGTCGGGGGGCATTCATCTGGTGAACTATCTCGTCGAGGCTGCCGAGACGGGGCCGCGGCGGGGCGTGGCTGCCCGGGCGATCGCCCTCGGCTGGGTGCCCTGCAGCCTGTCGGCCGGGACGACGGCGCTCGGCCTGCTCTCGCTGATCGTGAGCGAACTCGAGCCGATCCGCGTGTTCGGCTTTCATGCCGCGTTCGGTGTCGTCGCCACGCTCGCGGTGCTCTTCCTCGTGGTGCCCGGCATCTTCGAGCGGTGGCCGATCAGCGGCCGCGCGGATCATGCCGCCGTCGAGTCGGCGGGGCCGTCGTGGTTGGCCGACAGGGTCGTGCGGCGGGCCATGCCGATCACGGCCACGGCGATCGTCGCCCTCGCGGTGGCCGGTGTCGGTGTGCCGCAGATTCGGGCGTCGGTCGGCATCGACACGCTCTTCACGTCGGAGTCGGCCGTATTCCGCGACTACCGCTGGCTGGAGGAGCGCATCGGGCCCTTGGCACCGATCGAAGTGGTGGTGCGGTTTCGGGAGTCGTCATCGCTGCGGCCCGCGGAGCGGCTCGACATCGTGCGGGAGGTTGGTACCGCGCTGGAAACGTTGCCGGGCGTGAGCGGCCTCACGTCGGCGGCGCTCTTCCTGCCCGATCTGCCCGAGGCCTCGGGCCTGCGCGGGGCCGTGCAGAAGGCGGCGGTGGCCCGCAGGCTCGAATCGAACCTCACGCAGCTGGCCGACATGAGCCTGATCCGCGAGGCGGACGGCGAGCAGCTCTGGCGGGTGACGGCCCGGGCATCGGCGCTCGCTGGCCTCGACTACGGCGAGTTCTTGCGACGGGTGCAGTCGGTGGTCGATCCGATCGTCGTGAGCCACGGCGGCAGTGCCGCCGGTGTGGCCGCCGACTGCACCGGCGTGCTGCCCTTGATCAACGCCATCCAGAAGACGCTGCTTGGCGACCTCTTTTCGAGCTTCGTATCGGCGTGCGTGGTGATCACCGGCGTGATGATGGTCGTGGAGCGGAGTGTGATTGCCGGGATCATGGCGATGATTCCGAACGTGTTTCCGATGATCCTGCTCTTTGGTCTCTTGGGCTGGGTGCGGCTGCCGCTCGACATCGGCAGCACGATGACGGCCTCGATCGCGCTCGGCATGGCGGTGGACGGCACGTTTCATTTCCTCACGTTCTTCCGCCGCGGCCTCGCCCGGGGCGGGTCGGACGCGGCGGCTACCACGTCACGGACAAACCCTGCTCCGGCTGCCGTCCGCACCGCCGCCGTGCATGAGGCCTACCGTCATTCCGCTACCGCACTTGCCCAGAGCGCGATCGTCTGTGGCCTCGGCATCCTCGTGTTCGCCGCCAGTTCGTTCGCCCCGACGCGGCGGTTCGCCTGGATGCTCTCGCTCCTCGTGTGGGCCGCGCTCATCGGCGATCTCGTGGTGCTGCCCGCCCTCCTCGCCGGCCCCGCCGGCAAATGGTTCCGCCCGCGGTAAGCCTGCGGCTTCTGTTTGTGGAGGCGCCGACTAGCAGTCTGCATACGGCCGCCCTGCTCAACGGTCCGTTGAGCTCCGCGAATTTCCGCCGCAAAGCTGCGGCTGCGTTCCCTGCCCGCGGGACTGACGGTAGACTCGTGAGCTCGGACGCGGCAGTGGCGTATTCGCCTGCCGATTCCGGAGGGTAAGCGAATGGCTAGCGGCGACACTGGAAATCTGCCCGCCTAGCCCCCTCCGAATCACGTTTTCACCGCTGAAAACGTAGCGTTCTTGCGATTCTCGCAACGCTGAAAACGCCTTGTTTCTCCGATCCGATTGACCCCACGTTTTCCCGTGCGTTATCGTGCTTTCTCTTTCGGTTGCATCCCCGTGGGGGAGACAAGCCGGGGGAGACAAAGGGGAGACAACATGAGCACGACACGCGGCGACATCGGCAGTGTGAGGGCGTTTCCGTTTACCGAAAGCCGCATCGAGGATGCGATCCGGCTAGTGGCCGCCGGCACGGTGCAGACCAAGGCCGACGGCCGGCGGTACTGGCGCGACGAGGGCAGCCCGCACGGGTTGATCGTGCTAGTGGGGGCCAGGGCCGCCACGTATTACCGACTGCACAAGCAGGCCGGGAAGAAGATATTCACCCGCATTGGTGATGCCACGGCCATGCGTGTGAGCAAGGCCCGCGAAGCCGCGTTGAAGCTGGCCGGCGGTGACGCAACAGCGGCGGCAAAGCCGATGCGTGTTCGTACCGATGGGCTGACGATCTCGCAGGCGTGGAAAGCCTACATCGCGGATGTGGAGAGCGGCGATTTCATAGCCGGCCGCAAGCCGACCGCAGCCTCTACCATTGCGTCATACAAAATCCTATTCGATGCCCACGTGGGGCGGCCGTTCGGCACCAAAAGCCTGCACTATCTGGCTAAGAACGTGCCCGAGTTGCACCGCAAGTTGAAAGATAAGCCGGCGACGGCCAACCGGCTTGTGCAGGTGATCCGCAATCTGTTCATGCACGCGGCTCGCACCGGGAAGTGGGATCAACCCAATCCAACGCTCGATCCGGTGACGTGTCGAGGCATCAAGAAATACGCGGTGCCATCCCGCGAGCGGCACCTAACAACCGCAGAGGCAGCCCGTGTGCTCGCATTCGCGGCAACAGAGCCGCAGCCGTGGAAAGACTTTTGGCGGCTGTTGATTCTCACGGGCGTGCGGGCATCGACGCTACGCGAGATGAAATGGGCGCACCTCGATCTGCGAGCGACCGATTCATGCTGGGCCGTGCCCACGACGAAAAACGGCGATCCGCAGTTGGTGCCGCTAACGGAGACAGCGGCCGCCATTCTCCGCGAGCGATTGGGTGCCGCACCGAAACACAAGGGCAAGCCGGCAAGCGTGTGGGTGTTCCCGATGCGGGACGATCCGAAAGCCTGCATCTCCGATCTCGATCATGCGTGGAACCGCGTCAAGGAAAACGCGCCACTCGACGGCGTGCGGATTCACGATCTGCGCCGCACTGCGGGATCGTGGGCCACGCAAGGCGGTGCTCCCCTGCCCGCCGTGGGCAAGCTGCTGGGCCATCGGTCGCATAACTCGACGGCGGTTTACGCTCGCGCCGATACGAAGGCCGCGCGGGCCGCTGCGGAGATCGTTGAGGCACGGCTACAGGAAGCGGAGGCCAGGAAGTGAGCAAGGCAAAAAAAGAGCGTTCCGGCAGCCGCACCAAGCAACTGTGTTTCTTTCCCGAAGCCCCGTTGCGGGCCGCAGAGGAAGTGGACGCGGAGGTATTGCAGGCGATTGCCGGCGTGGCCACGGGGCTGCCCGGTGAGATCGTAAAAGCGTTGCGGAGGGTTGCGCAGAGCGTCAGCGGTCAACACGCAGCCGCTACGGAGTGGGATACGTTCAAGGCCAATCGCGACCGCATCAATCCCAAGGTGCGGGGCGCAATGGGCATGGATAGATTGGAAAACGAGTTCATCGAGGATCTCGTTTTACGGGCGGCGGAATCCGGGTTCTGGCTGGCGTTGCAGCGGTACAGCAAGCATCTACGCGGCAGCAAGGAAGCAATGGCGTTTCTTAGTGCCCGTGCTGCCGGTGCGGACAAGGGGCGTGCGGTGCAGCAACGCGACAAGGCCAACCGCTCGCAACGCATTCAAGCCATGTTCAACAGCGGCATGGAACCTCCCGCTATCGCAGCCGATCTGCAATGCAGCATCTCGACCGTCTACCGTGCGTTGCAGTGTGCTGGCAAAAAGACCGGCAAGGCATCAACGCAACGGCGTGGCCGCTAGCGGCTGAGATCACAATCCAACGCAGCATTCACCGGCCGCCATCGTGCGGCCGGTTTCTTTTCAAGAGCAATCCGGCCGCGCCACGTTCGCATCCGCTGGCCGTTGATTCGCAACCGCTAGCGGATGCGAAAACCTTGTGCGTAGTGCTTGCACCAATTTCCGTTGCACGTACCTTGCCCCCCACAAGTGGCCCCCCACGCAAGCTAGTGCCACCCCGTGACGCAAGGAGTGCAGAGATGACAACGAAAGCAAAGCCCGCAGCCGCCGTTGCGGCTGACCGTCGGTTGTGGACGCGGCGGGAAGCCGCTGAGTACCTGGGTGTGAGTCCGGCCACACTCTCGCGTTGGGCGGCGGATCGCACCGGGCCGCCGTTCGTCAAGCTGCACGAAGGCGAGCCGGGGGCGGTGCGATACCCGTCCGATCTCATGGCGGAGTTCGTGGCGGCCCGCATCAAGCAACCCAAGGCATAAAGGCCGCCGGCATGGATGCTGCACACGACGATCCGCCGTTCGATCTGCCTGCCCCGCGTGTGCTCGCGGATGCGTGCATGGCACGGGCGTGGGATGACGAAACGCCAGACCGCGAGCGGCTGTTGCTTGAACAGGCCGCGCTAACGATCACGCATCTACTCGCGCGGCTCGCGGTGGCGACTGAGCACGCGGAGGCCAGGGCAACGAACACCCGGCGGTGAGGTGCCGACGGGGAACCCAGTGAGCAGTGAGGAAACCGAAAGTGAAAACGCAGTCCGTTTCGCAGAGTGTGATCGAGGCCCGCGTGCGGCGGGCATTGGGCCGCGACGGTGAAGTGCTCCGAAAGACAAGGCCAGGGCAGACGTGGGCAAAGGTTGATTTAGGCGACTACTACACGGTCGATCCGTACACGCGATTCCCAGACCGGCGGCACTGCGATCTCGCGCAGTTGGCCCGCGAGTGCAACGTGCTGCGGCCCGGTGAGGTGATCGAGGAGTGAGATCGCACCGCCCACTAGCGGCAGGCCCGTGCGAGCCGGGCCGGGCGGGATGAGCCCGAGGTGAGGTGCTTCGGGCCGGATCGAGGTGTAAAAGACGAAAGGATTCTCCCATGAACACGTTGGCCATCGGAAAGCAGTTTGCGAACGCAGTTGCGGATCACATCTCTCGCGAGATGTTCCCGCCGCACCGTGGCGTGATCGAGGTGCGGAACCCGTTCGGCGGCCGTTGTCTCGCCGCGTTCGGGAATGACGGCTACAGCCAAAGTGGCCGCACGCGGGGCTACGCGAATGCACTGCTAGAGGAACTGGGCAGGCATGATCCGGTTTTGGGCATCGACAGCGACAACGGCTACACGTGGGCCATCGTCGTGCCACTCGATGACGATACCGATGCCCCGTTTCTCAACGCGGTGATCGAGCATGAGTTGTATGTGAGGTATCGCGAGGCTCGCGGCCTAGCGCATGACGATGGTGTAGTGCTCGCCCGCAAGTCGATCTGTGATCGTGAGATCATCGAGCACACCGACGGCGAACCACTGACGATCAGCGGTTGGGAATCAGTGAACTGAGAGCCGCAGCCGCCCCCGCGACGGGTAATGCCGGCTCGATGCCGGCGGGCGGGATGACCGTGGCGTGTGTCACGGCGAGGTGAGGTGAAGCAAGAGGAACACGGCTATGGCAACGGCAACTCTGACGATGGCAGACATGATCGAACGAGCCGAGCGAGTTGGGTTTAGCAACGCGGCAACGCTGCTGCGATTCGCGGCGAAGGTGCTACATGCAGACATCGAGGAGATGGCCAGGTGGGTCGTTATTTGCGCTATTGATGCCGCAGAGGCAGAACTGCGAGACGCAGTTGATGCGGGCGACGATATGAATGTGGTCGATGCGAGACTGGCAGCCCTTCGGCTGCGTCTGGGTATTTCCGGCGTTCGTGACATCTTCGCTGCGGGGTCGATGGCGGATGATGCCGTTGACGAGCACGTTAGCGGGGCCGCTGAGGCACGGGCCGCGCAGGTTCTCGAAAGTGCTGCCCAAGCGTGCTACGTGATCGCGTTTCAAAAAGACGGCATGAGTGCATGACAACGCCGGCCGCCGCGATAGGCGCGGCGCCCGTTCGATCCGGGCCGGCGAACTGACGATGCCCGTCGTGAGGTGCGACGGGCCAGCATGGACACAGGAGTAAATCATCATGGTGGCGATCCGAAACGAA
>Ga0315900_10012449_pt1 | contig 10431 bp, 8 predicted proteins | sample LakEriMetagenome_FD_203521 | JGI IMG/M metagenome (GOLD analysis project Ga0315900, IMG submission 203521) | Freshwater fungal communities from buoy surface, Lake Erie, Ohio, United States - Buoy 12 MA114 | ecosystem: Environmental > Aquatic > Freshwater > Lake > Lake biofilm | place: USA: Lake...
GCGCGTAGCCACCCGCCTCGTCGTGCGCATGCCGGTAACCACCGCCATGTCCCATCGACTTCATCAGTTGGGTGGGCGCGTTGCGCAGGTGCATGGGAACCGGACGCGAGGGGTCGGAGGCCACCTGTTCGCGCGCCGCTCCCCACGCGCGGTAGGCCGCGTCGCTCTTGGGGGCGGCGGCCAGGTAGAGCACCGCATTGGCGAGCGCGAGGTCACCCTCCGGCGAGCCGAGTCGCTCCCAGGTCTGCGCCGCATCGAGCGCGATCTGCCATGCCCGCGGGTCGGCAAGCCCGACATCCTCGATCGCCATGCGCACGATGCGCCGCGCGAGGTAGCGGGGATCGGCGCCACCGTCGAGCATGCGCGCGAGCCAGTAGAGGGCCGCGTCCGGCGCGGAACCCCGTACCGACTTGTGCAACGCGGAGATCTGGTCGTAGAAGGCATCGCCGCCCTTGTCGAACCTTCGCGTGCGCTGCGCGAGGGCTCGCTGCACCTGCGCGGCGTCGAGGATCGCGGCCCGCTCGGCGCGCGCGCTCGCCGCCACCTGCTCGACCAGCCCGATCGCCCGCCGCCCGTCGCCATCGGCCTGGTCGACCAGCAGGGCCCGCGCAGCATCCTCGAGCGGGGGCAGCGGCGCCAGCGCAGCGAGCGCGCGCTCGATGAGCGTGGCGATCGCCGCCTCGTCGAGCGGGCGCAGCACGTGCACCACCGCCCGCGAGAGCAGCGCGGCGTTGACCTCGAAGGAGGGATTCTCGGTGGTGGCACCGATGAAGGTGACGAGGCCGGACTCGACGTGCGGCAGGAAGGCATCCTGCTGCGCGCGGTTGAAGCGATGCACCTCGTCGACGAAGAGGACGGTGCGCTGGCCGGCGCGAGCGGCTTCGCGCGCGAGGTCGATCGCCTCGCGGATGTCCTTCACCCCGCTCAGCACCGCCGAGAGCGCGACGATCCGCGCACCCGCCGCCTCGGCGAGAAGGCGCGCGAGCGTGGTCTTGCCGACGCCCGGCGGGCCCCAGAGGATCATCGAGGGCAGGTGGCCGGACGCCAGCGCCGATGCGATCGGCATCCCCGGATCCAGCAGGTGGCGCTGCCCGATCACCTCGTCGATCGTGCGCGGGCGCAACCGCTCGGCCAGCGGCGCCGTCGCCGACGGCTCGACCGGCGTCGATCCTGCGGCCCGATCGGCCCGGACGGGCGGGAGGTCGCCCCCGCTCCCGAAAAGGTCGCCGGTCATCGCGCCCGGTCGCCGGTCGCGGCGCGGCCGCTGCCCGGGCCGGGGTCGCGGGGCGATGATCGAGTCCGTCCGCCTGCGGGAGCGTCGTGCGCGGAGGCGCCCTCGCCCCGACAGGCCTGACCCTGCCGCCCCGCGGTCCGCCGACGCGGGGGCCGGAGGGCGATCATTCGGCGCGAATGCCCGCAGCCTTCACGAGCCGGGTGTAGGTCTCGATCTCGCCGCGGATCAGTGCGCCGAAGGCCTCGGGCGTGCCGCCGGCCGCCTCCGAGCCCTGCGCCAGCAACGCCTCGGCCATGCCGGGCAGCGCGAGCGTCGCCAGCAGGTCGCGATTGAGGCGGCGCACCCGTGCGGCCGGCGTGCGGGCCGGCACGACGATGCCCTGCCAGTTCGAGACCTCGAAGCCGCGCAGCCCGGACTCGAGCACCGTCGGCACGTCGGGCAGCGCGGCGCTGCGGGCACGGGTCGTGACGGCCACCGCGCGGATCCTGCCGGCCTTCACCTGGGGAATGGCCGGCGGCATGGTGCTGAAGATCGCGTCGACGCGCCCCGACATCAGGTCGACCAGCGCAGGGTTCGCGCCCTTGTAGGGCACGTGCAGCATCTCCACGCCCGCCGTCCTCAGGAACAGTTCGGCGGTCATGTGCAGCGAGGAACCGCTGCCCGCCGACGCATAGCTGTACTTGCCCGGGCTCGAGCGCGCGAGGGCGACGAGTTCGCCGACGCTCTTCACCGGCAGCGCCGGATTCACCGCGAGCAGCATCGGCGAGGTGACCAGCAGCGTGACCGGGGTGAAGTCGCGCAGCGGCGAGTACGGCAGGTCCGGCTTGAGCGCCGGGTTGTGCGCCAGCATGCCGACGCTGCCCAGCAGCAGCGTGTAGCCGTCGGGAGCCGCCTGCGCCGCGATCGACACCCCGACCGTGCCACCCGCGCCGGGCCGGTTGTCCACCACCACCTGCTGGCCGATCACCTCGACGAGGCGCTGAGCGATCGTGCGCCCCACGATGTCGTTCCCGCCGCCGGGGGGGAACGGCACCACCAGGCGCAGCGGCTTGACCGGGAAGGCCTCGCCCGCCACCGGCCCGCGCGCCTGCGCCGGCATGCTCCAGGCCGCGACGAGGGGCAGCAGCACCGCCGCCGCGAGGACGGCCCTCGCGCCCTCCCGGCTGCAGGGGGACGCACCGCTCGCGCCGTGCACCGGCCGCGTGGGGATGCTCATGGATGGATTCTCCTGGTGGCGATCGCCGCGACGCACTTCAGCGCCGCTCGTCGATCACGTCGGCCCCGCGCGGCGGGGCGAAGCGGAACAGCTGGGCGGCGAGGCGAGGATTGCGCTGCACCGCCTCGAAGCGCACCACGGTGCGGCCTCCGAGGCCGTCGACGATCTCCATCGCGGCGATCTCGCCTCGGGCAAAGCCCAGGCGCACCGCCGCGAACGCGCTCTCGCTGTCGCGCGGGACCGCCTCGATCCATTCCAGACCGTCCTTCGACGGCAGCGCACTGACCACGAAGGCCTTCTCCACCTCGTTGCTGCCGGCGAGCAGGGCCGCCGGCGTGCCGGTGAGGGCGCGATCGAGGCGGCGGACGGTCACCTGGTTGAGGTCGCGGTCGTGCATCCAGACCTGCTCGCCATCGCCCACCAGCAACTGCGAGATCGGGCTGTCGTACTCCCAGCGGAAGCGCCCCGGACGCGAGAACTGCATCGTGCCGCGCGCCTCCTGCACCCGCCGTCCCTTGGCGTCGAAGACCACCTGGCTGAACGTGGCCTGCGCCGAGCGCGTGCCTTCGATGAAGGCGCGCAGTTGTGCCGCCGCCGAAGGCTGGCCCGCGACCGGTGCGACCGGGCATGCGAGCAGCATCGCCAGCAGCCGGCGACGGCCGGCCCACGGCTCGCCGCGCGCATCTCGGGGGCGGGGCAGGCTCACAGCTGGCGGATCCTCTCGGTGTTCACCACCCGGCCGCCACGCAGCTGGATGATGGTGGTGAACGGGTCGGGGCCCGTGGGAAGGTAGTACCACGACTCCTGCAGCAGCCCGCGGTTGACCTCCTCGCCGCGATGGTCGGGCGGCCCTGCGCGCGAGATCAGTTCGCCCTCGCTCATGCCCCGTCGTATCCGGATGAAGGTCTCGAAGCTCATGCCGCGGGGGGCGATCTGTGCGCTGCCGCGGCGCGCATCGGAGGCACGCGCCGGCGGCTCGGCCCCGGCGGGTGCGGGGGCGGCCTCGCGAGCCGCAGGCGCCGGAGGCAGGCGCAGCGCCGGCTTCGGCGCCTCGATGCTGCCCGACAGGGGCCGCAGTTCCATCGGCTGCGAAGGGCGGCCGGCGGGAGGCGTCTGGCTGAAACTGGGCGAGCCGCTCTCGTCGATCGAGCGGTACACCTCCCCGCCCTGGGCGGGCAACGGCGCAGGCAGCGGTGGCGCCGTGAGTTCACCCGGGAAGGTGCCGCGCGCGGGCGGCGACTGCGCCCAGGCACTCGCGGCGAACGGCAGCGTGACGATCGCCGCGACGACGACCCCGGCGAGACGCACGTTCATCGCTCCTGCCCCGCCGGCACCAGGACCTCGCGGTTGCCGTTGGCCTGCATCGGCGACACGAGCCCCGATCGCTCCATCTGCTCGATCAGCCGCGCCGAGCGGTTGTAGCCGATGCGCAGGTGCCGCTGCACGAGCGAGATGGAAGGGCGCCGGGTGCGCAGCACCACGGCGACGGCTTCGTCGTACAGCGGGTCGTTCTCGCCGCCGCCCTCGCCTGCGTTGCCCGCGCCCCCACCCTCGTCCGCCGACTCGCCTGCGAGCACGGCGGGATCGTACTGCGGCTCGCCGAGCTTCTTGAGGTAATCGACCACGCGGTGCACCTCGTCGTCGGACACGAAGGCCCCGTGCACGCGCAGCGGATAGCCGGTCCCCGGCGGGAGATAGAGCATGTCGCCCTGGCCCAGCAGCGACTCCGCGCCCATCTGGTCGAGGATGGTGCGCGAGTCCACCTTGCTCGACACCTGGAAGGCGATGCGCGTCGGGATGTTGGCCTTGATGAGGCCCGTGATCACGTCCACGGAGGGGCGCTGGGTGGCGAGGATCAGGTGCACGCCGGCGGCCCTCGCCTTCTGGGCGAGCCGCGCAATCAGTTCCTCGACCTTCTTGCCCACCACCATCATCAGGTCGGCGAGTTCGTCGATCACCACCACGATCAGCGGCACGGGCGCGAGCGGCTCGGGCGCCGGTGGCGGCTCGGCATCGGGGCCGGCGGCGGCCCGCGCGGCGGCGTGCGCGGCGGCATCGAGCGGGTCGACCAGCGGCTGGCCGGCACGCTCGGCCTCGCGGATCTTCTGGTTGAGCCCGGCGATGTTGCGCACGCCCAGCCCGGACATGAGCTTGTAGCGCCGGTCCATCTCGCCCACGCACCAGTTGAGCGCGACCGCGGCCTCCTTCATGTCGGTGACCACCGGGGCGAGCAGGTGCGGGATGCCCTCGTAGACGGACAATTCCAGCATCTTGGGGTCGATCATGATCATGCGCACGTCGGCCGCGGTGGACTTGTAGACGAGCGAGAGGATCATCGCGTTGATGCCGACCGACTTGCCCGAGCCGGTGGTCCCCGCCACCAGCAGGTGGGGCATGCGCGCGAGGTCGGCCACCATCGGCTTGCCGCTGATGTCCTTGCCCAGCGCCACGGTGAGCGCGGAGCCGCCCTCGGCGTAGACCTGCGAGGAGAGGATCTCCGACAGGCGCACCATCTGGCGCCGCGGGTTGGGAATCTCCAGTCCCATGCAGGTCTTGCCGGGGATGGTCTCGATGACCCGGATGCTCGCCACCGACAGCGCGCGGGCGAGGTCGCGCATGAGCGCCACGACCTGGCTGCCCTTCACGCCGGTCGCCGGTTCGACCTCGTAGCGGGTGATCACCGGCCCCGGGTAGGCGGCGACCACCTTCACCTCGACCCCGAAATCGGCGAGCTTCTTCTCGATCAGACGCGAGGTGAACTCGAGCGTCTCGTTGCTCACCACCTCCACCGCGCCCTCGGCGGGGTCGAGCAGCTCGAGCGGCGGGACCGGCGAGTCGGGCAGGTCGGTGAAGAGCTTCTTCTGCTTCGATCGGATCTTCTCGCGCTCGACCCGCGGCGAGGGCTCGATTTCCAGGCGTGGCGGCTCGATGCGGATCGGCTCGTGCTGCTCCTGGCGCCGCAGTTCGACCTGCACCGACTCCTCGCGTGCCTCGGCCGCCTGGGCGCCGATGCGCCGGTCCTGCCAGGCGCGCCAGCGCGCCAGCGCGCCCAGCACGCCCACCTCGACGGCCGTGCCCACGCGCTCGACGACGACGATCCACGAGATGTTGAGGAACAGGCTGAGTCCGACCGCCATCGTCGCCACCAGCATGAGCGTGGCGCCGGTGAAGCCGAGCGCCGAGGCGAGCGCCGCGCTCAGCGCGAGTCCGACCATGCCGCCGGGCGCGAGCGGCAACGACGCGGTATGGGTATGCAGTCGAAGGGCCTCGATGGCGGCGCTGCCCACCAGCAGCAGCAGGAAGCCCGCCAGCGCGACCGCGGCGGTGCCGCGCTCGGGAATCGCTTCGTCGTCCCCGGGGAATTCCCGATCCCGGCGACCATCCATGCGATGGTAGGTGCGCCAGGTCAGGTGCAGGCACAGCGCGACCCACCACCAGGCCGACAGTCCAAACAGCCAGAGCAGCAGGTCGGCGATCCAGGCACCGGCGGCGCCACCCGCATTGCGCACCTCGGCCACCTGCGCGCTGTGCGACCACCCCGGATCGGCGCGGTCGTAGGTCTGCAGCACCATCGCCAGGTACACCACGGCGGCGACCAGCAGCAGCCAGCCCGACTCCCGGACGAGGGCTGCGATTCGTCCCGGCGTCAGGGCGAGGGCGGACGGTTCGGGCGCTTTGCGCGCGACTTGCGGCAAGGGGGGTTCCGGTGGAAGTTCGACCGGCCCAGTATACCGGCGCGGGCGGGTGCCGCCGCCCGGGCCACCGGCGCGTTCAGCGCGCCGTGCGCTCGAGTCCGGGGTGGAGCACCATGCGGTCGTCGACCATCTCGACCTCGCCCATCTCGACCAGGTCCTTCATCACGCGGCTGACCATCTCGCGCGAGGCGCCGATCATGCGGGCGATGTCCTGCTTCGTCACCCGCCGGCGGATCACGCGTCGTCCGTCGGGGCAGGATTCCGACATGTCGACCAGCGCGCGAGCGACCCGTCCGTAGACGTCCATCAGCGCGAGGGTCTCGATCTTCTTGTCGGCGCTGCGCAACCGCCCCACCAGGCAGCGCATGAACGCGAGGCTCATGTCGAAATTGCGGGCGAGGCTCGCCTTGAATTCGTCCTTGCCGACGACCACCAGTTCAGAGGGTTCCAGCGCCTCGATGCTCGCCGAGCGCGGGTGGTCGTCCACCAGGGACATCTCCCCGAAATAGTCGCCCGGCCCCATCAGCGACACGATGACCTCCTTGCCTTCGTCGTCGCTGATGCAGACCTTGGTGCGTCCGGAGGCGATCACGTACAGGGTGTCGGTGTCGTCACCCTGCGAGACGATGACCGCTCCGCGGGCGAAGCGCTTCATGCGCAGCGTCGCCGCCATGCGATCGAGCTCCGCCGGCGGCAGCACGGCGAAGAACGGCACGCGGGCGAGTGCGGCGACGATGACAGGGCTGGCGGGCAAGGCTTGGCATCCCGATCGAGGAGGACGGCGTCAACGGGCGACGACGCGGCCTCGAGGGCCGTCGGCCCGACCGCTGCCAGAGCGCCCCAACGCGACGCCGGGGTCAACGAAAGTATAGCCGTTCCTGCGAATGGCGCGCCGGGGCGGCCGGACCGGCGCCCGGCGGCGGGGCTGCGCCCAGCTGCGTCCGCCCGGCGACGAGCCGTTCAAGACCGGGTGACGCGGACGTCGCTCGCGCGGCACCGGTGCATGTGCCCCGTGGCGACCTTGCGCGACCGGCAGGATGCCACCGGCGGCGGCAGCCGGAGACTGCCGCGGCACCTCGCGCGATCGGCAGGGTGACACGCTGAGGCGCGCACCGCAGCGCCGGCCGCCGGTCCTCGCCCCGGCTACAATGCGCGGCCCGACCGACTCGCCCGGAGTGCCACATGTCCAGCAAGCCCCTGCGCCACGTGCGTCTGCTCATCCTCGGCTCCGGCCCCGCGGGCTACACCGCGGCGGTGTATGCCGCGCGCGCCAACCTCAAGCCGGTGATCATTTCCGGCTATGCGCAGGGCGGACAACTGATGACCACGACCGAGGTGGACAACTGGCCCGCCGACGTGGACGGCGTGCAGGGTCCCGACCTGATGGACCGGTTCACCCGCCATGCCGAGCGCTTCGGCACCGAGATCGTGTTCGACCAGATCACGTCGGTGGACTTCTCGCGCCGCCCGCTGCACCTGGAGGGCGACAACGGGCTCTACACCTGCGATGCGCTGATCATCGCCACCGGCGCCTCCGCGCGATACCTGGGGCTGGAATCCGAGCAGGCGTTCCTGGGGCGCGGCGTGTCGGGCTGCGCGACCTGCGACGGGTTCTTCTTCAAGGGCCAGCACGTGGCGGTCGTCGGCGGCGGCAACACCGCGGTCGAGGAAGCGCTCTACCTGTCGAACATCGCCGCATCGGTGACGATGGTCCATCGGCGCGACCGGTTCCGCTCGGAGAAGATCCTGATCGATCGCGTGATGCAGAAGGCCGCCAGCGGCAACATCCGCATCGAGTGGAACCACGAGGTCGACCAGGTGCTGGGCGACGACAGCGGCGTCACCGGGCTGCGCATCCGCGCCACGCAGGGCGGCGGCACGCGCGACCTGCCGGTGCAGGGCGTGTTCATCGCGATCGGCCACACCCCGAACACCGGCATCTTCGAGGGACAGCTCGAGATGAAGGGTGGCTACATCGTCACCCGCAGCGGGCTCGCCGGCAACGCCACCGCCACCTCGGTGCCGGGCGTCTTCGCCGCAGGCGACGTGCAGGACCACATCTACCGCCAGGCCATCACCAGCGCGGGGACCGGCTGCATGGCCGCGCTCGACGCCGAGCGCTACCTCGACGCCCAGCCCTAGCAGGCGCCTTCCGCGGGGGGCAGGCGCGCGATGGCCCGACAGGACGACCGTCCCGATAGCCGCCGTGCCGCCCAGAAGGCCGGGCGGCTGGCCGCGTCGGGCAGGATCACCGCGCTGCGTGCGCCGACCCCGCGGCCGGCCGCCGCCAGCGGCCGCCCGGCGCCCGCGTCCGGCGACGCGGCGCCGGGTGGGCCCGATCCCGCCCTCGACGCGCGGGCACTGTTCCGAGCGGCCGTCGCGGACGCCCGCCCGCTGCGCCAGCCGCCCCGGATGGAGCGTCCGGCGCCGCGGGTGCGGCCGCTGCCGCTCCAGCGCTGGGCCGATGACCGGGAGGTGCTGACCGAAAGCCTCGAGCGGACGGTGGACTGGGACTTCGACCGGCAGACCGGCGAGAGCCTCGCCTACAAGCGCGAGGGCGTGCAGTTGCAGGTGTTCCGCCGCCTGCGCCGCGGCCACTGGGTGGTGCAGTCCGAACTGGATCTGCACGGGCTGACCCGCGAGGAGGCCCGTGCGGCGCTCGGCCGCTTCCTCGCCGAGTGCCTGCGCCGCGGCCTGCGCTGCGTGCGCGTGATCCACGGCAAGGGGCTCGGTTCACGCAACCGCGAGCCCGTGCTCAAGGCAAAGGTGGCGGGCTGGCTTGCCCAGCGAGAGGCAGTCCTGGCCTTCTGCGAGGCGCCCCCGCGCGACGGGGGCAGCGGCGCGGTGCTGGTGCTGCTGCGCGCGGGCTGAGGCCGGGTCGGCTCAGATGGCCGACTCGCCGGTCTCGCCGGTACGGATGCGGATCGCCTGGCCGACGTCGTAGACGAAGATCTTGCCGTCGCCGATCTTGCCGGTACGCGCGGCACGCGCGATCGCCTCGATGGTGGCGTCCACCAGGTTGTCGGGTACCACGACCTCGACCTTCACCTTGGGCAGGAAGTCGATCGCGTATTCGGCTCCGCGATAGAGTTCGGTGTGTCCCTTCTGCCGGCCGAAGCCCTTGACCTCGCCGACGGTGAGCCCGCTCACCCCGGCATCGGACAGCGCCTCCCGGACTTCCTCCAGCTTGAACGGCTTGATGATCGCTTCGATCTTCTTCATGGACGGCTCCTCGGCGGTGGATGCGGCCGGATCGGGGAACGGACCTGGCCCGCAAGCGGGCGCCGCGCACGCGGCGCCCGTCCTTCAGTGGCGGAAGCGGTTGGTGATCGGGTAACGCCAGTCCTTGCCGTAGCCGCGCGGCGTCACGCGGATGCCGACGGGCGACTGGCGACGCTTGTACTCCGCCAGCCGGATGAGGCGAACCGTCTGCTCGACCGCGGCCGGATCGTAGCCAGCGGCCACGATCTCGGCCGGCGAACTGTCGTGCTCGACGTAGGCCTCGATGATGCCGTCGAGCACATCGTACTCGGGCAGGCTGTCCTGATCGGTCTGGTCGGGACGCAGTTCGGCCGACGGGGGCCGGTCGATGATGCGCTGGGGAATCACGATGCCATCGCGGTTTCGCCAGCGGGCGAGCCGGTAGACCAGCGTCTTGGAGATGTCCTTGAGGACCGCGAACCCGCCGGCCATGTCGCCGTAGAGCGTGGCGTAGCCCGCGCTCATCTCGCTCTTGTTGCCGGTGGTCAGCACGATCGATCCGAACTTGTTCGACAGCGCCATCAGCAGCGTGCCGCGGATGCGCGACTGGAGGTTCTCCTCGGTCGTGTCCGCACGCGTGCCCTCGAACTGGGGCGCGAGCGCGGAGAGGAAGGCGTCGAACACGGGGCGGATGGCGATCTCGCTGTAGCGCACCCCGAGGATGCGGACCATCTCGCGCGAGTCGTCGACGCTCATGCCCGCGGTGTACTGGGAGGGCATCATCACCGCATGCACGCGCCGGGCTCCCAGCGCGTCGCAGGCGATCGCCAGGGTGAGCGCGGAATCGATGCCCCCGGACAGGCCCAGCAGCACGCCGGGGAAGCCGTTCTTGCCCACGTAGTCGCGAACCCCGAGGCAGAGCGCGCGGTAGACCTCTTCCTCGAGGCAGGGCTCGGGCGCGATCGGCCCCGTGCGCAGGTCCTCGCCCGTCCACTCCACGACCTCGACGCCCGGCTCGAACCAGGGCATCTGCAGCGCGACGCGCCCCGCGCGATCCATCGCGAACGACGCGCCGTCGAACACGA
>Ga0315900_10012453_pt1 | contig 10430 bp, 9 predicted proteins | sample LakEriMetagenome_FD_203521 | JGI IMG/M metagenome (GOLD analysis project Ga0315900, IMG submission 203521) | Freshwater fungal communities from buoy surface, Lake Erie, Ohio, United States - Buoy 12 MA114 | ecosystem: Environmental > Aquatic > Freshwater > Lake > Lake biofilm | place: USA: Lake...
CGGCGGTGCTGGTGAACTCGGCGGGCGCGTGGTGCGACCAGGTGGCGGCCATGGCCGGCGTTGCCCCGATCGGGCTGGTGCCGAAGCGCCGCACCGCGTTCACTTTCGCCCCGCCGGCAGGGGTGGACATCTCCGGGTGGCCGGCTGTCATCGGCGTCGACGAGTCGTTCTACTTCAAGCCCGACGCCGGCCAGCTGCTTGGTTCGCCGGCCAACGCCGATCCGGTGGCGCCCCACGATGTCCAGCCCGAGGAGCTCGACGTGGCCACCGGCATCTGGCGCATCGAACAGGCCACCTCGCTTCGGGTGCGGCGGCCCTCGCGCACCTGGGCCGGCCTGCGCAGTTTCGTTGCGGACGGCGATCTGGTCGCAGGTTTCGCGCCCGACGCCGCCGGTTTCTTCTGGTGCGCCGCCCAGGGCGGCTACGGCATCCAGACCAGCGCCGCCATGGGCGAGGCCTGCGCCGCACTGATCCTCGGCGACGAACTGCCGCAGCACATTCGCCGCTTCGGCGTCACCGAGGCCATGCTGTCGCCGCGGCGGCTGACGGCCGGCACCGGTTGCGTGTGAAGCGCTGATCGTCGGATCCGGATCCGGGGTTGCAGGCCATGACGCGAGGGCGCGCCTTTCGCCGACGGTTCGCGGCGGCGATCGCGGGCCTGATCGCGTTGCCTGGTGGCCTGGCATCCGCCACCCCGCAGGGCTGTCGCGACATCGTGGCACCGGAGCAGCGCCTGGAATGCTACGACCAGGCCGCCCGGATGACGGCGTCCTCCGTGATCCGGGACAGCCGGACGGGCTCGATCCTGTCCGATCTCTGGGACATCAGCGAGGACCAGACGCGCAGGGTGCTCAAAGTCAGGGCGCACCGGGTCAACTACTTCCTGCCGTTCCGTCACTCGGCCAGTCCCGATGTCGAGCCATGGTCTCCAACCCTGGGGGGCACCCGAGTCGACCCTGTTTCCCAGAACGAGGCGAAGTTCCAGATCTCGATCAAGTCGCGCCTGCTGCAGGGTCTGATGGACGATCGGCTCGATGTCTGGCTCGGCTACAGTCAGCAGGCGCACTGGCAGATCTATTCGGAGTCCAGTCCGTTCCGGGAAGTCAACTTCGAGCCGGAAGTGATGGCCGTATGGCGCACCGCCCAGGATCTGCCGGGGGGCTGGCAATGGCGCTTCGTCAATTTCGGGATGGTGCACCAGTCCAACGGCCGCGGTGGTGCTGCGTCCCGCAGCTGGAATCGCGTCTACGCGCAGTTCGGTCTCGACCACGGACCGGATCTGGCCGTGCTGCTGCGGCCCTGGTGGCGACTGCCGGAGTCCGCACGCAACGACAACAATCCGGACGTCGTGGACTACGTGGGTCGCATGGATGCGACGCTGATGTTCAGAACCGGTGCGCTGGCCCTGGAGCTGACCCTGCGTTCGAACCTCGATCCCGGCCAGCCGGGTGGTGCCCTGCAGTTCAACGGCTACCTGCCGCTGTATCGTGGGCTGAAGGGCTACCTGCAGGTGTTCAGCGGCTACGGGGAATCACTGATCGACTACAACCACCGCCAGACCACCGTGGGGCTGGGCTTCGCGCTGGTGGACTGGATGTAGAGTGGGCATCTCTCCCGCCAGCGGCCCGATGACGTATCTGCGCCGGCGCGTTCCGCCAGGGTGACCCCGGCCCGGCCGGCGGCGCCCGATCAGACCTGCCGAGGCATCCGGCCCTCGTGCCGCCCGGCCCCGGGGATGCGGAACTTGCGCCACGCGGCCGACACGAAGGGAGATGAACCCGCTCGAGACATTCTGGCTGCCTGATCGCGAGGCAGCGCTGGCGCAGGCCGGAACCGTGTCGCCACAGGCGTATGCGCGTACCCGCAATCACCTCGATGGTGCCGTCACACGCCTGTCGCCCTGGATCACTCACGGTTTCGTCACTCTTCCGGAGCTGCTGGAAGTGATCCGTCGCCGGCACCGTCTCGCCGGACGGGACAAGCTGGTGTTCGAGTTTGCATGGCGCGAGTATTTCCACCACGCCTGGCGGCATCTGGGCGACGGGATTTTCGCGGACCGGAGGGCGCCCCCTTCACCCGGGCCGTATGCGCTGTCGATGCCCGGGGACGTGCTCACCGCCAGCACCGGGGTCCCGGTGATCGATGCCTCGGTGCGCAGGCTCTACGACACGGGCTATCTGCACAACCACCAGCGCATGTGGCTGGCCTCCTACGTCGTGCACCTGCGCAAGGTCCACTGGCGTGCCGGCGCGGAGTGGATGCTGCCCCACCTGCTGGACGGTGATCTGGCCTCGAACCACTTGTCGTGGCAGTGGTGCGCCGGAACCTACACCGGCAAGCCCTACCTGTTCGATGCAGTCAACGTGGCCCGACATGCCCCCGCACTGGCCAGCCCGGGCACGGTGCTCGACCGCAGTTACGAGGCCCTGGACCAGATGGCCCGGGGCCGCGCCGATGTCGGACCGGAGAAGAGGCGCCCGGATCCGTTGGCGCCACCACCTGTCCACGCCCTGCCGCCGCAGGTTGCGGGCGAGGCGGTGACGGGCGCGCAGGTGGCGGGGCGGCGGGTGGCGCTGGTGCACCCCTGGTCGCTGCGACCGCCGTCCGACGCGGAGCTCGTGATCGGGGTGATCCACGCGCCGTTCCACGCGGCGCGGCCGTGGTCGGCGCGGCGCTGGGCCTTCGTCACGGCGGGCATGGCAAAGGTGGCCGAGCGGCTCTGGATCGGTGACCTGGCCAGCCTGCGGCCAGTGCTGGCGGACGCCACCTCGGTCGAGTCCGAGGCAACCCTGAACCCGGGGTACCGGGAAGGGCTGGCCGCGCTGGGGGTGCGTCTGCAGCCCCCGCCGCGCATCACCCCGGACCCGGACCGCCTGCACGCTTCCTTCAGCGCCTTCTGGCACGCGGTCTCCAGCGGGCTCGATGCTCACTGAGCGATGGGGCTTCGGCTGTCAGTCCCGGGCGCTCGCTGGCCCCCCGAGGGGGCGTTTGGCATACTCGGCCGGGAATCCCGTCACCGGACCATCATGCCGCCGCCACCCGACCGTGTTCCCGTTCCCGCCGTTCCCCTGTGGCTCGGAGCGGGTGGCCTCGTGCCCTTCATCGTGCTCTCCGGTGCCCTGTGGGTGACGTCTCCCGATTACCACCCGGTGATCCACGACTGGCTGCGCACCTATGCCGCCGTGATCCTGTCCTTCATCGGGGCCATTCACTGGGGGCTGGCCATGGTGCACCGTGAAATGCAGGAGGCGGACCGCGGGCTGGTGATGGCCTGGAGCGTCGTGCCTTCCCTCGTGGCGTGGGGAGGCCTGCTGATGGAGTTGCGCGCCGGCATCGCGCTGACCGCCGCCATGTTCGTGGTGCACTACACGATGGACCGCCAGCTCGCGGCGCGTTTCGCCCTGCCCGGCTGGTACATGCCGCTGCGCCGTGGCCTCACCTTCGTCGCCGTGGCCTGCCTGGCCGTCGCGGCCCTGCGCTGAAGTCCCATGGTCGGCCTGGATCAGGTGTCACGCTTCGTCGCGCCCTACCGGGTGGAGCGCGGCCGTGGTTTCCACCTGAAGGATTTCGATCCCGGAGATACCGGCGGGCTGGGTGACGGTTCGAAAGAGGAGGCCAGGGCGTGGCTCGCGCAGACCGTGGCCTGGCTCGCCGCCGAGCAGGACAAGCTGCTCGCCCAGGACCGCTGGGCGGTGCTGCTGGTGTTCCAGGCCATGGACGCTGCCGGCAAGGACAGCACCATCAAGCACGTGCTGTCCGGGCTCAATCCCGCGGGATGTCACGTCACCTCCTTCAAGGCCCCCACGAGCACGGAGCTCGATCACGACTTCCTGTGGCGCTGCAATCTCGCGCTGCCCGAGCGCGGCCGCATCGGCATCTTCAACCGCTCGCATTACGAGGAGGTGCTGGCCGTGCGTGTCCACCCCGGGCTGCTGGCTGCACAGAAGCTGCCGCACCCGCCCGCACCGGCCACGGTCTGGCAGGAGCGTCTGGAGGACATCGCCGCCTGGGAGCGCTACCTGAGCCGCAACGGCGTCGCCATCTGCAAGTTTTTCCTGCACGTCTCCCGGGAGGAGCAGCGGCGGCGCTTCCTTGAACGCATCGAGGATCCCGACAAGAACTGGAAGTTCTCGGCGCGCGACGTCCACGAACGGGAGCACTGGGACGCCTATATGGATGCCTTCGAGGACGCCATCCGCGCCACCGCGGCACCGCACGCGCCCTGGTTCGTGGTGCCGGCCGACAACAAGTGGTTCACGCGGGCGGTGGTGGCAGCCGCCATCGTCCAGCTGGTGGAGAGTCTGGGCCTGGCCTATCCGGCACTGGACGCGGCCCAGCGGCGGGAACTGGAGGCGATGCACGAGCGCCTGCTCGCCGAGCCCGGCGGACGACACGGATCGTGAGCAGCGTCAAGCGCAGCCATCGCAAGTTCGAGCAGCTGGTGCAGCGATGCGACGGCTTCGACGCCATTCCGGTGGCGGTTGTCCACCCCTGCGACAACGTTTCTCTGGAGGGCGCGGTGGCGGCGGCCGCACGCGGTCTGATTGCGCCAGTGCTCGTGGGGCCGTCGGCCCGCATCAGGTCCACCGCGAAGGCGGCCGGGCTGGATATCGCCGGCTTGCCGCTGGTGGATACCCCCCACAGCCATGCCTCGGCGGAGCGCGCGGTGGCGCTGGTGCGCGAAGGCCGCGCCGAGGCCTTGATGAAAGGCAGCCTGCACACCGACGAGCTCATGGCCGCCGTGGTGGACGGCGGCACCGGCCTGCGCACGGCGCGCCGCCTGAGCCACTGCTTCCTGCTGGACGTCCCCTCGCACGACGAGCCCCTGATCATCACCGACGCCGCGGTCAACATCGCCCCCTCGCTGCGGGACAAGCGCGACATCGTGCAGAACGCCATCGATCTGGCCACGGTGCTGGAATTCGACGGCGTGCGCGTCGCCATCCTGTCGGCGATGGAGACGGTCAACCCGGAGGTGCCCTCGACGGTGGAGGCGGCGGCGTTGTGCAAGATGGCGGATCGTGGCCAGATCACCGGCGGGGTGCTGGACGGGCCGCTGGCACTGGACAACGCCATCAGCCTCGCAGCGGCCCGGATCAAGCAGATCGCCTCGCCGGTGGCCGGTCGAGCCAACGTGCTCGTGGTGCCGGATCTCGAGGCCGGCAACATGCTCGCCAAGAGCCTGTCCTACCTCGCCGACGCGGATGCCGCGGGCATCGTGCTCGGCGCACGGGTGCCGGTGGTGCTGACCAGCCGCGCCGACCCGTTGATTTCGAGGCTTGCGTCCTGCGCCATCGCCGCCCTGCTGGCCCAGGCGAGGCGCGAGGGTCGGGGCCGGTCGGTGCCATGAGGGTGCACGACATCCGGCAGCCCCGATGCCCGACTCCGGCAACGTGGTTTCCGACCGACCGCCCGCGGTGCGGGTGAGCGGGGACGGCAGGTGTTCCTCGTCCTCAATGCCGGCTCCTCCAGCCTGAAGCACTCCCTGTTCACCGTGCAGGCCGGGGTCCTGCAACTGGCGGAGCGTGGCCTGGCGGAAGACCTTCCGGGGTGTTCCCACCTCGTCGTGCGCGATGCGGGAGGCCGACTGCTCGAGGAGCGGCGTTTCGACACCCCCCTGGGCCACGAGGCGGCCACCGCCGTGCTGCTGGAGCGCTGCCTGTCGCGCGGCGGTCCGGGACTGCGCGGTGTCGGCCACCGTGTTGTGCACGGCGGTACGCGGCACGCTGCGCCCGAGCGGGTCGATGCGGCGCTGCTGGCGGAGCTGGAGGCACTGGTGCCGCTGGCGCCACTGCACCAGCCGCACAATCTGGCCCCCATGCGGACGCTGCTGGCACGCGCCCCCGGCCTGCCGCAGGTGGCGTGCTTCGACACCGCCTTCCACCGCAGCCAGCCAGACCACGCGCAGCGCTATGCGTTGCCGCGCCGCATCACCGACCTCGGCATCCATCGCTATGGATTCCACGGTCTGTCCTACGAGTGGGTTGCGGCACGGCTGCCCGCCATCGACCCGGCCGCGGCGGCCGGCAGGACGGTGGTGCTGCATCTGGGCAACGGCTCCAGCATGTGCGCCCTGGCGGCCGGGCGCAGTGTCGCCACCACCATGGGGTTCACGGCGCTGGAGGGCCTGCCCATGGGTACGCGCTGCGGCAGTCTGGACCCCGGCGTGATCCTGTACCTGATGGACAATCTGGGCATGGACGCGCGCGCCCTGGAGCATCTGCTCTATCACGAGTCCGGCCTGCTCGGCGTGTCCGGGGTGGGCTCCGACATGCGCGTGCTCGAAGCCAGCGCCGAGCCGGCGGCGGCGCAGGCCATCGACCTCTACTGCTACCGGATCGGACGCGAGCTCGGGTCTCTGGCTGCGGCGCTCGGCGGCCTCGACGCCATCGTGTTCACCGCCGGCATCGGGGAGAACAGCGCGCGGGTTCGCGAGGCGGTGTGCCGTCAGGCGGCGTGGCTGGGGTTGGATTTCGACGAGATCGCCAATGGTCTGAACGGGCCGGCCCTGCACCGCCCCGGCAGCCGGGTGCGTGCCTGGGTGGTCCCCACCGACGAGGAGCAGATGATCGCGCGCCACATGGCGCATCTGCTCGATTCATGAGCAGCGCCACCGCGCTGCGCGCCGCGGCGCTGTGGTTCCGCGGAGACCCGTTCGAGCTGCCGCCGGATCAGGCGCTGGGCCACGACAGCGATGCGCTGCTGGTGATGCGCGATGGCCGCATCGAGGCCTTCGGTCCGGCGGCGGCGTTGTTGCCCGGGCTGGATCCTGCCGTGACGGTGCGTCGCTTTCCAGGCGCCACACTGGTGCCTGGCTTCATCGACTGCCATGTTCACTTCGCCCAATTGGGCATCATGGGCGCCGGCGGCCTGCCGCTGCTGGACTGGCTGGAGCGTTGCACCTTCCCGGAGGAGCGCCGCTTCGCCGACCCGGTGGTGGCGCGGCACGTGGCGCGCCTGTTCCTGCAGGAGCTCGCACGCCACGGCACCACCACCGCGGCGGTGTTCGGCACCGTGCACGCGGAGGCCATCGACGTGCTGTTCCAGGAGGCCATGGACAGCGGGCTGCGCGTGATCGCCGGCAAATCGCTGATGGACCGCAATGCGCCCGACGGCCTGCGCGACACGGCCCAGCAGGGCTACGAGGAATCCCTCGGCCTGATCCGGCGCTGGCATGGTCGCGGGCGCTTGGGCTATGCCATCACGCCCCGTTTCCTGGCCACCAGTTCGCCCGCACAGCTCGAGGCCGTGACGGCGCTGCGCCGGGCCTTTCCGACCGTCTGGCTGCAGTCGCATCTGTCGGAGAACCTGGCCGAGGTGGCGTGGATACGCCGGCTTCACCCGGCCAGCCTGGACTACGTGGACGCCATGGAACGCAGCGGGCTGCTCGGCCCGCGTGCCATCCACGGACATGGCATCCATCTGTCGCCACGCGAATGGGCGCGTCTGTCAGCCACGGGTACGGCCATCGCCCATTGCCCGACCTCCAACCTGTTTCTCGGCAGCGGGCTGTTCGATCTGGCGGGCGCGAGGCGGCAGGCCCCGCCGGTGTCCGTCGGCCTCGCGACCGATGTCGGCGCGGGCACCACGCTGTCCATGTTGCGCACCATGGGAGCCGCCTGCGAGGTGGCGCAGCTGCTTGGCCATGCTCTGGCACCGGCTCAGGCGCTCTGGCTCGCCACCGGCGGCGCGGCACGTGCGCTGGATATCGCCGACAGCGTCGGCAATCTGCGCCCGGGGTTGGACGCGGACATCGTGGTCCTCGATCCGTCCGCCACGCCACTGCTCGCCTGGGTCGCCGGCCGGGCGGCCGACCCCGGGCACTGGCTCGGCGTGATGCAGACCCTGGGCGATGACCGCTGCGTCGCGGCGGTCTATGCCGCCGGCCGCAGGGTCGGCGGCACGGTACCGGGGGCTTGAGCGTCGCGGACCCGGGACGGCAGCGCGATGCCGGGTATCATTCGGGCCGCCGATCCCCTGCCGGAACCGACTCTCCATGGCCGCAAAAAAACCACGAGCCGCCACGAAACCCGCATTGCAGCAGCTCGGTCAGACCACACCGCTGCCGGCTGCGCCGGAGCAGGCGCTGCTCGAGCGCGTGCCCAACCCGCATCCCGATGTGCGCTACATGGCACGCTTTGCGGTGCCGGAGTTCACCTCGCTGTGCCCGATCACCGGACAGCCCGACTTCGCCCACCTGGTGATCGACTACGTGCCGGCGCGCTGGCTCGTGGAGAGCAAGTCGCTCAAGCTCTACCTGGGCGCGTTCCGCAACCACGGCGCCTTCCATGAGGACTGCACGATCTCCATAGGCAAGCGCCTGCGCGAGTTGCTGGCGCCGCGCTGGCTGCGCATCGGCGGCTGGTGGTATCCGCGCGGCGGCATCCCGATCGATGTCTTCTGGCAGACCGCCCGGCCGCCCGTCGGGGTCTGGATCCCCGACCCCGGGGTGCCGCCCTATCGTGGTCGCGGCTGAGTCCTGAACCGGCGCGCGGGTCGTGGAGGTCGACTACATCATCGTCGGTGCCGGCTCCGCCGGATGCGTGCTGGCGAACCGGTTGACGGCCGACGGCAGGCGTCGCGTGCTCCTGCTGGAGGCCGGGCCGCGCGACACCAATCCCTGGATCCACGTGCCCCTTGGCTACGGCCGGCTGTTCGCCACGCCCTCGGTCAACTGGATGTACCAGTCGGAGCCGGAGCCTGCGCTGAACGGGCGTCGTATCTTCACACCGCGTGGCAGGGTGCTCGGCGGGTCGAGTTCCATCAACGGCCTCGTGCACGTGCGCGGCCAGCGCGAGGACTTCGATGCGTGGGCGGCCCTGGGCAATCGCGGCTGGGGCTTCGCGGACGTGCTGCCCTATTTCCGCCGTTCGGAGGATTTCGATGGCGGCGCGGACGCGTGGCACGGCAGCGGCGGTCCGCTGGCGGTGAGCGCCCTGCCGGACCGGCATCTCCTGTGCGATGCATTCATCGCGGCGGGCGAGGCCACGGGGGCGCCGCGCAACGATGATTTCAACGGGTCGTCGCAGGAGGGCTTCGGTTACTACCACAGCACCTCGCGTCGCGGGCGGCGGGTGAGCTGTGCGGTGGCCTACCTGCGTCCCGCGCTGCAGAGGCGCAATCTGGAGGTGCGCACCGAAGCGCTCGCGACGCGGCTGCTGTTCGAGGGACGCCGTGCCACCGGAGTAAGCTTCAGGCAGGACGGTGCCGAACGGACGGCGCGCGCGCGTGCGGGTGTGCTGCTCTGTGCCGGCGCCTTCAATTCTCCGCAGTTGCTGCAGTGTTCCGGGGTGGGGCCTGGCGCGCTGCTGCAGTCATTCGGCATCCCGGTGGTTCATGACGCCCCCGGCGTCGGCGAGGATCTTCAGGACCATTTCTACGTCCGCACGGTGTGGAAGTGCGCGCGTCCCCTGACCATCAACGACGCTCTGCGCACCCCCCTGGGCAAGCTCGGCACCGCCTTGCGCTATGCGCTGCTGCGTCGCGGGCCGCTTACGGTGAGTGCCGGCTATGCCGGGGCCTTCCTGCGTTCCAGGCCCGGTGTCGAACGCCCCGACATCCAGCTCTACTTCATCAATTTCAGCACCGACCGGATGGGGACCACGCTGCACCCCTTCCCGGGGTTCACGGTATCGATGTCGCCGCTGAGACCGCAGTCGCGCGGGCGGGTGCGCATCGTCACCGCCGATGTCGCGCAACCGCCGGCCATCCACTACAACGTCCTCGACACCGAGGACGACCGACGCACCGTGATCGATGGCCTGAGAATGGCGCGACGCGTTGTGAACACGCCTCCCATGCGGGAGCAGGTGCTGGCGGAGCATGCGCCCGGTCCGGCTGTGTCCACCGATGACGAATGGCTGGACTACGCCCGAACCGTCGGAGGCACGGTGTATCACCCGACCTCGACCTGCCGGATGGGTGCCGATGCCATGGCCGTGGTGGATGAGCGGCTGCGCCTGCGCGGACTGGATGGCCTGCGCGTGGTCGACGCCTCGATCATGCCGGCTGTGGTGTCCGGCAACACCAACGCCGCCTGCGTCATGATCGGCGAGAAGGCCGCCGACATGATCCTGGAGGACGAACGCCACCGCTGAGCAGGTGCGATGCGGGGTGGCGGTGCCGTTCTTGCTACACTCCGCGCACCCTCATCCAGCAACACCGGAGTCGTTCCCATGGGTCTGAGCAGGTTCCTCGTCACTGCTGTGCTCGCAGTCCTCGCGTCCGTGTCCATCGTGTCCGCCGAGGAGCCCGTCAAGGGCGGCACCCTCACCATGGTGGTGCAGCCTGAGCCGCCCAGCCTCGTGTCGGCCTTCAACTCCGCCGGGCCCATCGGCGTCGTGTCCACCAAGATCCTCGAGGGCCTGCTGAGCTACGACTACGACATGAACCCGAAGCCGTCGCTGGCCGAGACCTGGAAGGTTGCGCCC
>Ga0315900_10012454_pt1 | contig 10428 bp, 18 predicted proteins | sample LakEriMetagenome_FD_203521 | JGI IMG/M metagenome (GOLD analysis project Ga0315900, IMG submission 203521) | Freshwater fungal communities from buoy surface, Lake Erie, Ohio, United States - Buoy 12 MA114 | ecosystem: Environmental > Aquatic > Freshwater > Lake > Lake biofilm | place: USA: Lake...
ACCCCTAAACTAAAAGAAATACATCCAGCCTTATATCATGAACATGTTAATCATGTTAATGGAGAACTAATGAGGCTATGGGAAATGGGATTTTTGAATATTGATTTTATGGCAGAAAATCCTATAGTCACCTTATCAGCAAAAGCATTAGACGATGCTGAACTAGCCAAACTATCTAAAGAAGATAGATGGGGCGTTGAAGAAATAAAGAGGCTTCTTAAAAGCCAAGAACTCTGATATAATCGGAGTATGCCATATCATGTAGGTGCCAAAGGTTCATACGGTTGTGCAGGATACCCTGCCCTAAAAGACGATGGTACAGTCATGGGCTGTCATAAAACAAGAGGGGCTGCTGCTCGTCAAATTTATGCAATTAATATTAGCGAAGGAAATATAGGTAAGGCTATGGTTAAAGAGGGCGATATGGTCATGGCACCTAACGATGACGAAGTTTACGTTGGTCGTATTGTGCATGTTATGACTGATGGCATGTTGGGAATGCCTGGATCAGAATATTCTATTATGGCTTCTGCAGAAGAGCCAGCAGTTTTAATTCAACTGTTTGAAATGAAAGAAGGCGGTCTAGAAGAGACTGAGTATTTTATTGGAAAGAAAGCATCAGAAGTAATGGCAATGCCATCTCTTGAATCAAATGTAGGAATGGATAAAGGAACTCTTGCTAACGCTCCATATCAGGATGCAAATTCTGAAATGGCAATGGAAGAAGAGGATGAAGAAATAGAGGAGGCACGTCGCCGTATGATTAATGAAGAATTAGGTAAGGCAAAGAAGCCCAACTATGGTGAAATGATTCAGCCACGTAGAGGCGGATCTACACCTGCAAACCCAAGACTTTATGCTGCTGTTGTTCAGGCTGCAAAAGATAAGTTTGATGTATATCCATCAGCAGTAGCAAATGGATGGGTAGTTCAAGAATATAAGCGTCGTGGTGGAACATACAAAATGTATGATGAAGACATGGACAAGCGTGAATTCTCTGGTGCTGCTCGTGAAAGAATGGCAGAGGCTGGAACAGCAATGCCAGATGGATCTTTCCCAATTGCAAATCGTGCAGATCTAATGAATGCAATTCGTTCTGTTGGTCGTGCTAAGAATTATGATGCTGCAAAGCAACACATTATTCGTCGTGCTCGTGCACTTAATGCAATGGATATGCTTCCAGAAGATTGGAAAAATAAGGCTACGAAAGGTATGACAAACTGGACTGGATCAATCTTTGATCTAAATCCGTTTGTTAAATAATGTCTTCAGGATCTTATAAACCACATCGTGGATTTAATCCCGTTCAAATTAAAAATGGGATGATAGTTAGACTTAATAAAAACGGAACTGTTAGATCAGTTCTAGGAAAATATGGGGAGTATAAAAAAGATGCCAAGAATTAGTGTAGTACAGCCTTCTGATATACATAAGGCAGAAACATATACACCAACAGCAGGAATGAAGTCTGCTGCACGTCGTGCTCTTCGTTGGAAAGAAGAGGGCAAGGCAAAGGGTGCAGGTACTCCAGTAGGTTGGGGTCGTGCAACAGATATAGTTGCGGGTCGTGGATTATCACTTGATACAGTAAAGCGCATGTATTCTTTCTTTTCTCGTCATGAAGTTGACAAAAAAGGAAAAGACTTTTATAATACTAGTAACCCATCTAATGGAAGAATTATGTGGGACGCTTGGGGCGGAGATGCAGGATTTTCTTGGTCTCGTGCAATCGTAGAGCGTGAAAAGAAAAAGTCTCAGAAAGCCTGGGAAGGTAGCGGATTTAGTACAAAAAGGGGGTAGGCAGTGGAGGAATTGGGTAATGACGAGTTAAAACAACTTGTTAACTTTTATCGTCAAAAATCATCTGATCTTGAGTTGCAACTATTGCAAAATCAAATGAAGTTTAACAAACTTGTAATTAATCAAGTACAGAGTACGCCAGCAACAAAGACTGTTCTTGAAAAGAAAACCAAGTAATAACTATGGAATATGCTGTTCCTTTGGCTTTGGCCTTTTGTGCTGCCATATTAATTATATGGTTTATAAGCAATAAAGGTAAAGTATCTGTAGATAGCATAACATTTACTCAAAGTGAATTACATAGATTAGTTAAAGATTATATTGTAGTTGAGGTAGAAGAAAAACAATCTCAGTTACAAAAACATTTAAATAAAAACTCAATAAAGATTATGGCGGTAGACGATAGTGCCTACTGGATAGCAGATAATATTTTTTATACCGCAGAAATGAAAAACGGTATGCCAGATTTTGGCAATGCTAATCCAGTAGATACTATAAATATGTCTAGAACTGATCTTGACAAAATGATGTTTATACTGGATAATTTAAGGAGGGGGATAAAAGATGATAGTAGTAGTTCAGGGAACGAATGACTTCAGCGACTATAACGTATTCTTACGTGCTATGGGCGTTGCAATGTCTGGTATGACCAATGGCGATTCAGAGTTTCACATATACTCTGCTGGTCCAGCAAAAGTAAACTCTATGGTTTTAGAGTTCTGCAATCTATCCGAACGTGGCATGAAGGCTCGTGGTATGAAGATTAAGAACTATAAAGTCCCCGCTTCATGGGTTAGTGAGAATATGGAGTATGTAAATTACTTTGTATTTCTAAGTAAGCCTAAGCAGCCAGTTTCAAAACTAGTTGCAGAAGCAGAATTAAAAAATATTGAAGTAGGAATTTTTAGATACTAGGAGTATCATGATTATAACAAGTTTAGAAAAGATGGAAAAGATCGTAGCCAAGAACAACGCTTTGTCATGGGTAGGCTGGGATGTAAGAGATCTAAAGCGATCTGATGCAGGTCGTACAGCCATTAATGGGGTTAGGGTAGATGGAGTCTGGTATCTTCAGCGCATTTATCCAGTTACTCGCAATGGATGGGATATACCAAACAAGTATAGGGGCTAGACATGAAGCAGCATTTATGGAAAGATAATGCTGAATGCCTAGGTTCTGATACAAATATATTCTTTGATGTATATGAAGAGCAGCCTGAAACTAGAGAGTTTGTAGATGCTTTATGTAGAACATGTCCAGTAGCCAAGCAGTGTTTTGCTGTAGGTGTGTCTGGAAAAGAGTGGGGCGTTTGGGGCGGTATCTACTTAGAAGGTGGAGAAGTCTCTAAAGAATTTAATAATCATAAGACTAAAAAAGATTGGTCTTATACTTGGCAAGCATTAACAATGGAGCAATAATGTATACAGACAAAATGCGTATGGCATTTCATTCTATACCCGCTCCTAAAAACTTTGGGGTAAGTCTTATTGACAATGAGACATTCATTACGATAAAATTAGATGAGAGATCATTTATACGAATGACTCATGACGAAAAGTTAGATGCAGTCAAGTATGTATCAATGGTAAAGAAGGCTTTAGAAATGGAAGGGGCAATAGTATTAGTAACCAGAGAACCATTGCGGTAGTTCGTAATGTAATTAGTTCAATTGTTTGCGTTGTTAAGGATCACATTTTTATTGAGGTTGGTAGGTGTCCATTTACTGGCAATAATTATAAAATGTGTACTAGGTGTCAAGAAATGGTGACTGCATAATGCAAACATTTTTACCATCATCAAATCCAGTAACTACAGCACGTTGGCTTGATAATAAACGACTTAACAAGCAGATACTTGAATGCTATCAAATTCTAAATGTTTTGTCTGGCAAGTCTCCTACTGGTGGATGGCGTAATCATCCTGCAGTATTGATGTGGAAAGGCTATGAACGTGGCTTATGGCAATATGTTCAGGCTATGGTGCGTGAAGCAAAACTTCGTGGTATTCGTACAGAAAACAATGAAGCAAATCTAAATAGGCTAAAGGATATGTGTTGGAATCAATGGGGAGACAAGAAGCCATCGTTTTGGGACGACACAACCAGGCTTATGCGTGTTATCACAACACATAAAGCAAATCTATTTGATAAAGATCCAATGTATTATTCAAGTTTTGGCTATGCCAAACATAGTTTATACAACCAACCATGCTGCAGTACATGCAAATATTACTGGGTAACCCATGACGATACTAATATCAATAGCAAGTTATAGGGATCCTGAGTTAGTTAGAACTATTAAATCTGCAATTGAGAATGCAGCAGATCCAGATAGTTTAGTTTTCTCTGTAGTTATACAGGACTTTCCTACTGATACCCCTGATTTATCTTGGGTTAAAAACCTAAGACTTAAGACTATGCACCCAAGAGAAGCAAGAGGTGCGGGGTATGCAAGAGCAATTGCCATGGAACAATATAACAATGAAGACTATTATTTACAGATAGACTCCCATACATTATTTGCCAAGAACTGGGATAAACTTTGCATAGATCAACACAAGAAGGCACAAGAGTTATCTAAAAACAAAAAAGTAATTCTTTCATACTTTCCATTGCCATTTCATATTGAAAGCAACAATAAGATTAGTTTTATTACAAAGGATAAAGACAAACCAGCGTACCCAACAAAGCAAGAGCCAAGCCTAAACAGACGCAATGAATGGACTGCAAAAAGGCTAGAATTCTTTGACCGTGAAAGAAAGATGCCAGAGCAGTCAAGCACAGTCCTTGCTGGTTTTATTTTTACTACTGGAGATATTGTAAAAGAAGTACCATATGACCCAGAAATTTCTTTCTTTGGGGAAGAGATTTGTTTTGCAATGAGAGCATGGACTAGAGGCTGGGACATTTATTCCCCATGTGTTAATATTCTCTATCACTTTTATCATAGAGGAAACTACAAAAAAATCTGGAAAGATCGTAATGTCAGAAAAATATCTTGGAAAGAACTAGAGGATATATCTAAAACCAAACAGAAGCGTGTTCTTTGTGGCATAGAAAAAGGCATATTCGGTGCTGGAGATTATAGACACCTAAAGAATTATGAGAAATTTATTGGGGTAGATTTTAAGAAAATGTATGGTTTGACAAATGACAACAATGAGAGTACAATAGTACTTAGAGAAAAGAGATAGCCATGAACGTGCTTAATTTTATTCTGGGGGCATTTGCCCTTTCTTTTATGTCAGCATACATTTATTCAATATTTAAGATCCGTAGACTAGCATCTGCTTTTGCCAGATTGTTTATAGCACAGCAAACACTGGAAGAGTTTTTATCAAATAGACCAGCACCTAAAGAAGTAACAAAGTCTGAAGATGATATTCACAAGGAAAACTTTATTAAGTTTCTATCTGATTCCCGTGACTGGGCGTTTGAGTATATTGAAGAAGTACAAAAAGGATTAAATAAGTTTATTAAAGAAGTTGAACCTGAACTTTCTTATTATAATAAGTATGGAATTGTAATAGATGGAATGGTTCCTCCACATGACAAGGCTTTAAAAAAGATATCAAGAGAGTTCCAGGAATTAAAGAAGTTGCTTCCAGAGGACTCAGATGATAGACGCTAGAGGCATTCCTACATGTATATGTCCTAACTGTGGTGGAAATTTATTTAGAGCATTGGTTTCATTTGATCCAGATACATACACCGTTGGAATGTATCATTTAGATATTCAGTGTCATGAGTGTGGTGCCTTGGCTACTGCACCAACTCCTTTAGATAATCCTAAAGGCGATCCTGATGCAAACGATAAAGGGGAAAAGTTTTGAAAGATATATTGTTATCAGTATTAACAGGTTTTGGATGTGGCGTAGTATTCGCAGCATTCAAATTGCCAGTTCCAGCACCGCCAGTATTCGCAGGGGTGGCAGGAATCATCGGTCTTTGGGCTGGCTATGCTATACTAATTAAAGTTCTATCCTAGGAGGAAAAAATGGAACTAAGTAAGAAAAACAAAGCGATGCTTGCATCATATGCTCGTTCAGTTGTAGGTGCAGCGTCAACTCTATATATTGCTGGTGTAACAGATCCAAAAGATCTATGGGCAGCACTCGTTGGTGCGCTTATCCCAGTAGCAGCACGTGCAGTTAATCCAAACGATGTAGCATTTGGTCGTATGCCAAAGGCATCTGAGGTTGAAGAAGCACTTAAGGCAGCAAAGCCAAAGAAGAAGGCTGCTAAGTAATTTAGTTACTCATAATAGGGCGGGTCTAGAAATAGGCTCGCCTTATTTATTTATAATATCAATATATCTATCTTTTAGATTTTCCATAGCAAAGTTTTTAAAACCTATTTCAATTGCTTGTTCTTTAAGTTCATTCTTTTTTCTATTGTGCATATAGTTATCAACTATCTTTGCTAGTCTTCTTGGATCAGCATTATATACATCAATATGTGTTCTTGCTCTAAAGTAATCATGTTTCTCTGCATTTACCAGCCATTCTTTGGGCAGAATAGTATTGTTTGGAGATATGTCTGTCATAAATACAGGTAGTCCACTTATTAGTGCCTCATTCATTGGAAGGCATAGTCCAGCATATCTACGTGGCAATATCATTCCATCATAGCCAGAGTAAAGATCCTGCCTATTTTCTGGATTACCAATAACTATTTTCATTCTAGAATCTCTACTGACAACATCTAATTCTTGCTGAGTAGTTATAACAAGTTCATAATCTGCTTTAGAATATCTAAGCATATCAACTACGCTTCGTGTACCATTACGATCTTTCATTGCTGGCTTACCCGCAACATGTAGTAATCTGCCGTGATTCTTTGATAGATTAATCTGTCTTACTTCATCAAATACAGCCGTATTAGTTGGGGGCGGTAGATGAAATAGTTTAGTTTTACCTTCAGATATCTCAGCAACATGTTCATAATTCCATAAACTAGGTGCTAACATTATATCTGGAAATGGCAGTTTACTATTATGTAAGTATTCTAAAAACTCGTAGTTATATTGAAGAATTGTTTTGACTCCCCTGCGTTTTGCAAGTTCAACAAAACTATTATTATAAAATGTTTCACAGGTCAATACAACATCTACACTGCGAATAAATGGCTCAAGGTCGCCAGTTCTAGGAAGTCCACGAACGTGAAAACAGTTATATCCTTTGTACCACTCTGGATGTTGTTTATTTTTATTAAAATTAAGAGAATTGACAAGCATAATGCTATCTGGATTAAGCATTGTTACAAGATCTCTAGTCTGATTACCAAGCCCAGTATTATCAGAACGTGCTATGATTCCAAGTTTCACTCTTTATATCCCCAAACATCGTCATCGGAAGTAAACTTACGAGTTCCTTCTCTTCCATCAAGGTGATAGGATCTTTTTATATTAGTTCCATTATCTGGGTAATATATCCAAAGTTTATGTCTTTCCCATCCAGAGTTTTTATATTTATTATAATCATCTTGAACTACACCGTGAAATATATCTTCAATAAAAAACTTTGGCTTACAAGCAGCCAAAACTTTTTCTTTATAATATGTAACGCTAGATAGATGTGGTCTTTGACTCCACTGAATAGTTTTAATAAAATTGCCATACTTCTCTAACATTAAGTGGCTATGCTCACCAGGAATTTGTTCTTCAAAGTGAAATCTAATTGTGTATGCTCTTTTTGATTCAAGCATTGCAACGCACTCATCCCAATCAATATGTCTGTCAGCAACTAGCGGTGCGTCTCCTTCAACATAAAGCATAAGTCCAGTTCTAATTTCATGAATAGTTTGCATCATCATTGTTGATTGATGGCTGTGTTCATCAAATACAAATGGTATAACATTGTTCCACTCATGCATACATTTCCATAAAACTCTATTTTTATATTCATCATAGTCTGACTTACGATGTTTTTGCTCTTCTCGCAGACCATCAATTTGCATAATTATTTCGTTAGTAGGAAAGTGTGATCTAATATCTTTGATTGCTTGATCAATAACACGAGTATCTGGATGACTTGGCAGTACTGAAGTTACAAGAACAATAGTTATATTATCTTTATTCATATACCGCCTCCATTATTTTTAATCCAAAGTCTCTCTTATACTTTAGCCACCATGCAACCACTCTGTGCATATTGGCGGGGTATTCAGCAACAAGATCTGGAACTATATTAGGTAATACATTCCAGTCTTTAATTTTTACTATCGGCATATCTGCCTGAAAAATATAATGAAAATAATCACCTTCTCTACCTTTGGAATCTATAAGATCTCCAATAGGTAGGGCTAACATTTCTATGGCTTCAAAAAATCTAAAGGTATCAACTACTTGTGCGCCAGCAGGACACGGGGCTATTCTAGCCGTAGAAAGGTTCTTGTAGTAGTCTTTGGGTGTATCTCCCTGTGCAAAGCCTGCTGTGGGCTTATATAGGGCATTCTGTAGGCTTGGCATAGCCTCTGCTAACTGTTTACGGCGCTGGTGTGTTATCTGTCCACCAAAATAAACATCATATTTCTTGCTAGGATAGGCTGGAAGATTTTGTTTTAAATGTTGAGGAACCCCAATAAAAAACCTATTATATTTTTTGTGCTTTTCATGCGGGTATTGAACCCAGATACTAATATTAGGATGACTAATTCTATCTACATCAAACATAGCAGATTCATCACCAGTAATAAATAGAACTACTCTTTTTATATTAGATAGTTCTTGATTTATTTTTTCTTCTGCCCCCGCATTTCCTTGTCCAGGAATTACAACAAAAGCACGATCTGTTTGTGGAATACTGTCTACAACAATCTGCTCTACCTTATGTTTTTCAAATGTTTCTTTAAGCAAGCCATAGTCCCATTTGCCATTTGCAGAGTCTAATGGATTAGTTGAATATATGTATGCCTTACTTTGGCTCATAGTAAAGATGAACCTCATGTTTATAATCTAAAATGGTTTCTGTATACCCAATATCCATTATCCAATTTCTGAGATCATAAAGATATTGTTTCCAATACATAATCATAAATTCTGGATGGCCAGATAGCCAAATCTTAGGTTTATGTTCCTTTAGTACTCTTTCTGCGCCATGCAATACTGCCCATTCACTGCCTTCAACATCAAGAGTTATTGCTGTAGGCGCTGGCAAGCCATGATCATAAACACAAGAGTCAATAGTGACCTGTCCATATCTAGTTCCTTCATTATGTAATTCTTTAAATCCATGTGCAGCGTCAATAACTGAATCTGCTTCTGGCGGGAATGCGTCACGATAGATTCTTAATAGTTTATTATTCTTATCAGAAGCAAATCCAGGAATGGTTGCGATTGGTTTTTCTAAATTATTATGTTCCCAAAGAAGTGGATAATGAGACCATACTTTTGGATTAGGTTCAAATATTACAGTCTTCGCTCCCCAGATTTGACAAAGAGCAACCATCTCTCCTTCTTCGCCACCTACATAATAAATAATATCTCCAGGTCCAAGGTTTTCATGCATTGATCGTAATCTTTTTCTTTCCCAGCCAGTTTCTGTATACCATTCTGGCCTATCTGCACGATGTTTAGGCAGAGTTATTTCAAACTCTCCATTCAAAGTTGCTTTTACCATTTCTGTCATAGGTTAAACTCCTTTAGTATTGTTGTCCACCTATTTACATAGGTATGGTGATTCTTTGTTCTTTGATGACCAAGCATTCTAATCTGTTCTCTTTCAGCATCATGAGAAAGATAATAATCAATCTTTGTTTTTAAATCTTCTAAATTGCCATGCTCATATAACACTAACTCTGTTGGTTTAAATAGATCTTCCAGCCCTTTAATTGCAGGGTAGATTGTAAAACCTCCACGCCCAGTGCTTTCAAACATTCTATCGCTTGTGTAGTATGGATAGTTAAATCCAATATTTAAACTATCTCCAACTGCAACTTTGCTGCGAGCATATATTTTATTTAGTTTATCGCCACGAATAGTTCCAGTATCGCCATCACCACCTACGTGCAAAAATCTTTTGCCATAGGTTTCTTTTAAATAGTCAATCAGTTGTGGCCTGTATGGATATTCTGGATGATAGCCTTTGCTACCTACAAATATAACATCATGATCAAACCTATTTGGATCGTAATCTTTATGTATATAACATTCTTTATCGTATACCCCTGCAGGTATGAAGTGTCCCTTTACTTCTGTGTTCTCATTAAACCAATCAGCCATTAATTTATCTACTGTAAAGAAATGTCCAATTGTTTTATAAAAGTTGTCTTTTTCTAAATCTTGTTGTCTTCGCAAACCAAACCAAAGATCAAGATGATATGTCATTGTTGGTATGCCATGTCTATTTAATTTAGCAAGAACTACATCCATTCCTGTATTTCCAGGAGTCTTCCATCCATGCGTATGGACCCAGATAAAAAGATCGCACTTAGATGCTTCTCTATAAATTTCTTGAGCAGTTGCATGACGCTCTTGCAATTTTACGACGGTATGCCCAAGAGATTCTAATGACTTAACATGATGAGTTTCACTACTATAGTCAACCTGAAAGTTGCCAAGAAAAGCAATTTTAGCCAAGATTACCCCTTTTTAACTATTATAGCATCCTCTATTAATTTTCTGATGGCA
>Ga0315900_10012456_pt1 | contig 10427 bp, 11 predicted proteins | sample LakEriMetagenome_FD_203521 | JGI IMG/M metagenome (GOLD analysis project Ga0315900, IMG submission 203521) | Freshwater fungal communities from buoy surface, Lake Erie, Ohio, United States - Buoy 12 MA114 | ecosystem: Environmental > Aquatic > Freshwater > Lake > Lake biofilm | place: USA: Lake...
CGACTTTGCCACCAGAGCGCTCTCCTCCGAGGTAGGCGTCATCCAACTGCACGAAGCCATCCAACCGGTGCGCTGCCTCCTGGTGCGCCATGGCGGTGTTGATCTTGTGGTGCAGCAGCCAGGCGGTTGGGTAGCTCACCCCCAGATCGCGCTTGAGGGCCAGTGCCGAGATGCCGGTCTTGGCCTGGCTGATGAGATCAATGACCAGGAACCAGGTCGTCAGCGGCAGCTTGGTGTGCTCCTTCAGCGTGCCCGCAGTCAGCGAGGTCTGGTGCCGGCACGCACCACGCTGGAACAACTTGCGGGCAACGTGACCGACGACGTAGTGCTGCGCGCACATATAACGCGGACAGCGAAACCCGCCCGGCCAGCGCGAGCGCCGAATCTCCTCAGTACACTGCGCTTCGGTGCCGAAGTGGGTCAGAAACTCAGGAATCGACATGCTGGGCTGGAACTGGAACTGGATCTGGTGGCTGGACATCGGGGCTCTCCATCTTCAGGAGAGCTCAGGTTACGGGCTCAGTGGCTCACTTGACGAGCCTGTTGAGGCAGGTTTTTGATCAGTAAATTAGGTTCGACTATTCTTTGACCATATTATTCAATAAATCCAAATAGGCTACAGATTTTTCATTCGCTGTCGGGTATGAAGCGAGCATTTGATCTCCAGCGCTAACAAGATCCTCCCTTACGTTAGGATCAAAAAGTACTGCCTCAACGCTAGAAATGGCGAGTCTTGACTTTTCTGGATCAACGTATGCTGCAGCTTCACCGCACGCATCTCGTGCCCAATCGGAATCCGTAACAACTAATGGAACACGCATCTTCCAAGCCTCAATGAAATTATTGCTGAAACTTTCAAGCTGAGCAAGGTTTGCCATTGCGTCAACGCAAGATATCAGAGATGATACATCACGATAGTCAACTACACCGACATTAACTATTCTATCGCTAACATTTAATTTAAACGCAAGAGTTTGAATCGTTTTTAAGTATTTGCATCGTGGATCAAGCGTCAAAACAAATTTATAGTCCTTTCGCTTTGACTCTGCAAGAAGATAGGGTAATAAGTGCAGTCGCTTATTGGGGTTGTCGCTAGCCAAGAATAGGACATAAGAATGCCAGTTGATATCTATTGAGTGGCGACTGAACATGTTTAAATAATGAAGACGAATTTTATCTGAAACATTTTCTTTTGCCACCAATGAGCTTGCAGCCATTCGTACCACATAATGTCTCGAATGATTCAGCCATCCGCAGGAATCTGCCCTATGCTTAAGCGTACATGTTTCAAAGACAAGTGCATTGGCTTTAGATATAACGAAGCGACGATAAATATCGGTGAGAAACACCCTCAAGCGCCTTGGTCCTTTATACCAATGCCAGAAATCTATCTCTGGATAAAGCAAGTTGGAATATGCAAAGCCGCTGACATTAAACAATCGAATCCATCCAAATATGAATGGCGGACCAAAGAAAGTGAATACGCCGCACCTTCGCGGCAAACCAAATGAAAGTAAAGCTTCCCAAAATAATCTACTGAATAATCCTTGAGGAACAGTGTAACATGGAACGTTCTTTTGAATGCATAAATCGACAATCGGAGAGCCTGCCCGAGCAACTATAGCAACATCAAACGTGTCAGGCATATTTTCAAGAAAACTTAAGGCGTTTTGCATGCCGCCGCCGTTTGAAACAGGTAGGAAATTCAGAATCCACCTGCGGTTTGTTGTGCATAATGCAGTGAATTCATCGAATGTCATACTTTTCGGCGATGAAAAAGCAAGTTCACAGTCATAAGATCAGGTGTTTGCTGTATAGCGACGTTATTAGGACGCCGAACTCACTCCATCGCAAGAGCCGTACTGAATGGTCGGTGTTGCGAAATTAATCCCGCCGCCGCAAACCCACGCTTTTATCGGGGCGCGACGATCCTTGGAAGTAGGATTTCCACCACCGCAAGGGCAATGATGCCCATGCGGGCCACTGTCCGCAGCAGCTAACGCAGGCTGAACCCCGCGGCGCACTGAACGGCGTGAATCCCATCGCCCTGGGTAGTAGGGGCACTCAAACCTCGGGATCTGCTCGAGTTGAAGTGGATCAACACCGTGCTGGGCAACCTCAAGACTAAGGTGCTGAAGCACCACAAGTACGCACAGACCTACCTCTGCACCTTGGTCTACCGGTTCAACCATTTGTTCGATCTGAGCTAGATGATAGCCACGAACATCGTTGATGTGGCGCGGATCCACCCGACGGCGAATAAAGTGCTCAGAGGTGGGCATACAGATGCACGCTTCTAATCAGGTTGGCTTATGAAACAAATACAAAAACATATTTACGCCAACTGTTGAATGAAGGGAAAAAGTTTAATTAGGGGGCAACTTGCCGAAGGTTGCATGACGTTTACTGAATGATCCAATAATTAACGCCCAGAATAAAAAAAATGCTGGACTGAGGAACGCGTGAACAAACGTCCATGACACAAAGCAAAGCACAAGAAAAATAATGTGAATCTCACTTTTATTACGCAATGCACGGACAAAAGAGGCGCCCCACAAAATGAAAATCGATAAAACACCCAAAATACCTAATTCGTAGTAAATGTAGAGAATATAACTTTCTGCGGATAGAGCGCCTGTTTCTTTTCGCGTATATTGAGCTCCAGCCCCATAACCAATTAGTGGGGTATTGGAAATAATACTAAGATACCTGTCAATGCGACTATCCTCAGATTCTTGGGCTAATATACTATCAACACTAATGACTCTGCTAAAAATTGGTACCTCGTCCGAAACTACTGTTGCCATATATATTACGATGGCAATAACAATAAGATGTGTGAAAAAGCTCGCCAGAGAGACCCTGTGTAATCGCTTAAATGCAATATAAGTGAGAAATAAAGATAAAAGCAGAACAAAGGACTTTGAAGCAGACAACACACCACCCACCATCGTAGCAATAAGACACACAACGCGGAACAAGTGGTTGATTTTAGGCAAAGACCAAACCAAGACAAAGCCAAAAACCATAAGTAAGCCCATCACTTGTGGGCTGTTCGTTGTCGAGTAGGGCCGAAAGAAGTATGCATAATCACTCTGAACTTGATTAATTGCCCAGCTGGCCGCTTCTGTGTTGTTGTCAAGGAAACCGAAAAATGTCGGACTTATAAAGTATTGTACGGCCGCAATTGCTGAGACAATGAAAAACGCAGGAATGTTTGATTTGAGTATACTATAGATAAAGCGATCATCGAAACATAAGTAATAAATGGTCCAGTACAGGCAAAAGCCAACATATAAAAACCAAGCTGATGCAACAACAAAAATTTCCGTTTGTCCTAAAACGCCTACAAAGCAGGCGACAGAAAAAAATATAATAAATTGCAATATAAACTGAAATTCGTTGAGTTTGCGACGAGGTTTCCCAAACGTAATCATCAAATAGATGGCAATTAATATAATAAACAAGTAGACTCGCGAAAACCCAAAACCAGCAAGTAGACCATTTAAAATCGCCGCGTAAGATATTAGTATAGGAAGGTAAAGTGCTAAAAGTGAGTGCATGAGGAATATGGTCCTTGAAAAATTATTCTACAGGCAAACAAATGAAAATAGAGCTTTTAACAAGCCCGTTAATACGATGAATGACATAATTATATAAATTATTTACCGCGACACCTGCTCAGAAAACTGCCTCGGCATGTCCGCCGTTGAGCCATTGTCCGGTATCGCTCTATATATCGACACACCAACAATGAGAGTGGCGATCAGGTCACGAGGCTCGAATCGATCGTTGAACCGGTACCCGCCACTTCACACGCCTTGTGCAGCCGAGCACCATCGCGATGCGCAGCCGCCATCCGCTGGGCTGTTTGTTGGCGATCTTCCAGTCCGATCATTCGTCCTCGCTCTTGTGGAAGATCGCCTCGAGTTTTTTTGACAGCAACAACAGCGCCACCGTCTCGGCCAGAGCCTTGTCCTTGCGATGCAACTCGCGCTCGAGTTGCTTGATGCGACGCCGGTCCGAGGTCGTTTCCTTGGGGCTCGCGCGCTGTTCATCGGGGTGCGCCAGCGCCTGGGTGGCGCTGTCACGCCAAGCCGCCAGCTCCAGCGGGTACAGGCCGTGCTCGCGCCCAGGCGTTGCGTGAGACCTCATCCATAGCGGCTGTGGTGATGACGGCATCGAAGCGAGCCGCCACTGACCACGCCCGCTCGGTAGCGGGCGTGGTCAGCGCCTCAGCTCGCCAGCGCTCCAGTGCATCAACAGACACACCTACCTCGCGAGATACCTCCTCGATGGAGGAGGTGTTGGGTGGCAGTAGCATGGCCACCACCCGCTTCTTGAAAGCCTGTCCAAATCGAGCCATCGCGTCTTCTCATCCTCGCCCCCAGTTCCTTGGTTCTATGGAGGCGACAACAATTCTGACGCGGGGGGAGGTTCACCAGCCAGATAAAACCAAAAAAGAACTCCTTGCTAGCCTTGGCCGCCTGCGCCACGATGTCGCGCATAAGCCAGCGTTTGTTGAAGCACATCGGTTCAGTTCCCAAAACTGTCAGAAACTGAACCAGTTGTATATCTTCAAGGGAGTTTTGGCAATCTTAACACACCCTTAAAACTCAATCTTAACAAGAACTTAGGAGCATTTATAATGCTGACCATATGTAAACAACGAATCAATCCAACAAATATGGATGTCACTTGGAGTTCCTAATCAAAGCAATTGAACTGACGACAAGACCTTCGATCGAAGACGATTGCAACCGATCGCCGAACAACCAATTCGATAGATCTTTAGCGTATCGAGATGTTAATTCCTCGTACGACTGCAGGAAGTGCAAAAAAGCTGTATGAAAATTACCATCAATTCGAAGAACAGAGCTACGTGATAGTAAATAATTCTTCAGATGATAGTTCTCGTAAATAAGGTTGCTACGATCGTATCCTCTCGCCTTTCTCAAGTCGAGTTGAAGGACAGGTATGCCGGCTGCAGCTGCATCAAGCCCGAATGTTGTAAAGGCATTTACAACAAATTTAGCACCTTGTATCTCTGAGAAGCGCTTGTTGTTGTAGTCGTCACTTAAGAAGTAATTCGATGGATGTTCGATTTCAAGATCGATTACTGAACCTACTCTCACGTTACTGAATTCTTGCTCAATAGCCACGAATTCATCCCTTTCACCGTTGGGACGTGGCTTGATAAATAAATCCCACCCAATCGACTCGGCGGCGCGTGCCAAATCTCTAATTAACTGCTGCTCTACATCTACTAATGCCTGTATGCAGAAGCGCCTCGTACCGGCGACAGAGTACACGAAGAACGGTCTACGAGCAATATGTTCGAGCTGAAAAGTCCAATGCCTAACCACATCACGCGCGTGGCGCAGCTTCAAAGGATAGAAGATGTGTACATTTCGATCACGTTGAACTCTCTCCCAATCGACTTTTAAATCCTCATTCCACACAAATACCGCCGAGGATGTGTAACCATTGGGTAGTTTAACTACATGGTCCCAACTCTCCATGATTGTAATAACTGTTTGGCCCTTGGCGCAAAGCAACTCAGCACTCGCGTTCAAGCTTCCGACCATTATAGCTGAAGTTCGAAACGGGTTTCTCATGCCGAAACCTGCAATACGTTTTAGGAACGAATTGATTGAATCGTTGGGAACCTTTGGGAGAAAGCGTGACAACTTAACGAGAGCACGACGTCCGGGACTAAGTGTCATAGTAATTTCATTTCGTTTTTTATAAAATTGAAATGAAAAGTCATCTCTGACAAAGAACTCCATGGCAACACGATGAATACGCCATCGCCAACGGTGCATCTTCCGTATTGGATCAAGATCTAGATATACGATCCGATCGTCTAAACCAATGTCATTCCGCACATGATTAATTATTTTCAAAGGTGCATAGACATAGACTCTGATGCCTTTGGATAAAAGTTCAGGTATTATTGGTGCAAAAAGATAGGCATAAATTCGAGAATCAATAATTATGCTTAGTTCAAGAACGTGGCTGTTGGCATGCATTTTCAAGTCTCGCGATCTAAGTCTTAATACGGAGGAAGTAACAATATCTCAAAATTGCTAAAGTAATTGATCCAATCAGTGTTGCATAGGCTGCACCGTTATATGACATATGCGGGACAAGTGCAAATAGTAGTGCAGCGCTTAAACTTGCACTGGTTAAACTGAGCAGAGACGATGCGCCAGGTTGATTGTTTGCGTTTAGAAAGCTAGCAACCGGGTTCGAAGCACCAGCGGCAACTGCAGCTACGACGAGGATCGTTAGAGCGTCTGCAGCCTCGGTGAACTCAGATCCATATACAGAACTAAGTATCCAAGAAGAACCAACATAAATAGGAGCGCTAAGGCATAGTGACAGGCTTAGGATTGCGGCTGACGACTTAAATACGAGAATTCTTCCCGCGCTCCCCGCTCGTTCGACGAAAAGACCAAATAAGAAGCCTGAAAATGCAATAGGAACGCTCTGAACCAATTGACACAATGACTTCGCAGAGGCATAGAAGCCCAAAGCTTCTACGCCTGCGAACGACCCAAGAACAAGGTTATCCATCTTGGTCAAGACTGCTCCGGTCAAGCCTGAAAAGTAGCTTCTCAGTGAGTATGAATAGCAGTCTTTAAGCAAAGGGAATGGTGTCTTGACAGGCGCTCTCCAATTCATAAGATATAACAACATCAATACTGATGTTAGACATTCTCCAACTATCAACCCAAGTACAGGGTGAAAGTCTTCTTCGCCGAGTACCGCATATCCACATAGAATCATAGCTAGCGTTACTAATGGAATTGCGACCATTTGCCGCCGATGATTTCGTGTATCGCCAACCGCCAGCAAGTGACTGGTCAGCATCAGATTCAAGTACAAGCCGTGGTAGTAGAGGAAAAACAAAACGCCTATAAGCCAGAATGAGTATCTCATTTCCAACCAGCTAGGATTCGCCACTACTTCCACTGCGGCAACTATGCTAAATATCAAAGCGATAGCCGCAGTCGAATGCGCAAACAAAAGCATGGCTGCCTGCTTAAGGGCCATGTGTCCCGTTTTCATCATGTAAACTAATGCATTAACTAGACCCAGTGAACAGATCAGCGCAATTACTGTTACTAAAGAGGAGAATAGTGCATATTCACCTCGGCCTGTCGCTCCATAGGACCGCGCAACGAAGATGGTGATACATAACGACAGTACTTGACGCAAAAAATTATTAAAAAATACAGTTGCAACTCGTTTGGCTGTCTGGCTCTTTAGCAAGCGATTAAAGATTTGCATCGTTGGACCATTCGTTCAAAACTTTCGAGATGATAAAATCCTCCGTTTTGGACATTGAATCCCAACTGGCACCAGCGATATGAGGCGTTACAAGTAGCCGCCCCTGCAATGCTGCACAGGCGTTGATCAATGGACTGTTCGCCCTTCCTGTCTGCTCATCACGGATTACGTCAGTCGCGGCAGCTGCAATACTCCCCTTCTTCAACGCGCGTATCAATGCATCTTCATCAATGAGTTCACCGCGGGAAGTATTGATAAAATAAGCGCTCCGCTTCATGTTGCGGAATTGTGCGTCGCCGAACATGTTCACACTACTCGGATTGATATCTACATGAACTGTAACTATGTCGCTTTCGGTCAGTAGATGGTCAAGTGCCACTGCTTTTCCAAACACCGGATCACGCGGCGCAATATCATTGATCAGAACATTCATGCGAAATGCGCGCGCATAGTCTTCGATGATGCGCCCTAGTCGACCGTACCCAACGATGCCCAGCGTTTTCCCGGACAGATCGACACCACGAAATGCATCCCTGTTCCAGCCTCCCGATGCGACATGATTCAGTGCTTGAGGAATCCGGCGTGTCAGCGACAAAATGAGCCCCCATGTCAACTCGGCTGTGGCTGTCACCGAGTCCAAGAATACGGTCTCGCCCTTGAGGGAGACAACCCGGATCGCACGCCTACGCATCGCTTCGAGATCGAGATGGTTATGCCCAGTAGTCGGGGAGATGACGAATTTCAGGTTTGGAAGATGGTTGAAAACGGTGTCGTCAATGTATGACCTCAGCCGGACAAAAATGCCTACGACGTTATTTTTACCCACGATCTTGTCGAGGTTGTCGATATCACAATAGACCACGTTGAAGGCAGCGCTCAGCTTCGTTAGCGCTTCGGGAGAAAAAGCCTCGTGCTCGAGAAATAGAACCACAGGCATTCCAAACATTATGCCGGATGATTTAGTTTTTATAGTCACATCTTTCCCGTGCCTTGTAATACAACGCTAATATCTCTCTCTATAAGGCGGAAATATTAGGTTTAGAAACAAATAAATAAGTTCCGTCTCCTCTCGGATCATCGACAGTGACTTGCCCGTTCTGCCATCCCCAAATTGCATCCACATTAAAATCGTTTTGGAATAGATTTTTAAGTTCATTAATCGAATATTCTCTTTCGTGCCAAGGCCAAGTGGGAATGAGACCTAAACGATTTTGAGGCGTGTAGACAATACATTTTCCGCCGGGTTTAAGTACTCTGTGCGCTTCTCTGACAAAAGCAATATCGTCTGCAATATGCTCAATCGTCGCTATGCTGACTAGTATATCAATTGAGCTGTCGTCAACCGGAATTTTAGTTGCGCTTCCAACTCGATAATCTGCATTATCCTGATAAGCTTGCCTTGCATTTTCAATTGCTAGCTCAGATATATCAACTCCAATAACTTTCTTGGCTCTTTGTGCAATAATCGAACTGCCATAACCATTCCCACAAGCCACGTCAAGAACAATAGAGCCATCAGGGATTTCACTTAGGATTTCCCGATAACGCCCGATACTTACGTCTCCTGTCGCGGCGCCTTTGCCAGAATGCTCAGCGCGCTCACCTCCAATGTGAATTTTGCTCGCTATTTCTCTCATTTCACGGAGTCGCTGATCAGAGTATTCTGGAATCGTCTCGAAGAGACCTACACTGAACAGACCAGGGTTTTTTCGAATAAAGGCAAATGGCCGTGCCAAATTCCATGCCGATTCATTTTCCCTTTGAGTAGAAGCTAGCTCAACTACGTTGTTCAACGCACCGATCGATACGAATTGACCCAGCCAATGTTTACACGTACCGTCAACACATCGAACATAGTCGAACCTATTTTTTAAGCCAAAATCGATCAACTGGTCCATCAAATCAATATCAAGGAAGAACAAAAGACCTTGAAGCCAGGCAATATGTGTGGCATTACTTAAACTTGCTGCGTTGATTAAGCGAGCCGCGACATTCAAATTTTCACCCATGTAGCAGGCTATATCATATCGATCAGCCGTGTCTTTGAATACTTTGTTTTCATTAGTGTCAGGACAAGCGATTGTTGGGCGTCCATGACAGTTAAGTAATTTTGCATTCTTGATGACTTGTTCAATAACAGGTCTACCGTCCTGGGAAGTTCGCAGAGAAACATCGACTGCGCCTTCGTAGTCCACGTGATTGCATTGAATTACTGGTGTAATAAGCATATTTAAATTCGTTTAGTGAATGATTAATATCATGGACGTCACGATAGCCGCCGATCCTACAATCACTAATTTGACTTCGGCTGCATGCGAAAAGATCTTTGCCAATGGCTAATTAGCAGATCCGCGATGAGTAGGTCTAGTTCGTCGTCAATGTTCAGTGAACGTTCCTTTGGCATCACGAACGCTTGTGGTGAATCCGACCAAAGGCGGCGGTTTTGACGGATGTAGTCGACACGGCTCAGATAAATCGCGCCGTTACGGTGGTAGACCGCAGGGAGATCTTGCCGAAGCGATCCCTTTGGCTCTTTGTCGTAAGGCACCAGCAAATTACTCGTGATCGAATAAGCGCGTGCGGGATGTTTGTCAGCATCGACAAACACGCTAATCAGGCTGTCGGCACCACTCGACTTGATCGCCTGATATGCAGCGGCGATATCGGCCGGAATACGCGCTGGTGCCGTCGGTTGCAGAAGTAGAAGATGCTCATAGAGGACGTTGGGTTTGTCGAGTTCATCGAGAGCGTGCTCAATTACGTCGATCATCGGTGTGCGGTCACCCGCGATATCGACCGGACGTTTAAGTACATCGGCGCCACAATCCTGTGCAACTCGGGCTATATCTGCATCATCAGTTGAAACGACTACGCGATCGATATCCTTCGCGGCAAGTGCGGTTTCAATCGACCATGCAATCAGCGGTTTGCCCCCGACTAGTCGCAAGTTCTTGTGTCTGACGCCCTTAGAACCACCACGTGCTGGAATCAAGGCAAGCAGTTTACCGTTGGTCATGAGTACCTTCTCAACAACAGTTCAATACTGATCAGCACATTGATCCGAGCATAATTGGCCGCGGCACCGCTGCGTTGATCCGCGATGAGCGCCTTAATCCAATCGGGTCGCAAAT
>Ga0315900_10012461_pt1 | contig 10424 bp, 9 predicted proteins | sample LakEriMetagenome_FD_203521 | JGI IMG/M metagenome (GOLD analysis project Ga0315900, IMG submission 203521) | Freshwater fungal communities from buoy surface, Lake Erie, Ohio, United States - Buoy 12 MA114 | ecosystem: Environmental > Aquatic > Freshwater > Lake > Lake biofilm | place: USA: Lake...
CATCACTAGCACTGTTCCCACTGGCACTGCGCCATTGACCATTGCTTCAGAAACGTTAGTTACGAACCTGAACGCTGATCGGTTAGATGGGGAGCATGGAAGTTGGTATTCGCCTAGTGGACTCATTTCCCCCTATGCCGGTCTTACTGCCCCACCGGGCTGGTTGTTCTGTAATGGTCAGTCTGTAAGCAGAACCACTTATGCAACTCTTTTTTCAACCCTCATTGCAAGCGTTGGTACTTGCACTATTACGACGGCTTCACCTGCTGTAGTTAGCCTCACTGCTCATGGCTTGGTAGAAGGTGATGCTATTTACTTCACCACGACGGGGACTTTGCCTACGGGCTTGAGTGCTGATACCACTTATTACGTGAAATCAACCGGAAACGCAAATACTTTTCAGGTTTCATTGACTCGAACGTCATCGGCTACTGCTTTCACTGCTGGGGCGGCAATTAATACGACGGTTGCCGGAAGTGGAACACACACGGTCGTTAAAGCACCATATGGTGTGCCTAGTTCTTCAAACTTTTTTGTACCTGATTTCAGAGGTCGTACCCCTGTAGGCATTGACAACATTGGTGGAACTGATGCTGGTCTCCTATCTCTTACCAATGCTCTCGGTGGTGCGGGTGGTGTCCAGACCGTCACTCTTGACGGCACGCAGATCCCGACGCACGTTCATGGGGCTACGGGTCTTACCATCGGAACTACGGGATCAACCCACTCCCATGACGCTGGCAACTACGACGCGTTTGGTATCAACAATGACATTATGACGAATGTTCCTGGGTATCCGGCTTTTCAAGGTCTTCATGCCTCAGGCACTGCAAATAGTCGTATCAAGGCGACCGCTTCGGCTGACAGCGCTCACAGTCACAATATAACCGGCTCTACAGCAGGGTTGCCTGGGGCGGGCCAGTTGCATGACAACATGCAGCCATTCATGCTGGTCAATTACATCATCAAGACCTAACTTATTGTGAAAGAATGAAGCAATGGAACTAATCGCATTCCCATTTAGATTTAAGCCTGATGGATCGGTGGCTAAGGTCACCCAGACCTCGGACGACCACACGGCTCAGCGAATTTACGGATTTGTCAAGACGACAAGTGGCGAGCTTCCCTTGGCCCTTGGGTACGGCTTAACCGATCCGGTATTTGCCAACATTGAACTTGGCGAGGTAGAGGCTGGAATTAGCCTGTACCACCCCGACATAGTGGTTGACGCTTCGTCAACTAAGATTAGTCAAGACGGCAAATTGGCAGTTGCTATTTCCTTTATTGGAGAAGAAAGTATTTACCGAGGAACGGTATAATGACCAGCCCTGATGTAACCCCGTATGTTGACTTAACTATTTTTGACGCTTCCAGTCAGCAGATCTTCTTGGATGCAATTGACTATGCCAAGGTGGCATTGCCCGAGTACGCACCTCAAGACGGATCAATTGAAACCGTTCTTCTTCAGGCGATGGCCCTTGAAACTCAAGAGGCTATTTACTCAATCAATCGACTACCTGGAGCGGTGGTAGAGGTTCTCCTCCGACTCCTTGACGTGGATCGCAATTCAGGGACATCGGCAACCGTAGTTGTGAAGTTCATTGGTTCAACCACTGCAAACTTCACAGTTCCCCTTGGTGCGCGTTTGTACTATCAAGAGTCACCATCTGCTGACGTTCTTCTTCTTGAAACCACAGAGCAGATCACTGGAACTCAGGCAAAAACGATTTCCACGATTAGTCAATCTGGCACCACGATTACGGTTACCACCTCAACTCGTCATGGTCTTTCAACTGGCAACTTAGTGACCATTTCCGGAACAGTTGCCATGAACATTTCCAATACGGCAATCACTATTGATCCAGACGATCCAACAGTGTTTACCTTGACGGCTGGAGGATCTGGAACCTACTCAGAAACGACCGGTACCGTCACTCCGGCATTAACCATCCCGGCAACTGGATTCGTGACGGCAAGGACTTCAGAAATCACCGAAGATTTCAATGGGCTTGCTGCAGGCACGGACCTCATCCTGCTTTCAATCCTCCCTGAAATTGCATCCGTAGAAACCGCCTCAATTCTTACTGGCGGCGCCAACGCCGAAACTGACACCGAGTACTTCAGTCGAGCTGTAGCCACACTCTCACGTCTCTCAACAGCCCTCGTAACAACGACTCAGATGAATCAATTTGTGGTTGAGTCTGGTCGTTACTCAGATGCATACAGGGCTTATGCGGTAGATAACACTGACGAAACTCGCGAGGGTTCTCAGATCAATAAAGTCATGATCGCCGTTGCTCCAGTGGACGCTTCTGTAGACAATCTTCTTGATGGCATTGGTGACGGATCAATTGACTCAACAAGTGTTAACTACGGAGTTAAGGACATCATTTACGAGGGCATCGCCGAGCGCGTTCACGCCGCTTTGGATCCTGTAGTCGTAAACCCAGTAATCGTTGAACTCGGTGTTGCAGCGACAGTCAAACTTCCTTCTGGAATTCTCGCCTCAAGTGTTCAAGATGCTTGTGACGAAACCTTAAGCACATACCTCTCCTCCAATACTTGGGATTGGTCTGACGTGGTTAGGTACAACGAAGTAATTACTCAACTCCGAAACACGACAGTTGCGGTAGGAACGAGTACGTCGGCGGCGGTTGATTACGTGTCAAGTATCACCATGACACCAACAGACGCATACATCCCTGATGAATCAACTCTTTATCAAGTTACGAATGTGCAAAGAACCGCAGCGGGTGGCGCAGATCTTTGCACTCTTACTATTAGTGGGCCAGGGGTGGGAGGAGTTCACGGTCTTGATCTTGCTGCCGGAGAAAGCCTTTGGGTCAAGGTCGTGGGCGTTACCAATAACTCCGGAGCATTTAACACCACCACGATTGTTCCTGCTTTAACTCCCAGCAATACAACAATTACCTATTCACAGGGAGAAGGAGTGATCGCATCTACTGCTGCAACTGGAAATGGCTGCATCCTGCCGATGAAGCGTGATGCAAATGGAAACTTTACGATTTACGACCCAGCGCCACTAGTTACTAGTGGAACTCACAGCATCACAACGGTATAGCGATGCATGTAGCCAACCTTATAGATCTGAACACGAGTGGACTTCAGTCGCCAGCCTACGGAGGCATTGGTTATTGGATTGCAACCGATGCCGATTTGGCTCGGACTACCAAGCGCGCTCATTCAGGCATTGCAAGTATTCAGATCACAGCAACGGCTAACCCCGCATATATCTATTCGGGCGACTCAGCAACAATCGCTGAACTGATTGAAGTTGACCGCACTGCTCCGTATCGACTATTTCTTTGGTTCAATCATGAAACCATTGGGCGCAGCATTCGGGTTGGAATTCAGTTTTATAACGCTATTCAAGAAGAAATTGTTCAAACTTCTGCTCACTATGACGACTTTGAAATGTCGTTCAGGGAGTGGACTTTAGCGTCACTTGTAATTCCTGTTAATGACATTCCGCTTGATGCTGTCTACGCAAATGTCAAAATTAAATTTGAAGTCCCTGACGTTAATGACAAGATTGATTCAAAGCTCTGGATTGATGACGTTGTATTTTACCATCCAGAAGATGTCAAAGAAGAACCAATCATTGAGCGACTTTCTCGCTGGATCCCTGAATACATGATTGAAGAGGATGACCGACAGGTCAATCCCGTAAATCCGATGTTGCTTTACATGGATGTTGCAAGTGCAACTCTTGGCGAGGTTTATCAATACATTTCTGACTTTGGTTATGGAACCGTAGGTGATCCTGACTACCCACTAGCAACTTCAACGCTTGCCGATCCATCCGGTTATCCAGAAAGTGGAACGCAAGCGGAATGGCTTCCATGGTTAGCCCAACTCGTTGGGCTGCGCGCAACATCAATTACTGATGAGGCATCAGGGGGAGGGACTTCTTGGTTCTTCTTGGAAAGTCAAAATACCACTTGGGACGAATGGGAAAGTGACATCAACGGGGATATCACCAACTACTCAACTTCTTGGACATCCGTAATCCGAACGGATGGAATCACTACGGTTAACGTTACCTCCCACGACTTCTCTGTCGGTGATGTCTTCACGATTAGCGGTGCAAGCGGCGGAGCAACATCTGCGCTCAATGGCATATACGAAGTTGCAACAGCGCCAAACTCAACAAGTATTACCTTTTCGCAGATTTATACAATCTTAAGTTTGTCGCAAGCAACCGGAACGGTAACAGTAACGACTGGCACCGCTCACAACCTTTCGGCTGGAAGCACGGTTGAAATTAACGGCACCTTCACTGCTTTTGATGGAACAACTCAAACCGTTGTGTCCGTAAGTCAGAGCGTAGATTCCGACGTTAATGATGTTTTTACTTTTGCTTCTGGAACTTCTGCAATAGCAAGTTCTGGAACCGTGTTTCCAACTGATTTAGCATCAGGACAAACCGGAACTATTGCAACCACAGTTGACTTGAATTGGTTTTCAATTGAAGGCGAAAATGGTGCGCAGCGAACCCCACCTGAGGCTTTGGCTGAATTCATTCGCACCGGAGCCTCTGGCATCTGGGCGGGAACCATTGAGGGCATGAAGCGTGCTGCTCGACTAGGAGTTGAAGGTTGGGATATTTCAGCGACCCTTGAAAGAGTTGATGGTTACATCAAGGTAACAACAACGGAAGTCCATGAGCTTGAGGTTAGCGATTTTGTTGAAATCTACGCTTCCCCTTATGCCGAACTAAATGACACTTACACAGTTCATTCGGTAATTGATGCTTACACTTTCCGAGTTGTGTGCGAGGGTGGCTACCTCTTAACCAGGGGCTGGGCAACTGATAAGCAGGTGCAAATTGAAAAGCAGTATTGGAACGGAGTTATTGATTCAGTAAGTAGTAACTCTTCTGGCCTTGTCACTCTGACGTTCCAAGAGCTTTTACCAGTTTTAAGTAATTACGAAATCTTGGGCAACATCACAATTACTGGAACTTCTAACGGATCACTGAACTCAACCTTCGGGCCATACACAACTGGAAATGTTACTATTTCTTCCGACAGGAGAACAATAACATTTGACACAGCCCTTGGAACGATTTCCACCCTTACGCCAGTTGGAGCAAATGCAAAGTTGTACATCGGTGACAACGCTTGTTACTTGATCAAAACTCTGCAATCTCAAACTTCTGGCGCAGAGGCAGTTCTAACTTTGGCTGACTACGCAAAGCCCGCAGGATCCGCTCTTACCCACAAGTACATTTAGGCGCTGGAGGAAAAATGCCAGTAACTCGAACACAAAGATTTTCACTCCATCGCTGGGATTCTGGCGCTGATCCGTTCAACCGGACTCAGATGGATTCCGACAACCTCCAAGTTGAAACTCTTGCCGCCCTTTACAGGGTTGGCCCACTGGCCAGCATCGGCGATCCAACCGGAGCTGCAAACGCCAAGTCATTCTATTACGCCACAGATACCGCAACCCTTCACTTCAGCGACGGAACTAACTGGGTAAGTCTTGGCGATGCAGGTGAAACGGCAGACATTGAAGCACTCACTATGGGCAGCAGCTCTTCGGCTGGGTCCACTTCCACGTCTGGCGGTGTCAGAACCCAAGAATTCGCACTTGCTAATCACCGTCACGCTCTTCCAGGTACTGCGACTCCGGCCAGCGTGACCACCGTAAATGCCATTGGTTCGCAAGGAACACTTGCGTTATCTGACCATACCCATGCAATTGGAACTGGCGCAATCAATAGTTCCGGAATGTTCTCAACCGGAGTTGTTAATGCCGCGGCGTTAGGCACAGGTGCGGTTGAAACCGCCAAAATCCTTGATGGCAACGTTACTGCAGATAAACTTGCCTCGGATGCTGTTACTACAGCAAAAATTCTGAATGACGCAGTTACCACAGCAAAAATTCTTGATTTAAATGTCACAACAGGCAAACTTGCTGACAACGCAGTCACCACGGAAAAGATCCTTAATGACGCAGTTACCACAGCAAAAATCCTAAATGCAAATGTCACTGCAGCAAAACTTGCATCGGACTCTGTCACCACAGCAAAGATTCTTGACGTAAATGTCACCACAGGAAAACTTGCCGACAACGCTGTAACCACGGCAAAAATCACTGACCTCAATGTCACCACAGGAAAACTTGCTGACAATGCAGTCACCACGACAAAAATCACTGACTTAAATGTCACCACAGGAAAACTTGCTGCAAATGCTGTGACTACAGGAAAACTTGCCGGTGGTGCGGTAACAGCAACCGAGCTTGCCTCTGATGCAGTTACAACGGCAAAAATCCTGAACTTAAATGTCACCACAGGAAAACTTGCCGACGATGCAGTCACCACAGTAAAAATTCTGAATGACGCAGTTACTACGGCGAAAATCCTGAACTTAAATGTCACTGCTGACAAACTTGCAGCAGATGCTGTGACTACAGTGAAAATTCTGAATGATGCAGTTACAACGGCAAAAATCCTGAACTTAAATGTCACCACAGGAAAACTTGCCGACAATGCAGTCACTACAGTAAAAATTCTTGACGCCAACGTTACTAATGCAAAACTTGCAACAGACTCAGTGAATACTATTAATCTTATTGCTGATTCAATTACCGCAGCAAAGATACAATCAGGTGCCGTAACAACTACAAAGATTCTTGATGCAAATGTTACTGCGGGCAAACTTGCTACAGACTCAGTTACTACTGCCAAAATTGCTGATGGAAATGTAACTCTGGCAAAACTTGCTTCCGGATCTGTCAACTCTTCAAAACTTGCTGCTGGTGTTTACTACAACGCAACAAGCAACAGCACTGGTGGTCAGATTCGATACGGAACCGCAGCGGTGGGAACCATTGGTGGATCGCCATCAGCAGGTGACCTCTACTTCAAGTTCATCTGATCATGGCTGAAGAAACTTGGACATATGACGGCAGCAACTGGCGCCTCGTTAGGGATCTGTGGGTGAGAGAGTCTGGAGCTTGGCGCGAAGTTGAAAGCGGCTGGCTCTACAACGGCACGTCGTGGAAACAGATTTTCAACTACGACACAACAGGACCATCGGCTCCAACTTCAGCGTCAGCCACATGGGGCGGTGCTGGAGCAACTCCGCATTGCTATGTCTATTGGGTGCAGCCCAGCGACGCAGATTTTTCCTACACTCGTTTAGAACGATCACTTGACGGTGGTGCTTCTTGGTCATTTATTGCAAATTACTCTGGCAATGCCGGTGTCGCATTGGCCTACACGGATTACAACGTAACTTTGGGTGCTTATCAAGTTCATAGCGTGATCAATCAAGCGAGCGCTGGACATATCTATCGAATGATCCCCTACGACACGCGCAACAACCAAGGAACTATTGCCTATGCGTACTCAACGGGGCAGAATGACCCCGCCAACTACCGAGGATTTATTCAATCTCCGTATTACCGAAATGCCAACGGCAGTGGCACTTGGTCTACCAACTCACCAGTTGGCTGGCTAGACGGAGTTAGCCAGGGTTGGCAACAGCCATGGACTCGGCGTCGATTCGGACATTACTTTTATGAGTCTGGGGTTAACTGGAACTTTAATGTCACGTCTGCAGGCATTCACCTTTATAGGTTCAGTGGGGCTGGCATTAACACGGGCATTCCGGCCTTTCTTCACACCTCAACGGCAACTAATGCCACCCGTTTCTTTGGGGTTAATCCAATTCCCGACATCAGAACCGGAGCAGACCCGCAAGGATCTTATGTTTATGACACCAATGCGGTTGCCCCATTGAATGCCGGATGGGCATATGACATCATGCGGGGACACCGCACTTCAATTGTTCTTGATGAAGAAACTACCTCACCCGCGAGTGGCTATTCATACTCTGCCAACTATTCAAACTGGGGCGATCACAATTTCAATATCTTCCTTAACATTATCTTCGGCGGCACCTTGGTTATTAATCACACCGGCTAGAAGTTTCTGTCAGCAGTAAATTTCAGTCGTTAACATTTCCACAGGCTTTTCCACAGGTTGTCAAACACAAGGAAGTGGCGTTGTGGGACCAGAAGCAGCACTCGTTAGTGGCTCCTTTGCCATCATTGTCGCAATTGTTACGGCATGGTTCACATTCCGTACTCGACGCGAGGAAATGGGGGTTGAAGAAATTAAAACTGTGCTTTCGGGGTATAAGGAAATTGTTGGAACCCTGCAGGACGAAATTGCTCGACTGCAGATTGAAATCACTCAGATGCGTGATGCCATGGCTGACTGTGAGCGCCGGAACGCCGAAATGGAATCAGAGGTAGCTCAACTCCGAACTTGTGTATCAAAACTTGAGTCGGAATTAAACCAATGATTGACGACTTCAATGAGGTCATAGAAGATGTTATCGGAGAAGCAATAGTAAGCAATTACATTATTGCTATTGAGGTCATGACTGAAAAAGGTATGGACCTCAGAGTGGTTACATCAGATACAATGAGTCCATGGCACGCTATTGGAATGCTCCAGATGGCGTCCGAAATGATTCACATTGACACGGAAACAAAGGACGAGGGCGAATGAACCCAACAATTAAGTCGCAGGCAGTAGACCAAGCCGGTAAAGGCTTAGTGGCCTCTCTCATCACCTACCTACTAGTCAAGTATGGCATGGACACCGAGCTTATCTTCATTGTCATGCCTGTCATCACTGTTCTTCTTGCTTGGATTTCATCAAAGATTGGTGATCCAACAATCGCTTCTTTCTTTAGTGCAACTCCAGTTGTTGAAATTGAAGTTGATGAGGTTTCCGAGGGCTGAGTTTTAATGGAATACGGCACAGCCGCTTTTCCTTAAACAACGCCCCCGATTTCGCACAGTTAAACAACTGTCAAATGGCTTTACTTGGTCTTATGGCTAACGGCGTTTAGTATTGCCCTTAAAGGAGTTTTCCCATGGCCGCTGGAATTTACAACTTCATCTGCGAACAGGGTGCCACCTTTACTAGGGTAATTAATGCCACAGACGGTGCCGGTGACCCAATTGATCTCACGGGCTATACCGCGCGTATGCAGGTACGTCGAGACATGGACGCTACGGCGGCTCTCATTGAACTGACAACTGAAAACGGACGTATTTCTCTTGGCGGCGAAACTGGGGAAATTACGCTAACCATTGATGCCGATGACACTTCAGACATTCCTCGTCCTGGCGTTTACGACCTTGAGCTTGAATCCGATTCGGGTACGGTCATCCGACTATTAAAGGGTGCCTTCTACCTTGACTCCGAGGTCACGCGATGACAGGAGTCAATCAAGACCCTGAAATTTCTGTAGAGGTTCTTGAGGTTGGCCCTAACAATGTCAATATTGAAGAACTTCGATACGAAGTAACAATCGTTGAGGATCTTCCCAACGAGGTCTTCGTTGAATTGCCAGGAATCCAAGGGCCGCGTGGTCATCAAGGGTTTCAAGGAACTCAAGGTTTTCAAGGTGCTACGGGTTCGCAGGGTGCTACTGGCTCACAGGGAGTTCAGGGTTCCACTGGATCGCAGGGTTCGCAAGGGGTTACCGGTTCACAGGGAACTCAAGGCTCTACTGGTCCACAAGGTTTTCAAGGTTCTCAAGGCGTAGTCGGACAAACTGGTTCTCAGGGTTCTCAGGGTTCACAGGGTTCACAAGGAACACAGGGTTCACAGGGTTCACAGGGTTCACAGGGAACACAGGGCGATGAAGGCCCACAGGGCTTTCAAGGAACACAAGGCGATGAAGGTCCACAGGGCTTTCAAGGCGACGATGGCCCACAGGGCTTTCAAGGCGATCAAGGAAATGAAGGTTTCCAAGGTGATCAGGGACCACAGGGCGATCAAGGCGCTCAGGGTTTCCAAGGCAATCAAGGCACCACACCTTTAATTTGCACTACGCAAAACACAGGTGAGTACTATTTTCAAGCAGTAGGTGAAAATTATTATCAAAGTCCTATAGCACCAGGATTAGCATTTAGTGCTGGGCAAACACTATCTGTATATGCACCAACTGATGATGTCATACAGTACATGTTTGTAAACTCTTACAATCCAGCAACGGGTGACATAGTTGCGGTTGTTACGCATTCTTTAAGCCCTGGGTTCAAAACATACAACACGCTTTCAATTTGTCTTGTAGGAAATCAAGGCAATCAGGGTTATCAAGGAAATCAAGGGCCTCAGGGTTTTCAGGGTGATACCGGCCCACAGGGTTCTCAAGGGGACCAAGGACCACAGGGTTTCCAAGGTGATCAGGGACCACAGGGTTTTCAGGGGAATACCGGCCCACAGGGCTTTCAGGGTGATCAAGGGAGCCAGGGTTTCCAAGGCGATCAGGGTCCGCAAGGTTTTCAAGGCGACCAAGGACCGCAGGGCGATGATGGAACTTCGGTAACAATTCTTGGTTCATATCTAGATTACGCAGCTCTGATTG
>Ga0315900_10012463_pt1 | contig 10424 bp, 10 predicted proteins | sample LakEriMetagenome_FD_203521 | JGI IMG/M metagenome (GOLD analysis project Ga0315900, IMG submission 203521) | Freshwater fungal communities from buoy surface, Lake Erie, Ohio, United States - Buoy 12 MA114 | ecosystem: Environmental > Aquatic > Freshwater > Lake > Lake biofilm | place: USA: Lake...
TGATTGCCGCCGACATGTTGCAACTTAATTTTTTATTATGAAATGCCCATAAAAAAATATGTACATTGAACCTTTTTACTATTCATGGGTATAAGGTTTAAATTTTAAATCAATATGAAAACAATTGCAACATTCCTTTTTCTGGTATTTTTTCAATGTATTACAAAGGCCCAAAAGCCAGAGCCCATATTAAGTTTTGCTGCGTATGTAAAAGAATCTGCTTATTACAAAGAACAAGCAGGATTATGGCAAAAAGAGACACAAAAAGATCCACAAAACGCATACGCCTGGTTCAATTATTACAGGGCCACTAGAAATTTGGTTCGAACCGATACCAGCGACCACAGAAAATCTGAAGAAAAATACCAACAACAAGCCGAAATAGTAGATGCCATGGAAAAAGCAGTTCCTAATTCATATGAATTTCATTTAGCCAAATGGATGCATCACGGACAAAATTTTGCTTACCTCAAACATCTTAAAAAAGCCGATGAATTGGGCTTCGGCAGAACCGAACATTTATCAGATATGGCCGGATGGGGCGAAATTGAAAGAGACCGTGCTAAACGCGATAAATACTGTAAATTATGGCTAGAAAATGGCCATGTGTCTCCCGGATTAATGTATTACAATTACAATACCCTCATTGGCTTAAAACCCAATGCCATTCTACTTACTTTTGGCGATAATGATACCTATCCGGCTTGGCTTTTGCAAGCCAAAGGAATAAGAACAGATGTTACCGTTATAAATGCCTATCTATTTTTAATTGATGAATACAGAAATAAAGTTTTCAAAGAGTTGGGAGTAAGACATACGCCATTTGTTGCCCTAGACACTGTGGATGCAGAAAAAGACTATTATTGGTTTAGAAAAGAATTAATTAAAACATTAGCTACGAACAGCAAAAACAATCCTGTTTATTTGGTGGTAAGTTGCGATACAGAATATTCTAAACCTATAGAATCTGAACTTTATTTAATTGGATTGGCATATGAGTACAACACCAAACCCATAGATAATATGGCATTATTAAAAAAGAACTTTGAACAAAATTTTGCCTTAGATTATTTAGACAAACATTTTTATACGGATATTTCAAAGGATATTGTGGCGCGAACCAACCTCAATTATATTATTCCCATGATAAAGTTATATGACCATTATAAGTTGGCTGGCGAACAAGAAAAGGCAAATACCATTAAAGAGAAGTTATTGCAGATTGGAGCAGGACAAGCAGAGGAAAAAGATTTAAAGAATTACCTGAATCAATAGGCAAATTGTGACAAAAAAGAACAAAATAGGGCACTTACAATCGGATGAAATGCTCATGAAAGGGCTTTGTATCGGACAAAAACATGCCTTTGAAATTTTGTACGACAGATACTTTGATAAGCTTGTATATTTTGCCAATGGATTTGTTAAAAACCAACATCAAGCTGAAGATATCGTGCAAGAAGTATTTATTAAATTGATAGAACAACCCCAACAATTTAATCCATCTATGCGATTTTCTACCTGGGTTTTTACACTTACAGCCAACCGTTGTAAAAATAATATACGTGACACCCAAAACCGCAGTCAGCTTATTGAAAATAATGTTATACAAGAAGCCATTGAACTCAATTCTAAGCACGATTTAAGTTGGCTTAATAAAAACTTAACGCAAGGCATAGAACAATTGAACCCAAAAGAGAAAACCATTTATACATTGAGATTTGAGGAAGAAATGAGTCTGAAAGAAATTGCAGAAACCATAGATATTCCGATAGGTTCAGTAAAATCTGGACTCTTTCATCTATTAAAAAAATTAGCGAAACAACTTAGTGCATACACATATGAATAATCAAGAAGAAAACATCCCAATTGAAATTTTTGATTGGATTAATACCTTTTCCTTTGAAGAATTAGAGGCAAAGCAGCAGGCACAAGTAATTATTTGGTTCACCCCAGACACCTACAATCAAATACATTTGGCAGCTAATCAAGCAAGTCTATTTCAGGCAAGCTTATCTAGAAAAGCAGCCATAAAAGAACACTTAAGCTATCAATTTGAATTGAATAATAAGAATAAACCTTGGCTCAACAAAACGATACCTTGGTGGCAGGCAGCAGCTGCTATACTCATAGTTTCAGCCTTTTTTATTCATTTACTGGTACAACAAAAAACACCAAAAAATAATCCATTGCTAAGCCTTACAGACAGCACTTATCTTAAAAAACAGATGGCAAGTAAGCCTATTGAGCCAATTATTATATACGATACAATATACCTCAAAGAAACAAAGCAGTTAATTTCTAGTCAGCTGAAAAAACAAAAGCTATGTAAAAAAGAATCTGAAAGGGCAACAAATGCTGCTTTACCCATCCAAGTATTAGTTCAAAGTATGGAAACTTTAGAATCAACCTACAACCAAATAAAAGGCAATAGCTTAAAAGACGATACCCTTTTGCACACATACGGATTTGTAAGGTTATAATAAACATTTAATTCATTGGTCTGAACCAAACAACTATCTTTGTGCAATACCCATCTGGAGGTAGGAAAATAAAAGTTTTGAAGCCAACCAAATACCACTCATTAGAAATTGCAGCTCCAGAGGCAGATTATTTATATGTAGAACCTTCTCAAATCAGTGATGCTGGTTTGGGCTTGTATACTGCTATACCCATTTTTAAAGATGAAATAATTGGAGAATATGGCGGTGAGATAATTGGTTCAGCCGAGGCAAAAAAACGTGCAAACAAGCAGCAAAACCAATATTTCATTAATTTGCCAAATGGTAAAATTTTAGATTCTATAAACAGCCTTTGCTTTGCCAGATATGCGAACGACGCCTGCGGAAAAGAAAATACACAAGTAAAAAATAACGCAAAAATTATATTGAGCGATTCAGGTAAAGTATGTTTAATAGCAAGTAAAAAAATTAAGGCTGGCGAAGAAATATTGTGCAGCTATGGAAAAAAATACTGGCTCACTCATATTTAGTTTTCAGTTCAATCCAACGGCTCATATATTCTGTACTAGCCATTGTATGATATTGTAAAATTGCACCCATAAAATTGGCTTGTCTATAGCGGGTAAGGTGCTGCCTTAACTCATTTAGGTGTGCGATAAAAGTTGTTTCAAATAGAGCTGCTTTAAACTCACTATTTAAGCAGTCAAACCCTTTTTTTTGAGACTCTTGCCAAGTTTCAACCTCGTTATATAATTGAGCGGCAGCTTGTGCTATCATTTCAGGCGTATTGGCTATAAAACCCGGCCAATCTTTCTCATTGGCAATACCTTCTGCGCCAATCCAAGTTGTAACAGAGGGTGTGCCATTTTGCATGGCTTCCAATAATTTACCTTTTAATCCCGCACCAAATTGCAATGGCGCCAAACAAACCCTTGCCTGGCGCATTATTTGAGACGCATCCCCTGCCCTACCTTTTACCAGAAATCTTTGCTTAGGATTATGCAGCTGCATAACTTTTTGCGAGGCATAAGCCCCATAAATTTGCAAAGAAGCATGAGGCACTATCTTAGCTAAAATAGGCCAAATGGAATCTTTCAAATACCTAAGCGCTTGCCAATTAGGTTCATGCCAAAAATTACCAATAAAAACAAAGTCTTTTCGGTTCTCAAAACTAGGAATATCAGTAATGCTAGCATGCATTAAAAGCGGAAAGTAAAACAACAATTTGGGGTCTATCTTAAAGGTATTTTGCAGCAAATCCATTTCATACTTAGAAATAATAAGCGTGCAATCGCACCGTAAAATACTCGCTATTTCACGCTTGGCATAGTCCGATTGCAAATCAGAAATTTCAATTTCTCTATTTTCCTTCCATGCTTGGTGTCGCGCATATCTCAAAAAATGTAAATCTTCAGTATCTAATATTTTAAGGGCATTGGGACAAATTTTACTAATTCGCCAAGCAAATTGTTCCTCCATAAAATACCTATCAAACAATACCACTTGAGGCTGCAAAATGGCAATAAAATCATCAAAAGAACTATGATTTAACTGAATCGTTTTTTCTTCTATTCCCAATGCGGTGAGATCCGACTCAAAACCACTTTTTTGTGCAGCTGAGGCAAATACAATATGATAATTAACCCGCTTAAACAACAATACCAGCTGCATCATTCTGTTGCCAGCTGCACTAGAGTTTGGTTCAGGCCAAACATAGCCAATTACTAATAAAACAGGTAAACTACGCATTTGTTAAGTTAAGGTATTCAAGCAATTTTTGGATTAACGCATAAACTGCAAAAACATGTTTTACCATCCATTCAGCTTTTTTTGCCAATACCCTTTATTTGGATGACAAAAGAAATGGTTAGATAGCAAATGCAAATAAAAGCATTAATTTTTTATTTGGATTAAGTACTTTTGATGCACAAATATGTTAAGATTAAAACTCCCTACCGATCCGCGCTGGGCGCAACTGGTAGAAAGCAATATAGAGGAAATATTGAGTGATCATGCTTGGGCCGAACAAAAAGCGGCCAGTAATGCCCTATCTGTGGTGACTAATAATTCTGAGCACGCAGATTTAGTTACAGATATGTTGGCTATTGCCAAAGAAGAGGTAGAACATTTTCAATTGGTACATAATATTATACTATCGAGGGGATTTACTTTGGCTAGAGAACGCAAAGATCCATACGTAAACGAACTGTTTAAGTTTTTGAGGAAAGATGGAAGCAGAACCATGGCTTTTGTAGACCGTATGCTTTTTTCTGCGCTCATAGAAGCCCGCAGTTGCGAGCGATTTAAGGTGCTATCAGAAAATATTAAAGATGTAGAACTCGCAAAATTTTATAGAGACTTAATGGAAAGCGAGGCAAATCACTACACTACTTTTTTATCCTATGCCAAAAAATATGGCACAGGAGTAAAAGTAGATGAACGTTGGCAAGAATGGCTCGATTTTGAAAAAAAGGTGATTCAAAGTTACGGCGCCCTGGCAGAATAATTAAAATTTTACCGCTAGGTAAAATTGGCTATTTGAAAATTGACTTGGAAGGCTAAAATACTCATTTTCGTTTGCAAAATCTCCGCGTATCTCATGGTTGCTTTGCATACCAATAATATTATCTAAATTCAGGCCTAAAGCTAATCGTTTGCTAACATCATAATTAACTATAATACCTGCCTTGGCACCTATTACAGTATTAGCGTTAGAGAAAGATTTCTCGTAAGTGGTTCCATCTAATTTAGATTGGGCATTGTATTTACTGCTGATAATGCTCGTGAGAATACCAGCATGCGGTATGATAGAAAGGCTTTTATTTTCAAGGAATCGGTAAGACCTACCCAAACCATAGTAAAAGTATAAACCAAAGCCGTTCACCTCTTCACTTCTAAAACCGTTTTTATCTGTCCAATCAAAATTGCTAACCTTTTTGGAAGCCTCATAATTAAACATATTTAGTCTCACATCTGCAATACATGTTAATGGAATATTAAATTCCAATATAGCAAGAACAGGAATAGTAATATGATTATAGTTTTCTTCCAACGATTCGCCAAATTCAAAGGGGGTTTGTTGATACAAGTTACTCCTTAAATAGAGATTTGAGGCAATTTGACTTTGATCAAATTTACTGGTAAAACCTGGCAGTGTGCCCAAATAAAAATTATTTATCTTGGGCTTATCTTGACCATAAGCTAAAATTTGTGAAGTGAACAACAGCAGTAATAATGAAATCTTGTTTGTCATATTTGTTTTATAGGTTTATTTTATTTGAATTGGAAGGGTATAGCAATTTATATATCTTCTATCTTGCACATAAATCCAGCGCTTTTCTTCGTTGATTGCAAGTCCAAATTGAAGACAATCATTCATTGCTTTGGGAGTGCCAAAAAACGCTTCTTTCCCATTGTCAAGATTAATGCCTAGTATTTTATTGCATTGGGTAGAAATGAGAAAATTTTTGTAAATTTTGGAATCATAAAAATCAAAATTAACGATGTACCTACCTTTATCTAAAAAACTTATATTCCATTTTTCTACTCCGGTATTTACATCATAGGCTGCCACAAGCGCATTTCCATTTAATAAAGGAATAACCATATCTTTATAAAAATGCAATCCAACACCAAATTCCTCCAAAATCTTGACAAACGCCAATAAACCATCCTCAATCTTATAAGCCATTAAATAATAATTGGTTCCAGAAACTGCAAAAACATAAATTTTATTGTGCTTTGCAATCATATCCGTTTTCCAAAATTGAATATTAGATTTATCCGGATTGTAATCAACTTGCCATTCTTTCTTCTTGGCATCGATGTTATAGGCTATAACCTTCGACATATGTCTATTTTCCCCATTTATGGTTCTAAACATAAGTGGCGTTCCAACGATTATTTTTTCCCCTTTTGTATTCTTAGTAATAACCATATTCATTAAAGAGATTTTATTGTTATCTACGGTATCACTATATACAAAAACTTGCTCCCAATTTAATTGATCAAAATGTGTTCGCCAGACATAAATATTCCTATTTTTATCGTCTCGATCATAAAAACTATGATAAACAAACCCATCTTCATCAATTGCCATCGATTTACCGCCAAGAAAGCCTTTTTGTTGGTCTCTCCAGAGTGTTTTTCCTGTTATGGCATCAATTGCATATGTATTATACGATTTAGATATAATAATTACATCTTTATGGTAAATGATTGATGCTCCCCGAAAAGCATATTCGGGGAAGAAATAATCACTCCACTGCCAAATTAAATTACCATTTTTACCATCCCTTAACTCAAAAACCTCACCTATCGGGTTTGAAAAAACCTTACTGGTAATAATATTACCCTCACTGTTTAATATTGGCGTCATACTTGCGTCTCTTATTTCACTCCGCCAAATGGTATCTATATTAGTTGTATCTACTGCTGAACTAGGAGATGCGGGAGAAACAATCTCCCGCATCTTACATCCTTGATTTATTATTAATAATATAATAAGTACAAGACTTAAGCATTTACTTTCTTTGATCATAATTATCTTGTTTGAATAGCGAAAAAACCACCCAAATTACCCTCATATAAATCAGTAAGCGCAACCCTTGTTTGCTCAGAATTCTTCATTTGATCATGATTGGTTTCTTGCATTATTCTAATCGCATGAGAGTTTCCAGTTTTAACTTTAAGTCTGCTTGCTGCAGAGTTTGCAATAACAACACCATCATTTTCAAATGGTACATGAATTAGTTTTAAGGTAGGTAGAAATAATTGGGTTCCTTCGCAATTGCCTTTCCACGTTGTACCATCGTTCCCAGGGAATTCATAATTGGTATATTTATCTGCAATGCTTGGTCCGGTGCAGAATGCACCTACGCCTCTATATTTTTGTTCCATTTTCAATTTTACAGGAGGCATAAATCCTTTTGGATTTTTAATTGGATCATAGCAGTCTAACTCTTCTATTAAATGGCACTCCATTACCACCTGCGTTTTTTTGTCGCCCAATAATTCTACTTGATAAACTTCATTGGCATCTGCCAGCCAATTTTTTGCTTTTATATAGGCATGCTTATTTTCAATAGCCCTATTTTTATTTTTGGTGGCAATAATAGCTAATGGTAAAATTAATGGATTTAAAATAGAAGTGGCATAATAGGTAATTTCTAATCTTCTTTGATATTCTGCCTCTCTATCTTCAAAAATGGCATTGGCATCAAATTCATTAATCATATCCTGAACCTTATTTTGCAATTGATCATCTTGGTTGTACCCAAATATTTTTTGGGTATTATCTAAATAATCATGTCCAATACTCAGGTTAGAGCTCATAAATCTCCACATCGCTGGCTGCTTCTCAACCCCAAAAAATTGAACTACAGGAACATTTAACTCATATTGTGATAAACCTTGGCTTGTGGGTGTACCCTCTAAAAAAGGAGCTCCAACATAATAATCATTGGTTGTAGATTTAAAATAATTATCCAAAGCATACGGTATAATTTGATTAGCAGATAAACCACAGGTTGCATCAGTTAACAATTGTTGCATATTTTTTGAAATGAGCATTCTTGTTAAGAAATTACTATTAATTTTTGGTGTTACCACAGCACCGCCCAATGCAACACATGCTTCTTTAAAGAAAGCCGGCAATTTATTCCTTAAGGTAGGCCTTGTATTATTAATTACTTCAGCTCCGGCATGCGGTGTACCAAAAGTAACTAGGCCGTGAGCAAGTTTTTGAAAGGTAGCTGGCGACTGATCCATTTGTCTCAACCATTCCCGCGCCACAATACCTCCTTGGCTATGCGCAATAACATAATCCCATTCTGTTTTAGTAGAATTGTTGATGAAAAGGGGCACCCCATTTTCTAAATCACGCGCTGCCCCAACTATTCCTGAGCTTTCGCTGTAAAATTGCACAGGGTGCGAACTCGAACTGGCTGGCCCGCGCACGGATCTGGCTTTTCTGGCAGGAAAAATGCCGGGATACCCAAATTGAGTTGCATGTGCGGCAATATTCCAACTATCGGTATTCCCATTTAATCCATGCAACCAAATAATATTTACATCTTTATCTTTTCCAAAACCTGGTGTAAAATCCCCAAATTTTAGCGTTGGATAATTATTAGGCGGATTCACGCCTTCTAGCGGGTAATCATGGATTCGAGCCGGACCAGCAGTTGGGCAAATTTGTCCAGCGGGAAACTCAAATAACTTCATTCCAAATTTCTGCAATTCTTGACTTAACATTTGCTGTTTGGGAACCAAAACAGTGGCCGTATCTTGAGGCATGTTATATTGGGCATAAAGCTTACTCGGTTCAGACATTATCAGTAAACTAATAACAATTAAAATTCTTACTTTTTTCATGGCTTTGCTATCTAGGGGTTTTAGTTTTTAATAAAATTGGTATTAATGGTGCGCTGGTTATTGGTTACAACCTGCAATACATAATTACCCGCTGTTAAATTGGGTAGGTTCACTAAGAAAGTGCGCTGATTATTGTGATTCACTGCTACTGTACTTCCTGTAATGGCATGTATTACGCTCACACTTGCAATACTTGCATCATCCTTTAAGGCAACAGAAGCCGTAAATACACCATCATTGGGATTGGGATATAGTTTCACCACATCCTTTTTGTCCATCGCCTTATTAACCAAATTTCCATTATCTGCAATTTCATAATTGGTGTAATAGGTTAAGCGTGTTTCTGTAATGCACTTCCCGGCATTTGTGGTTACAAAACGTTCAAGTTTTTTAATTTTAAGCAGAAATCCTTTATCTATACCATAGGGCTCATAGGCAAGCGTTTCTCTGCATTTAATTCCATCTCCATCGATGTAATCAGTTACAATGGTTTTTTTAAAGTTATTGTATATGGTAGTATTAACGCCAGATGTAACTTTAACTTCTCCATTGGGCATATTACTTACAAGAATATTCTCGGCAGCCAGCGCATTAATAGCGGCTGCATCAAAACTTGGGAAAGTTATAATCCCAGGGTGAAACCCTTTTTCTTCAATTCCCAATTTTTCTTCTGCAATAAATGCTAAATCTTCTGAAGAATAAGGATAGGTTTTTTTAATTAAATTATCTGAACCAATCATATCAATTCCTTTTTGAGTATATCGATATTTGCTAGGCAGGGTCATCCAGTCTTTTTTAAAATCATTGCTATCAATTTTTACTTCAATATTCGACTCATAATTGCTGTTAATCGTTCTGGTGTATGATTTCTCAACATACTTCAATTCGAACTTGATCTTTTCACTTTCACTCATCTGCCTTACAGCAGAAGAATCTGCTACGGCAAATTGATATTCCATGATTTTGTTGGTCTGTTTGTAGAGTGTGCTTTGCCCAAAACATATGGTATGGACAAACAGACTTGCACTTAGGGTAGAAAATCTCATTGGTTTTTTAATAAATGGTTAAAAATAAATTGGGTTCAAGGCCTTGTTGTTTTTTGATTAATCAACAGCTAAAATAAACAAATTTATTCTATCAATCTTGATGCTTGCATTTGAGTGGCGTCTAAATCATCTAAAAATCCTGCAAACCCAATTCACAAAAGGGATTGAAGAAAATCAGGTAAATAGGATTTAACATTGATTTAAACGCATTGGAATCATCGCATTACTGAATAAGACTTTCATATGGCATTTAAATCAAAATTTAATAATTTTGTTGTATGATAAAGAATAACAAACAACCTGTTCCACCAACTAATTTCAACAAGAACTTTAAATCAATAATTTTATGTGGTATTTTAATTCTTGCATCTAGCAAATCATATACACAAAATGTATATTTAAAATTTCAAACAGGCTACCAGATTTCTTCAAATCCAAGCTCAGGCCAAAATACAGTTTCAAATACAAGTTCTACATTTACCACTACTACCACAACGAGTAAAAATATAGGCTTAGGAACCGGCTTAAATTTTGGAGCTGCCAT
>Ga0315900_10012464_pt1 | contig 10423 bp, 11 predicted proteins | sample LakEriMetagenome_FD_203521 | JGI IMG/M metagenome (GOLD analysis project Ga0315900, IMG submission 203521) | Freshwater fungal communities from buoy surface, Lake Erie, Ohio, United States - Buoy 12 MA114 | ecosystem: Environmental > Aquatic > Freshwater > Lake > Lake biofilm | place: USA: Lake...
GGATGGCCGACACGACGATGAAGACCATGTGCCAGAGATAGTATTGCCGCCGAAGCAGGCTGACGTTGAGGCGGGCCATGTCGGCCATGGAGTAGATCAAGACCAGCGGCGGGATGCTGAAACGGGCGATCGTCCAGATTTGGCTTTTCGGCACATACCATTGATTGCAGATGAGACCGAGCACCATCAGCGTCAGCGCCTTCAGCGGCCATTCGCGTCCGCGAAACACGAGAGCCGCTACGACGCCAAAGAAAATAATGTTGCCAACCGCGCCAGCCTTGTTAATGAGAAGAAACGGGATGATCAGCAGTGCTTGAACAAGGATCCTGCTCACGCACAAAGCCGGCGCTGCTGGCGAGCGCACGACGGTTCGCGCTGGGGCTTCGGCAGAGAGATCAGGACTAAGCGTGGCGGTGGCCATTGGCGAAACGATCAGTTGATGTCGGGAACGACCATCTTGGGGGCCACGGAGGGCTGGCGCTTCATGGCAGCCATCAGTTTCTGCGGCCATTTCGGATCCATGCACGGTCGCTCTACGAGCAGGTAGAACACCGCGCTCGTGAGCAGGACGGCGAGCGTGCAGACGGTGAAGACGACGAGGTAGTCAGCCGTAAAGGATCCGAATAGTGGCAGGCGGGAGAGGACTCCATGCACCAGGAGCGCGATTGGGCGGCCATGCACAAGATAGATCGAATAACACATGCCGCCGATGAGCGGTATCGCTCCGTAGGAGAGCGCGGCGCCCCATCCGCGGCCGCGAAGCGCGGAATAGAAGAGCATCGCCATCACCCAAGGGTTTGCGGCGTCGGCAACCGCTCCGGGGTGTCTGACGTTGAGCCAGACGAACAAGGGAACGGATAGGATGCCCGGCACGTCGGCGGCCCATGACCGGGCGAGCCCTTTCCATCGCGAGGCCCAGAAGTCGCACAACAAAATGCCGACCAGGAAAAACTGGGCGTATTGCAGAATCGATTTCGGACAGGAGTGCGGCAGCCACAGGGTGTTGAGGGAGAAGAACGCCGCCGCTGCCGAGATCACCAGCCTGCGTGGAAGCCAAGGCAATGCCAACGCGAGGGCGATCAGGGGCATCAGGATGTAAAACTGAATCTCAACTTCGAGGCTCCAGGCTGCGTTGTTGATCAGGCTCCCCTCGCCATAAACGATGTTGTGGACGTAGCCAAGGCTGGCGAGCAAATGCGGCCAGAGGGAGGCCCAGGACTGGGATTTGAAGAACGGAATGAAAGCGAAGAACACGAGCATCGACACGACGTATGGCGGTTCCAGGCGGGTGATCCGCCGCCAGAAGTAGCTCCGCAGGTTGACTGGCGGCCCGTCGAGAAACGCCGCCTTGCAAAAGGGCATTGCCAAGACGAAGCCACTGATCATGAAAAAGAGATGCACTCCATAAAGGCCGAGGCCAAGGAGGCGGAGGAAAATGCGGTCGACCGTCGAATAGTCGGGATACGTTCGGCCGGCTTGCACTCCCCAGTAGCCGACCGTGTGAATCGCGACGACCGACATGATGGCTATGAACCGCAGGCCGTCGATTTCGGGAAGGTAGCCGCCGGAAGTGGTGACTCGGCGGAAGCGATCGAACAGGCGGGCCATTGCGGGATGCTGCGGTATGGTGGAAACTCCTAAGCGGGTTTCCGATCCTCGTGATGAATCCAATGACACGATCTGGCGAGTATGTGCAGTATGGTTCCGGCGCGTGGGGGCCGGACGGGTGGACACATTTCGATTGCAGTCCCACGCTCCAATTGCAGCGGATGCCGCTCGTGGGCCCGCTGATTCGCGCGCGGTGCGAAACGAAGTTCAACGACGACATTCGCTACGGAGACATCGTGCGGGGGTTGGCCGTCCCGGATCGGTCGGCGAAGGTGGTGTATTGCTCGCACATCCTCGAGCATCTGTCGCTCACAGATTTGCGCGTCGCGCTCCGGAACACGCACCGCATCCTGCAACCGGGCGGAACATTTCGGATGGTGCTGCCCGATCTGCGGCATATCGCCAGCGAGTATGTGCGGGACGACAGCGCCGACGCTGCGATCACCTTCATGAAGGAAACGCGGCTGGGCTCTGAAACCCGGCCGCGCGGGGCGATGGGACTCCTGCGGTCGTGGCTTGGCAATTCCGAGCATCTGTGGCTGTGGGATTTTCAATCGTTGGCGAGAGAGTTGACAGACGCTGGCTTTAAGAATCCGCGGCGTGTGCAGTTCCACGATTCCGGCGATCCGCTGATCGACGCAGCGGAACGGGCCGACCGTTGGGCAAATGCCCTCGGCATCCAGTGCACCGCATAGATGCACACATGATCGTTTCGTGCATCGTGAACCCATTTTTCGGCGGCGGGATCGCTCGACACACGCGCGAGATGATCGGCGGGCTGGCTGGGCGGCCAGGGTTTGAATGTCGCCTGCTCGCCAGCAGCCGCGATCTCGCGGCGCGGCCGCGGTTTCTGGATGACTTCCGTGGGATGGCGGTCCAGTCGTTGCCGCTGCCCGTGCAGATGATGGATCGAGTCTGGAAGGCAACCGGATGGCCTCCAGCCGACAGGTTTGTTCGCGGCAGTGATGTGCTCTACAGCCCCGCTCATGGCCGGTTGCCAACGAAGGCGATTCCAACCGTCATGACCGTGCATGACATCCAGGCTTTTGAAACCGATCTGCCTTGGTCGGATTCGCGACAGCATCGCCTTTTTCGGGCCAAATGGGCGAGTTGGCTGCCCAAGGCCGGGCGAGAGTGCGCTCGTATCCTCACCGTGTCGGAATTCTCGAAGCGGCGGCTCACCGAGTTGGTCGGCATCGACCCTGCCAAGATCGGCGTGGTGGGTAATGGCGTGAGTGAATGTTTTTTTACGGTGGGCCAGCGGACTCCGAAGGCCCGCCACGACCGAGTCGTGGTTGTGGGAGGAATCCGCACCACGAAGGGCGCGGCCGACACCTTGGCCGTTGCCCGCGAGCTCGCGCGGATACGGTCGCCCCTCGTGATCACTGTGGTTGGTCAAAATGACCCCGAGTGGGCGGCGAAAGCCGAGGGAATGGCCAACGTGAAACTGGCAGGGGCGATCGGCGACGATGAGCTGGCAACGATGCTCGCTTCATCCGTGGCGTTGCTGTTTCTCACGCCATACGAGGGGTTTGGGATTCCGGCCGTCGAGGCGATGGCAGCGGGAGTGCCGCCCGTCGTTTCCAATCGAGCGTCGCTGCCGGAGATCGTGGGCGACGCGGGGCTTGTGGTGGATCCTTCGCAGCATGCCGCCATAGCGGGCATGCTCGAGCGGTTGCGGGACGAGAAGGAATTTCGGAGCCGCTGGGTGAAGACCGGATTGGAGCACGCCAGGAACTTCACTTGGCCCAAATGTGTGGAACGGTTGGCCCGGGAGTTGGAGTACGCGGTGGTCATGAAGTGACCTCGGCGAAAGAGCCTGCGGCGACCACCTTGCCTTGCTCGAGGCGGTAGAGCACGTCGCAGTGGGCGACGGTCGTCAGCCGGTGGGCGATGATGATCAGCGTTTTAGCGCCATGGAGCGACTCCACTGCCTCCATTACGCCCTTTTCGGTTTCGCTGTCGAGGGCGCTCGTCGCCTCGTCGAGCACGAGCACTCGAGGATCGTGATAGAGGGCGCGGGCGACGCCGATCCGCTGCCGCTGTCCGCCGGAAAGCCGCATGCCGCGTTCGCCTAGCACGGTGTTCGTGCCCTCGGCGAGTTCCGCCACGACCTGATCCAGCTGCGCGGCTTTGATCGCGCGGGCTACGGCTGCGTCGTCAATCTCGTCGGGCGGCACGCCAAACGCCACGTTGGCCCGGATCGTGTCGTCGCTGAGGAAGATCGACTGCGGAACGTAGCCCACGATCGACTGCCAGGCTCGGAGGTGATCGGCGATGTCGGTGCCGTCCACCGTCACGCGGCCCGAGGTGGGCGTCAAGAGGCCGAGCAGGATATCAACCAGCGTGCTCTTCCCGGCACCGCTCCCCCCGATGAGGCCCACGGAAGAGCCATGCGGGATCGTCATCGAAACCCCTGCGAGGGCATGCGACGGGCTGTTGTCGTAGCGAAACCCAACGCCGTCCAGGCGAATGGCCTCCTGAAACGGCAACGGCTCGCATCGGCTTGCCGGAGCAGACTCGGGAAGTTGCAGGTCTGCATAAAGGGCGTTCATCACGGCGGAGCCGAAACGCAACGTTTGCAAGGCGGTGATCACGCGATTCGCCGACGGCAGCATGCGGAACGCGGCGGCGGCAAAGAGGCCGAGCGTCGGCACCATGGCCTGAGGACTCTTACCCTCGCGAACCATAACCGCCGTCAGCATGCAGAGGCCGCCGACGGCAATGAGTTCGAACCACAGTCGCGGCAATTGCTGAACGACCGTATTTCGGGCATTCAGCTGCGCCTGCTCTCGTTTGTGAATCGTCGCACGGTCGAGGAGCGTTTGCTCGCGTCCGAGGACTTTGATGTCTTTCGCGCCCTGGAGGCCTTCGGCGAAGATGCGATGGGCCTGACCGACGTGGTGCCAATAGCGGGCGCCCCACTGCTGGAGCCGTGTTTGCGTGGCGAACTGCAGCAGCCAGGAAGCGGCGCCCATCAGGACACCCACGGCGATGGCGCCTATCGGTTCATACCACAGCAGCAGTCCGAGGATTCCGGCCAACACCAGCGATTCGGCGACGAGTGAGAGAAACGCATTGCATGCGCTAGAGATCCCCGACGTTTCGCCGAGCTTCTGCAGCAGGTCGGCTGAATTGTTGGCGAGGTGGTAGCGCCACGGTTGCAGGAGGTAGCGCCGAAACAATTCCATCGCGATGCGGGAGTGAACCCGCGAGACGAAGGCGGCCTGCCGCCAGTTGGTGAACACCAAAAATGCCACTTTGATGACGTAAATCGCCACCAGGATCACCAGCCCGGCAAGGATGATCTGGCTCTGGGAGGGGTTCCCGAAATACGCGAGCCAATCCTGCATGGCGGGCGATGAAAGGCTCGACATGCCAGACGACATCGCCGACAGGGCGGGCACAACGATGCCGATGCCCAGCATCTCCAGGATCATGCTGACGATCATCAGCACGACGAGGCCCACGCCTTGGAGTCGCTCCCGAGGCGTGAGCATGAGGTAGATTTTTTTCAGCACTGCTATGCGTAAGTCAGGCTGGTCGGCGGTGCGACGCGGAGGTGCCGAACGCCAACACGGGATAGCCAATTAAGGGGGGTTTGGCGGGCTGGACTCCGTTCCCGTGGGTGGGGCGATTACGTCTTGACTTGGCTGACGTTCCCAACGCCCGGAGTATACGGTTTTGTGCTGTGATTTCCCGCTTTAGCAGAAAGTTCCGAGAAAAGGCGGCTGTCGGTGTGAAAGTACGGACGGAGCGGCTGCAAGGGGGCCGGCGGGTGGGCCGGCCGACTTCCGCCTCTGAGGCGGTCGCGGAGCCGCGGGGGCAGTCGAAGGTAGGTCAGTTGGCGACGCTGGCAGGGGGGCATTACGTTGTGTGCGTGGCGAAGTGAGGCGCCCCCGATGTCGGCCGATCACAGTGACCATCACAACCGCACTCAGATCCCTGCTGCGTCGAACGCGGGCCTTCTTCACGCCCGACCCAAATCGGTTCCTGCGCGACGTGACGGGGGTGATTCATGTCGGGGCGAACAGTGGCCAAGAGAGGGATCTCTACGCAGCCCATGGCCTCGATGTGGTCTGGGTCGAGCCGATCCCCGAGGTATTTGAGGAACTCTCGGCCAGAATTGCGGGCTACCCGAAGCAACGCGGGCTTCAGTGTCTGGTGGCTGACAAGGACGACCAGGACTATGCCTTCCATATAGCAAGCAACGACGGGGGGTCGTCGTCGATCCTCGAGCTGAAGCACCACAAGGATCTCTGGCCGGACGTCCGCTTCGAAAAGACGATCACGCTCAGGAGCAAGACCCTGCCGACGCTCCTGGCGCTCAATCAGGTGGATTGCTGGAAGTATCAGGCGCTCATCTTGGACACGCAGGGATCCGAACTCCTAATCCTCAGAGGGGCCAGCGGCCTGCTGCCTGCGTTCTCGTATATCAAGATCGAGGTGGCGGACTTCGAAGCGTATGAGGGCTGCTGTCAGCTCGACGAGGTATCGACGTTCCTCACCAGCCATGGGTTCAAGGAACACTCGCGACGCTGCTTTGCGACGAGGCGCGAGCGCGGCTCGTATTACGACGTCGTCTACAAACGGGCCGCAAAGGAGCCGAGGCGGGCGCTGATTCGGCGGGCTGTCCGCGCAAGCCAGTAGGACCACGCCCCATCGCGAAGATGTCGGCGGCAAGGGGCTGCGGCTGCGCGGCGGGCTGCGGCGGAATCGCCGGCCGTGGCTCGCCAGACGTCGTAATCGAGCATCAGTTCGATCCGGCGGCGATCCAGCACGGGCGGGTGAACGCGGAGGAGCGTGGCGGGCCGCCAGTGGTCCAGCGGGGGAGCGAGAACGCCCGAACCGTCGTCGAGCAGGTCATCGCGGACGAAGAATGCGTCGAGCCCTGGCTCCACTGCGACGAGGGAATAGCCGTGTTCGCGGGCCACGGTGGAGAGGGCTCGCAGCGACGCCCCGTAGATGCGATCGCCCTGCCAGCGGATCGTGGGATCATCGGCGCACGTGACGGACAGATCGAGCGGGAAGTTCGCGTTGTATTCGACCGAATAAACGGCTGCGCGATAGTGGGGCAAGAGGGCGCGGAAGAGCCATAGGTCGGTGGAATCAACGTCGATCGAAATGTAGTCGGGCTGCGTGGGCACGCCGCGCGTCTCGAACACGCTGACAATGTTTGCGGGTGTGAGAAACTCTCGCCGCAGGTTGATCGCCGGGTTTTCGTGGCCGCCGTCGAGCAAGAGAGCCCGCCACCCTTGGTCGAGCACGAGCGTTGCGACGTTTGCGCCAGTGCCTCCGTCGAGTGAGGCCGCATTGAAGCCGAATTCGACACAAAACGGCGGTAAGTTGACCGTGGGGACGTGACGGAAGATTTCAGCCAGGATGCCGTCTTGGCCGCCCTGGGATCGTGGGCCCTTGGGAAAACACCGCGCTGCGAGGTTGCTGACCCAGTCGTGCATGTGGTGACCGTATGCGGTGTGAAAGACAGCTCTGAGTGGAGGCTGGATGCAGGTCGTGCCCTTCCAGCGGCGGCTCAGTCGCGCATGACCGCCACAACCTGCTCGCGGCTCCACAGGGCTAGTTGACGCGGGGCGTGGCCTGGGAGCCAATCGTCGATCGTGGCGAGGGGCTTTGGCAGGCCCGCGGGGCAGCTTCGGCCTGACGAGCCCATGATACGTCGCGGGTGCGACCAGCCCATGAAAGCCCCCATGCGCAAGCAGGGGGATCAATGCGGCGTCCATCCCGAAAACCCCCGGCCCGTTCCGAAGCCACCCGCATCATCCCCCGGCTCGCGCCTGGGGGCTTTCATAGAAGCCCCGGGCGGAAGCCAGGGGATCGGTCTTCAATACCGGTCACGGCGTGACCGGGCTACTTAACTTGATAGGATTATTGGCTCATTTCAGGAGTCTTCCATGTCTGGTCGCGTCCTTCTCGTCACCGGATCCTCCGGCCTCATCGGCAGCGAGGTGGCCACGCATTTCGATGCCGCCGGCTGGGCCGTGCACGGCGTGGACAACAACCAGCGGGCCGTGTTCTTCGGCCCCGCCGGCGACACCCGCTGGAACCAAGAGCGGCTGGCGGGCTCGCTCCGCTCGTTCACCCACCACGAACTCGACATCCGCGACCGCGCGGGCGTGCTGCGGCTGGTGGAGAACTTGAAGCCGGCCGCGATCGTCCACACCGCGGCCCAGCCCTCCCACGACCGGGCCGCCGCCATTCCCTTCGACGACTTCGATACCAATGCCGTGGGCACGCTGAACCTGCTCGAGGCGGTGCGGCGGTTCGCGCCGGAGTCCCCGTTCGTTCACATGAGCACGAACAAGGTGTACGGCGACGCCCCCAACGAACTGCCGCTCGTGGAGCAAGAGACCCGCTGGGACTACGCCGACGCGGCCTACGTCCACGGCATCCCCGAGACGTTCCGGATCGACCAGAGCAAGCACTCGCTGTTCGGAGCCTCGAAGGTTGCCGCCGACGTGATGGTGCAGGAATATGGTCGCTACTTCGACATCCCCACCTGCTGCCTCCGCGGCGGCTGCCTGACCGGGCCGTCGCACTCCGGCGTCGAGCTGCACGGGTTCCTGAGCTATCTCGTGAAGTGCAACCTCGAGGGCCGGCGGTACACCGTGTTTGGCTACAAGGGCAAGCAGGTGCGCGACAACATCCACGCCGGTGACGTGGCCGCCTTCATCTCGCGGTTCATCGCCGCGCCGCGGCCCGCCGCCGTCTACAACATCGGCGGCGGCAAGGCGAACAGCTGCTCGATCCTCGAGGCCTTCCAGATGGTGAGCGAGCGGACCGGCAAGCCGATGGACTGGGTGTATTCGGAGCAGGCCCGGGCCGGCGACCACATCTGCTATTACTCCGACCTGCGGCGGATGATGGCGGATTATCCGGGCTGGAAGCCGGAGATCTCGCTGGGGCGGACGTTCGACGAGATCATTTCCGCCCACCAGACAAGGGCCTAAGCGGTTTCGCATCGCATGAAATACGTCGTGACCGGCGGCTGTGGGTTCGTGGGAGCGGCGGTCTGCCGCACGCTCGTGGAGCGAGCGAGCGGGGTCGAGGTGACCGTGCTCGACATCAACGGCGGCGGGGATCCCAGCGTCTTGGCCGGCACGGCTGCGGCCGGGCGCGGCGCCTCGCGGCGGCTGATCCCCCGGCTTGCGCCTCCGCAATAAAAGCCCCCATGCGCAAGCAGGGGGATCAATGCGGCCTCCATCCCGAACACCCCGGCCCGTTCCGAAGCCACCCGCATCATCCCCCGGCTTGCGCCTGGGGGCTTTCATGAAGGCAATCACCCGACTTGCGTACGCCTTTCGGAAAAGATATACATGCGTATACCAATTAAAGACCGAGGCAAGTCGCATGGCCAATCCGATCGATGGAGGCGGAAACCAGTGTCGGGACGAAGACCTCATCGCGACCGGGGAAGTGCTGCACACGCCATCAACGCGGAAGGGAAACCAGGGCGGCCAGAGTGTGCAAGAAGGCTTTGTGGATCGGGAAGGGCGCGCCGTGACCAGGCATACCGTCTATGATGCTTTGGGTAGAGTCGTGCACGGTCCGCATTTCAGACCGGGAGGTTTTCGATGAAAGTCTCGCTCCTCGATCTCCATTGTCTCAACGCCGTGGCCGACGATCTCGAAACGGTCACCTCCGTCCTTGATGACGTGCGGCGATCGAGCCACGGGAGGGTGGATGCCGCAGATGTGGCGGCGTGCCTGGCCGAACTGGTCCGCGACGGCATGGCTGAAGCCTGCGTGTTCGATCCAGCGGCGGCTGCGTATGTGCCGGCCGCGAGCTTGGCACAAGATTGTGATCGCCTGTGGTTTCGGATCACCGACCGAGGCCGTCGGCACCTCGACGCCAACTGGGTCGATGACTGACCGTCGCCCGCGCGGTGGCCATAAAAGCCCCCACCCATGAAAGCCCCCATGCGCAAGCAGGGGGATATTGTGGCATCCATTCGAAAAACCCCGGCCCCGTTGTTGAATCCACCCGCATTATCACCCGGCTCGCGCCTGGGGGCTTCCATAGCAGCCCCGGGCGGAAGCCCGGGGATCGGTCTTCAATCCCGAGCACGGCGTGACTCCAGAAGAGTTCGAATCGGTTGTGGATACTTCAGGGATGCGAGGCCGAAGCCGGGCGACTGGTCGCCCGTGCTGCTGGGGAAACACCCCGGACGGGCGCTACGTCATCTGCGTCTACGAGTATATTGATGAAATGACGATTCTTCCGATCACGGCCTATGAGGTCCGTCGCCCACGACGGTGACTCCCTTGAAGCCCGATGCGATTTCTCCGGAGTTGATGCTCCAAATCCGGATGGACCAAGCTGCGATCGAGCACGAGATCGAGTCGCTCGCGTCGCAGAATGAGCGGCTCACAGCGGCAGCGGCGGAAGAAACCCTCTGCGGTCACCTGCGAAGAGCCATTCACGCCAGCCGCCGTTCGCTTGCGGCTATCGCCCGCGATGCCGGCGTGTCCCCCGATGCTCTGTCGGACTTTCTCGAAGGCACGCACGGCCTGCCATCGGAGTCGCTGGATCGCCTTGCCAGTGCGGCTGGCATCATCGTGACGATGGTGCAGTCGGACTAGCCCCGTTCCGAAGCCGCCCGCATCATCCCCCGGCTTGCGCCTGGGGGCTTCCATGAAGGCAATCCCCCGGCTCGCGCCTCCGCAATAAAAGCCCCCATGCGCAAGCAGGGGGATCAATGCGGCATCCATCCCGAAAACCCCGGCCCCGTTTTGAGGCGGCGCGGATTATCCCCCGGCTCGCGCCTGGGGGCTTGTATGGGGCGGCGCGGTGGGGC
>Ga0315900_10012465_pt1 | contig 10423 bp, 5 predicted proteins | sample LakEriMetagenome_FD_203521 | JGI IMG/M metagenome (GOLD analysis project Ga0315900, IMG submission 203521) | Freshwater fungal communities from buoy surface, Lake Erie, Ohio, United States - Buoy 12 MA114 | ecosystem: Environmental > Aquatic > Freshwater > Lake > Lake biofilm | place: USA: Lake...
ACGTCGACGTGGGTGCGAACGCGGTGCAGGACTTCGCCCTCGAGGCGGTCGACCTGTCGAGCGAGCGGGTGGCGGCGGGGACGGCGCTGGCACTGAGCGCCACGGCCGTGCGGATCGGGCCCGATGCCACGCGGAACGTGGCGGTGGAGGTGCTGGGGGCGGACGGCCGTTACACGCGGCGGGGGATCAAGCCCGTCTCCTGGCGGCAGGGCGGTCCCGCGCAGGTCGACTTCGAGGTGGCCGGCCTGGAACCGGGAACCCGTCAGGGCCGCCTGGTTATCGAGGGTTCCGACGATCTGGAGGCGGACGACGTCCGCTACTTCACCGTCGAGGTGGGCGCCCCGGGCCGGGTGATCGTGGCGGCGCCGCGGCCCGCGGCCCGCACGGCCACGTTTCTCACGCAGGCAATCGCGCCGGCGTTGCTGCGCAAGGCTGGCAAGGCCCGCTTCGATCCGGTCGTGGTCGACGTCGAGGCGCTTGACACCGTGCCCTGGGATGAGGCGCGCGGCATGGTGCTGCTCGACCCGCCGCCGCTGGCGGCCCGCACCTGGGAGGCGCTCGAGCAGTGGCTCGAAGGTGGGCACGGCCTCGTCGTCTGGCTCGGGCCGCGGGCCGGCGGGGCGGAGCGATTCAACTCCCCGGCATCGCAACGGGTGCTGGGAGGCGACGTCGTGCGGGTCTGGCGCAGCCCCGACGCCGGGAACTTTCTCGCCCCCGCCGCGCTCGACCATCCACTCCTGGCCGCGTTTCGACGCGTCGGCGACGCCGTGCCCTGGCAGGACTACCCCGTCCTGCGGCACTGGGAGTTCGCCGTGGCGGCCGGGCCGGCTGGCGACGACGAGACCGCCGGACGGCCGGCGACGGTGGTGGCGACCTACCGGAACGGCCTGCCGGCCGTGCTCGAGCACCGGGTCGGCAGGGGCATCGTCGTCACGATCACCACGCCGGTCTCGCAGGCCGCCTCCGACCCCGACGCCTGGAACACGCTGGCCACGGGCTTCGAACCCTGGCCGTTCGTGATGCTCGCCAACGAGACGCTGCTCCACGCCGTCGACACATCCGACGATCGGAACATCGTGGCCGGAGCCCCGGCCGTGCTACACCTCGACCGGCGGGACGTAGCGGCGGCATTCGTGCGGACGCCTGCGGGGGACGACTTTCCCACGGCTGTCGACCAGAAGCGCGGCACGATCACGATCACGGGCACGCAAGTCCCCGGCAACTACGTGGTTCGCGCCGGTGGCGACGTGGGGGGTATCTCGAAGGGTTTCAGCGCCAACCTCGACGCCTCGGCCACCGACTTCCGGCGCGTGCCCGCGGATGACCTGGCCGCCGTGCTGGGTGCGGGCCACAGGATCGCCCGCACCGAGGCGGAACTGGTTCGCGACGTGAACCTGGAACGCATCGGCGCGGAGCTCACGGGCTGGCTGATGCTGCTGGCGGCGGCGGCGCTGGCCGCCGACTGGATCGTGGCCAACCGGTTCTACGCGCCGCGTGAGGGCGCCGATGTCGCCCTCGGGGCTGCCGCGACGTTCGCGGAGGCAGCTGATCCGGGCCCTGCGCCGCCGCTGCCGTCGCCACCCATTTCGACCGGGCCGCCGCCGCTGCCTCCGGTTTTCCGGGAGGACGCATGACCGATCCTCGGGGCCTGGAACAGATCGCGGTGCACTTCGACCCGGTGGGGTCGTGGTGGCTCGTGGCGCTCGTCGCGGCGGTGTTCGTGGCCGTACTCGTGGCCGTACCACCCGATCGGACGCGGGTGTCGCGCGGCCGGCTCGCCCTGCTCGTCGTGCTGCGACTGGGAGCGTTCCTGGCGTTGGTGGCCTGCCTGGCACGGCCCACCGTGGTGGCTGCGCGGAAGGCGCCGCAGCGGGGCACCGTGATCGTGCTGGCCGATGCCTCGGAGAGCATGACCGTGACCGATGGCGTCAACGGACGCAGCCGCTGGGAGGACTTGGTCGAATCGCTCACCGCCGCCCGGCCCGCCGCCCAGGCGCTGATAGGACGCGGGGACTTCGACGTGGCGCTCTCCATGTTCGACCGCGACGTGCGGGCCGTGCCACCGGTGGCGGACGACCCGTTGCCGTTGACGGCTTGGGCCGACGCGGAGTCGGCCGACGAGACGGCGATCGGTGCCGCCATCGAGGATGCGGTGAGGACCCACGCCGGCCGCACGATCGCCGGCGTTCTCGTGCTCGGCGATGGTGCGCAGCATGCCTACGCGCCCCGGGATCTGCCGCCGCAATCCGCCGCCCGAAAACTTGCCGACGCGGGCGTGCCCCTGTGGAGTGTCACCTTCGGCCAGCAGTTGGGCGGCGGGCAGGGCCGTGACGCGGCCCTGGTGAATCTGGCGGTGAGCGACACGGTGTATGTGAAGAACGTGCTCGAGGTGGCGGGCCGGGTACGGCTGGAGGGCCTGGCGGGCCGTGCTGCTGCAGTGACGCTGCTCGTTGAGAACGAGGCCGGAGTCATGAAGGAGGTGGCCCGGACGACCGTGCGGCCAGGTGCCGATGCCGTCGAGGAGGCGGTGAGGCTGTCGTGGACGCCCGACAGCCTCGGCGAGCGGAAGGTGACGCTGCGGGTCGAACCCCAGGAGGGGGAAGTGATCGTGGCCAACAACGAACTCTCCACGTTCGTGCAGGTCATCGACGGCGGCCTGCGGGTGTTTTACGTGGAGGGTGCGCTGCGGGTCGAGCAGCGATTCCTGCGGCGCGTGCTCGCCGCCAGTCCAGACATCGAGGTCGAATTCCAGTGGATCGATTCCAGCCGGCGCGAACGCTGGCCTGTGAACCTGGGGCGGCAGCTGAAGCGAGACTTCAACGTGTTTCTGATCGGCGACCTCGATTCCGGGGCGCTGCGGCCGGAGGATCTCAACACCATTCGCGACCGCGTGGACAAGGGCGCGGGCCTGGGCCTGCTGGGCGGATTTCACGCCTTCGAAGCCGGCGGCTGGGGCGGTTCCGCGCTGGGGCCGCTCCTGCCCTTCGAAGCCGACCGCCTGGCACGGCAGCCGTTCGACGAGCCGCTGCGGGAGAGCCTGCACCTCAAAGGACCGCTGCGGATGCTTCCCGATTCGCGTTTCGGCGGCGTGTCGATCTTGCGGCTGGGCAAGACCGACGCCGACACCAGGGCCGCCTGGGAGTCGCTACCGACGCTGGAGGGTGCCAACGCGCTCGGTCGCCTCACCCCCAACGCCAAGCCGCTGGCGGTGACCGCCGACGGTGCACCGCTGCTGGTGGGCCGTGAATACGGCGCGGGCCGGGTGCTGGCATTCGCGGCCGACTCCACCTGGCGCTGGTCCATGCAGGGAGCGGCCGATCAGCATCGGCGGTTCTGGCGTCAACTCGTGCTTTGGTTGGCGCGGCAGGACGATGCCGAGGAGGATTCGCTGTGGGTGCGACTCGCCCAGCGGCGGATCTCGCCGGGTACGCCGCTGGCCTTCGACGCCGGTCTCACCCGGCGGGACGGCACCACCGCCACGGATGTCGTGCTCGAGGCCACGGTGGAGCCGCCCACGGGCCCGAAGCGTCCCGTGAGGTTGACGCGGCAGGGGGAGACGTTCGCGGGCATCGTCGCCGAATGTGCCGAGCCGGGCGACTGGCGGCTCGTGGTGAAGGCCAGGCGACCCGGGGACCTCGCGCCGCGGGAACGCGCCGCACGGTTCACCGTATTCCGCCAGGACCTCGAACTCGCCAACCCACGGGCCAATCCGCTGCTCATGAGGCAGCTCGCCGAAGCGACGACGGGAGGAGTGCGGCTGCCGGAGGAGATTCCGGCGGTCTTCGAGGAGATCGCCGCCCGCCCGCCCGCGTTCGAGACGCAGGAGCAATGGTCGTTCTCGCCCTGGGACACCTGGCCGATGTTCCTGCTGTTGACGGCTTGCATGTCGATGGAGTGGTTCCTGCGAAAGCGCTGGGGGCTGGTGTAGCCCCGAGGATCTCGGCTTTTCCAGCCCCTCCGACCCTGCTACCCTCCGCGGCCCGCGCGGCCTGCCGCCGCGCCGGCGGGAGCCGCGACGTGACCAAGCGCCGACCGATTCGCGACAAGCTCCTGCTCGGTGGACTGTTGGTCGGCGTGATGGTGGCCGTTCTGTCGGCCAGCAGTTTCCTCGGCGTCTACTCGTATCGCCGCCTCGTGCGCGCCCTCTCCTGCCGGGCCGCGGAACTGCCCCGTGCCAGCCAGCTGGGCGAATGCGTGGGCATGCTCCGCCTGGCCCACGCGCAGGCGCTGGCCAGCAACGATTGCGGCGACGCAGCCTTTCTCGCGGGGCTGGGCGCGACCGCGGCCACGCTCGAGGCCTATCGGCTCGATCTCGCCGAGGGGGAACTCGCCGGCACGCCGTTCGGGGACCGCACCCGGGAGCATGACACTGCGCGGCGGATCGCGGACCGGCTTGCCGCGGTGGACGGCATCGCCAGGCAGGCCGCCGCGACCGAGGATGGAACCACGGGCCGCCGCGACATGCTCGTCGCCGTGGGGCCGCACCTTGAACAACTGGCCGCCCTGACGGCCGAACTGCCCTCCTTCCTGCAGCAAAGCCTCCACGACCTGGCCAGCGAGGTGCGCACGAGATACCGCACGCTGATCGTGGCCACGTGGGCCTCCGCCAGCGCCGCCTGCATGCTGCTGGCGGCGCTCGGCGTGCTCACCTACCGCTGGGTCTTCCGCCCGCTCAAGCTCCTCAGTCACGGCTCGCGCCGGGTGGCTGCCGGCGACTTCGCCTACCGGATCCGGCTCGACACCCACGACGAGATGGCGGAACTCGCGGATGCCCTCGACGACATGACGGAACGCTTCCAGGAGATCCGCGACGATCTCGACCGGCAGGTGCAGTCGCGGACGCGGGAGGTGATCCGCAGCGAGCAACTGGCCAGCGTCGGATTCCTGGCGGCTGGCGTGGCCCACGAAATCAACAACCCGCTGGCCTCGATCGCGATGTGTGCCGAGTCGCTGGAGGGCCGCATCGCCGAACTGCCGCTCGCCGCGGCCGACGCCCAACTGGCCCGTCGCTACCTGGAACTGATCCAGAGCGAGGCCTTCCGCTGCAAGGGAATCACGGAAAAACTCCTCGACTTCTCCCGGCTCGGCGAGGTGCGCCGCCAGGCCACGGCCCTGGTGGGGCTGGTGACCGACGTGGCCGACATGCTCCGGCACGTGGGGCGGTTCGCCGGGCGCACGATCGAGATCGAGGAGGGGGCCGACGTGCTCGTGATGGTCAACCCACAGGAGATCAAGCAGGTGGTGCTCAACCTGCTGGTCAACGCCCTCGATTCGATCGAGGAGCAGGGCCGCGTCCGGGTGGCGGCCCGGCGCAGCGGCGGCGAGGCGGTGCTGACCCTCAGCGACGATGGCTGCGGCATGACTGCCGAGGTGCTGGAGCACCTCTTCGAGCCGTTCTTCACGCGACGCAAGGCGGGGCAGGGGACCGGACTCGGCCTGTCGATCGCCCATCGCATCGTCACCGACCACGGCGGTCGCATCGAAGCCAGCAGCGCGGGCCCCGAACAGGGCTCGACCTTCCGCGTGACCCTGCCGCTGGCCCAGGTTGGCGGTGCGGCGGGGCAGGCCAGCCGCGCCGCCTGACCGCCATTCACTCCCCAGGTGCCAAAGATCGTGAAACAGCACGCCAGGCCGATGCGGATCCTGTTCGCCGACGACGAGACTTCGATCCAGGAGTTGATGCGGATCGAACTGCCCCGCCTGGGGCACGAGGCTACCGTCTGCCCCGATGGCCGAACGGCACTCGCCGCGCTCGACCGCACCTCGTACGACTGCGTGATCGTCGATCTCGACATGCCGGGCGCCGGAGGGCTGGAGGTGATCGCCCGGGTGCGGGACACGTCGCCCGACACTGAAACGGTGATCCTCACCGGCAAGTCTTCGGTGGAGAGCGCGGTGGCGGCGGTGCGGCAGGGCGTGTTCGACTACCTCACCAAACCCTGCAAGTTGGCCGACATCCAGGCGGTGCTGGAACGGGTGCGTCGAAAGCGGGAGTTGACCTCGCGGCTGCGGGCCCTGGAACGCCGGGTGCGGCGGGCCGAGGGGGCGACCCAACTGGTGGGCACGTCCGCTTCGCTGGAGCAGGTGCGACGGCTGATCGCCCGCGTGGCGGGAAGCGAGGCGGCCGTGCTCGTGCGCGGCGAGACCGGCACCGGCAAGGAGTTGGTGGCCCGCGCCATCCACGAGGGCAGCGCGCGGGCCGCCGGGCCGATGGTGGCCGTCAATTGCGGCGCCCTGCCGGAGCACCTGGTGGAGAGCGAGTTGTTCGGACACCGCAAGGGGGCGTTCACCGGCGCCGACGAGCACCGCGCCGGCCTGTTCGAGGTGGCCGACGGAGGCACGCTGTTCCTCGACGAGATCGGCGAACTGCCCAAGTCGTTGCAGTCCCGCCTGTTGCGGGCGCTGGAGAGCGGCGAGATCCGGCGCGTGGGCGACAACCATCCGATCACGGTGGATGTCCGCGTCGTTTGCGCCACGCATCGCTCGCTGGAGGAGATGGTGCGGGCGGGTGAATTCCGCGAGGACCTGCTGTTCCGCATCAACACATTCGAGATCGCCGTCCCTCCGCTGCGGGAGCGGCCCGAGGACATTCCGGCACTGGTCCAGCATTTTGTTCGCGAGGCACGGCCGCAGATGCCGCCTGATGCCCAGGTGGCCGACGAGGCCGCTCTGGCCGCTCTGGCCGCTCACGCCTGGCCGGGCAATGTTCGTGAGTTGGCGAATGCCGTGGAGCACGCCCTCGTGCTCTGCGACGAACTGCCGCTATCGGTTGAGCACATGCCGGCACGGCTGGGTGGGCTGCGGCCTCGGCCGCAGCCCGTGCCCGTAGCATCGGTGGGGGGCGGCCACGTCCCGAACGTCCCGGCCGTCGCTCCTCGTCCCGCATCCGGGCCGGTTCCGCCGCGGCGGCCGACCAGCCTGCGGGAGTTGGAGATGCAGGCGATCCTCGAGGGCCTGGAACGCAACGCCGGCAACAAGCCGCGTACTGCCGAGGAACTCGGCATCAGCCTGAAGACGCTCTACAACAAGCTGCACCAACTGCAGGACGGCCAGCTCGACCGCACGGGCTGACGCCGGCTACGTTTTGCGTACCACGCCCACGAGCACGCCCAGCACGCGTGCGTTGCGCACGTAGATCGGTTTCATGGCCGCGTTCGCCGGTTGCAGGCGGATCCTGTCGCGTTCCGGGAACCACTGCTTGAGCGTCGCCTCCCCGTCCTCCGTCTGTGCCACGACAATGTCGCCGGCATGAGCCGTCTGCTTTTTCTGGATCACCACCCAGTCGCCATCGGCGATCTGCGCGTCGATCATCGAATCGCCCATGACCTTGAGCACGAAGTGGTTGTCGCGATTGAACAGGCTTTCGAAGTCGATCCGTTCGCTCTGCTCATCCGCGGCACGGAGCGTGCCGGCGGCCACCCAGCCGGCCATCGGCAGGCCCCGCAGGTGGGCTGGTTCGTTGACCAGTTCGATCGCCCGGGACATGTTTTTGCCGCGCGTGATCAGCCCCTTGCGCTCGAGCGCCTTCAAGTGGCAGACGACGCCATTGGGTGAGCGGATCTTGAAGGCCTGGCCGATTTCACGCACCGTGGGCCCGTAGCCGCGTGAATGGATCTTGTCGCGGATGAAGGCGTAGATCTCCATCTGCCGTTCGGTGGGCGCATCGCCGGCGTCGTCAGGGGCCGCCTTCGCCGGCAGTCCCAGGGGATTACCGCGTACGGCCGCGGCAGCCGCGGCCACCCGGCCGGGCTTGGGACGCGAGTTGGGTGCGGCCGTGGTTTTGCGCTTTGACATCGCTGGCGAGCGGCGAAGCCGCATTCCTGGAGGGTGTGATGGTGTCGAGGCTGCGATCCGCCGGCCATCGGCTGGTATCGGCCGGCTACCGCATGGACGCCAGTATCTTAGTATACGGCCGTTCATTTTCAAGGTGGGCTGGCGATTCGCCCCGGATGGCGCCCGGCGTCTACATTTGAGTTTTCAGAATCAGGGCCATCGGGTGCCCATTTTCTCGAGGAGGATGCCATGACAGGGCGGCGACGATGGAACCGGGCGCTGTTGCAGGGGCTGATGCCGGTATTCCTTGCGGCTGCGGTGGTCACCGCCGAGCCGGCGGCTCCCGCCAGACCGGCGGAACAAGCCGCGCCGGACAATTCCGACGCAGCCGACCGGCCCGCACGGAAAAAGGCATCGGCCACGATCGCCCACATCCGGCTCGCGGGCGAGTTGCCCGACGGCGTTGGTCAGGGCGGCCTGCTGGTCGATGTCTCACCCCATCTGCACCGCATCGTGGCCCGACTCGACAAGGCCGCGGAGGATTCCCGTATCAAGGCCGTTCTGCTGGTGATCGAATCCCCAGGCGTGGGACGTGCCCGGGTCGACGATATCCGTGCCGCCATCGGCCGGATCCGCAAGGCCGGCAAGCCCGTGGCCGCCCACTTCATCGGCTCCTCTCCTGTCCATTACGCCCTGGCCGCGGCCTGCGACACGATCACGATGCCGCCGGCGGCCACGCTGGAGCTGACCGGCGTTCGGGCCGAGATGATGTTCTTCAAATCGATGCTCGACCGCTTGGGCGTGGCTGCCGAGATCCTCCAGGTGGGCGAGTTCAAGGGGGCCGGCGAGCCGCTCACGCGAAGCAGCATGAGCCCGCAGCTGCGGGCCCAGTACGAGAGCTTCGTAGGCGACCTCTACGAGCAACTGGTGGAGGGCGTGGCCGCCGACCGGAGCCTGGCCCTGCCCCGCGTGCGCGAATTGGTGGACGTCGGAGTGTTTACGCCGGAGGCGGCACGGGAGGCGAAACTGATAGATGCTGTCGGGTACGAGGACGAGGCGCTGACGGCGCTGTCGGGACGGATCAAGGCCGAGGAGCCGAAAGTGGCCCGCGACTACGCCAAGCGGAAGGTCGACGACGACTTCTCCGGGCTGGGCGGCCTGGTGAAGCTCATGGAACTGCTCTCGGGCCAAAAGCAGGATGCGCCGGGCGGCCGTAATCGCCGCATCGCCGTGGTGCACGTGACCGGTGAGATCCGTGAGGGCACGAGCAGCGACGACCTGTTCATGGGTGGCGCCGCCGGTGCGGAGACCGTGATCGAGGCCATCCGTGGCGCGGCCCAGGACGAGCAGGTGGCCGCCATCGTGCTGCGGATCGATTCACCCGGCGGATCCGCGCTGGCCAGCGACCTGATCTGGCGCGAGGCCCGCCGCACCAAAAAGCCCGTCGTGGCCAGCCTCTCCGACACCGCGGCCAGCGGCGGCTACTACGTGGCCGTGGCCGCCGACCGGATCGTGGCTGCCCCCGGCACGCTCACCGGATCAATCGGCGTGGTGGGAGGCAAGATCGCCGTCGGCGGGGCGTTGGAGAAGGTGGGCGTGCACACCGACGTGGTGAGCAAGGGGCGGAACGTCGGCTGGCTGTCGATGCAGGAACCCTTCAAAGATCACGAGCGGGAGGCCTTCATGGCCACGATGAAGGACGTGTACCGCCTGTTCACGGCGAAGGTCGCAGAGGGGAGAAAACTTGCTGCTGCCGAGGTGGAGAAACTGGCAGAGGGCCGGGTGTTCACCGGCCGGATGGCGAAGGAAGCCGGTCTCGTCGACCGCCTGGGCACGCTCGACGACGCGATCGACGAGGCCCGCAAACTTGCCGGCATCGCCGCCGACGAGGAGATCGACCGAATCCTGCTCCCGGAGCCTCGCGGGTTGTTCGACGACCTGTTCGGCGTGGCCGGTCGCGACGGTGGTCGGGTGGCGCGGCTGGTGGCAGAGGCGGGTGTGGCGGTGCCGCTGCGGGCGGCGCTCATGGCGCGGGTCGCCGGACTGCCCGGCCTGGAGTTTCTGGCCGCCGACGCCGACACGCTCGTGGCACTGCTCTCGGGCCGTCCGCAGATGATCATGCCGGGGAGGATCCGGTTGCGCTGACGGTCAGACCGCAATGGCCATGGATGGCAATCCTGTGCGGCACGGGGAGTGCCGGCCGAATCCAGCGGTATTCCGCATGGGCCGGGGTTGCCCGTGCCGTCTCTTCCGGACGTTCGCTTCGGGCCTCCGGGCCCTTCGCTCACTCGGAGGTGGCTGCGCTTCGGCATCCTGCCTACGCTGGCCACCTACGCCGGCGAGACGGCACGGGCAACCCCTCCTTGTGCAGCGGAGAGGAAGGCCGCAGCCGCGAAAGCAGCGGACGGCTCTTCCGCAGGCAATGGCCATGGATGGCATTGCCGTCGTGAAGATGGCATTTCGCCTGGTTTCACCAGGCGAGGGTCGCAGGATGCGACGAGAGAGTTCGCCCGACGTTGGCGACAGACGGCAATGGCCATGGATGGCATTGCCGTCGTGAAGATGGCATTTCGCCTGGTTTCACCAGGCGAAATGGGCGAACGCCTTATTGGCGTCCGCCATGCGGTGCACGTTGTCGCGCTTGGTCACG
>Ga0315900_10012467_pt1 | contig 10422 bp, 1 predicted proteins | sample LakEriMetagenome_FD_203521 | JGI IMG/M metagenome (GOLD analysis project Ga0315900, IMG submission 203521) | Freshwater fungal communities from buoy surface, Lake Erie, Ohio, United States - Buoy 12 MA114 | ecosystem: Environmental > Aquatic > Freshwater > Lake > Lake biofilm | place: USA: Lake...
TATTCGCTACAATCAAACATTGGATCATAAAGAGTGTTTTGTTGCTTCATATTACTAAGTAACTTGCAGATCAAGTTTTTATCTATTTCATTATCAATAGTTATGTTGAAAAAGTTTTCAACTCGTAGTGTATCAGAACCTTTTTGTTCCTGTAATACGCTTTTTGTTTCTGGATCTGTTACTTGCGGATCAAGAAGTATTCCATTCTTATAATCTTCATATTTTAGATCAAAGTGAAGCGGAATAAGTGTTTCTTCTCCGGTTGCTGTTTTTTCTTCGCATAAAAACATTTCAACTTCAAAGTTTTTTATATCATTTTCTACATTTGCTTCGGTTATATCTATCAGCAAGTAATCTTCGTTTACAATAACTGCTGTTGCATCTGCATAGGTTTTTATTTGTTTTACATTATCACCTGTTTTTACATCTGTTTGTTTTTTGGCAGATAAAATATAATCAACATCTTTTAGGTTCAAAAGAGGTATTTTTACAAGTGGTTTGCTGTCAAGAGAGCCAGTTTGTAATAGAACTGTTGAACTTATTTCACCATTCAACATTGTAATATTTAGTGATGGTGCTCGTGTATCGCCGAGAAAAGAAGAGCCAAGTCTTTTATTTAGAACATAATGTTTGTCTGCTGTTGGAAGCAGTTTTGCTGATTCTATTTGTTCTTTATTACTTTTTATTAGTTCCAAGTTCTTTCTTACTTGTTCTTCTATTCCTGTAAAAACATATTGTGTTTTTGATCTTGGAACACTTTTTATTCTTTCAACTGCTGTTCCACCATTTTCATCAACACCAGCATATCTTGCATCATATATAACATCATCATCAAAGAAAGCATAATAAGCCGGTTTCAATTTTCCACGGGAAAGAAGATATTTTCCATATTGTGTTAGTTCTATTTGTATAACTTCTTCTTTTTGATTGAAATAGGTCATGTGTTATTACTTCCCGATTTATTTATATATTCTATTTCTACATCAACCCTTGCCGTTTCAACAAGAGAACAATAGTCATAGGGCCAGTTGAAACTATATGGTGATGGTGGTTTGCCTGCTTGAATAGATGGGAACAATCCGTCATCACTTGAATCAGCAGTCATCTTGTAATAGTTTATTTCTGCTCTCTTCTTCGCTTTGAAGATCATGAACTTGACATCTTCTGGCAAGCCTTGACCATGAAAGAAATCAAACTGTGTATTCTTGTGAGATATAACTTGCTTTTCCCACTCTGCTCTTGTTGCTATTTTCGGCATTACACCCTGCCAAATATCGGCAAGATCTTGTTTATCAAGCGTACTTGTAAACTCAGCAATATACATAACAAATGGTGTTACATCGTTGTTTAGCAGGAAGTCAAAGTTTGGCGGTAGGACATATTTGCTCATCAATTCTAGCATTCTGCTGATACTTGTTTCCTGTATCTTTGTGTTGCCAACAGAAAAGTCTGTGAGATCAACTGCTGGCTTGTTTGCCAACACATTTGTTTTTTGGTAGTTGAATATATTTTGATTTATTTTTATAAAGTTGTGCCCCTCTATCTCAACAGTATCATTTACTGTTAGTGTTGAAAAGCCACCGCCGAACCTTATTGTTTTGCCTGTTGAGGCTCTATCAAGATATGGTATTATAACTATTGCTTCTGATATTTCTCTTGTGTCAGCAAGTTCACCGATTCTCTTTGAAAGTTTGTCATTGGTTTGCTGGAAACCACAAGCTTGTAATAGTGAACCAGTGTTTGTTTCAACAAACTGTCTTGTAAATGGATCAAGAACTCTTATAAGTTGTCGTGGGTAACTTTCTCTTAGTTCAAGGAAAATACCTTTTTCATCTGTTGGTATTTCACCATAGCCGCTCCACATTCCTCTTCCAAAGCCACTGGCAGTTGGAGGTGTGTGAAGAGGTTGTAAAAGTTTTAGTTGTTCGTCAACATACGACTGAGTTAGAATTGTTGTTGATGTTATAAACTCTTGATTTGAGAAATCAAGAACAGGTGTTTCCATTTTTGGTGAAATAACCCATCGTTTTATACCTGTTTGACTTGTTGCTGTGCCAACAAGATTTTGTAGGTTTCTTCTTACTGCATTTGCCAAAACAGTATTTCTTGATGCTATATCAACTGTTTGTTCTCTTTGTTCTATCTCGCCTTTTATTGTTACAGAAGATTCAATAGGCATCACAAACGAAGAATAAAGAGTACCAGATGGATAAACTGAGTTGTTTATAAAAGATGTGTTGAAGTTTTCAATTTGCATATCTGCAAATATTTCATCAAGACTATATTTTCTTGTTACATCTGGTTTGAACGATATTCTTGCAACTGAGTCGCCGTAGTAATACGGAGGAGTGAAAGCACAGTATCCAGGATCTCTGAGAGTTTGAGCAAATATCGTTTGGTTCTCTATATTGTCCTGGTCTGCCACAGAACCGGTCCAAAATGATGGACCAAAATATCTGCCACTCATTTTACCAAAACTATCAGCAAGTGAAGATGAGTGTGCCTCGCACATGACAATGTCACTTTTTCTCAAAACAACATCCATATAATACGTCTTGCTGCTATCAAGGATGGCAAAATCAGAATCAGGTTTTGATATAAATGTATTCAGTGATGAATCTTTTAGAAACAAATTTATTGTTTCTGCTAGGAAATTGCTTATAGAAAGTGCATAAAGTGGAGAGCCTTCTTTAAATTTTTCGAAAAATCCTTGGAAAGAGCCGCCGTCGTCAGAAAGTTCAGTAAGATAATCTCCATGTCCTTGAAAGATATCTATTTCTTTATATTTCATTATTCTATTTTCTAATGTGTCACTAGATGAAGATAATGGAATATTATATAAACTTATCAATGATTCAAAAGAAATTCTGAACTGTGGTTTTTCTGCAAGAGGAATTAAAAAACTACCGGTTGGCAAGCTGCCAGTATATACGCTCCAGTCAACTGCTATACCAGATTTTATTAAGTTATAAAAAATTCCTGGTGAATATAGTGGTTCTAAAAAAGAAAATTCTTTCATAAATTGAACTAATTTATCACTTTTTTCTCTAAATATATATTCTTCTGGATTTTCAAAATCGTCCGGAAAAGTAATCAACAAACCGCCACCTATCGCATCGGTATCTAACCAAGATTCTTTTAGATGATTTACAAGTTGTATACTACGATCTTGTGGATAAAAACCATTATATGGAAGAAGTTTTTTTACACCATCGACAACTATCTTGATAGTATCCTCTTCGCATATATCTTTGTTTTCTCTATCAATAGATTTTTTATATATAAATTGTAAATTATCTGTATATTCATCAAGTGTTATTTTTGTTGCATCTCCACCATATTCTGCAACAAGATTTGAAACATGCTTTGATATATTGAATTCTGGAACTTTAGAATATGAAACAAGTTTATCGTTTGATAGATTTTTTATGTCGACATAATATTCTTCATATGAGTCGTACCACGGATTTTTACCAGATATTTTTTCTGTTAGCCTATTCAATCCAAGATCGTGCGTAAATTCTTCGTATATGAGCCTGGATGTATCTTCGCCATCTACACTGCCGGTATTCATATAGCAACAGTGGTCAAAAATATATTTTGGTTGCACTCTCACAGAAGAAGGATCACTTGTGTATGAATTTGGATACAGACCGTTTGCCAGAACAACATTCAGATCGTCACGAGTTGTACTAAAACTATCTCTAAAAAAATATAATTCCGGAATTTGTGAAACAGGTCTTATAATTGAAGTATAGCTGTCAAAAGGACTCAATCTATAAGTATTAGAAATATAAATTTGACTATTATTCAATTCTGCTGAACTGTCATAAGAAAAATCTATTACCTGTCCTTTATTATCAGACAAATCAAGATATGTGTAATTAACGCTATTACTCTCACTAATATATTCAAGAGCAGCAACACTTGGTGTTTGAAAAGGTAAGTCATACTCACTTTCAACTTGATCTCCAAGCGAAGTAATGTATGTTCTACGAGTTCTCATGCGATCTTCTTGGTTATCTCTCCAAAATACACGCTGAGTTCCAAGTTGACGGTCATAACCGTCAATACTATATCCTGGTTGATCGGTTATGTAGTCAGTTCGTTGGCGACTTGCTTTGAGTAAACCTTGGCCATTTTTTGGATATATTGTTTCATTATATGTAAATCCAACAAGTTTTTGTATTGGATTTTCTATTTCTTCTGTTTCGCCGGAATAGTAGTCATAAAGAACATTATACATTTGACGATCTGTTTTTAGAAGACCAAGTGTATCATTTAGTTGTTGGTTAGCAAAATATTGCAGGTTATTTCCATATGTGTGTATTGTTTCTATAGCAATATTTTGATCTTGTGAATCTTTTAGTATAAATCTGTGTTTTAGTGGTTTATTATTTATATAAACAGGACTTTCTTTTACATTTAATAGTTGTCCTTGTTTTCTTGAACCTGGAAGTTGGAAAGTTACTGGAATGCCATTGACGGTTCTTTTTACTGTTCTTGGACCTTCTGGTATCAATACTGAAACAATATTTGTATTTTCTGTTGTTAGTTTTCTTGTTACTGGATGTTCAGCATTTCTTATACTTTTCCAACTTGCTCCTTCATATGGACCATTGAAATATGTAGAATAACTTACTATTCCGCTGTTTTGTGGGCGGATATTTACAGATGAAGTAAAATTAATTAGACTTGCATGTTTGTCATCGATCTCATCAAAAATTATTTTTCTTTGGTCATCTATTCGTGACGAATAAGCGTGAGATGGTGGTGGTATACCAGAAATATCATATTTATGTTCAAAATATTTTTTTGGATATTCATTATATTTTGTTTTTGTTTTTCTAAAAATATCAAGAATTTGTTTTTCACTTAGACTACTATTCCAAATTGCGAATTCGTCAACAAAAGATTCTTCCAAAGCATCAGGGACAGAAGGTCTTTTACCTCCAAGAAACCTTATTTCATTTATGGTAAAGTTATAATTTGATTTTTCTTGTTTATAAACAAGACCTCCGTTTAGATATACAGATATTATTTCACCTCTTGTAATAATAGTGTCAATGTCTTTTGTTATAACTATATGCGACCATTTATTATCTATTTCCTCATATATCTCATAAGGAGAAGACCAAACTCCAGTATCAATAAGCGAAGGTAACAAGCTACTTTGGAATAGCAAATAAGAATTAGGTATGCGATCCGACTCATATGTAAATGTATTTTTACCCAAAGAGCCAGAGAAATAAAGAATATCCCACTGAGCGAGATCTGTTGGTGCGCCGGCTCTAAACCAAAAAGAAAAAGTAAATGATTTTTGGCTTAGTTCTTGCGATAAATTGCTAAAATCAATTTGAAAATTTTGTGGGTTATTTGTAGCAAACCTCAAATACTTTCTATCTCTATACATCGTATTTGTATAGTTGCTTGTAAACATTTCATCTTTATCAACAGCACCACTTATCCCTAAATGATCGCCAAATGGTCCTGTTTGTTCAAAAGATATATCAGTATATGCTCCATTAGAGTTATATAAACTACTTGTTGAATATGGAAGAGCATAACTTTGATATTGTATTGGCTGCTGATCGCTTGATACAGACTCAGCAATCCACTTATATCTTAGATCAGTTGATGGTATTGCATGTTGAACCCAGAAGTTGTCATGGGTTGTTAGATCTTCTGTTGGCACTTCTGTATTGAAAACATAAGCAAGACCAGATCTATCGTTACCACCACTTCTTTCATCCCAGTCAGCACCAGCAGCGATACGATCTCCTGAAGAATTTATTGCAACGGAAACACCAAAACTATCGTTAGTGCTAGTAGCAAGAGAACCACTAAATATGTGCTGTTGTTTCCAACCACCGGTTCCGCTTACAAATACATAAGCAAGACCAGAAGAGCTATTTCCGCCACTTCTTTCATCTTGATAAGCACCGACGACTATACGATCTCCAGAGGAGTTCATTGCAACAGAATAACCAAAATTATCGCTAGAATCAACTGCCAGACTTCCACTTAATATATGTTGTTCTATCCACCCACTGGCTCCGCTTACAAATACATAAGCAAGACCAGATCTATCGTTACCACCACTTCTTTCATCCCGATTAGCACCAACAACTATACGATCTCCGATTGAGTTCATTGCAGCAGAGGTGCCAAATCTATCACTGGCTTGTGTTGCCAAACTTCCACTTAGAATATGCTGCTGAGTCCAGCCACCAGTTCCACTTACAAACACATAAGCAAGACCTTCTTCGGCAGAGCCACCACTTCTCTCATCGTCATAAGCACAAACAACAACACGATCACCTATGGAATTCATGGCTACGTAAATGCCAAATGCATCAGCATTATCGGTTGCAAGAGTTCCACTTAGAATATGTTGTTCAGTCCAGCCACCGGTTCCGCTTGCAAATACATAAGCAAGCCCAACATCGGAGGCTTCTGTTGATCTTTCGTCCAATACAGCGCCCACTATAATGCGATCCCCTGCAGAATTGATTGCAACTGCACTGCCGAATTGATCATCGGAACTAGTTGCCAAAGTTCCACTTAAAATATGTTGTTCAGTCCAGCCACCAGCACCACTTACAAACACATAGGCAAGACCAGAAGCGTCACTTCCACCACTTCTTTCATCACCTATCGCACCAACAACAACGCGATCACCTGTGGAGTTCATTGCAACAGAGTATCCAAAATTATCACTGCCTTGTGTTGCCAAACTTCCACTTAATATATGTTGTTCTATCCACCCACTGGCTCCGCTTACAAATACATAAGCAAGACCAGAAGAGTTGCTTCCGCCACTTCTTTCATCTTCCCACGCACCAACAATAATACGATCACCAGTGGAATTCATTGCAATAGAATAGCCAAAAAAATCACTGCCTTGTGATGCTAATGAGCCGCTCAGTATTGCACTTTGTATTGCTACCTCTGGAAATGTCAAAATCTTTTCTATTGTGTTTCTGTTTACACCATGTATTGTAACAGCATCAGTTGTTCCAACATCAGGCAACAGTTTATTTGTGCTGCCGCTATTGAACTGTGCGGCGTGTTGTGTTAGTTGGTTATAATAAGGCTGTCTAACTTTTATATTTCTTGTTGTAAGAGAGTTGTTTGGAGAAAACTCTTCGCCTTCACGGTCAAGTGCGCCTCTTGAACTTTCTTCTTTTCCACCCGGAGCATTGAAACGCTCAACAAATATACTTTTACTATTGTTTATTATATTTGGAAGAGTGTATATTTCGTGAGAACCTGAAACGAACTTTGTTGTTAGGCTTCCACTTGCTTCAAAACCATCGTTTATAAGGTTATTTGTGGTTCTGCGGCCAACACTTTGAACAACTTGGTAGTTATGTTCAAAGTTACCAGCAATATTTCCACTTGTTTGAATGTTTTTTATATTTACCGGAGACTTTGCTGTATTGTCACGAGTTAGTAGACTTCTTGGTTTATCTAAGCCATTTATGTCTGGTCCATAAACCTTTATACTTCCCGCAGAAGAAGATACTATATAAGCTTCTGATCTATTTGCTGCATCATCATTTCCAGTGTTTATTGGGGCATGACGGTGTTGATTTCCGCCAACATGTTGGCTTGTAAATGGACCTTGTGCTGGCGCATCTTTTGTTTGTCCATATTCGTCTTTGTGTTTGTTGACAATGTCTATATTATATCCAACACTTGCTGTTAGTTCGGCAGCATAACCAGTATTTACAGATGAACTTACAACAGTAAACGGAAGTTTACCTCTTGTGTTGAAATCAGACATTATATTCTCCTACCTTATTCGTCCAAGCAATCTTTTTTCTCAATAGCTTTGAGTATATCGATTTCTAAATATCCACCTGAACCAATTTTTGTTATAGGTTTTATAACATCTAAGTTACTTGGATTTTTATTTACTTCTATCTGTATATCTGTAACAAAATCTGCAACTTTTGTAAACTTCTTTTTGTATGCACTTGATAGTGCTTGGAATATTCCATCTAATTCTGGACTTCTTTCGCTTCTTTCTTTCCACCAAAGGCAGTTTGTATTTTCACTTAGTGGAATAGGTGCATGACCATGTTTCCAGTTATATTTCAATTCTCCAATAGTTTTTACAGAAGTTATTGGTGGTTCTGCTCCAAGTTCAATAGATGGAAGTTTCCAAGCATATTTGTTTCTTTCCAGCACATGACTTTCTACTACGTCTGAAATGTTTGCTGAGAAATCTGCACTTGCTGGTATAAGTTGATATATCATTTTGGTTATTGATGAGTCAATCCATTTGAAATAGTCAACATATTTTTCCAGATCTGGAGAATTTGAAACATTTTGGAAAAACATTTCTCTTAGTTTTACAAGTTCCCGATATTGTCTTTCGTATCGGTATTGTGGTTTACCGATTACATTGTTGAAGTCGGTTATTGTTCCAAAAAACCTTATCATTTCTTCAGATATTGTTTGATACATACTCTTTTCAAGAGCAAAGAAATAGTTTATTGGTCTACTATCTCTTGTAAAAATATCATCATCTTGTGAAAGTATATTTATCAAATCTGAACTCATCATATTTTCTGGCAGTCTATGTTTTGTTATTGAAATATATGAATTTTCAATCATTTCGCTGTTGTTTCTGAAAAAGAAATCACCGCGACCTGTGTGAGTATTGCTTGTTATTTGTCCTATTATTCCATAGGTATTTGCTATTGAACCACTTGAAATATCTATAACTTCAAACTTTCCATCAAATGTATTTGATGGACCTGTTCCGCTGCCATTGTCTGAACCAGTAACAAGGTTGAAATCCCAATGTAAGGCAAGAGTTTTGTTTTGTGGTATTTCCCCTACACCGCCACTGTAAAGTGTCTGTAAATTGGATATAGGCGATTCTGGACCATATATTGTTGGGTCTTTCGCGTGTTGCCTAAGAACATCATCTTCAAGATAAGAAAGCCAGTATCTAACATTTGATACTTTTACATCACTATTCTGCAAAATAGAGCCAGTGAAGTTTGTTCTGTGAGCACCAATATAAAGTCGTTTTGAGTCTGCAAAATAACTTTCAGCAACTGCTTGGCTTATTGATGCTGTAAGTAATATTTCGCTTTGTATAAAGTCTTGTATTGTATTTATAGCAAGAAACTCAAAAGTATAACTTCCTGTTGTTCCGCCAACTACTTTTAGACTGTTCGGATATTTTTCATGCTTTATTTTTACAGAAAGATTCCATTTTTGATTTGTATATATATCTCTTACAAGCGAAGAACTTAGTTCAACTCCAAGCGATGAAGTGAGATAAAAATAACCATCTGATGAATCCATTTCTGGTTTTATCAAATATACTTGTAGGCTTGATAAATCTGAGCCAAACCAAGTTGTATCTGCTGGAGAAGATGGGTCGGCAGAATGTAAACCAAATATAGAAGAAGTAAGGAAGTTTTTTGGAAAATAAAGTTTTTCAGAAGGAGAGAAAGAAAGTGGAGTCACTATTTCTGCTTCTATTGTGCTTCCATGATAAGCAAGTTCTAAATCACCCTGTATAAAAGAAGTTGAGTTGGGGTCCAAACTTGAAGTCATTTGATAAACTGAACCTTGAACTCTGTCTGGATCGTTGAAGTTTACAAGTTTCTTTTTGTAATATGTATTCAAGTATTTATCATCAAATGTATACACAGAATCATTTGAATATATGTTGAACTTTACAAGCTCTTCGTCAACACCAAAACATCTCAATAAGTTTCTTATTGATTTTTCTGTTCCCTTACTTTTTTGAATGTAAGAAAGGTTATTATATATGTTTTGATATATGTGGTTTTTTACATTGAACAATCTATCTTCATAAAGCGAAGTTTCATTTCTGTTGCCAAGGTTTTCTAATACACTTGAGTTGGTGAATATATCTTGTGTGGCAAAGCCCATTGATTCCAATAGTTTCATCGCATATGGAAACGCTCTTCCATTTTTATATGAAACTTCTTTTATTGATGGAAGATGTTTTATTTTTATAAATACTTCATCAAAATAAGAGCCTATTATTTGGGTAAGTTCGTATAGTTTGTTGCTATCGTTTTTTTGATCGTCTTCTACTATCCATGCTGGAATAGTATAATACATCATCGCATTATTATTGTTGTCGTGAAGAGTTCCAGCTTCTTGCTTTTCTGCTAAAAGTGCTTGAACATCTGGGTGTGTAAGATAAATAACTGGATCTTTATTTTCACTATCTGCAGCATTTGCTTCAACAATAGCAGAGCCAGTTGAGCGAGAACCAAGTGTATAACCAGTCCAAACACCATTTGAAAAACGACCTGAGTAGTCTAAAACTTTATTATCATATCTTGTATCAACAGATGAAGTATTGAATACGCCTTCATTGAATTTGTAATAAACGCCAAGTTCTGTATTAGCTGTATCTGT
>Ga0315900_10012468_pt1 | contig 10422 bp, 7 predicted proteins | sample LakEriMetagenome_FD_203521 | JGI IMG/M metagenome (GOLD analysis project Ga0315900, IMG submission 203521) | Freshwater fungal communities from buoy surface, Lake Erie, Ohio, United States - Buoy 12 MA114 | ecosystem: Environmental > Aquatic > Freshwater > Lake > Lake biofilm | place: USA: Lake...
CAAAAAGAAGCTGTCCAAAAATTAGTTGAAAACAAAAAGTTTATTTTGGCTGATGACATGGGATTGGGTAAAACTACATCAACTATTATTGCGGCTTTGGAAACAGGATCAAAAAAAGTTCTGATAATTTGTCCCGCCACTCTCAAAATAAATTGGAAACGAGAAATAGAAAACTATTCTGATAGACCTGTGTATATTTCAGAAGGTAAAAACTTTAGTACTGATCATGATTTTGTAATAATAAACTATGATATAATTAAAAATTTTCATGACAATAAGAAAAAAGATGAATCGCAAATTGTTTTTGCCAATTTTGATTTGGTGGTCGTTGATGAAGCACACTATATCAAAAATCCTACAGCCCAAAGAACAAAACTAATAAATGACATCGCGAAAAACGTGGATAGGTTATGGTTATTGACTGGAACACCAATGACTTCTCGACCTATGGATTACTTCAACTTGTTATCTTTGGTTGAATCTCCCGTTGCAAAAAATTGGATGGCGTATGCGATTAGATACTGTGGAGGATATCAATTCTCAGTTGGTCGTAGAAAAGTTTGGAATGTCACAGGTGCATCCAATTTGGAAGAACTACGAGACAGAACACAAGGTCTACTCCTGAGAAGATTAAAAGAAAATGTTTTAGATCTCCCTGACAAAATAATCACTCCTGTTTATTTGAAACTTAAATCCAAAGCGTATGAAGAAGTGATGGGAGAATACTATGATTGGTACGACAAAAACCCTGAAGAATCAAAATCACTTACAGTTCAATTTACAAAACTTACAAAAGTTAGGCAAATAATTGCCGATGAGAAAATATCACAAACAATCGAGTTAGCTGAAAATATTATAGAACAAGGGAAGAAAGTAATAATTTTCTGTAACTTTACAGATTCTTTAAATAAAATTTGTCAACATTTTGGAAAAACATCAGTTAAAGTTGATGGGTCTATGAGTAAAATAGAACGTCAAAACAGTGTTGATAATTTTCAAGAAAACGAAAAAATCAAAGTTTTTGTCGGTAACATCAAAGCCGCAGGAGTGGGTTTGACTCTGACTGCCGCTGAAGCTGTGATTATGAATGACCTTTCGTTCCTACCATCTGATCACTCACAAGCCGAAGACCGAGCTTACAGATTTGGTCAAAAAAATAATGTTTTGGTTTATTATCCAATTTATGAGAACACAATCGAAGCAATTATATATGACATATTGAATAGCAAGAAAAAAGTTATTTCAACAGTTTTGGGTGACGATCTCAATTCCTCAGACACGGCTGAAGAAATTTTACGAAGAATCAATGAACTGCGAATATAAATCAACTTCTGATTATTTATAGTCAAACAAATAGCCAAATATGAGTAAATTAGAAGAAAAGGTTCAACAACTCGAACTTAAAATTGTAGAACAAAAAGTAACGAGAGAAAAAGAGTTGTTGATTACCGAAATGAAAAAAATAGGAATAGAAAAACTACCTTACTCCTATTCAGCCCTCAAACAATTTATCGACCCTGAAACAATGGATTTCCATTACAACAAACATTATAAGGGTTATGTTGATAAATTAAATGACGCTCTCTCTAAGAAAAAATACGGAGATTTAGAGTTAGAACAAATAATCAAAACAATAAGTCGGTTTGATAAAACAATCAGAAACAATGCTGGTGGGGCATTCAATCACGCACTTTTTTGGAATATGTTATCACCCGAACCAAAAAAATTGAAGGGTAATTTATATAAAAAGATCACTAAAGAGTTTGGAAGTTTTGTTTCCTTCAAGAAAAAATTTGAAGAAATTGCTAAAGAACGGTTTGGTTCAGGATGGGTTTGGTTAGTTTTGACAGGAAGAAATACTCTGAAGATTATGTCAACCCCAAATCAAGACAACCCTTTGATGAATATTATTGAAGGAGGTGGGTTCCCTTTATTGGGATTGGATTTGTGGGAACACGCGTATTATTTGAAATACAAGAATAAAAGAGACGAATATATCTCAAATTTTTGGAAAGTAGTCAACTGGGATTTTGTATCCAAACTTTACGAAATGAAAACTGAGACAAAACTTTTGGAATCCGTACAATTCAAAAGACTTTTATCGGAAGCAAAGTCAGAGTCTTGTAGTACAACAGATAACGAGTTTTACAGAACCTTGTTCAACACTAATGAGACAATTAAATACAAATATAGTTCAGCCATCAAAAGAATATTGATGACGGTGTTTAGCGATTTGTATGTCGATAATCCTCCCTCAGGTGAATTATCAGGAATTTTTGGTTTAGAGTCCGAAGGAAGATCAGTAATCAATAAACTGAATACAAATTACACCACATTTTGTATTTTGCTTAATGATGTAAATCAAGTAATCAAAACAATCAAAGGTAAAGCACCAATATCGTTCGTAGGAAAAACTCCCGAACAACAAGTAAGTGAAGTTGAAAGATTTGTCGCAGCATTAGATTATTATAAATTTAGAATATTCAACTTAGAAAGTTCAAGTTTTGTAAACATTATAAAAACTTTACAAGAAAGAAATTCCTCGGGGGATAAAAGAGAAGAAATTGTCGCCGCGATGTTAAGGAGGTTTTTCGGAAAAAAAGTGAAAGTAGAAGTAGTTGGTAAATTAGGTAGTAAAGATGATGCTCTACGTGGTATTGACCTCAGACTTACAAGTGATGACCAAACGGAAACCGCCCAAGTAAAACCTTTCAGAGAAAAAATAGTTGATGAAGAAAATGGAACGATAACACTTCTCGGGACAGCACACGTTAAAAACTATTCAACTGATTTATTGATTTTCCAAAAAGGTAAAAACGTTTTAATTTTTAATAAAAAACCAAAAATTGTAGATGGAAACTATGTGTTTCCACTCGATGCTTTGAAATTCGACATCGAATAAACATTTTGCGAATATTTATATTATATGTCAGTAATACCAGAACCAGAACGAAGTAGGATATACACTAGAATTAAACACCAATTAGGTGCTCCACTCAGAAGTGTTGAACTCGAAGACGAAATGTTGGATTCACTAATGGAATTGGCCGTAGGGGACTATGAAGAATACATTCTCCAATGGTTAATTGATTCACAGTGGGTCAACCTTGTAAACTTGAATATGAACGAAAGATCAGTTGCCAGAGCTTTGGTGACTCGAACAATGGATTTCGAACAACAATTCAGTTATTCCTATTCTAAGATTGTAGGTTTACAAACCGAAGGACCTTGGGTTTTGAAAAAAGATTATTTCATTTTAAGTGCTAATACCCAAACTTATGAAATTCCTGCAGGTAGAGAGGTTAACGAACTATTATGGTTTTCAAACCAAGCTTGGACAGCATTCGGTTTGGGAGGTCTCGGAGGATTTGGATTCGGAGGTATTGGACTGGGGGCTAACGAAGCGGGTTATGCACAGATGGGTTATCAAGGGTCCTATTTCATGATGTCAGGTTTCGACTATCTAATTAGAATGCAAGAAGCGAACATCCTGAACAGAATTTTAGGAGGTTCTTTAACATATAGAATCACGGGTTTACCTGACGGAAAAAAACTTATCCACCTTTATAATACCCCTGGTGGTAAATTCAACTGGTCAAACTATAACTTATATGTCGGAAAAGCTGTGTGGTATTGGTATTATGATGTTGAGCCAGATAGTAGAGCCGACTGTTTAAAGAACAATCCTGATATTATCAAACTTCCAACTGATGTTCCAATCGAAGAGTTAACTTGGACTGACCTCAACGTACCAGGTCAACAATGGGTAAGAAGATGGTTTACCGCTTATTGTAAAGAAACCCTGGCAAGGGTAAGAGGAAAATATAGTGGAAATCTAAAAACTCCCGATAGTGAGATCACTATGGATTATCAAAGTTTGTTAACCGAAGCTAAAGATGAAAAAAGTAAATTGATCGAAGAATTGATTGGGGCTGAAGGTTGGTTGACGAGAATGAGGCCTGAAAAGGTTATGGAAAGAGAAGCTCTCATCGCAGAAAATCTAAACAAACAAATGAAACTTCGAGCCATGCCTCGACAAATTTACGTAATCTAATTTATGGCTATAATCAAATCAATCCCCTCTAAAAGAATTATAAGGGGTGAAGTAATAACAACATCTGAAATTTCAGTTGTATCTGAAACAACATACAAAACCAATGGGGAAAGTTGTATAGTTGTGAGAAATGTTGCACAATCTGTAGTTATCTTGGATTCAAAAACGACAGATCATATTGTCGTTAAATCAATGACAAGTTTGACAATTCTTCCTGACACAGGAAAAATAGATGAGGAATATGATGAAGTCGTAGTAGATAAATTTGCTTGTATTGAATTCAGGTTTATTGGAGGTAATTGGTATATATTGTCCTCCGATGGATTAAAACAATCATAAAAAAAAGGGACTTACATCCCTTTTTTTTATGCTATAAACTTATCCCACCCCTCTTCAGCTAATTCATACATATAGTTGGGGTCCAATCCTCTTTTTTCCCAATATCTAAGTTCCGCTTCCGTGATGTCCAAAACATCTTCTTTGAGACGATCCTGATCTCCTTCGGACAAAGGGTGACCATTTATTAACTCGCATTGTGATGCTGTGAAAATACCTCTCTTATCTGGTTCGTTCACAATCAATCCATTTCTTACATCATCTTTGAAAACAACCATCAAAGGTTCGATTCTTTTGTTGAATGTTACCATTGCCCTCGGAACATTGTAATCTCCTGTCATGTCAGGATTATTATCCAAAATATCTTTATCTAACATATAACAATTCACAACTACCCCATCAGTGACATCCTTTGCGTTAGGATTGAATAATTTATTGGATGCGTTCAAATCTTTGAGTTGTTTTACAGTCATCTTTTGAACATCTCCTTGAGAGGCTTTGTTTCCGTTATTGACATACATAATCACATCTCCCAAATTTACATTCAAGTTTTCTTGAATTGCCAATTCCATGTGAGCCATACGAGACATACTATTTCCTGACTTGGTTTTTTGAGTCAATCTTTTTTTGTATTCGTCCAAACTCAATTTCACTTTGGCTCGTTGAGCGATCTTAGATAAAGGAATTTTCTTATCATAAATCTTTTGAATGTATTCATAGTAGTATTCAACAAATGATTTACCATCGCCTTGTAATAAAAGTTTGATCCCTTTATCCAAAAACTCTTCGATATAAATCGGAAGTTTTTTTGATTTGATACTGTTTCCCGTCAACTTGATTTTACCCTTAGCGTCCATTACAGCGTAATTCTTACGAGCCAAGTTTATACATGATGGCCAAACTCCATCGGTATCCAAAGCCATTTCACCTCTCATGAATATGTCATTATATTCTGCAACATCAGCTTCAGGTCCACGATATTCTTTACCTTCTTTCACTTTCCAATTCAATCCACGTCCAATATACATTCTATCTTTAGCATCTTCAGGTGTAGAAAAGTTTACACCGTCAGTGTCCATCACAAGTGGAACATAACCTTTGGACATGAAAAACTTAATCATCTGACGAAGGTATTGTCTACCTGTACATGTGATTTGTTCACCCATATACATATCCCCCCAAGCATATACCTGAGGGGCTGACAACGCACCAAACATCGAGTTGATAAAGATCTTGATTGGAAGTTGTTTGTTACCGAAGGACTCAGATTTTTTACGATCAGTTTCATAGTATTGTTCCGCCAAGTTTTTGTATTTGATACGAGTATCACGGAACCATTTCAACATACCTTTCATAGCTCCTGTAACATCACAGTCTGGAAACACATCATGGACAAGCTGAATAGATGGATATAGAGACGAGAAGTCAAGTTTAAGAACATCCTTACTATACCCAACTTTTAGAAGTCGAGACAGTCCTCCTACGAAGTCAGTTTTAGATTCTTTATCAGGAATTGCCAAATTATTTTTATAAGACCAAGCAAGCATCAACATCTTCCACAATGTAGCGGTTCCCATGGTTGAAACTCTCTCATAAGTTGTTGGAATCATTGATGCAAGTAAGAATGAACCTTGGTTGAATTCTTGGTCAACTTTCAAGGTTTCGTCCAAGTCATCGTCGAGATATCTTTCCACCAAGTTATCACCTGTAACTTTGATATAAACATCACTTCTACTTTCACAAATCTGATCTACTTTGGGTTCTTGTCCAACCTTACGATAATTTCCATTCTGAGTGTTCAACCAAAACTCTTCCTTTTTAGAGTAGAATGGGCCGATGTCCAAATGGTCAATGTAAACTCGGTCAGGAGCCTCAGCATTGATATATTGTGTAATATACTTCAAACCTGCGGATTTGATACTTGAATTGATGGCTTGAGCTCTACGAACTGCGTGAATAATGTCAATTACATTATATCCCCAAATCGAAGTTTGGACATAAGTTTCCACTTCGTTTGCAAGTTTCAACATTCCATCTTTTCTCGTAAAAGAATGTTCAGGGTGGAGTGACTTACAAACTTTTTTTACCTCAATACCTAATGTCTTAGATCTTTCAAAGATCCAATGCCAGTCAAAGTTCGCTGAGTTATACCCACCAATAATACTTGGTTTTAATTGATCTATAATTTGAAAGAACTCAATGATAGCTCCCTTTTCTTGGGACTCATCGATGCATTCAATAACTTTATGATATCCCTTATTTGTCTTAATACCAATCATGAATATACGACCGTCTTTAGGTTCTAATGCGGTCGTTTCTAAGTCAAATACAAGTCTAGTAACTTGATTGTAATCTTCGAATCCTTTGAACAATCTTTTTTCTTTCTGAACCAAGTATTGCTCAACAGGAGACAAAATCATCATTTTCTCCTTGGTTTTATCTCCCCAAGGATCGCACCCTCCTTCTCTAAAAAATTGTACTAATTCTCTGTATCCCTTCAAGGATTTCACCAAAAACGTAAGTCCACGATTCAATCGATCATTGTCATAGGTTTCTAACTTTTCGATAACAATACCAAACTTGGTCATCGCCTCTTTTTGAGCCGCTTTGGAACCTTTGTAAAAATTGATGTCTCTTAAATCTCCAACCCAAGCAAACGGAATGAAAGTATCCTTTCGGATTTCTTTTCCTTTGCCAGGTATTTCTTTGATTTTGTAAATGGAGTTGGAAGCATAGTCAAACTCGATGGCGACTATAAATTCTTCAGGGTCGTTTCCGTGTAGGAACGATTCGATTTCTTTATCTGTAAACATTTCTATAACACGAGTGGTTTATTGGCTTTCACACTAACGTGAAGTTTACCTTACTCATCGTATATAAATATTAAACAAATTTAGAGACTTATCAAATAGGAGACTATAAGAAAAGTTTTGGACTATTTTTGTTTTCCTTCGTCGTCATCAAATAAGAACCATTTTTTGAAAATACTGAAGTAATGATTTTATAATTTTTCAAATCATCCGCCAACACAATAAACTCCAAATAATTCATAAAGTACGGTAACCCCAAATCATCACCAACTTCTTTTATTATTGAAATAGTATTATTTGGTCTTACCAAATCTAACTTTGACATTTTATTTTTTATTTTATCAAAGTTTTCAATAAAAATACTTCCAATCAATTTATTGGGAGCTCCAACTCTTTCAAAAAATTTCGGGTTGTTTACAAAATTATAATCATAAATCTCCACAATTTCGTCAAGAGATTTATTTCCTTGTCGTTGATTCCATTGATGGTATGTTGCGGATAAATTTATCAAAAATTTATCATAAACAAAACTTACAATAGGTAGCGACCCATCAGGTTTTACTTGTTCTGAAATTAAATCTGATAATAGTCGGGTTAGTTTCATATATTAACAACATGCTGTTTCTGATATGAAACTATCTTGAATATTTATGTATAATTCTTCCCTAATTGGTAGTATTAAATTACCCTCATCGTTTTTAATTAGGAATTGTCCTTGATATCGACCAGGTGTATTAGTATCTCTTGATGTAAATTTGAAATAAATATAATATTCAGTTGCAGCTCCTTCTTCAGGTAGAATTAGACTAACGATTTGACAAGGTGCGGATACAATTTTTGGAATACCAGTTTCCACATCAATCATAGTAAAAAATATTGTAGAAACCTCGAGATCCTCCATAAGTTGTTGATATCCCGCTCTTCCGTCTTTTACTACCTGCATTTTCAATACAGGAAGAGTTGCATTCTTCTTAATATAAAATTCCATAACAATAAATATACTGTTATGACTCTTTACGAAGCCCCCTCTCGTAATGTTCGAATCTATCGTGTTCCGTTGGTGTTAATAATAACAATGCAGGATTCAATTCGCCTTTTTTAACCAACTGGTACATGTGAGACATCCAAGTTTGTTCAAATGGGTGAGCCCAAGTTGTATCTAAAAACATTTTTTGATTTCCTGTTCTACTAACAATCTGAGGCCAATTGCAATAGTATACCTCACCCGCAGCGTATGGTAATCCTTTGTGTGACAATACTTTGTTGAATTGTGTCTTAGGTGCGTTAGGGTCTAAACCCATTTCAGGTAATCTTGGTTTACCAGGCCAAAATTCAGTTCTCACGTGTTGCGGAACATTATACCACGACCACTGAGTTCCATTATCACCATAAAATTCAGAATAATTAAGTTTTAAGAAATCAAAGTTTTCTTTTTTAATAATCTCTAATGACTTACTATAAAGATTTGGAACAAATCTATTGAATCCATTTCGGCAAACGGTTCCTTCATTTGGATAAAAGAACATATCATCTTCAAAAAACAAATAGTAGTCTAAATCAGTTTCGTTTTGGAAATGTTCTGCAACCCATTGTCTACCACCACAAATCCCCAAATTATCTTTTTTAATATGTTCAAACCCAAACTCTTTGCAAATAACCGAGTATTCTTCGGTAGTTGATAAATCACTCGAGTTATCTAATAAAAATTTACTAGTTTTATTTAGATAATCTTTGTCGTAAGCCAACATAGACTCAATTAAAGTTTTGAATTGTTTTGGACTATTGAATGTTATAACATACAATCCAACTTTGTTTGTATCCAAATTATTTACAACTTGTACTGAAGTTTCGTTTTTTACTTTTAAAGAATCATTTTTTAAATCTTCAAAAAATCTTCCAACCAACCCATTAGATTCTATTTCAAAATAATTTACCATGTCAGAGTGCTTATAGCACATCAAACTGAAAATAGATTCTTCAGTTCCCATATATCCTTCGGATAACGTGGTCTTCAACAATCCATAATAAATCCCATTCATATCTCCAATGGTATGTTTTGGTCCACCAAAAAATCCACCACGAGCAACCTTATTTACTTTAGTTCCAGCAAGTTCATTCAATTTATTATATTCAAATCCGTGAACTTCCCTTTCAGCATCGTATGGGAAACAAATAAAAGAAAATTTTGAAATGTATTTTGATAAATTATTCAACACTTTGTCGTGAGTGAAATAACCTGGATGAACTGTATTTGTAAGACCACCATCAATCCAAAACATGTATTCAGAATCAAACTGATCCATAATCTTTGCATCATGTAAAAGAAACATTTTTGACATGACCAATGGATTATAATTTTCTAATCTAGCTTGTGTAGATTCTTTCAACCAACCAACTTGGTTATACCAATCTGAATTAGTTCTAATTTTTTGGATCAAAGGGAAAAATTCTGAACTTGTAAACCAACTAAGAGGTCTGGTGATAAACTGAGTATTTTTTACATTTCTTCTCTCAAATACAAAAGATTTAAGTTCTTCATCTCCAAAAATTATAAGGTTTTCTTCAACCTTTAAAAGTTGTTCAAATTTATCTAAATAATGTTGATAGGAACGACTCCAACCTTCTGTAAGGTCTTCTCTTCCAATATCCCATATACCTGTGACTAAAGTTATATTACTCATAAATTCTGTTGAATTCTTCTAAAATTTTATAAAAGCTTTTATTTTGTTCAAAAAGTTCCTCTGATGTTCCTCTTGGGGCATTATCACGACACCACCAAATGTCGAAGTGTTTTCTCTCAAACAATTCTTTGTGATTGAAATACATCAAGGACATTATATGTTCTTCGTGTGGAATCCCTCGATCTGTATTCATAATTGTTTCGGCATAAGTTTCAAACAATTTTACAATTTCATCCCACTTACTTTTGTGACCTCCAAATAATCCACCGATGATGTGTAAACTTCGATTATATTCTTTATACCACTTACGATCCACAGTTCCTGACCAATAGTTTCTGTCGTTTTCTTTTCCCAAAATCAAAAATTTGTCACCTGTATCTTCAACTAAATTTTTCAAAAATTCGTTGTTGAATAGAGAACTTTCGTAATATCTTCTCACCAAACCATCATGAGTTAAATATTTTAAAGGAATTAAGCCACAGTGAGAAAGTCCCGCATCAATCCAATAGTAATAATCATAAGATTGATCCTCATTGTCCCA
>Ga0315900_10012471_pt1 | contig 10420 bp, 8 predicted proteins | sample LakEriMetagenome_FD_203521 | JGI IMG/M metagenome (GOLD analysis project Ga0315900, IMG submission 203521) | Freshwater fungal communities from buoy surface, Lake Erie, Ohio, United States - Buoy 12 MA114 | ecosystem: Environmental > Aquatic > Freshwater > Lake > Lake biofilm | place: USA: Lake...
TCATCGACTCGATGAACTCGCGCGAGATGCCTGGCCAGTCGGCCGCCGGTACGGCGGCCGTATGCGCGTTGAAGTTGCCGACGGCGCCGTTCCACTTGCCGAAGATCGTCACTACGGACCAACGCGTCCGCGCCCGTTGGAGTCGCGCCGCGACATTGGCGAATTCCTTGCCGAGGGTGGTGGGGCTCGCGGTCTGTCCGTGGGTGCGAGAAAGCATGGGCAGCTGCGCGTGCTCAGCGGCAAACCCGCGCAGCGTGGCGATGACCGCATCGAGCTGCTCGCATAGCACCTCACGCGCACCGCGCAGCATGCGCGCGTAGGCCAAATTGTTGATGTCCTCGGAGGTGCAGCCGAAGTGCACGAGTTCCAGTGCCGCGGCGCTCGCGCCGGCGGTGGCGAGTTGATCGCGAACGTAGTACTCGACAGCCTTCACGTCATGGTTGGTGCGTGACTCGATCGCCTTGATGGCTGCCGTGGCACCGACGGGCGGCGTGCGCGCGAGCGACTCGGCGACAGCGAGGACCGCTGGGCTGAGGGCGTCGAGGCCGGCGAGACCGGCGGGCCTCGTGCGCGCGAGCGTCAGCAGCCATTCCGCCTCCACCCGGACGCGTTCGCGGATCAGGGCCGCCTCGCTCAGATGTTCGCGCAGGGCTGCGGTGGTCCGTGCGTAACGGCCATCCACCGGTGAGAGCGCGTCGATGGGATCAAGGTTCATGCCGGTTGCCCGAAGCTGCGGTGATAGACTGCGAATCATACCCCATGCTCCTGCACGACCCCGCCACGCTGGACCCTCCCGCCTTGAAGGCGCTGATCGAGTCCCGCGTGCTCGCAGCGCCGCGGACGGAGAGCGACAACGACTGGCGCTACGGGCCGGTGTCGCCTGAACGGCGAAGACATTTACGTAAGTTCTTTCCCGAGCAGCCGGTGCCGGCGGCCGTTCTGGTGCCGATCGTCGAGCGTGCGGAGGGCTTGCGCGTGCTGCTGACGCAGCGGGCCTCACACCTCAATCATCATCCCGGGCAGATCAGTTTCCCGGGCGGGCGACTCGAGCACCCGGAGGAAGATTTCGTGCAGGCGGCGCTGCGCGAGACCGAGGAAGAGGTCGGTGTGTCCCGCGACCTCGTTCGCGTGGCCGGCTTCTTGCCCGATCACTTCGTGGTGACGGGCTATCGAGTCACGCCGGTGGTGGGATTCGTCGAGCCGGTCTTTACGCCGCGCATGGATCCCACCGAGGTGGCCGAGGTCTTCGAAGTGCCGCTGACGTTTCTGCTCGATGCGCGCAATCACGTGCGTCGCATCCGGCGCTTCGAAAATCAGGACATCGAGTTCACGGACTTTCCCTATGAAGGCCGCAACATCTGGGGCGCCACCGCGGGCATGCTGATGACGCTGTGCCGCATGCTGCGCGGGGAAGAGGCGTGATGCGCGGGGAGGAGACCTGATGCGCGGCTGCTGCACGAATCGGAGTGATCACGCATGACGCATCAGGATCCGCCAACCGCCATCGCCCGGCTGCTGCAGATCATGCAGCAGCTGCGTGACCCCGCCACCGGCTGCGCCTGGGATCGCGAGCAGACGTTGCAGTCGATCATCCCGCACACGTTGGAGGAGGCGCACGAGCTGGCCGAGGCCGTGGCGCAGGGTGAACCGGCAGCGATCCGGGATGAACTCGGCGATCTGCTGTTCCAAGTGGTGTTCTTGGCGCGCATCGCCGAGGAGCGTGGCTGGTTCGACTTCGAGGCCGTTGCTGCAGGCATGGGCGACAAGCTGGTGCGGCGCCATCCGCACGTTTTTGCGTCGCAGACGGCGCTCACGGCCGCGCAACAAACGACGGTGTGGGAAGCGCTCAAACGCGAGGAACGTCAGGGTCGGGGTGAGGCAGGCGTGCTGGCAGGCGTCGCCCGCACGCTGCCCGCGCTCACCCGCTCGGCCAAGCTCGGCAAGCGGGCGCGAGGTGTCGGCTTCGATTGGCCGGATGCCCAAGGTATCCGCGATAAAGTCGATGAGGAATTCGCTGAGTTCGAGGCGACGCTCGCCGACGGCGAATCGACGGAGCGGCAGACCGAGGAGCTGGGTGATCTGCTGTTCACTATCGCCAACTGGGGGCGTCTGCTCGGTCTAGACCCGGAGGCGGCGCTGCGCTCGACCAACGCCAAGTTCGAGCGGCGCTTCGGTTTCATCGAGGCGCAGGCTTCCCAGCAGGGCCTCGCGCTCGAGAGCTTGTCCGCGGAGCAGTGGGAAGCGCTGTGGCAGCAGGCCAAGTCGGCGGAGCGCGGTAAAGCAGGCTAGAATTCCGCGTCTATGAAGACGCCCGAGCACCAGGCCTGGAATCCGACCAGCTGGCAGACTAAGCCTGCACAGCAGCAACCCATTTACCGCGATCAGGCCGCGTTGCTCGACGCTGTCGCCCAGCTATCGCGCCTGCCGCCGATCGTGGTGTCCTGGGAAGTCGAGAAACTGCGCGAGGAGCTTGCCGAGGCGCAGCGTGGCGAGCGGTTCCTGTTGCAGGGCGGCGACTGTGCCGAGAGTTTCGAGGACTGCGAGTCCTCGAAGATCGCGCAGCGATTAAAGATTTTGTTGCAGATGTCGCTGGTGCTGACGCACGGCCTCAAGAAGCCGATCATCCGCGTCGGTCGCATGGCGGGGCAGTATGCCAAGCCGCGCTCGGCCGATACCGAGACGCGTGACGGCGTCACGCTGCCGTCGTACCGAGGCGATATCGTCAATCACGCGGAGTTCACGCCGGCGGCGCGCGAGCCCGACCCGCTGCTGCTGCTGCGCGGCTACGAGCGCGCGGCACTGACGCTGAATTTCGTTCGAGCGCTGATCGATGGCGGTTTCGCCGATCTGCATCACCCGGAGTACTGGGATCTCGGCTTCGTCGGGCATTCGCCGTTCAAGCTCGAGTACGAACGCATCGTGTCCTCCGTCGCCGACGGACTCGAGTTCTTCGAGACCATCAGTGCCAAGGAAGTGCATCAGTCGCTGCGCGCCGACTTCTACGCCAGCCACGAGGCACTGGTGCTGCACTACGAGCAGGCGCAGACGCGGTTCATCCCGCGTCAGGATCGCTGGTACAACCTGTCGACTCACATGCCCTGGATCGGCATGCGCACGGCGCAGATCGATGGCGCGCACGTCGAGTACTGCCGCGGCATCTCGAATCCGGTGGGCGTGAAGATCGGCACGGCGATGGATGCGGCCTGGCTGCAAAGGCTCGTCACCACGCTTAATCCGCAAAATATTCCGGGCAAACTGGTGCTGATCCACCGCTTCGGCGCCAAGGACATCGAGACTGCGTTGCCTAAGGCAATCCAGGCCGTGCGTGCGACTGGGCATGGCGTGGTGTGGATCTGTGATCCGATGCACGGCAACACCGAGACGAGCCAGAGCGGATTGAAGACGCGCCGCTTCGAGAACATTCTGCGTGAACTCGAACTCGCTTCGCAGATTCATCGCGATGCGGGTTCTCATCTCGGTGGCGTACACGTCGAATTGACCGGTGAAAACGTCACCGAGTGCACGGGCGGTGCGCGCGGTCTCGCTGACCTCGACCTGCAGCGGGCCTACAAGTCCACCGTCGATCCGCGACTCAACTACGAGCAATCGTTGGAACTTGCGCTGCTGATCGCCGAGCGCAATCGCGTCAGTCGAGAATCCCGCCGCCGTTAATCACGTTGGTGCGGCGGTCGGCCGGATTCAGTTCCGGCTTTCCTGCGTCGTGGCGCAGGGCTGAGAGCGCGGACAACTGCTGCTGCGGGGGCAGATGACGCTCGCAGGCGATTCGAGCGAGCGAGCGACCCAGGCGATGTTCAACACGTGACTGACCGTGCGGATGGCTTGCGCCGCACTGTCCGGCACCACGGACGTGCCGCCGCCGGCGCGGCAGGCCTCGTCGATCTGCGCGATGATTGCCGTCGCATCGAGGCCCTGTGCTGTGAACGCCGGTGCGAGATCGATGCCGACGGAGAGCACGTGGGAGACGTTCGCCGCGTCGCGCGTGCGCAGGGAGTGGCAGCAATACAGTCGAGGCGTTTCTGCATCGCGCATGATCGACAGCTGCGACACCGGCGCTGCCGGTCGGTTACGCGGCGCCTCGGGCTCGCGGAGCAGTCGGAACACCGCCCAATTGGGGCAGGGATCCGGCACCAGGCTCATGTTGCCCCACGGCAGGGCAATGCCGTTGCCGCGGTACACGGCGCGAAGGAAGCCCGGCGCGTAGCCATCAAAGAAATGCCAATGCCGATAAGGCGAGATCGCCGTCATGCGGCGCATCATGACGGCTGGGGTCACTCCGAGGCGCTCGCAGGCCGCGATCTCGTGCCGCTCGCGCACCAGGAACTGGCGAAAGGGTTGTTTGGGGCAGAGCAGGGCGCCGGCGAAGGCGCTGCACTCGAAGTCTCGCCAGGCCATCAGCACATCGCGCGGCGCCATGCCGCCGCTGGCCTGCTGGCCGGCATCTTCGAGCGCCGCCGCACCGGTGACGCTGTGCGGTGGCACGGCGCCATCGCCGTTGTGCAGGATGCGATGGCCGATGAAGAACGCGAGCGTGTATTTGAGTCGCTCGGGCTGCTCGCGCAATTGGCGGTTGATCACGATCGTGTCCGGCGCCTCGAAGCGGGCGCGCAGCCATCGGTCCCCGTCATGGCGACGTTCGCTGTCGATCCAGCGGATTGACAGACCGAGCTGCTTCACGATCAGCAGAATGTCCTCGAGAGGGAGGGGCATGCGTCGCCGACCGACCGATTCGGCGGCCCGTTCGATGTCGGGAAATTCGTTCTGGCGGGTCTCCTGCCAGACGCGAACGAGCAGGCGCGCAAATTGCTGCCCGCTGGTCCCGGTTTGAACGAGCAGTTCGGGCAGGGCCATCTGCAGCAAGTCCTTGGAGAACAGAAACGCAGGCTCCAGCGCCATCGCGTTGACTGGACCTGGGTGCCGGACTGCGCCCAGCGCCTGCGGCGGCAGCGCTTCGGTGCGATCGAGGAACCAGCTCGAGTCCTTACCGAATACCGCGGCCAGAACGCCGAGCATCTGCGGCGAGGGTACGCGCTTGCCGGTCTCGACCATGCTCAAGTAGGACACCGACGGGGCATGGTCCGGTTCGATTTGTACGCAGCGTGCGGACAACTCGTCGAGCGTCAGCCCGTTGCGCTTGCGCAGGCTGCGCAATTTCGAGCCGAGAAAATGTCCCTGCCGCAGCAATCCGACCATGAGTGAAATTCACACTGTGAAATTTCTATTGTGTAAATATTCTCATCGCACGACCTAGAATTCAATCACGGCCTCGGTTTGAGGCCACGGAGAGCAACGGATGGCGACGATCGAGCTGGCCCAGGGTACCCCGAGCCGACCTGCAGACGAGCAGGTGCTCACGGATGACGCGATGGGCTTCCTGGCTGAGTTGGCTGAGCGATTTGCGCCGCGGGTACAGCAACTGCTGCGGGCGCGAGAGCAGCGTCAGCAGCGTCTCGACGCGGGCGAGTTACCCGATTTTCTTCCCGAGACGCAGGCGGTCCGCGACGGCGATTGGCGTATCGCCGGCATCCCGACGGATCTGCTGGACCGACGGGTGGAAATCACCGGTCCCACCGATCGCAAGATGATCATCAATGCGCTCAACAGCGGCGCCAAGGTGTTCATGGCCGATTGCGAGGATTCGCTCGCGCCGTCGTGGGACAACGTCATTGGTGGGCAGGCCAACTTGCGCGATGCCGTGTCGCGGCGCATCGATTTCACCTCGGCTGAGGGCAAGTCGTACCGACTGAATCCGCAGACCGCCGTGCTCATCGTGCGCCCGCGGGGTTGGCACCTCGAGGAGAAGCACCTGCTGTGCGGCGGCAAGCCCGTTCCGGGTGCGCTCGTCGATTTCGGGCTGTACGTGTTTCACAACCACGCAGCGCTGCGCGAGCGTGGAACCGGACCTTATTTCTACCTGCCGAAGCTTGAGAGTCACCGTGAGGCGCGGCTGTGGGCCGAGGTGTTCGATTTTGCCGAGCGGCGACTCAGGATGACTCACGGCACGATCAAGTGCACGGTGCTCATCGAGACCATACTGGCCGCCTTCGAGATGGACGAAATCCTTTTCGAACTTCGCGATTACATCGTTGGGCTTAACTGCGGTCGCTGGGACTACATCTTCAGTTTCATCAAAAAATTCGCCAAGCGCGCGGATTTCGTATTACCCGAGCGCCGGCTCGTCACCATGACGACGCATTTCATGCGCTCCTACTCGCTGCTTTGCATCCGCACCTGTCACCGACGCGGTGCGTTCGCAATGGGTGGCATGGCGGCGCAGATCCCGATCAAACACGACCCGGTGGCCAACGAGGCCGCGATTGCCAAGGTGCGCGCCGATAAGGAACGCGAGGCGGGCGACGGGCACGACGGCACCTGGGTGGCTCATCCCGGACTTGTGCCGGTGGCGATGGAAGTATTCGATCGTCTGATGCCGACCGCGAACCAGCTGCACCGTCTGCGCGATGACGTGCAGGTGACGGCGGCCGATCTGCTGCAGATCCCAAGCGGTGCCATTTCCGCCGAGGGATTACGCGACAACGTCAGTGTGTCGTTGCAGTACATGGCGGCGTGGCTCTGCGGTAATGGCTGCGTACCGATCAATAACCTCATGGAAGACGCGGCCACGGCCGAGATTTCGCGGGCGCAAATCTGGCAGTGGATCCACCACCCGCGTGGAGTGCTCGAGGATGGTCGCCAGATCACTGCGGAGCTGTTCCGGGCGGAGCTCGCCGCGGAGCAGCAGCGACTGCGTCAGACGCTCGGTGAGCCTGCGTACTCGGCAGGGCGCTACGAGCAGGCGGCGGCGCTGCTCGATGGCATCACCACTGCGCCCGAGTTTGCGACTTTTCTCACGCTCGCGGCGTACCGCGAGATCGATTGATCGTTATCACTCACGACTACACATCCCCATAAAAGGACACAGGCAGGAGAAACGCATGGAACTGCGAACGGCTCAACAACTGGAACGCGACTGGCAAGAGAATCCGCGCTGGCGCGGAGTGACGCGGGGTTACACGGCAGCGGATGTCGTGCGGCTGCGCGGCACCGTGCGCATCGAGCACTCGCTGGCGCGACTCGGCGCGGAGAAGCTCTGGCGCAACATGGCCACGATGCCGTTCGTCAATGCGCTCGGCGCGCTGACCGGCAACCAAGCGATGCAGCAGGTGCGCGCCGGCCTCAAGGCCATCTATCTGTCGGGCTGGCAGGTCGCAGGCGATGCCAACCTCGCCGGCGAAATGTACCCGGACCAGTCGCTTTACCCGGCGAACTCCGTACCGCAGGTCGTGCGACGCATCAACAACACCTTGCTGCGCGCCGATCAACTGCACCACGCCGAGGGCAATGACAGCATCGACTGGTTGCAGCCGATCGTCGCCGACGCCGAGGCCGGTTTCGGCGGCGTACTCAACGCCTTCGAACTCATGAAGGGCATGATCGAGGCGGGCGCCGCAGGCGTGCACTTTGAGGACCAGTTGTCGTCGGCAAAGAAATGCGGCCACATGGGCGGCAAGGTGCTCGTGCCGACGCAGGAAGCGGTGAGCAAGCTCGTGTCCGCACGTCTCGCTGCCGACGTCTGCGACGTGCCCACCGTGCTCGTCGCGCGCACCGATGCCGAGAGCGCGAATCTTCTGACTGCGGACGTCGATGAGCGGGATCGCCCGTTCATCGATGCCGACAAGGGGCGCACCAGTGAAGGGTTCTTCCATGTGCGCGCCGGGCTCGAGGCGGCCATCGCACGCGGACTCGCTTATGCCCCGTACGCGGATCTGCTGTGGTGTGAGACCGGCACGCCGGATCTCGAAGAAGCCAAGCATTTCGCCGAGGCAATCCACCGGCAATTCCCGGGCAAGCAGCTCGCTTACAACTGCTCGCCGTCGTTCAACTGGAAGAAAAAACTCGACGACGCGACGATCGCCAAATTCCAGCGCGAACTCGGTGCCATGGGTTACAAGTTCCAGTTCATCACGCTGGCCGGCTTCCATGCGCTCAACTACTCTATGTTCACCCTCGCCAAGGGGTACCGCGAGAGTCAGATGAGTGCCTATGTCGCGCTGCAGCAGGCCGAGTTCGCCTCCGAAAAGGACGGTTACACGGCCACGAAGCACCAGCGCGAGGTGGGCGCTGGGTACTTCGACGACGTCACCCAGACCGTGACGGGCGGCAACTCATCGGTCACCGCCATGAAGGGTTCCACCGAGGAAGCCCAGTTCGCCGTAGGCTGATCGGCCGAGGCTCGGGTAGAATCCGCGCCCCCGCAGGAGTCGAGGGCGCGGATTCACCATGAAATACGAATACATCACGCTGCCGACCGCCGGCGAGCGCATCACGATCAATGCCGACGGGTCGATCGAGGTGCCGGATCGGCCCATCATTCCGTTCATCGAGGGCGATGGCATCGGTGTCGATATCACACCGGTGATGCGTCGCGTCGTCGACGCGGCCGTTGCTCAGGCCTATGGCGACACGCGCCGCATCGAGTGGATGGAGGTCTTCGCAGGCGAGAAAGCCAATCGGCTTTGCGGTACGTGGTTTCCGGACGAGTCGTTGCACGCGCTGCGCGAGTACGTGGTGTCGATCAAGGGGCCTCTCGGCACCCCCATCGGCGGCGGTATTCGCTCGCTCAACGTCGTGATGCGTCAGGTGCTCGATCTCTACGCCTGCGTCCGCCCGATTCGCTATTTCCCGGGCGTCGCGACACCCATGCAGGATGCCTCGCTGACCGACATGGTGGTGTTTCGTGAGAACACCGAGGACATCTACGCCGGCATCGAGTACGCCGCGGGGTCGCAGGAAGTTCAGCGCCTGATCCATTTTCTGCAAAGCGAGTTGAAGGCCAAGGGCATCCGCTTCCCGGCCAGCTCCGGCATCGGCATCAAGCCGGTGTCGAAGGAGGGCAGTCAGCGGCTCATCCGCATGGCGATTCAGTACGCGATCGAGAATGATCGGGTGTCCGTGACGTTGGTGCACAAGGGGAACATCATGAAGTTCACCGAGGGCGCCTTCCGCAACTGGGGCTATCAGCTCGCCAAGGAGGAATTCGGCGCGACGGAACTGAACGGCGGACCGTGGCTGAGTTTCCGCAATCCGATCACCGGCAAGGACATCGTCATCAAGGACGTGATCGCCGACAACTTCCTGCAGCAGGTGTTGTTGCGCCCCGAAGAGTACGACGTGATCGCGACGCTGAACCTCAATGGCGATTACATCTCCGATGCGCTGGCGGCGCAGGTCGGTGGTATCGGCATCGCGCCGGGCGGCAACATCGGCCATGGGCTGGCGGTGTTCGAGGCGACGCACGGCACGGCGCCGGGATTCGCCGGCAAGGACCGCGTCAACCCGGGCTCGATCATCCTCTCGGCCGAAATGATGCTGCGCTATCTGCGCTGGACGGAAGCGGCGGATCTGATCATCAAGGGCGTTGCCAATACCATCGCGGCCAAGGAACTCACCTACGATCTGGCGCGCCTGCGCGAGGCGATCCGCGCGAGCAAGCGTGAGCTTGCGGCGCGACGCAACGTCGAGGAGGCGATGCAGCAACTGATTCCGGGAGCGCGCCTGATGAGTTGTTCCGGCTTCGGCGAAGCCATCATTCGACACATGGCGGACTAAGCGTGGCCGACACGCTGTTCGATGCGCAGTGCCGGCGTTGTCCGCGGCTTGCGACGTTCCGGGAATCTACCGGGGAGCGCTTCCCCGGTTACCACGCTGCGCCCGTGGCCGCGTTCGGTGCTGACACACCGCGCTGGCTCATCGTCGGGCTCGCACCCGGACTGCATGGCGCCAATCGCACCGGCCGACCGTTCACCGGGGATCATGCGGGTATTCTGCTTTACGACACGTTGCATGCCCTCGGGGTCTCGAGCGCCGCGGTATCGGTGTCGCGCGATGACGGTTTACAACTGACGGGCGTTCGCATCACCAATGCGGTGAAGTGTCTACCACCTGCGAACAAGCCCACTCCGGCAGAGATTCGCACCTGTAACGCTTTTCTCGCCGCGGAACTCGAGGCGCACCGAGCGGTGCGGGTCGTGGTAGCGCTCGGTCGCATCGCGCACGATGCCGTGCTCGATGCCCTCGAGTTGCCGCGCGGGCAGTTCCGTTTCGCGCATGCCGCCCGCCATGCGCTCGGAGCCGATCGCTGGCTGCTCGACTCGTATCACTGCAGCCGCTACAACACGCAGACCCGAAGGCTGACGCCCGAGATGTTCCGCACCGTGCTCCAAGAGGCCCGGGATCTCGCGAGCCTCCGTTGAGCCCGGCCGGGCGTCGGCTGACATAATGCGCCCGTGACTGACTCTGCCCCCATGACGGCAACCCCATTCGATGCGCGTTCGTTCGTCGCGAGTCTGCCGCGTCGACCCGGCGTCTATCGCATGTTTGATGCCGAGGGCGCCTTGCTCTA